>Ga0206127_1000003_pt1 | contig 364713 bp, 326 predicted proteins | sample Helgoland_Spring_6_FD_148646 | JGI IMG/M metagenome (GOLD analysis project Ga0206127, IMG submission 148646) | Pelagic subsurface seawater microbial communities from Kabeltonne, Helgoland, North Sea - Helgoland_Spring_Bloom_20160419_1 | ecosystem: Environmental > Aquatic > Marine > Epipelagic ...
AGCCGCTGGTCGTCGCCATTCGCACAGCATCACGCCGAAACTCGTCTGTGTATCGCTTTGCCATTCCTTATCTCCTTCATAGCAAACATTGCTCGAAAGAGACCGGAACTAAAACGGGGCAAGACCATCGGGCTTCGGGTCGAGAATCTACCTGATCTCCAGGCTGGTAAGATATTGGCACTCAGGCTGAGCCACCTGCGAGATACTGATACGATAGCAATGCCACTGATCGGAAAGGGTCGCCGCAAGATCTCTCCTCCTTTCCCTGTAGCCCTTCTTCGGCAGATGCAGGCATATGCTGAAACAGCGCGAGACCGTGCAGTGAAGCGAGGAAAGGAGAAGGACCGCGGTCAACTCTTGGTGGCGCATGTCGGCTCAAGGACCGGTGCAGCGATTGGTATTCGAGCGATCCAGAAAGCCGTGAGTACTCTTTTTGTGGAGGCCGGGCTTTCCAAGCCAGAACTGATGCGCAAGGACGATGGTGCAGCGGTTAAGGACGATCAGGGGAGGTCTGTATATCTGGCAAAGTCACTGTATTCCATCCATGCATTGCGACACACATGCGCCATGCAAGTCTACTATTCGTATTACGCGGCCACAGGAGATCGCAAGAAGGCCATGAGCGCCGTACAGGGCCAGCTCTGCCATGCTGATATTGCAACGACCGAAATGAAATATGCAGAGCTTAGTCGCCGTTTCTCAACGTGGAGCTCGTTTTCCGACGGGCTGGATAGAGAGCGATCCGCGACTGAATCTTTTATGGCGGACGCGGACTATCTGGAGTTGTTGGAATGAGTGACCGTCAATTCGAAGCGGGTTTAACCAAACTGAACGAAGAGCAGCAGAGCCGGAAAAATACGAAGGACACCGCCCCCTCTTGGGAGAATGCGCGGATATTAAGAAAACCGGGACTCCAGCTTGCTGTTCGCAATCCGGAAGGCAGCGCCAATCCATACACCATAATCAAAATATCTTTCATCTCCGATTTGGGCCTCCAAGGCGTTTTGGAGAAAGGGGTTTTGCAACTTGCGAGCACGAAGAAGCTATCCTCTGTGTCGCAGAACTTGCGGGACTTGAAGAGCGGTTTCTGCGCGTTCCTAAAGCAAGAAATTAATGGCTCGAATGCAACCCGGGAGTTTTTTGGGGCGGCTAAATTTGCTGCAGATGACCTCACGAAGTTTGCGCAATACTTGCGATCTGCCGAGCTGAGCAATTCATCGCGTGATGGTCGAGCGCATGCGTTCAAGAACGTGATAAAAGCATACTTGACGGTAGCTTCCTACTCTGACCCTGACTTCCTCGCGATCGAGGCGCTCTCGAAGACGCCCGCCTTCAAGTCCCTGCCAAAAGACGCAAAGTCCAACACGGGTAGCATAAAGAGCAAGGCAAAGGACGCCGAGAAGTTTTTGTCGTATGACCAGATGATAGCCATTCATGATGCGGCGGAGGCTGAAGTCAGGAAAGTGACGCTGGAATGGCGGCACATGCAAGGACTTATCCGCCAGGGGAATACTCTTCTTGACGGCGGGCGTTCATGGGAAGCTTCTGACCTGAAGACCAACCTCCCTTTACTGCTCGCCGTCACCGGGCGAGAGTTCCCAACATTACTCCCCCCCCTAAAGGAAATTCGGAAGACACACCCGCATATAGAAGCGGCACTAAGGAGTTTGAGCAATAGCGAGATCACTGGGTTGGCTTTTGCCAAGAGAGCCCTTTATGCGGGGGCATCTCAGCTGCTTCCGTTTTTCATTCTGCTCCTGTTTATTACCCGATACAACAAGGGCGTCCTGGACAACCTTAGTTGGTCCGATATAGCCGATCGTGGCGACGTCTTCGCGTTCGCGCCATTTAAGCCACGAGCTCATTCCTTCCAGACTCGATCTGAACTTGCGGGCGATGCAATTGATCCACTATCGCTGCGGTCGATGCTGAGCGTTATCAGTTCTATGACCGAACGCCTCAGGCGAGCGTCCCCGAACGCGGAAAGTGATCGGGTGTTCCTATACATGCCAGATAAAAGTTCGGTGGTTTCCGCTGGCCTCGGAGGTGTACTCAATCAAAGGGAAATGGGAACCTTTCGGACATTTCTAAAGAGGAATTCGCTCGATGACTTCACCATTTCGAGTATTCGAGCCACGTTGCTGGATGCCATCACAAATGGAGGTGGAGGGATCAATGAGGCAGCCAGAGAGGGTAACCATTCCGAAACGATAACCACACTTCGACACTACACTTCTATCCGGACCGCCGAAGGCCGCCGCATAACGCTCGCCGAATCGACACTCCAAATGGAAAGGTGGGCAGACACAAAAGGCAAGATGGACCCACGGCACCTTACCAGCAAGGCTGACCTAAAATCAGCAACGCCAGGATTTGGATGCCTTAACCCTTACGAAAGTCCGCTCGCCGACGAAACGGTCGGGCGCCTCTGTCAATTAGAAGGCCACTGCGCCAGATGCCCGAATGCGATTCTCCGGAGCGATAACCCAACTCTTATCGCGTACGTCGTTGCGTACGCCGAGGCGGCAGCCAAGGCGACCCATTTGTCGCCCATAGTATTCGATGAGCTGCTGAATGGATACAAGCAGCTGTTCAAAGAGGTTCCTGGCGAAGTTTTGAAGATGGCACTGCAGTTGCCGAAGCCAGAAGCACAGGTCAAGTAGGGGAATTGCGATGCAGAGTTCACTACTTTTGAAGCCGTTGGATCGAGAAATCCTAAGGCGGATTGACGCTGTTCACCAAGACAACGTGCCTGTCAAAGACTGGCGGATTTCATCGACGTCTGTATTTGGGGACGATGAGTGGATCATGGAGGGTACTGCACCGCTAAATGAAAGAAAGGTGCGGTTCGCCTCTGCTTTGCCCTTAAATCAACCCGCGCTTACTGAACCAGGTTATGAAGGCCTCTTGCTTGACGCCAAGCTGTTAATTTGGAACGCTGCGGTAAAAGAGAATGGCTTCTCGTCTGGAACTAAGCCTGGTTCCACCTTGCGCTACCTGCGAGCGATTTTCGCGTGGATGATGCGGGAGAACCTCCCGGATTTTAGCTATGTTACACGCGACCGGGTGTGGGCTGCCGGCGTAATTGATAACCCGCGCACATTCGCAGGCTCACTTCTCGAACACATCGGCGGAGACCCGGAGCAAATCGTTCCCTCGACGCCCACAAACTACTTGAATATGTTTGCCATGATTTTCAGGCAATTCGACATACTCCAGGCGTTCGACAGGCCATGTCTACCTGAACATCCTTTTGACACTGGGGAGAGTTCTTTGGTGGCTAACGAAATTGGGCGAAAGGAAATGGATGAATGGCGTCCTGTCCCTGACGAAGTTCTCATTCCTTTACTGAACGCATCCGGAGATTGGCTCGGGCAAAGAGCTGAAGATGTGATCGAGGTCACGGACATTTTTTTGACCGCTAAACGGTATCATGCCGGTCGCGGTGTAGGTGGTCAGTATGCAACCTCAATCGCTAAGAAGGATCTGGCCAAATTTCAGTTTTCGGAGATTGATGGCGTTCCGTGGCATAAACCTCTCGACAATAATCGTGACGAAAAAACAGAACTGGACAAGGATACCAGTGTTCTACAGCTCGGACGGTTAGTCCGCCGTGTTCAGGCCGCGGCGATGATTGCAATTCAACAGAGTTCCGGAGTGCGCGCAGGGGAATTGCTCGAACTTCCTTCGGATATCCGAGAAGATGGTACTGCCGCTTGTATCGAGGAGCGACCAGTCGCCTCAGGTGCGAAGACTCTCGTAATCCTTCATTCGATAACCACCAAGATTAACGAAGGCATACCAGAAGCTCATGAATGGATTGTTGGCGTCAAACCGAACTTGCCATTTGATAAGCCCCCAGATGTTCGGGCACAGCGTGCAGTGGATATTCTCGTTCGGATAGGGAACCTACTCAAGACGCCCAATACTAATCCGGAGGTGTCGAAATCTCTTATGGTAACTTGGAGAAATTCAGGCTTACCACCTGACGGTTCAAACCTGTGGAAAACGACGAACGCAGGCCTTAACGATGCCATCCGTCAATTTCTTGCTCACACATGCAAGGATGAATTGGCGGCGCTTCCGGACGACTCGCCGAAGCTGGTGCAGGATGGTTGGCTCGGAGAATGGCGGGACTCAGGTGGAAGCTTGCTCCACAGTCATCAGTTGCGCAAGGCCTTTGCCAACTTCGCGTATTCAATGGAGCCCAGCCTGAAAGAAGAGATCCGGATCCAGTATGGTCACATGTCCATTGCGATGACGGGGCGATATACGAACAACGAACACCAGATAAGGCAAATGAACGAGATGGAGGCGCAGCTTGCCGCTGAACATATCGTTGCTGCTCTTTCTGAAACAGCATTGGCAGGAAAAGGTGCTGAAGAGATCAAGCATAGAGGCGATTGGCAAGAACTGCGCGATCACTTCGATCAGGCCAATCCGGAAGACCGACATCAAGTAGTCGCAAAATGGTTGCTCGAAACACGTCGTTTGATGGACGAAGAATACCGGGTTGTTATCGATGGAAAGCGCGAACTAAGGAAGGCCAAGCGCAGTGCGGTTTCAAATGCCGCTCACGGGCTCTGCGCTGCGGTTTCTATTCGATCAGACGATATGGAGTGTAGGAAAGATGGCTGTTCGACGCACAGCATATTGGATGGGTTGGGGGCAGATAAACGGTATCGGACACCAAGCAGATGTCTCGGCTGCATAAACTACCTCGTTTTGCCTAAGCATCGTCCTTTCTGGGAGGATAGGTTCCGGAGATCTCAGGAAAGCGTAGCGTTCATGAAGGCCCAGAAACATCCTCTGTCGATGTATCAAACACAGCAGAACGCTGCCAAGCAATCGCATGCGTGGCTCAAGCAAATCGGAGCGACTGACGAGGAACTCAAAAAGATCACCGAGGAATGTGTCGAGTTAGCTCGGAGGAAAGTCACCAATGATTAAGCGCACTCGCAAGAAAAGCGTTAAGCCGGAAGCCGTCAAAGCCGATTTTCATGCGGCCTTGGACCGTCTGATCGAGGGGAAGCCCAAGTCGAAAGATTTGAGAGCCCAGGCAGCATTGGGCAGATTAAAGATCAACACTACCAATCTGGCGAAGGAGGCAGGGCGATCCGCGGCACTGATTTGGCGTGATAATTATGCAGATGTAAAAGAGCGGCTGGAAAGTCTGTCCGCACCGAACCGAAGCATAGACGTTCCTCCAACAGTGTCAGCAATCCGTGAGTTGCGAGAAGCGCTCAAGCAGCAGGTGGATGAGGCGAAACGCCACTGGGTCGATACCGTAGAATTGCACGCGAGACTGGCGGAGCAAGAAACTGTTATTGAGACGTACCGATTGGATATCGAACGGATCTCGAAGGATGCACACGAGTTGCGTGTCGAGAATGCTAAGCTGCGAGGACAGATTCATGGGAAAAACGTCTCAGCCTTCCCAAGCAAGAAAAAGTAACCGCTCGGCGGGCCGTGAAGCCGCTGAACGTGTTCGCTTGCTGATCGACAAATGCGCTGCCCAGGGGGGAATTTTGCCCGTCAAAAACGGAGCGCTTTGGCATGCCGAAATCAAGCGGCAAGCCAATTTGAGCAATGGTCAGATTGACGGCAACAGCGAAATCAAAGCGATGCTGCAAGCGCACGCTGACCTACATGAAGTGCAGTATTCTCGTCGTGGTCGTGTTGCCCCTGAAGAAGACACTCCACGTGAAGTAGCTGATGCTACCTTGATGGTACCCATCGAGCGTCTGCGCGATGCGCAAATGCGTCTTTCGGCGGCTGAGCGAAAAAATGCGGAATTGAGGGCAGAGAATGCACGCCTTCGTAGCCAGCTTATGCGGGGCGACGAAGTTGCAGAGTTAATTGCTTTGGGCGGTCGCATCGAGCCAGGAGAGCTTGATCTTTGACATTCCAACCGATCAGTTTAGCAACCGGACTTCCTGCGCGCCCCTCCCTGTTCGCAGAGTATCTGGCTCGGGACCGAGCTTTCGAATACATCGGTCCGGCTCGCGCGAGCGCGCTATTCGAAACTCTCGGATCGGATTTGCGAGAGGCCATTCTTTCGATAGATGACCGTGTTGTTGACATCATCGGTGAGGCGCCGGCGATCAATGCTGCGGCGGTTTTGGAGACGCGACTGCCTGAGGCAGAGTTTCTGACATGGCTGACAAGCGTCGGGGCAGACATCCCTATCTACAAGGCCATAAGCATAGCGAGAGCATGGGGCAAACAGGGCACAGAGGCCGTAAGGCAGAACCCATACCTGCTGCTTGCTGTGAGTGATTGGAAAACCGTCGACCGAGTTGCAACAAGCGCAGGGGTCTCAAAGCAAGACCCGCGCCGTCAGATTGCCGCCATAGAGGCAGCTCTGATGGGGCAGGGCGGATTGAGTAGCGGGTCTACACTCATGACTATGGAGCGCGCTCTACGACGCGCTCAGAGGCTTTCTAAGCACAGGATCGATCCAGAGATCATAGACCGTGCTGTCGACGCAGGAGCTGCTGTTGCACTTGGAGGGGCGCTCCAGCCACCAGGTGCAGCACACATGGAGGCTGAGTGTGCACTCTTGCTGGCGAAGATTGCCCCCCAGGCACCGTGCTCTGGCATCACGGAGGCAGACGCGCTGGAAAGACTCGTGGATGTATGTGAGGCAGGGCAGCCATTCCCCCTTACAGAAGCTCAGCGCGAGGCTGTCAGAATGTCTCACCGGCATCGCTTGTTGGTCCTGGCAGGCTATGCAGGGTCAGGTAAGACAACAGTTCTAAAGGGCATTTGCAATACGCAGGAGTCGATTGGCAAGGTACCGCTGATCATTACCCTGTCGGGACGTGCTGCGCAGCGCGCATCTGAGGCGACTGGACGGCGGGCGATAACCGTAGCCCGTTTTCTCATCGAAATGAAAAAATCGAACGGCCCGTTGGGGCCGGACCACGTCCTGATCGCTGACGAGGCGAGTATGCTTGGGGTCGTTGAGCTATGGCGTATGCTTCGGCGGATTGGTGAAGGTTCGCTCGTCCTTTGCGGCGATCCTGCCCAGCTGCCGCCTGTATCTCCAGGCGTTGTGTTCCACCATCTCGCGGCCGATCCACATATCCGGAAGGTTGTCCTCGATCGGGTCCACCGGCAGGATCAAAGTTCGGGAATTCCTTCGCTCGCAGAAGGAGTCCGAAATGGCTCCATCGCAGACCTGCCATCCTTCAAGGGACCTGAGCCTGGCGTTTCTTTCCAGCCATGCGCCCGAGAGGTTTTCTGTGATGAAATCCTGCGGATTGGCATGGAGCTTTCGGGCGGTGGGGATAAGCGCTCTACTATGCAGATCATTGCGCCGACGAACCGGGAAATCGGACAAATCAATGCCTATTTTCACAAGAGAATACTTCGGAGGAAACCAAATCTATGGCCAAAAACTCGGCATATTGCTGAGGGCGAACCGGTCATTTGGACGCAAAACGATCCAAAGCGGGGTCTGACGAATGGCGCTTTGGGCCGCATCATCATGATCGATGGGGATGTGATTCATGCGAAGATCGACGGCGCCATGCATGAACTTCAGCAGCAAGATGGACAGTTTCTCCAGCTCGCTTGGGCCATCAGCGTTCACAAGGCGCAGGGAAGTCAGTGGTCACGCGTGATCATCCCAGTTTACCAAAGCATGATCGTGGATCGCTCCCTGATCTACACGGCGCTCACGCGGGCGCAGGAGCAAGTAATTTTTGTGGGATCTTTCTCTGCAACTCGCGGTGCTGTTGAACGCAGACCGACGGCAGAGAAGCGCAACTGTGGGTTTGCTGCATGGCTGAAATTGGCACGAGGGTCGTCCGACTGCCGGTAGCCGGAGGCTTTCACAGACGCCTTTCCACTGGGCATATCATATGCTGCAAGTGGCCCGTCAAACCTCCCGCTCGTTGCGGGAGTTTTGGGGCCGAGTCCACACGAGCTCCTGTCAGGTGTCGAGCATAGCATCAGGTTGATACTGGTCCCAGCCATCCGGTGCTAAGAAGCCATCAAACTGTTCCTTGGTGACCAGTGCGTACTCGAACTGGTTGCCGACTGCCAAGAGTTCGGCAGCCTCTTTCTTTGCTAACACGACTGGATCATCTTTCTTCCAGTTAGACTTCACCTCAATTAGGTGTGCCTTGCCATCATCCCGGTAAACCAGAAAATCGGGATGGTAGTTGCAAACTGTGTGGGACTCTGGGTGGATGTAGTAGACCTGAAAACCGGACTGGCCATGCACGAGCATGCCAGTGAAGTAAATCTTGTCGGTCCGCTCATCCTTAATCACCCGCTCGAAGAACTCGACTTCGGGGGCGCTATCAAAGCAGTATGCATCCAAGTGGAACGATTTTGATCTTGTTCCATCAAACTTGGGATAGTCGCGTCGTTGAACCAAGTGCTCCTGAGCTTTGAAAGTGAACTCTGGCAACCTGTTGGAAGCATCGTTGTAGCCACGGATCAATTCTACTTCTTCTTCGACAGACTTCTGGAACTTTTCCACCTCGAAGAACGCATGGAACAGATGGGGCACCAAGATATCGTAGATGACATCATTAGCGGTGTTGACCGCTGTCAGCACCGCATCCAAGCCATCTTTTGTACTTTCCAGCGCGTCCTCGATGTCAAACGCCGAGATGGCGTCGCCGGAGAAGTAGCGGGCCAACTCACCGACCAGGGTCAGGCGTGAATAGGCTTTGTGAGACTGGCGGTCTGTAATGTCTTCAACCGATGTCGGCTTGTCTTTCAGGTGGGTGCGTCGCTCGACCTTGATCCGAAACTGTTCCATCGCGTCTTCTGACAGATCAATCTCAAGCGCATCCGGTTCGTCCTTCTTTACGGTGCTATACAGTTCCCGATGTCGCTTCATCTTGATGACGACTGGGGGCGGCACGGCGGTAATCTCAACCGTCACTGACGTGTCGTCCTTCTTCGGGCCAAGCTCATCCGTTGTGACACGGAAGTTTTGCTGAAGCTCGTCATCCAGGATCGCCTGGTTTTCGGCAGACAGATAGATGCGCCCTGTTTCCTGATGTGGACCGATGGCTCGAAGGCAGCGCATTGTGGATTGTAGAACAAAGATGCGCGACTTTGGCTTGCGGTAAAGCGCCACGCCGAAAAGTGAACGACAATTCCACCCTTCACCACCTTTGCCGACCAGCAGGATGAACTGTTTGTTTGATCCTTCAGTATCCAGGCGATTGAACTCACGAATGTCTTCGTTGGTGGTCAGACGAGAATCCCCAACGTTCCGCAGGATTTTATCGGAAGATACACCAAGGTCTGCCAGGACCTTCTCAATTGCCGGCTGGAGGTCTTTTTCCAGCTCCTCAATAGTCGATGCGAACAATGCCAGCTTGGGCAACATGCCTTCATGGCGAGTTTCACCAAGTTCGGTCCAGAAGTCCGTGATGACCTCACGCACAAAATCGTCTGACTTGATCGAACCCGTGTACGAAAAGAAATCCGGCTGCTTGAGGTATTTGTTGTCGATGGCAGGCTTCAGCCCATAAGCATAGACCACCTCCGGCATGATGCGGTCTTTGACGTATGGCGTACCTGTGAAGTTGTAGCAGCCTACCACGCTGCTCTTCCGGGCCTCCAGGGCCCTTGCAAGCTCGTCAATCGTTGTCCGCAACGCAGACGGCTGTCTGGCCTGCCCAAGGTCCTTTTCCAATGAAGCCCCCATCGAATGGTGGGCCTCGTCCACGTAGATACCAAGTTGCGGCAACCTGGCGATACGCTGGAACCTTGCATTCACAGCAAGGTCTGCGTCGGTTTCAGGGGCGTCCTCACCCAGCATCTCGTAAAGGTCACCATAAACTTCGGACAAGGTGCCCTTCTTCTCTGCAAACAGTTTGTCGGTGGCAGTTGGTTTGGCCGTCTTCCGCTTCAGGATGATCTTCTGTGTGTTCGAAATGATGATATTGAACGATGATCCATCCTGGGCTCCAATGGTCGAAGCTGTGTCATCCAAGAAATGGAACTTGAGGTTGGTGCGCAGGAAGTTGGCGTACTCCGGGGGGACCACCAGCGACAGGTCGAAGGTCTGTATTTCCTTGAGGGATTGGAGCACCGTCTTGTCCGGTGCGAACACCAGGGCGTTCCGGCAATACTTTGTGTCCTTGCCGAACTTGTTGGCCAGCAGGAACTCATAGAAGATCGTCGTCGCCATGAGGATGGTTTTCCCCAGGCCCATAGTCAGCGCGAAGATGTAGTTGGGGTAGCTCCTGGCCCGTTCACTCATCTTTGCGAACAGCGCGTCGTACTGATCTTCCCCGATGATCTCTTCGAAGCCGAGCAGCATTCCCTGACCCTGCTTGGACCCATCGGCCTTCACCAGCCCGTCGAAGATACCTTCGCCCTTGGCCCACTCTTTGAACAACTGGTGGACGTGGCGGTTCTCGCCGAACTCCTTGAGGAAGACATACATCTCCAAAGCTTCGAACTGGGGGCGGCGCAGATAGGCATCCGTGCGCAGGTCGGGGTCGTTGAAGTCCAACAGGTGCTTTGACAGCTTACGATACTTCTGCCGCACCCGCCCTTTGTTGGTCTGCACAAAGTGGTAGAGGGCATTGAAGAACGCGAAGTCCTGGTTGATTTTCTTCTTAGCCATTTTCGATCTCGCCTTCCCAGGATTCTGAAAGAAGGTCGGTGATCTTCACACGGATGGTCGATGCGTCTTCGGGGATCGGATAGCGGCCCGTGACCAATGCATCCTTCTCCGGCGCATCAATGAGTTCGGGGCTGAGGACGGCACCGTCATAGTTCCAATCCACCTTGATTGTCTCAACCAATTGCCGCCAGTCTTCGACCGCATCGGTGTCCATCGACAGCTTCTGGAGTAGGTTGAGGGGGTAGAAACCTGCAATCTCAAGGTGACCGTCTTTGATGACCAGCTTGGCATCTGACTGGCGTTTGAAGTGCAGGTTGGCCTTGTCACGGATCAGGTCAACGACCTCGACCTCGATGTTGAAGGGTTTGGCGGCTTTGACAAGTTCTGGGCCGATGTCCGGCTCGTGGCCCATACAGACCAGCATGATCCGATCCACTATCTTGGACGGGGCCTCGGCCTGACGGCGTTCATAGGCTTTGAAGTCCATACCATTGATGACCTCGTTAAGGTCCTGACGGGTGGCAATCCGGTTTACGGGCATGATCTTGACCAGGAACTGATCGCGCTGACCATCAAAGACACTGCTGGTGGGCAGCGGCTGAAGCTCCATGGCTTCCTTGATCAGTTCTTTCGCCTCAACAGGGTTGCGAAAAATGTCATAGTTGTTGACGTTGTAGACTTCGAAACCCGTATAGTGTCTGGGCACGTCTTGCGCATCAAGTAGATCGGCTTGCCCCGATTCAATTTCTTCGCGTCGTTTGTTCAGCCTGTGGACTGTGGTCTCAACCGCTCCCAAGTTGATATCAGCTCCGATGAACTTCCGGCCTAACTTCATTGCGGCGGCTTGGGTAGTACCGGACCCCATGAAGCAATCGAACACCAAGTCGCCTGGATTCGTTGTGGAGTGGATAATCCGCTCTAAAAGTTCTTCCGGCTTTTGGGTGGGGTAGGAAGTGTTTTCACCAGACCATGAGTCGACAAATTGTAGGTTTGTCCAAAGTGAACTGATTGGCAAGCCAGGCATCTCGTCGAGATATTGCTTGTAACGCGGCATGCCATTTTCAGTATAATATAAGCGACCATCGTCATGCAATTTTTGCATGTTTACTTCCGTGTATCGCCATGCCCTTGTATGACCATTCCAGTCATAACTCGGGCCGCGCCCCCCGGGTGCTGTTGTTGAACGAGAAAGCCATTTTCTTCCATCATCATCTGAATAGCGGTAATATGTTGAGATGTAATCTTCGGAATAGGGCTCGTAGGTCGGATTCCAAGTGCCTTCATTTCCTTTGCAGAAGACAAGAATGGTATCATGAACTGTCCCCAAAGTCTTAGCGTCGCCATGACCATGGCGGCGCTTAAAGATAATCTCATGCTTGAAAGCTGATGGAGAAAATACTTCTTCCAGCAGTGACCTGACATGATGGATTTTACGTTGATCCAGATGAACGAAGAGGTAGCCATTGTCTTTGAGCAATTCACGCAGCAATATGGCCCGCTCGTAGATGAACTGGAGATAATTGTCATTGGACCAGATATCTCCATACTGCTTCTCTTCAAACGCAGAGTGATCTCCTTTCGCATTCGCAGACTTCAATTTCACCGGCTTTTTGTAATCTGCTTTACTATCAAACGGCGGGTCGATGTATGCCAAAGAGATCGATCCACGAAAATCACGCAATAGATGTGACATGACTTGGAGATTGTCGCCCCAGTATAGCTTATTACTCCATCCATCAGATGAATCACCATAAGTCTCTTTACGTTGCGCTGGAAAATACTGCGTTCCGGTGAATGGACGTTTCCCAGTCCAACGCAACTCAGGAAAGCCTCTTATGGGTTGAAGATCAAATTCAAAGCTCTCAAATGATTCCTGCTTATCGGCCATTGCCAAAATCCCCTACGCTTTACAAAACGTCATGTCACAGAACGCCTGAAAGTCACAATTTTTGCAGAGCCGTTCTGGCCGCTCTGATATGCCGTAGTTCTTTTCCACGATGTTGTGGATGACGGAATCAACTTTGGCAATTGTGCCTTCAACATCAGTGGTCTCGCGGTTGAACGTTATCCGTGGGTTCCCTGCCTCTTCACCCGTGTAATACAGCGTCATTCGGCTGACCTCTACCTGGCGTTTCTCTTCCAGCAGGTGGGCATAAATTTGAAGCTGGCGGCGATAGCGGCTGAGCCGATCCGCCTCATCAATCAGGTCCGGTTTCTTCTCTGACTTGAAGTCGATGATCTCATACGACCCATCATCGGCCTGAACAAGGTCCACGGTTCCCGTCAGAATGTAGTCGTCCTTGAGCAACGACAATTCTACCTCTGCATCCCGCAGCCGGTGCCAGTGTGCCCGTTCCCGATCCACATAGCTGGTCACGTGGCGCTTGGCGATCCTGAGCACGGGTTCGGCGAGGTAAACCCGTTCCTTCTTGGTCAGGTTGGCATAGTTCACATCAAACCAGGACGTGATCTGGTCTGACGTTACCTTGCCTTCCTCGCCCCGCAGGACGGCCTTGTGGATGTCTTCGATGGTCTGGTGAACCAGTGTGCCAAACAGGATCGCGTTGGTTCGCACAGGGGCAAATTCGAGGTCTTTGAACAGGCGGTACTGTTGGGGGCACCCCTCGAACACCAACACGTCGGATGTGAACGAATAGCTCTGCTTGATGTCCACCTCTTTGACCTCGGCCAGGTCGATGGTGGCAGGGTCAAACGTCAGCGTATTCCAGGGCTTCAGGTCGTCGTACACGGGCCGGAAATAGGCGGCAGGCACATTGCGCTGCCCACGGCCCTTGGGAGTGTTCTCTTGGCATGTCAGGACCAGCATGTTCTGGGCACGGGAGAACGCGGTGTAGAACAGTCGCCAGAAGTCGAAGGTCTTGATCCGGTCCATGGGCTCGAATGGGTCGCGCCCGCTGAACTCCTGTTCCAGCATGACCTCCATGTCGGTGTATTGCTTGCGGGGTACAGCATCCAACGATCCGACGATGACAATCGGGAACTCCAGCCCCTTGGACTGGTGGATGGTCATGAACGATACACAGCCTGATGGGGCGTATTCACTCTCATCCTCATATTCTTCGATGCCGCCATCCCAGAGGAACCGGAAGAAATAGTTGAAGAGCATTAGTAGGTCACGCTCCAGGCGGTCAGGCCGGATCACGATGACGTTGTAGAGATATTCGTACTTGTTCAGGAGGCGCGAAAGTTTGGAGAGGTTCCTCGCTGGCCTGCTGTCCCTTACGCCACTATGGGCGATGCCTTCATCCAAGAAGCGACTGAAGGTGGGGAACTGCATCAGGTCGTAGAAGAGGCCGGAGAACGGGTAGTTCGTGTTTTCGGACAACGACAGGTGCGACTTTGCCATACCTGCTGCCCATGCCATGATCTGTGGGTCATCGCCCGACTTCAACTGCGCGATGAAATCGCCAAGGCAGGCGTCATAGAACTCCCAGACTTGCAGGGTCATGCCTTCACGGGTTTGCCGGATCGATCCGTATTGCGGAAACAAGAACAGAAGTGCCCCTATCAATAGGCGCACTTCCGTCCGTTCAAAGAACATGTTCGAGCGCGGCGCATAGATCGGGATGCCAGCGACTTCCAGATCGTTGGCAAAGGCAACAACCTTGGCATTACGCACCGAACGGAACAGGAATGCGACCTGGTTCCAATCCTTGATAATCCCTTTGGAACGCATTTCTTTTAGGAAGCCAAGCGTTTCATCCGCCCAGTTATCGCCCCCGTCATCTCCTGAAACCTTGAAGACAGTTGGATGGGCTGGTTGCGCATTTTTGGCAGGCTCGATGGTCTTGTCGAACCGGAAACTTGTATCGCCTTCTGACCAGTCCGCCATATCCATCCACTTGTTGTAGAAGTCGATGATGGGTGGCTCTGATCGGTAGTTCTTTGTCAGCCTCACCTGCTTGCAAAGGCCAACTGGAAATCGTGAAGGAAACTCCAGGATGTTGCGGATCGATGCCCCGCGAAACCTATAGAGCGCTTGATCATCGTCCCCGACGACACAGAGGTTCCGGTGCCCCTCCGCAAGTTTGAGAACGATGCGTTCCTGAATGGTGTTTGTGTCCTGGTATTCATCGATCATCAGGTAGTCGAAACGTCCCTGGATTTGCTCGCAGACTTCGGGCTCATCAAGCAGGCGCAGCATTTCGACCTGGATTGTCGAGAAGTCCAGGTAATTGTATTCTGACAGGAGACGTTGGTAGATCTTGTAAGCTTCGCCAGACGCCTTCATCTCCGGCGTTTCACTTGCAGCAAGGCTTTCAGAGGTAATGCCTTCTTCACTGATTTTGTTGAGCCATGCCATCAACACGCCAGCGAAGCGCCAGGACGACTGTGGCCCCCTGAGTCCCAAGGCTTCTTCAATCCCATCAATGCCACGGAACTCGCCCGCTTGCTGAAACAAGAAGTATTGCTGATCGAACTGATCGAGAACCGTATAGTTCTTCTGGATACGCGTGTAGGCTCTGAACTCTTCTATCAGCTTCAGAAAGATCGAATGAAGTGTGCCGACAGTCAGGTCGAGTGGATTGCCCAGGTTCTCGATGCCACCCAGCCGTGATGTGATACGGGTGACCAGTTCCTTCGCTGCTTTCTCTGTGAAGGTTGATACCAAAACCCGTTCTGGCTCGATTTTTTTGGTACGCAGGATGTTTGCAACTCTCTCAACCAGACAAAAGGTCTTCCCGGAGCCAGGTCCAGCAACTACCAGCAAAGGCCCATCAAGTTCATCAATGACTTGAGTCTGTTCAAGGTTGGGAGCTGTTCTCATGGCAAACGGTCCTCATGCTTTCGTGACCCAATATTCAACGGCTTGACGTCCCATTCCAATGGCTCAGAACATACGCTCTCGAAAAAATATTCTGCATTTATGATTTGATGGCCTGTCAGGAAAATGGGAAGTGAGCACTGGTATCTCTCAATGTGGATCGCCTCAGGTAGAAGAACTGGTGCGGCCAAGTGTTTTCAACCCAAGATTTCAACATTGGCCTCAAGGACAACGGTTGGTTCTCCTCTGGGACCTAAAGATTGTAGCTGGATAACGACTGTAGACACTACTTGCCTAATGGGATCAAGATGCCTTCATGTCGGTCGATGGAGGCTATCCTTCTTCAAAATATGCCATATTGGACAATTTCGCAGTATGCACCTAACGGCTAACTGGCTGAATCCTTCAATCAGCCTGGCCGCCCCACAGTTCAAAAAGATCGACATCACTGCTATCTGGTTCTTGCTTCTTTGAAAGTTTGTCAATTTGCATAAGCATAGGAATTTCAAAACTGGTACCCGTCACGACGCAGGCACCTTGTGGGAGTGTCGGTATCTGCCCACGAGAGAGGCTATCCAGGGTCGATATCGTATTTTCCAAAAGCGCCAGGTCTCGATCATTTACAAGGCGATGTATGAAGTAGTTATGGAGTTGAGAAACAACAGTTGGTGAGATATCTGCCGGGCGTTGACTGGCAAGCGTCAGAAATACTCCGAATTTCCGACCCTCTTTGATAATTTCCTCGAATAACTCAAGGCGATAGTCTTTCCAACTTTCTGCTTCGCGGTTCGATTGCTGAGAAAGTATGTTGTGTGCCTCATCGATGATCAAATGAAGGGTAGTCGAGGGTGGACTCGTCACAATGTTTCTATGCTGCTCATAGTAGTGCTTCGCGATAAGAATGGGCAGGATTTTCTTCACGTCCTGCTTGCATTCCCGCAGAGAAATAACGGTTACGAGCTTACTATTATCATCGCCGACTTCACCAACTGAAATGACTCTCGAAAACTCTTCTTTAAGGGCATCGATTCTCCGCAAGAGCGGTTGGATGTGTTCGTATTGCGCAGAGCCGAATTGGGCGTCGTTAATCAACTGAAGACCCGCGCGAACCTGCAGTTCCGAGAACCCTTTGAGGTCATGCAAATTAAGCTGAGAAATTTTCGGCGCGAAGATTTGGCTGAAATGCAGTTCGTTATCCGGGTACCGAGTGCCTTCTTCCAGGATAATATAAAAACTACGATTAGTATTGTTCCAGCCTACCTTGCCTATTAACTGAGCAAAATCCTCGGCATCGGGTATGTGCCTAACAAGAGATTTAATTTGTTCAAGCGCCTCAACGCTGGGATCCGTTGAACGCAGGACCTGTGTTATTGTTTTTTGAGCATAGTTCGTTAAGCTATCATGAAAGTCGATGAACCTCGCGCGCCCAGATATAGTCCGCTTCAGAAATGGTTTTTGCGTGTTAGTCGTGGCTTGAAAGAGAATACCAAGCGTTTCGGCATCCCAAAACTCATCATCGTGAATCCTAAATCGGTCCCCATCGCGATGGCGCGTTGTTAATCGTATAACTTTCTTGTGGTCTGCTCCAACAAGTTGTCCCTGGGTATATTCCCCGTTGAAATCAAGGAACACAAACTTGCTGGTGTCCCCAATGCTTTCCGTCCTGTTCGCGAAGAGTACAGTGAACAGCTTTGTTAACGTATTCGATTTCCCGCTACCTGTATTTCCGAAAATGCCTAAATGTGACTTGAAAATTTTTTGCCAGGGAAGAGAAACCGGTAAATCTTCTTTCAACAGCTTTCCTATGATGTAACTGTCGGAGGGGTCCTTTTCGAATATGCTGCTGACCTGTTGTTCAGATAAAAGTCGAGCAATATCTCCAATCTTGGGGAGGTATTTTATACCATCCTTGAAGTGATCATCCTCAAAATAACCAATTGGGCGGAGTTTTAACTTTCGTGTGTATATTTTCTCGCTGGCTTCAGTTTCAAAATGCCGCTCATCCAAGTACTCACCTTCGACAGTGCAGACAATCTCGCGAAATCCATGTGAAATAGATACGAACTCCCTGATAGAGACGCCTTTGAACCTTTTGCCTTGGTAAAAATGGGTCTCATGATTTGAATTTTCGAAAGCTCTAATGGAAACTTCGACTCCCATTACTGCAACGACTTCGCCGATTTCAATGCTCATGATTATACACTCGGTGATTTAGTTGTGAAAACTTCATCGTTGAATGCTGTGAAGTTAAGATCACCATCTAAAAGTACCAACTCTACGTTCGCAAAGCCGAGGAACTTCTGTTCCATCGAGTCTTTTTCTGCGGCGTCGAAGCAACAAACGTACATATGAAGGGATGGGTTCGAGAGTGATCTCTTTACGAGGTTAAGGATGTGCTCATCTGCAAACGAAAACCCGAATGCTATGAAAACAGTATCTGGCTTCTCAAGCTCATAGCTTAGCAGCCTCAACATTTGGTAATAGTGTTCTTCGAAAACTGTTTCGTGAAACTTCCATTTCGTCGGGTTTACAATCGGAAGCGCCTTGTACGATTTTGCAAAGTTTTCATTTTCGGTGCCAACGATCTCCGCATGAGGGTTGAGGTCAGTATCGCACTTGGTTCCATCCATCAAACAATCGCAAAAATTTTCGTCCAACCGAAGTGGAACGCCTTCTACCCGCTTCCTGGCTCTCTCGACGTTGTAGTCTACCTCGATTTTGTCGCCATCTTTGTACCAGTAAACGCTACCATGTAGCTCAATAAGGTTTATTTGAGGGACGCTTTTAGAATGACGGTCGAAGACCCCGTGGTCTTGAAAGTACCTACTGAAATTTCGAGCATTCAGGGTGCGTTTGACGAATCCATCAGTGCCGTTGTTAAGGTGGAAATCAAACGAACCTTGCCTCAAGAGTGCTTCTGCGGTGTGGGCAATCATCCCATCGTAATTGGTAGTGAAGATGTTGGCGCGCTTCTTAACACTCTTCTTGCTTAGTATACTCAAAATCGTTTCAAGAAACTGGCTATAGTTTCTCGTTGTAGTGTTTGGCGTTATTCTCTGGTGGTCGTAAGCTGCGGCAGGAAGAATGACTTGGTGTACATACCAAGAAAATAGATGTGCGAGAAAATCGTCATTTCCTTCGTACATAGTTGCCAGCGTCTCTACGGTATGCGCTGCCTCGGAACCATGCTGCTTAATCTCCAGAGAAAGGGTAGGCAGCAAGCCGTAGGATGCCCCAGAACCAACTAAAAAATTCAGGTTCTTCTCGTAGATATCTGATTTATTGATCTTCGACAAAATGAATCGCCCTTTGTTTATCGCAGATAGAACAGCATTTTTGAGAAGTGACAGCACGCGCTTTCAGGCGAGCTATAGCGGAAAGTCGATTTTGCCCGTGAGAGGTAGCATATCATAGTGTGTTTCACGCCGCCGCAATCTTCTTCTGAGAAGAGGAAATGTCACATGACAAAGACTACTGTCACGGCTTTGTCCTATCAGCAAGGATTTACAGCTGTTCCTTTGACCGATATCCTGCTTACCGGTGTGTGGGATTTAATCCAAGATGCACCTGCGGAGCGCCAGCATTAACGGTGTCCCAGAGCAGTTTAGATAACGTGTTTATCGCGTGTGCAGTTGTATCCTCTCTGGGGGAAGGTGTCGGCTTGCTTCCCAGGATGAACTATTCGATGCGACTTCCCGTTGCGAGGTTCCAGTAGCCGTTGGCTTCATCCGGAACAGATCTGAGTATCCTGATGCACCAGCGGCTTCATGGCATGTTCGAACGTCGCGCGCTTGCGGTATACTCACATGAATACCGGTATAGAGGTTCAAATACTGAAACATACCGGATTTTTGCCGTAATTATAATCGCCTAAAGGTTGTGTGGCGAGTATAGAAACAGGCCGAGCCCAGATGTCACAGCCGGTGGTCCGGTTCGACGAACTTTGCTACTTTATTCAGCATTTCGTCCGCTCTACACCCGATGGCTCGGCAAAGAACAATCAACTCCACAACATCGATCCGGCGCTCTCCACTCTCGATCCTGGCGATCAGCGACTGATGACAGCGGAGCTTCTTTGCCAAATCACTCTGTGTCAGGCCAGCCGCCTGTCTTTCTGAAATGAGTTTTTTGCAGAGCGCTTGCTGCCCTGAGCTACGGATCGTGCCTGACACATGGGTGTTCCTTGTTGACGAGGAAGCACTAATCCGCGAAAGATGATTATCTAAAATTCAGATAATCATGAGGACTCAGGATGCACAGCCAAAGTGGAAAAAACGACGTGTTGATCAACGCCTCCATCGCTGCCCGACGAGCCCGCGACCAAGAGCTGGAAAAAGGACTAAAGGACCAGTCACTGGTAGAGCTCTTTAATGCAATTCTCGACCACGCCTTCCTGTTGCCGCTCATGGAGCTGAAGCTCAACAAATGCACCTCGTTCCAAGGGGGGCAAATCCTAACGCTACAAAACCTGGCCCTACCCTACTGCTTCAGCAGCACGACGCCGCTTATTTTTGGGAAAACTTTCATTGCTTTGGAACTGACTGAGATAGGTGAAAACGAATTTAGACATGCATTCGAGCATCTGCCAAATGGCCGACATTTGGCGTATTTTGAGGAGACGCTCTCGTCCTATTCATGCGTCGACGCCGGGACGGGAATTTGTGGAACACAGTCCTTCGTCGAGCGCGCGATCACATCAGCAGATCAAGCTTTGATTGAGCGGATGGTCGATGCTGAGACCGGAGCGCATTACTTCCCCTCCGATGAGCTTGCCAAGCTGTCGGGAATGTTTGGTCCCATGCGTGAAGCTGGCCATCCGTCGGCGGCAAGGAGCGGGGTTGTCGATTTGGCCAGCAAGAGAATTCTATAATCAGTGGTCGCTCTGTGCCGCCACCATAGCTCGACAACGGCGGCGTCTGAAGCCGTGATCACCAGCCAGGCAAACCAGGCCGACAGAGTCAGGACATTGAATGACTTCGAAAGATATTGAGAAATTTGCGGTGCTTGATTTCGAAGCATCCAGCCTTTCCGACAAAAGTTGGCCGATCGAAGTCGGTATATCCTGGATTGCCGAAGGAAAGGTCCAGACGTGGTCCTCATTAATCCAGCCGGATCCCAAATGGGACCTCTCAGACTGGTCACCCCAGAGCGAGGCGGTCCACAACATTCCGTTCCTGAGCCTTAAGAAAGCACCCAAAGCCGATCGTGTGGCAATGGATCTAATCGAAAGAGCTACGGGGCGCACTCTAATCTCTGACGCCCCGCGATTGGAACAGTACTGGCTGGAACAACTTCTCGGCAAGGACGCCGAAGCACCATCCCACCTGATCGAAGATTACCATGCGGTCAGCTTCGCTTTGTTCGACGGCTTTGCTTTGGATGTTCTGTACGAAAAGCTTGAACGGACAACAGTACCGCATCGCGCCGGACCCGATAGCGCCAGACTGGCTTCTGGATGGCTGAGAGCTTGTGAGCTTCAAAGACCGCGAGAAAGGGCCGATACTTCAGGAAGACCGCCGAATGGCCTCTGATTATATGACATTTGCCGACTTGCCGGTATCCATCTTGCGTCCACTCACATTGCCGGAGGTCTCAGCCATCGTTAATGCCAAACGCGGCACCATTGCTCGTATGATTAGTAGCGGATTTATCCCAAAGTCTGCTCTGACGAGACCTAAGAAAAATAGTCCTCGAACTGCGGCACCGCTGCTCAAGCCAATCGCGTGTCCAGTGGCCTATTTTGGCCTTACAACAGGCCGTTTTCTGAGCGAAAAGATGCGCCATCGGATGATACGAGAGATCGGTGGAATTGCGAGTGGCCGTTGTGTCAATCGTCCCTTTGAGGAAGGCGTACTGCGCATCGACTTGCCGAAATCGATCTCGGAAACGGTGTTAAAGATGGTCGACTTGGCCGCTGCAGAAGCAAACGTCGTGTTCGATCCTGAAATGCGAGGAGGGATGCCAGTCTTACGGGGAACACGGATTGGGGTTTATGAAATTGCTGATCTTAGCACAGTCGATCCAATTCATAACATTTTGGTGAATTTTCCGAGCCTCACTGAAAAGCACCTGGAACAAGCGATCCTGTATGCAAAAGCGCACCCACTCAAGGCATAAACAAGCTGGCTTTTCGACCTCAAGGCATCGCCAGATACGCCATCACCAGATTAATGCGGCTGAAGATCATTTTTGCGTGATCGTTCAGTTCGGCACCGAATATACACGGCCTGGTCGAAGGACTGCTTTTTTGAGTGGCTGCGGTTTCCTTCTCGGAGAGCGCGTCAACACGCTAAGAAGGGCATTCTCAATCAAGTGCCACAAATGATCTGGTTCAACTCGATCAGGACTTTAGGTCCTGCCGAGGCGGATTACATATTTATCACGGCAGTACTGACGATCAGGACCGTGCTCAACACGATCATAACCGAACACCTGGCCTCAGTCTTCCGCTAATGTGGCGCTGGCGTTCGGGCTCATGCGGCTAATCAGATGGAACATCAGACGACGGCTTTCGCCGCAATGAGGGCCGACCGCTCTCTTCAAAAAGGGCCGTAGGGCGGTCCTCATTGCATGCCGCGGCAGCGGCATCACTCAGGCGTATACAGGTTGACCATATACAGATGTATTTATTGACGTGCTATAAGTATTTGATATGCTACAGAAATTGTTCATACATATACAAAAGTGTTTCGTATAAGCAATCACTTCGACCCATAGGCCACATGGGCCACTTCCTCGGCATAGATCGTCTCGAGCGCCTCGACGGCCTGGGTGGCTTTGGCCTGTTTGAAAATCTTGATCATGTTGGGCGTCACATCCAGCCCGCGCGCCTCGAGGACCATCGGCACAACGGCCAGGCGGCCCATGAAATCATCCGCCGTATCTTCGGCTGCGCGCCACATGCCAGCATGGGCGGGCAAGGCCCCGTAATGGCTGCCCAAGGCCTCAAGGCAATCGCACATCAGATTGAAATGCTTGGATTCTTCATCCGCAGATTTGACCCAGTCATCATAAAAACCGATGGGCATTTTGATGTCCGTAAACCGCGCGATGATGTCCCAATGCAGGTCCACGGCGTTCAATTCGATATGGGCCACAGCATGCAACAAGGCGATGCGCCCCTCGGGGGAGCCGGGCTTGCGGTGGGGCACGTCGCGGGGCGACAGCAGTTCGGGCTTTTCGGGCCGTGCGGGCTGCATCGGCGGGTTGGCCGTGCCGATTTCGGGCTTTTCACCCGTGGCGCGGGCCGCACGCCACTGGGCCGCAAACTGATGCGACAGGGCGGTCTTCTCGCGGCCATCTGCGGTGCTCAAGACGGCTTCGGCCATTTGTGCCAGCGGCATCATAGCGCGCGCACCGCTTCCAACACTTCTTCGACGTGACCGGGCACTTTGACCTTGCGCCAGATCCGCGCGATGTTGCCTTGCGCATCAATCAGATAGGTCGCGCGTTCGATCCCCATGGATTTCTTGCCATACATGTTCTTTTCAACCCAGACGCCATAGCTTTCGGTCAGCGTGCCATCGTCATCGGTCAGCAACGGCACGGTCAGTTCATGTTTGGCGGTGAATTTGTCATGCTTGGCCATCGTGTCGCGCGACACGCCGAAAACCTCGGCTCCGGCGTCCTTGAACGCTTGCAGGTGCTCGGAAAAGCCGACGGCCTCTTTGGTGCAGCCGGGGGTGTCGTCGCGGGGATAAAAGTACAAAACAACGGCTTTGCCCTTGAGCGCCGACAGGGTCACCTCGCCGCCGCCGGTGACGGGGGCTGTAAAATCGGGGGCGGGCTGGGATATTTCTGACATGGGTCACTTTCTATTGTCTTGGAAGCCTTATCTTAGGGTGGCATAGTAGAACGGCTTGGCGGAACTTAAAGCCCCAGAGCCCTGAAAACGGACGATCATGTCAGACGAAACCGCCAGCACACCGGCAAAAAAAACCAAACGGCTGTGGCAGGCGACCAAATGGTCGTTGTTGTTCATCGTGATTTGCGTGGCTGCCGTGGCGGGAACGGCGCTGTATCTGATCCGCAGTCCCATAATTGTGCCGCAATGGGTCGAGACCCGGATCGAGGCGCGGCTGGCGCAAGATTTGCCGACAGCGCGGGTCAGATTTGGCGAGATGGTGTTGATCGTGGATGACGGCTGGCGGCCCCGCATCCGGTTGCAGGATGTGTCGGTCACAAATCCCGAAGGGGCCGAACTGGCCGCCTTCCGCGAGGTGCGCGCCAGTTTTTCAACCCGCGCCTTGATGGAAGGGCAGATCAAACTGCGCGATCTGGCGCTGTCGGGCATCGTTGCGGATTTGCGCCGTGATCAGGATGGCCGCGTCGCCTTGCGGGCAAGTGCGGGCCAGGCCCCGGCCGAGCGGCGCGCCGCCACCATGCCGCAGCTGATCGGTCAATTGGATCAGGCGCTGCTGATGCCCGCGCTCAGCCGGTTGCGGTCGATCGACGTGCGTGCCTTGACCCTCAGCTATACCGATCTGCAATCCTCGCGGGTCTGGACAGCGGATGGCGGGCGTCTGCGGATGACCCGCGACGGCGATATCCTGAGCGTGACCGCCGATCTTGCGGTGTTGGGGGGCGGCGCAAACGTGGCCACGCTGGCGGCGAATTACACCAGCGTCCTGGGCGATACCGCCGCGCAATTCGGCGTGACCTTTGATGGCGTCGATGCCGCAGACATCGCGGTGCAAAGCCCGGCCTTTGCGTGGTTGAACGTCTTGCGCGCGTCGATTTCGGGGTCGGTGCGCAGCAGCATCGACGACGACGGTGCCTTCGAGCCGCTGAACGCCACCTTGCAGATCGGCAGCGGCGTGGTGCAGCCCAATGCCAATGCAACGCCGATCCCCTTTGACGGGGTGCGCAGCTATTTCAGCTATCACCCCGACCAAAAGCTGCTGCAATTTGATGAACTGTCGGTCCAGAGCCAATGGGTGTCGGGGCGCATCGAAGGCGAAGCAACCATCGGCGCGTTGAAGAACGGCAAGCTCAGTGATCTGACCGCGCAAATCCGACTGCGGGATCTGGTGGCCAATCCGGCCGAAGTTTACGCCCAGCCCATCAGCATCGACGGGGCCGATCTGGACCTTCAGATCAAGCTCAACCCGTTTCACCTGACCCTCGGGCGCATGGATATCCACGACGCCGATACAACGCTGAACGTCAGGGGTGATTTAACCGCAGGGCCGGACGGCTGGCAGGTCGCACTCGATGCCGGTCTGAACGAAATCTCGCCCGAGCGGGTCATGGAACTGTGGCCCGAGAAGGCCAAGGTCAAGACCCGCAAATGGGTGGCGGAGAATGTCTATGCGGGCAAGCTCAGGAACGTCGATGTGGCCTTTCGATTGCAGCCGGACGCGCGGCCGCAGACCTATCTGGCGTTTGATTTTCTGGAGACCGAGGCGCGGTTCTTGCGCAGCATGCCCAATATCACCAAGGCCAGCGGCCATGCCAGCCTGCTGAAAAACCGCTTTGTCGCAAGTGTGGACAGTGGCCGGATCACTGCCCCCCAAGGCGGCGAGATCGCGATCAGCGCCTCGTCTTTCATCATGCCTGACGTGACGATCAAGGACGCGCCGCCCGGCATTGTCCGGCTGAACACCCAATCCTCGATCACCTCGGTGCTGTCCTTGCTGAACCTGCCGCCGCTGAGCATCATGGACAAAGCCAACCAGCCGGTGACTTTGGCCCAAGGGACGGCGGACCTGTCCGGCACGATTGCCTTTCCGATGAAAAAAGGATCGGACCCCAAGCTGACCGTCTTTGACATCAGCGGCGATCTGCTGGACCTGCGCAGCGATGTTCTGGTCAAGGACCGGACCCTTGCTGCGGAAAAAATGAACGTGGTGGTGTCAAACAGCAACATCACGATCAAAGGGCCGGGCAATATTGACGGTGTGGCGTTTGACGGCGGCTGGTCACAGCCCCTGGGCCGCGCCGGTGCCCCCAGCGAAGTGCGCGCCGATATCGTGCTGAACCAAAAAGCGCTTGATACCTTTAACATCAAACTGCCCCCCGGCAGTGTGTCGGGCCAAGGGCGCGGCTGGTTTGCGCTGGATCTGGCCAAGGGGCGCGCGCCTTCGTTTTCAATCACTTCGGATATGAAAGGGTTGCAGCTGAACGTGCCGCAACTGGGGTGGAGTAAACCCGCCGCGGCCACGGGATCGCTGCTGGTGGCAGGCAAGCTGGGGCCGGTCCCCCAAGTTGATCTGATCGAGGCGAAAGCCGCAGGGCTGGCGGCCAAGGGGTCGGTCAAGCTGGCCAGTGGCGGCGCATTGGAGCGGGTGCGCTTTGACACGCTGACTGTCGGACGCTGGCTGAACATGCCGGTCGATCTGTTGGGGCAGGGGCCAAACGCGCCCGTGCAGGTCGTCGTGCGGGGCGGCAGCCTTGATCTGCGCAAGGCCGAATTTGGCACATCGAAGCCCAGCGGCATCAAAGGCCCGCCGATGCTGGTGCAGCTTGACCGGCTTCAGGTCACCGACAAGATCGCGCTGACCAATATGCGCGGCCAGTTTGATATGGCCTGGGGGCTTGACGGGCGGTTTACCGCGAACCTGAACGGCGGCACCCCTGTGTCGGGGCGCGTGGTGCCGCAAAACGGGCGCAGCGCGATCCAGCTGAATTCGGCGGATGCGGGCGGGGTCTTGCGCTCGGCGAATATGCTGACACAGGTGCGCGGCGGAAACCTGTCGCTGACCCTGGTGCCGGTCGGGTCGGGCGGCGCGTTCGACGGGCGCGCCCAGATCACCGATGTCAGGATCAAGGACGCCCCCGCGATTGCGGCCTTGGTCAATGCGGTGTCGGTTGTCGGGCTGGTGAATGAATTGAATGGCGATGGCATCTATTTCGATACGGTCGAGGCCGGGTTTCGCATGACCCCGAACCGCATCACCCTGGCGGAGGCAAGCGCCACGGGCGCATCGCTGGGCATTTCGATGGATGGCGTCTTTGCCACCGATACGGGTCGCATGGCCCTGCAAGGGGTGATTTCCCCGGTGTATCTGCTCAACGGGATCGGCAGCTTTCTGACCCGCAAAGGCGAAGGCTTGCTGGGGTTCAACTATACTCTCGGCGGCACGCCCCAAGATCCGCAAGTGTCGGTAAACCCGCTCTCTGCACTGGCCCCCGGTTTCCTGCGCGAGATCTTTCGTGCGCCGCCCCCCGATTTGCCGCCGGTCGACGGGGTCAGCGGGTTGACCTTGCCCGCCACACCTGCTGCGCCGGAAAAACCGGTTGTAGCACCTTATGAGGGGCGCTAAGCGGCTGCCATGAAACTAAGCGATTTTGATTTTGATCTGCCCGACGCGCTGATTGCCACGCGCCCCGCAGTCCCGCGCACCTCTGCACGTTTGCTGGTGGCCGAGGGCCCCGTGCTGCATGATAAAACAGTCAGCGATCTGCCCGACTGGCTGCGCGCGGGCGACCGGCTGGTGCTGAATGACACCCGCGTTATTCCCGCACGCCTGAACGGGCTGCGCCACCGCGCCAGCGCCCAAGGGCCGGTGCAGGCCCGTATCGAGGTCACCCTGCTTGAGCCGCGTGCCGAAGGGACCTGGGCCGCTCTGATCAAGCCGTTGAAAAAGCTGAAGATCGGCGAAGAGGTCGTGTTCAGCGATGATCTGCGGGCGACGCTTGAGGCGATCGAAGACGGGCAGGGGCATCTGCGGGTCAACTGCGCGGGCGATGATTTCGACGCGGCGCTGAATGCCGCCGGTGCCATGCCGTTACCGCCCTATATTGCCGCCAAACGCCCCGCCGATGCGCAGGACATGACCGATTACCAAACGGTTTTCGCCCGCAACAAAGGGGCCGTGGCCGCCCCAACCGCATCGCTGCATTTTGACGACGCGCTGCTGGCGCAGCTGGCGGCGATGGGGGTCGACTTCACCCATGTCACGCTGCATGTCGGCGCGGGTACGTTCCTGCCGGTCAAGGTAGACGATATATCTGACCACAAGATGCACAGCGAATGGGGGCAGGTCAGTGCTCAAGCCGCCTCCGAGATTGCAGCCACCAAAGCGGCGGGCGGTCGGATCATTCCCGTGGGCACCACGGCGCTGCGCCTGATCGAAACAGCAGGCCGCAGCGGGGCGATCCAGCCGTGGGAAGGCGATACCGATATCTTCATCACGCCGGGGTTCACCTTTAATGTCGCCGATGCGCTGATGACAAATTTCCATCTGCCGAAATCCACATTGATGATGCTGGTCGCGGCTTTGATGGGGCAGGACGCGATAAAAAACATCTATTCCCACGCAATTGATTCAAATTACCGGTTCTTTTCCTACGGTGACGCATCATTGCTTTTGCCCGAGGCGCAAAAACCCGCCTGAGTGTCGTACAAGGGGATGACATATCCCTCGAACAGGATCAGGGAGGGACAGAACGGAAGATGGGATTCGATAGATGCTAAAGGTTTTCGCAAGCGTATGGGCGCTGTTGCTGGGTATGTGCTTGCTGATGATCGGCAACGGCATGCAAGGCACACTATTGGGTATCCGCGGCGGCATCGAAGATTTCTCGACCTTGCAGATGTCGATCGTTATGTCGGCCTATTTCGCGGGCTTCCTTGGCGGGTCGCGCATGGCCCCCGGCATGATCCGGCGCGTCGGTCACGTGCGGGTGTTTGCCGCTGTTGCGTCGATGATTTCGGCAGTGATGATCCTCTATCCCACATTCCCCAACATCATCGTCTGGTCCTTTGGCCGCGTGCTGATCGGGTTCTGCTTTTCGGTGGTCTATGTCACGGCAGAAAGCTGGCTGAACAACGCGGCCACCAATGAAAACCGCGGGCAGGCGCTGTCGCTTTATATGATCGTGCAAACCGCAGGCATCGTGATCGCCCAGGCCTTGCTGCTGACAGCGGACCCGTCCGGCTTTGTCTTGTTTGTTATTCCATCGGTGCTGGTCAGCCTTGCCGTGACGCCGATCTTGCTGGCCGTCAGCCCGACACCTGCATTTGACACCACCAAACCCATGAGCCTGCGCAGCCTGATGACCGCTTCACCGCTGGGCTGTGTGGGGATGTTCCTGCTGGGCGGCGTGTTCTCGGCGCAATTTGGCATGGCCTCCGTTTACGGGGCCGAAGCTGGGCTGAGCGTCGCGCAGATTTCGGTCTTTGTGGCGGTGTTTTTCATCGGGTCGATGCTGCTGCAATATCCGATCGGATGGGTGTCCGACCGTATGGACCGCCGCCTGCTGATCGTCATCACATCGGTTGTCGGGTTTCTGGGGTCTGTTCTGGGCATGATGATGGGCCATATGTTCCCTGTTTTGCTGTTGTCGGCGTTTATCGTCGGGGGGATGTCGAACCCGCTGTATTCGCTGCTGATCGCCCACACGAATGACTTTCTTGACCTCGAAGACATGGCGGCCGCATCCGGCGGGATGTTGTTTATCAATGGCTTGGGGGCGATCATGGGGCCGATTATCACCGGTTGGATGATGGGCACAGCACTTGGGCCGGGGGGCTTTTATCTGTTTACGGCCGTCTTGTTCGCAGTGCTTGCCGTTTATGCGTTCTACCGTGCCACTGTACGGCCCACAGTCGCTACCGATGAAACCAGCCAATACGTCCCGTTTTCGGCCGCCACAACCGCCCTGGCGGTCGAGGTTGCGCATGAATACGCCGTCGAAAGCGACCAAGCCGAAGAAAGTGCCGCCTAAGAGTTGGTTTTGTGACGTTTTTGTTGCAAAACTTGTGTTTCAAAGTTGTTATATTTCTCATTACCTATGTTCAGGGAACGGCTAGGCAAAGGAACGCAATGTGATTGGCCCCGATGATATTCTGAAATTCTGGCTTGATGATGCCGGACCAGACAAATGGTACATCGTTGACGAGGATTTCGACCAAGTCATCCGTGACAAGTTTCTTGAGACATGGGAAGCCGCCTGCGAGGGCAAGTTCTCACTTTGGCTCACCTATCCGGCGGGGGCCTTGGCCTATATCATCCTGACCGACCAGTTTCCCCGCAACATGTTCCGCGGGCAGGGCCGTGCCTTTGCATCGGACCGTGCGGCGCTGGCTGTCGCCAAATCATCGATCCACAAGGGCTGGGACATGCGCATTGACCCGCCCGCGCGGCAGTTCTTTTACCTGCCGATGATGCATTCTGAAAACCTGATCGATCAGGACCGCTGCGTGCGTCTGATGTGCGAACGGATGCCGCACAGTTCCAGCAACCTGCTGCACGCCCGCGCCCACCGCAAAGTGATCCGCGAGTTTGGCCGCTTTCCTTACCGCAATGACGCGCTGGACCGCCCCTACACGGCGCTGGAACAATCCTATATTGCCAATGGCGGCTATGGCAGCACCGTGCGCGCGCTGGAAAACGAAGCTGCCTGACGCCTCTGATCGGGGGCATCGGAATCTCGCGGTTGCTGTGCGGGAAAATATAGTTTACCGCTAAACTATATTTTCTCTCCCATGCTGCGAGGTTTCCCTATGGCTGAAAAATCCTTTGATCTGATTGTGATCGGTGCAGGGCCCGGCGGCTATGTCGCTGCGATCCGCGGCGCACAATTGGGGCTGTCGGTCGCAATCGTCGAACGCGAACATCTGGGGGGCATCTGTCTGAACTGGGGCTGCATCCCGACCAAGGCGCTGCTGCGGTCTTCCGAAGTGTTCCACCTGATGCACCGCGCGGCCGAATTCGGGTTGAAGGCGGATAACATCGGCTATGATCTGGATGCTGTTGTGAAACGGTCGCGCAAGGTTGCGGGGCAATTGTCGGGCGGCATCGGCCATCTGATGAAAAAGAACAAGGTCACCGTGTTCATGGGCGCGGCCAAACTGGCCGGCAAGGGCAAGGTTTCGGTCAAGACCGACAAGGGCAGCGAAGATCTGACGGCCAAGAACATCGTGCTGGCCACGGGGGCGCGCGCACGCAACCTGCCGGGCCTTGAGGCCGACGGCAAACGCGTCTGGATGTACAAGGACGCGCTGCAACCGCCGCATATGCCGAAAAAGCTGCTGGTCATCGGATCGGGTGCCATCGGCATTGAATTCGCCAGTTTTTACAACACCTTGGGTGCTGACACCACGGTCGTCGAAGTGATGGACCGCATCCTGCCCGTCGAGGATGAGGAGATCAGCAAATTCGCGAAAAAGCAGTTTGAAAAGCAGGGCATGAAGATCATGCAAAAGGCTGTCGTCAAACAGCTGGACCGCGCGGCTGACAAGGTCACTGCCCATATCGAAGTGGGCGGCAAGATCGAGAAGCAAGAATTCGATACCGTGATCTCCGCCGTGGGCATCGTCGGCAACGTCGAGGATCTGGGTCTTGAGGAAATGGGCGTCAAAGTCGACCGCACCCATGTTGTCACCGATGAATATTGCCGGACCGGCGTTGACGGGCTTTATGCCATTGGCGACATCGCGGGGGCCCCGTGGCTGGCGCATAAGGCGTCGCACGAAGGTGTCATGGTGGCCGAACTGATCGCGGGCAAACACGCGCATCCTGTGAAACCTGAATCCATCGCGGGCTGTACCTATTGCCACCCGCAAATCGCGTCCGTAGGCTATACCGAAGCCAAGGCCAAGGAACTGGGTTTCGACGTCAAAGTAGGCCGCTTCCCCTTTATCGGCAACGGGATTGCCTTGGGCGAACCCGAGGGCATGATCAAAACCGTGTTCGACGCAAAAACCGGCGAATTGCTGGGCGCGCACATGGTTGGGGCCGAAGTGACCGAACTGATCCAGGGCTATGTCGTTGGCCGTCAGCTTGAGACAACCGAGGAAGACCTGATGAACACCGTCTTCCCGCATCCGACCCTGTCCGAGATGATGCACGAGGCCGTTCTCGACGCTTACGGCAAAGTCATCCACATGTAAAAACGACCCGCGCCATTCCGTTCTGGACGGAGTGGCGCACCCCTGCCATAGATTGCATATGGTAAGTCTAAATCGCGTCGTCATGGGCCCGGCATCCCGCCGGATGATCCAGAACCTCATCCCGCAGCAGCTTGATGTTGCTGAGATTTCGGGCAAATGGGGCGAGATGTTCGATTTCAAATCCTACGAACAATTCCGCTATCCCGAATATGACATCTGCGCCGGTCCGATCATGGACAATCCGCAGGACCGCCCCCGCAAATTTGATCTGATCCTTGCCAATCAGGTGTGGGAACATCTGGACCGTCCCTATGCCGCCACAAAAAACGTCCGCCGGATGTTGAAAAAGGGCGGCCATTTCTGGGTTGCCGTGCCGTTTTTCGTGCCATTTCACGCGGCCCCTGCGGATAATTCGCGCTGGTCTGCGCGGGGGCTGAAGAACCTGCTGATCGAATGCGGGTTCGACGAAGACGCCATTCAATCCAGCCAATGGGGCAACCGCAACGCCGCCCTGCGCAACATGGAAGAAAAATGGCCCCCCGAATATGACGAGGCCACGGATGATATCTCCAACGACCCGGATATGCCGATCTGCGCATGGGCCTTGGCGCAAAAGACCTGAAGCGGCGGTGGTCGTCTCGTGAAAACACCATTTCCGTTGATATTCGCCCTATGGGGCGCGGGTCTGGGTGCCGCTGCGCAATATGGCAAGGTCAGCGTAGTTTTCGACGCGCTGCCTGCGGTCTATCCGGGGGCAGGGGCCGCGTTGGGTTTTGTGGTGTCGCTGGTGGGGCTGGTCGGCATCGTCTTTGGCGTGGTGGCGGGGTTGGTCGTGGCGCGGGTGCGCTACCGGCGGGCCTTGATCAGCGCGCTTTGGATCGGGGCGGGGGTGTCGGCGTTTCAGGCGCTTTTGCCCGACCTGCCGCTGCTGCTGGCCAGCCGCGTGATTGAGGGCGCGTCGCATCTGGCCATTGTTGTCGCGGCCCCCACCTTGATCGCGCAACTCAGCGCGCCCAAGGATCGCGGGTTGACCCTTTCGCTCTGGGGGACGTTCTTTGGGGTGGCCTTTGCCGTGTTGTCGCTGCTGGGGCGGCCCTTGGTTGCGGGCTGGGGAATACCGGCATTATTTGCAGCGCATTCGGCGTATATGGCTGTTTTCGCGGTGCTTTTGTCCGGCTGGCTCAAACGGCTTCCGCCCGAAGGGCCGCAACCCTTCCTGAACCTGCGCCAGATCATGCGCGATCACGGCACGATCTACCGCTCACCTTATATCAGCGCACCGGCTGCCGGTTGGCTGTTCTATACCTTTTGCTTTGTGTCGATCCTGACCGTCCTGCCGCCCTATCTGACCCCGGAGTTGCGCAACCTGATCCTTGCCGCCATGCCGATTGTCAGCATCATCGTCTCCATGACGATGGGTGTGTGGCTGCTGCGCCATGTGTCAGCCGTGCGCGTGGTCGAACTGGGCTTTGCCGGGTCGGCGCTGTGTCTGGCGTGGCTATGGGCGGTTCCCGGCGCGCCTTTGGCCTGTCTTGCCCTTGCCGCGGCATTGGGGCTGATCCAGGGGGCCAGCTTTGCCGCGGTTCCGCAGTTAAACGATACTGCGGCCGCCCAAGCCCAAGCGAACGGGGCCATGGCGCAAATGGGCAATCTGGGCAATACGCTGGGAACGCCGGTCATCGCCTCGGTGCTGTTAAGCTTTGGCTATGCTGGCATGCCGGTGGTCGCGGGTCTGGCCTGTATCGGCGGGCTCTGTGCGCACCTGATTTTGGGCAGGCTGCGCAACCGCATGTAACGTTCCCGATGTGTTCTGATTTTTCCATTGGAGAATCCGCAACGCGCCCCTATGTACAGAGTCTTAACGGGGGTGTCTGATGGCTGAGCTGAAATACATCGAAGTGCGCGGCGCGCGCGAACATAATCTAAAGAACATCGACGTGGATATTCCGCGCGATCAGTTGGTGGTGATCACGGGCCTGTCAGGTTCCGGTAAATCTTCGCTCGCTTTTGACACGATATATGCCGAAGGGCAGCGCCGCTATGTCGAAAGCCTAAGCGCCTATGCCCGCCAATTCCTTGATATGATGCAGAAACCTGATGTGGACCACATCAGCGGCCTGTCGCCGGCAATCTCGATCGAACAGAAAACCACGTCGAAAAACCCCCGTTCGACCGTCGGCACGGTGACCGAGATTTACGATTACATGCGTCTGCTGTTCGCCCGTGTCGGCACGCCCTATAGCCCCGCCACCGGCAAACCCATCGAGGCGCAGCAGGTGCAGGACATGGTCGACCGCATCATGATGATGGAGGAGGGCACCCGTGCCTATCTGCTGGCCCCCATCGTGCGCGACCGCAAAGGCGAATACCGCAAGGAATTCCTCGAGCTCCGCAAGCAGGGGTTCCAGCGGGTCAAGGTAAACGGCGAATTCTTTGAACTGGACGAACTTCCGACGCTGGACAAGAAATTCCGCCATGACATCGACGTGGTCGTGGACCGCCTTGTCGTGCGCGAGGGGCTGGAAACACGTCTGGCCGACAGCTTGCGCACAGCGCTTGATCTGGCCGATGGCATTGCGATCCTCGAAACCGCGCCCGCCGAAGGCGACCCCGAACGCCAGACCTTCAGCGAGAAATTCGCCTGTCCCGTCAGCGGCTTCACCATCCCCGAGATCGAACCGCGCCTGTTTTCCTTTAACGCGCCCTTTGGGGCCTGCCCGTCCTGTGACGGTTTGGGCAAGGAGCTGTTCTTTGACGAACGGCTGGTCGTGCCGGATCAGAATCTCAAGATTTATGACGGCGCGTTGGCCCCGTGGCGCAAGGGCAAGTCGCCCTATTTCCTGCAAACCATCGAAGCCATCGCCAAACATTACGAATTCAACAAAAGCACCAAGTGGAAAGACCTGCCCGAAAAGGTGCAGCAGGTGTTTTTGCACGGCTCCGGCAAGGAAGAGATCAAGTTCCGCTACGATGAAGGGGGCCGCGTCTACGAGGTCAGCCGTGTCTTTGAAGGGGTGATCCCCAACATGGAACGCCGCTACCGCGAGACCGACAGCAACTGGATCCGCGAAGAGTTCGAGCGCTACCAGAACAACCGCCCCTGCGGCACCTGCGAAGGCTACCGACTGCGCCCCGAAGCGCTGGCCGTCAAGATCGGCCCCGTCGATGGCACCCCCGACCAGCGTCTGCACGCAGGTCAGGTTGTGCAGATGTCGATCCGCGAGGCATTCGACTGGTGCAATGCCGTTCCCGACCAGCTGAGCAAGCAAAAGAACGAGATCGCCCGCGCCATTCTCAAGGAAATTCGCGAGCGGCTCGGATTCCTGAATAACGTGGGATTAGAATACCTTACGCTGGCACGTTCAAGTGGAACGCTCAGCGGTGGGGAAAGCCAGCGCATCCGTCTTGCCTCGCAAATCGGGTCGGGGCTGACGGGGGTTCTCTATGTCCTTGATGAACCCTCCATCGGCTTGCACCAGCGCGACAACGACCGTCTGCTGCTGACGCTGAAGAACCTGCGCGACCAGGGCAACACCGTGATTGTCGTCGAACATGACGAAGAAGCGATCCGCGAGGCCGATTATGTTTTCGACATCGGTCCGGGGGCCGGTGTGCATGGCGGTCAGGTGGTCAGCCACGGCACGCCCGAACATGTGGCCAACGACCCGAACTCTTTGACCGGTCAATACCTGACCGGCAAACGCGAAATCTCGGTGCCGGCCAAGCGGCGCAAGGGCAACAAGAAAAAGATCAAGGTCGTCAAAGCCACGGGCAACAACCTGCAAGACGTCACCGTTGACTTCCCCTTGGGGCAGTTTGTCTGCGTCACTGGTGTGTCGGGCGGCGGCAAATCGACCCTGACCATCGAAACCCTGTTCAAAACCGCGTCGATGAACCTGAACGGGGCCCGCCAGACGCCCGCACCCTGCGAAACGATCAAGGGGTTGGAGCATCTGGACAAGGTGATCGACATCGACCAACGCCCCATCGGGCGCACCCCACGGTCGAACCCTGCAACCTATACCGGGGCTTTCACGCCGATCCGCGACTGGTTCGCGGGCCTTCCCGAAGCCAAGGCGCGCGGCTACAAGCCCGGTCGCTTCAGCTTTAACGTCAAGGGCGGGCGCTGCGAGGCGTGCCAGGGGGACGGCGTCATCAAGATCGAGATGCATTTCCTGCCGGATGTCTATGTCGAATGCGAAACCTGCAAGGGCAAGCGCTATAACCGCGAAACGCTCGAGGTGAAGTTCAAGGGCAAATCCATCGCCGACGTGCTGGATATGACCGTGGAAGACGCGCAGACCTTCTTTCAGGCCGTCCCCTCCATCCGCGAGAAAATGGATGCGCTGATGCGCGTGGGACTTGGCTACATCAAGGTGGGCCAGCAGGCGACGACCCTGTCCGGCGGCGAGGCGCAGCGCGTCAAGCTGTCAAAGGAACTGAGCAAACGGTCCACGGGGCGGACGCTGTATATTCTGGATGAACCCACCACCGGCCTGCATTTCGAAGACGTGCGCAAGCTGTTGGAAGTGCTGCATGAATTGGTCGATCAGGGAAATTCGGTCGTGGTGATCGAACACAACCTCGACGTGGTGAAAACCGCCGACTACATCATCGACATCGGGCCCGAAGGCGGCGATGGCGGGGGCCGTGTGGTGGCGACAGGCACCCCCGAACAGGTCGCCGAGGTCGCGGAAAGCCACACAGGCCACTACCTCAAACCGATGCTGGCCCCGCGCAAGGTTGCCGCCGAATAAAGGCACCGTTCATTTTGCCAGATAAACTCCACGGGGGTCCGGGGGTGTGAAACCCCCGGCCTTCCCCTCAGAAACTCATCCCCGATTGCGTTTCTCGAAACGCGGCAGCATGGCCGAGAAATCCTTGCCCTTGCCATCTTCATCCTCGACGAATTGGGCATAAAGCGCGCGGGCCAGTTCACCCATCGGCGTGTCGGCATTGGCCATCTCGGCGGCCTGTTGTGACAATCCCAGATCCTTGAGCATCAGTTCAGCCGCGAACCCCGGCGCATAGCCGTTATCGGCGGGCGACGTCGGGCCGACACCGGGGGCAGGGCAATAGGCATTCATCGACCAGCTGTACCCCGACGACGTGCTGACCACGTCGAACATTTTTTGCCGGTCCAGCCCCAGCTTGTCTGCCAGCGCAAAGGCCTCGCAGGTGGCGATCATGGTGACGCCAAGGATCATGTTGTTGCAGATTTTCGCAGCCTGACCGGCACCCGCATCACCGCAATGCACGGCCTTCTGACCCATGATATCAAACAGCGGCTTTGCCTTGGCAAAGGCTGCTTCGGTGCCGCCTGCCATAAAGGTCAACGTGCCGCCAGCCGCCCCGCCGATGCCGCCTGATACCGGAGCGTCAACTGCCAGAATACCCGCATTTTCAGCGGCTTCCGAGGTGTTCTTCGCGCTTTCCACATCCACGGTGGAGCAATCAATAAACAGCGACCCCTTGGTCATATGCGGGATTGCCTGCGCTGCCACCTGCCGCAGGATCGACCCGTTCGGCAGCATGGTGATCACCACATCCATGCCTGCGACAGCACCTTCCAGATCACTGGCCACGGCAACGCCCTCAGCCTTGGTGCCGGCAACGTCGAACCCGGTAACCGTGTGCCCGGCCTTGGCCAGATTGGACGCCATCGGCGCACCCATATTTCCCAACCCGATGAAACCGATATTTAACGTGCTCATGTCATTTTCTCCAGTTTAAGGGCGTCTTTGCCCAAGGGTTGCAGCATCTTGGCGACTGCGGCTGTGGGAACATTCATATCCGCAAACTGCCAGCTTGGATTGCGGTCTTTGTCGATGATTGCCGCGCGGATCCCCTCAAGGAAATCGCCATGCTCCATCGCGCGGAAGGTAAAGCGGTATTCAAGATCGAGGGCTTTCTCGATGCTCAGGGACGGGCCGCGCAGGCGGTGCAGGGCCTCTATGGTGCTGGCCATGGCAAGCGGGCTCATCCGGCCCATCTTCTTGAGGGATTCTTGCGCAAAGGGGCTGTCCTTGACGTGCAGATTGGTCAGGATATCGCTCAGCGTTTCGCCATCAAAAAGCACGTCAATTTCGTCTTGCTGTGCGGCCAGCGGCGACGCGGGCGGATCGATTTTGGCCGCATCAAGTGCCGCGATATCGCCTGTGCTCTCCAGGGTTTCAGTGACCTTTTGCCAGTTTAACTCCGGGATGTAACTATCTGCAAAACCGGCAAAAATGGCGTCTGCGCCGGACATGCGTGTGGCGGTCGTGCCCAGATATTCGCCAATGCGCCCCGGTGCCAGGGCCAGCATCAAGGTGCCGCCAACATCGGGCAGCAACCCGATGCCGCATTCGGGCATGGCGATCTGGCTGGTTTCGCCCACAATGCGGTGCGACCCGTGGCACCCAAGGCCAACGCCACCGCCCATGGTGAACCCTTGCAGGAACGACACGACAGGCTTGGGATAGGCGAAAATCTTGGCGTTCAGGCGGTATTCATCGGCCCAGAACTTTTGCCCATAGGCATAATCGCCCTTGGTGCCGGTGGCATAGAGTTCGGCAATATCCCCCCCCGAACAAAAGGCACGGTCGCCAATCGCGTCCAGCACGATCAGATCAACCGCGTCATTGTCGCGCCACGCGTCAAAGGCGTCTTCGATGGCCAGACACATCTCGTAGGTCATGGCGTTCAACGCATGGGGGCGGGTCAGGGTGATCCGACCAGCGCGACCCGTGATGCGGATAGAGATATCGCTCATTTGTTTTTCAACATGTCACGGGCGACAATGACGCGCATGATCTCGTTTGTGCCTTCAAGGATCTGGTGAACGCGCAGGTCACGGACGAGCTTTTCGATACCGTAATCGGCTAAATATCCATATCCGCCATGCAGTTGCAGGCATTGGTCAACGACCTTGCTGCCGACCTCGGTCACGAATTTCTTGGCCATGGCGCAGAACTTGGTCGCGTCAGGCGCGCCGTTATCCAGCTTCCATGCGGCTTGGCGCAGGAAGGTGCGGGCGGCTTGCAGCTCGATCTCCATATCCGCCAGACGCCATTGCAGCCCCTGGAACTGGTCGATGGACTTCCCGAACGCCTTGCGATCGCCCATGTAATGCAGGGTCGAGGTCAGGGCAGTCTGTGCAGCACCCAGTGAACAGGCGGCGATGTTCAAACGGCCACCATCCAGCCCCATCATCGCATATTTGAAACCTTTACCCTCTTCGCCTACCAGATTTCCGGCAGGAATGTTGCAATTGTCAAACTGCACTTGGGCGGTTGGCTGGCTGCGCCAGCCCATTTTATCCTCGAGACCGCCAAAAGACAGGCCGGCTGTGCCGTCTTCGACATAGACCGTGGACACACCCGCTGCACCGTCATCCGACGTGCGGACCATGGCGACATAGGCGTCGGAATATCCGCCACCCGAGATAAACGCTTTGGTCCCGTTCAGGGTGTAGCCGTCATTGGTGCGGTCGCATTTCGTCTTGAGCGCGGCAGCATCCGATCCGGAGCCTGGTTCGGTCAGGCAATAGCTAAGCACGGTGTTCATCGACAAGACGTCGTCCATGATCCGCGCCTTCAGTTCATCGCTGGCAAAGCTGTCCAGCATCTTGGCGCACATGTTGTGGATCGACAGGAAGGCCGCAACGGAGGGGCAGGCCATGCTGAGCGCCTCGAACACCAATGTGGCATCAAGCCGCGTCAGACCGGAACCGCCGGCCTCCTCGGAGACATAGAGGCCGCCAAAGCCAAGCTCGGCGATCTTGGGCCAGATTTCCTTGGGGATGGTTTCGTCTTTTTCCCATTGGCGCGCGAAGGGGGCGATATGTTCCTGGCCAAAGCCATAAGCCATATCGAAAATGGCGGATTGTTCTTCTGAAAGTGCGAAATCCATAGCGATGATCCCTCCCAAGACCTGTCGAATTGAACATATGTTTAATTATAACGAGGGCTGCGCAGGGCGCAAGCGGTCTGCGGGGGCCGAAACCCCCGCAGAAGATGGATTATTCCATCGGTTTGAAGTTGAACTCGCCGCCTTCTTTAATTCCGCTCGGCCAGCGCGAGGTCACGGTTTTGGTGCGTGTGTAGAATTTGAACGCATCGGGGCCGTGCTGGTTAAGATCTCCAAAGACGGATTTCTTCCAGCCGCCAAAGGTGTGATAGGCCAGCGGCACAGGGATTGGCACGTTGATGCCGATCATGCCCACGTTGATGCGGTTCGCGAAATCGCGCGCCGCATCCCCGTCACGGGTAAAGATCGCGGTGCCGTTGCCCATCTCGTGATCCATCGCAAGGCCAAGCGCCTCTTCGTAGGTTTTGGCACGCACAGTGGACAACACGGGGCCGAAAATCTCGTGCTTGTAGATGTCCATGTCTTTGGTGACGTTATCAAACAGGTGCGGCCCGACAAAAAAACCGTCCTCGTAGCCCTGCAACTTAAAGTCACGCCCGTCGACAACCAAGGTCGCGCCTTGGTCGATGCCGGTTTGAACCAGACGTTCGATGTTGGCCTTGGCCGCCGCTGTCACCACAGGGCCGTAATCGACATCCTTGCCCGATGTGTATGGCCCGACTTTCAGCTTTTCGATGCGCGGGATCAGTTTTTCGATCAAACGGTCGGCTGTTTCATCGCCCACAGGCACGGCCACGGAAATCGCCATGCAGCGTTCGCCGGCAGCACCGTAACCGGCACCGATCAGCGCATCTGCCGCTTGGTCCAGATCGGCGTCCGGCATGATGATCATGTGGTTCTTGGCACCGCCAAAGCATTGAACGCGCTTACCATTCGCGCAACCCGTGCCATAGATATATTCGGCAATCGGGGTGGAGCCGACAAAGCCCACGGATTGAATGACAGGGTGGTGCAGGATCGCGTCGACCGCTTCCTTGTCGCCGTTGACGACCTGAATGATACCTTTGGGCAGGCCTGCTTCTTCCAGCAGTTCGGCCAGCATCAACGGAACGGACGGGTCACGCTCGGATGGCTTGAGGATAAACGCGTTGCCGCAGACGATGGCAGGGGCAAACATCCACATCGGGATCATCGCGGGGAAGTTGAACGGCGTGATGCCGGCGGAGACACCCAAAGGCTGGCGCATGGAATACATGTCGATGCCGGGGCCGGCGCTGTCGGTGTAGTCGCCTTTGAGCAATTCAGGCGCGCCGATGCAGTATTCGACCACTTCAAGGCCGCGCTGTACGTCGCCAGCGGCATCGGGCAGGGTCTTGCCATGCTCACGGGAAAGCGCTTCGGCCAGTTTGTCCATGTCGCGGTTCAGCAGATCGACGAATTTCATCATCACGCGGGCGCGGCGCTGCGGGTTCACGGCGGCCCAGGCAGGTTGTGCGGCCATGGCGTATTTCACGGCCTGGTCCATCTCGGCTTCGTTGGCGAGGGGGCATTTGGCCTGAACTTCGCCTGTCGCAGGGTTGAAAACATCGGCAAAACGGCCTGACGTGCCTTTGACATGTTCGCCGTTCAGATAATGGGTGAGCTCTTGCATGGGAATCCTCCGGTTATGTTTGTGGGCACGATAGGCTTGCAAAAATGATTGGGAAAGGGGCATGAAGTCAAAACTGTTTTGCATTTTTGCAAGACGGCCCTGCGGGATTTGACGGCGGAAGGGGGCCAGCCCCCGTCCTTCGGACTCCCCCGGAGTTTGTTTGGCAAAATGAAAAGGGAGAAGCGGCGATGTTGGGGAATTGGGATGACTTGCGTCTGTTTCTGGCCGTTGCGCGCGAACAAAGCCTGTCGGGGGCGGGCAAGATCTTGCGGCTTGATCCGGCGACCCTGGGGCGGCGCATGGCGCGGGTGGAAAAGGGATTGGGGGTGGTTCTATTTGTGAAATCGCCCACCGGATATGCCTTGACCGAGGCCGGGGTGCAGTTGTTGGAGCGGGCAGAGGCGGCCGAGCAGGCCATGCGCGTGGCCACAGCCGAGGTGGCCGAGCCGTCCGACAGGTTGCGGGGGCAGATCCGGATCGGGGCGCCGGATGGCTGCGCGAACTACCTGTTGCCGCAGGTCTGTGCACGGCTGATTGCGGCTAATCCCGAATTGGATATCCAGATTGTTGCCTTGCCGCGGGTGTTCAACCTGTCGCGGCGTGAGGCCGATATGGCGATCGGGGTCAGCGCCCCCACGGCGGGGCGGTTGGTGGTGCAAAAGATCACCGATTATCAACTGCATCTGGCCGCATCCCGGACCTATCTGGATGCAAGCGCTCCGATCCGGACCCCCGCCGATCTGCAGGGGCACCGGTTGGTCGGCTATATCCCCGACATGATTTTCGACCGCGAGTTGGATTATCTGACCGAATTGGGCATGACCCGCGTTCCCTTGGCGTCCAATTCGGTGTCGGTGCAGGTGAATATGATCCGGCAGGGCGGGGGCGTTGGAATCGTTCATGATTTCTGCCTGCCTGCCACCCCCGGCGTGACGCGTATTCTGACATCCGAAGTCAGATTAAGCCGCGCATTTTACCTGATCCGGCATGAGGATGACCGCCGGAATCAACGGTTGAGCCGCTTTGCAGAGGAGTTGGCGCAAGGGGTGCGGGCAGAAGTGGTAAGACTTGAGGCAAATACTTGACAGGCAACAGTATTAAAGGGAACCTAGGGTCCAGAGCAATAATATTGCGGAGGGTTCCAAAATGCTTGTGTCTCAAATCCTGAAAACCAAGGCGGATGACAGTGTTACAACGGTCAAGCCGGATATGCTGATCGCGGAGGCTGCCAAGATGCTGTCGGACAAGCGGATCGGTACGTTGGTCATCTCGAGCGATGGCAAATCACCCGATGGCATTCTATCCGAGCGCGATATTGTACGCGAGCTGGGGCGTCAGGGTGGGTCCTGTCTGAATATGACCGTTGAGAGCCTGATGACACGCAAGCTGGTGACCTGCACCAAGGACGAGCGGTCGGACGCTATCCTGAGCAAAATGACCGAAGGGCGGTTCCGGCATATGCCGGTTTTGGAAGACGGCGCGTTGATCGGGCTGATTTCGCTGGGGGACGTGGTCAAGGCCCGTTTGATGGAGCTGTCGATGGAAAAAGACGCCCTTGAGGGGATGATCATGGGGCATTAGCCCCTACGTCTCTTTCCCATTATCCAAATAGGCCGTTGCATTTCAGGCGCTTAAGTGTTTGCCTGCCGCGGAAATTACGACACAAGAAGACTGGATTTCCCTATGCGCGTTGGCCTTTATCCCGGCACCTTTGACCCGATCACCCTGGGCCACCTTGATATCATCCGTCGTGCCGCGACATTGGTCGACAAGCTGGTCATCGGCGTTGCGATCAACCGTGACAAAGGCCCGTTGTTCGAGCTGGAAGAGCGCGTTGCCTTGATCAATTCGGAATGTGCGGCCCTGTCAAAAGAGACCGGCACCGACATTGTGGTGCACCCGTTCGAGAACCTGCTGATTGATTGCGCCCGTGATGTCGGCGCGCAGATGATCATTCGCGGGCTGCGGGCTGTCGCTGATTTTGAATATGAATATCAGATGGTTGGCATGAACCGTAAGCTGGATGACAGCATCGAGACGGTGTTCCTGATGGCCGAGGCAGAACATCAGGCGATTGCAAGCAAGCTGGTCAAGGAAATTGCCCGGCTTGGCGGGGACGTCAGCAAATTTGTGACGCCCGCCGTCAATGCCGAGCTGAAGAATCGTTTCTCCAGGGGGTAGCCCCTAGAGGAATTTCGCGATCACGCGGGATGTATCCAGCATCCGGTTCGAAAAGCCCCATTCGTTATCATACCACGCCAGAACGCGCAGCTGTGTGCCGTTTTGAACCGAGGTCTGGTCGGTCGCTACGACGCAGGAATGGCTGTCGTGGTTCAGGTCGATGGACACCAGCGGTTTGTCGACCATGCCCATGATGCCCTTGAGGGCACCTTCGGATGCGCTGCGCAGCACCTGGTTCACTTCTTCCACAGTCACCTTGCGCGCAACTTCGATCACCAGATCGACGCAGGACACGTTCGGTGTCGGCACGCGGATCGCGGTGCCGCCGATCAGACCGTCAAGTTCCGGCAGAACCTTGCCCAAAGTCTTGGCCGCACCGGTGGTGGTGGGGATCATCGACAGGGATGCAGCACGGGCGCGGTACAGATCGCTATGGGCTGTGTCATGGGTGGGCTGGTCGCCGGTAAAAGCGTGGATCGTTGTCATGTGGCCATGCACAATGCCGAAGGCGTCGTTCAGCGTTTTGGTCAGCGGGGCCATGCAGTTGGTGGTGCAGGATGCGTTGCTCATGACCGTGTCATCGGCATCAAGAATGTCGTGGTTCACACCGTAAACAATTGTTTTCATGGCGTCTTTTCCGGGGGCCGAGATCAGGACCCGTTTCGATCCGTTCGCAAGATGCTTGGCGGCACCGTCGCGGGTCACAAAAATGCCGGTGCATTCCAGCGCGATGTCCACATCGCCCCAGGGCAGGGCTGCGGGGTCACGCTCTGCTGTGACGCGGATCGGCCCTTGGCCCACATCCATGGTCCCGTCGCCCAAGGTTACCGGACGGCCATAGCGGCCATGAACGGAATCGAATTCAAACAGATGTGCGTTTGTCTCAAGCGGGGCCAGATCGTTGATTGCGACCACTTGCAGGTCGTCGCCCCCTTGTTCCATCAAGGCGCGCAGCACGTTGCGGCCAATGCGGCCAAAGCCATTGATTGCGAGTTTCGTAGCCATTGGGGCGTCCTCCTGAGTGTGATAGCGCTAACATCGCGATAAAACACTGAAAGTCAACCGAAGCGGGGATAATCAGGGACGGGATTGTTGAAAAGACGGGTAAATGCGGGACGCAAGTTTCCGATTAGCGCCAGAAAGCGACCCATTCGATCAGGTCCATGAACTTTTTCGTCAGAAAGATCAGGTGTTCAGTGCCGAAATAAAACGTGTCCACAACCAAACCGATGGTCAGCAACGCCGCCAAAACCAGGGTGATCGGGGTGTTCATTTTGCATCTTCCTTGCGCGGGGCCCTGACTTTAAACGACAGGACCCCAGATATGACAGGGCAAGGCGGGTGCTGCAAGACTTAGCCAAGTTTGCCCATGGCGACGGCAACATCGGCCATGCGCACAGAGAAACCCCATTCGTTATCGTACCACGCCAGCACGCGCACCATGCGGTCTGCGACGACCATGGTTTGATCGGGGGCAAAGATTGAACTTTCTTCGGTGTGGTTAAAGTCGATGGAGACTTTCTTTTCGGGGTCATAGCCCAGCACGCGCTTCATCGGCCCTTCGGCGGCGGCACGCATGGCGGCGTTGACTTCGTCGACGGTAACATCGCGCGAGGCACGGAAAGTCAGGTCAACCGCGCTGACATTGGGGGTGGGCACGCGCATGGCGGTACCGTCCAGCTTGCCCTTGAGCGCGGGCAGAACTTCGCCCAAGGCAGCCGCCGCACCGGTGGAGGTGGGGATCAACGCCATGGCCGCCGCGCGGGCGCGGTACAGGTCATCATGGCGGCGGTCCAGCGTGGGCTGGTCGCCGGTATAGCTGTGGATCGTGGTCATGATGCCATATTCGATGCCGAATGCATCCTGCAAAACCTTGGCCATCGGTGCCAGGCAGTTGGTGGTGCAGGACCCGTTTGAAATCATCGTGTCCGAGGCCCGCAATTCATGGTCGTTCACGCCGTAAACGATTGTGCGGTCGACGTTTTTGCCCGGTGCCGACAGCAGTACACGTTTTGCGCCGCGCTCAAGATGCACCTTGGCCTTTTCACCGTCGTTGAATTTGCCGGTACATTCCAGAACCACATCGCAGCCGTCCCAGTTCAGCTCTTCCATCTTGTAGGTCGACATGACCTCCATCGGGCCACGGCCCAGATCAAGCGTGCCGTTGCCGACTTTTACCTCGTTTGGAAAGCGACCATGGACGGAATCGTATTTGATCAGATGCGCTGCTGTCTCGAGCGGGCCTGTTGCGTTGATGCGAACCACTTCGATGTCATCGCGGCCCGACGCTGCGATATGAGACAGGGTGCAACGGCCAATCCGGCCAAATCCGTTAATACCGACTTTGATGGTCATGGGGCGTCCTTTGAAAAATACGGGTGACGTTGCGCGCTCTATAACGGCAGCTAGGCCGTGACTGAAAGGGTAAAAGCTTATAATTTCCGTATGTTAGCGTTAACCAGGGATGTTAGCGGTAAATGTCACAGGGTGTTTGCCTTCGCGGGCGACTGGGTTAAGTTTACACCTGACTGAATTGGAGAATTTTGATGAGTGGTTTACTGGCGCTGTTGGACGATGTCGCAGCGATTGCCAAGGTGGCGGCGGCAAGCGTCGATGATGTGTTCGGCCAGGCTGCCAAAGCCAGCGCCAAAGCTGCGGGCGCGGTGATCGACGATGCGGCCGTGACGCCGAAATATGTGCACGGTTTCGAGGCCAAGCGTGAATTGCCGATCATCTGGCGGATCACCAAGGGATCGTTGAAAAACAAGTTGGTGTTTTTGCTGCCGGCAGGTTTGCTGCTGTCGAATTTCGCGCCTTGGGCCATTCCGCCGCTGCTGATGTTGGGCGGTGCCTATCTGTGCTTTGAGGGGGCCGAGAAAGTCGCCCATGCCTTGGGGGTTGGCGGGGCAGGGCACGAGGAATACCCCGGCAAGGAAGAAACGATAGAAGACCCCGCTCATCTCGAAGAACAAAAGGCCCAAGGTGCGATCAAGACCGATTTCATCCTGTCGGCCGAGATCATGACGATTATCCTGTCCAACCTTGCAGTCACGAATTTCTGGATGGAAGCGGCGGCACTGGCTGCGGCTGCGGTGATGATTACCGTGGCGGTCTACGGGTCGGTGGCGCTGATCGTTAAGGCCGATGATGTGGGGCTCTACATGGCGAAAAACGGCAACCTTGGCCCGACGCGGGTCATTGGCCGTGCGGTGGTGCGCGGTATGCCGAAATTCCTGACCACCCTGACCATTGTCGGCACTGCGGCGATGCTGTGGGTGGGCGGTTCGATCATCATCCACGGCATGGAGGTGTTGGGCTTTGACACGTTGGGCCACCTGATCCATGACGCGGCTGCCTATGTCGGCCACCTGGTACCCGCGAACTATACCGGCGCTGTCGAATGGATCGCCAAGGCCGCGATGGACGGCGTGTTCGGGCTGGCCCTTGGCCTGATCCTGATCCCCGTGGGCGAGAAAATCGTCACCCCCCTGTGGCGCACTGTGTTCAGCGGCAAAAAGAAAGACCCCGCAGCGGTCTAGCCTTCTGCGGGGAGTGGTGGGTGTGGGGAACGGCGGGGGTGAGCCGAATGCAGACCTTGATCGTTTGGTGTTTTCGGCCAGGGTTTCGGCAGATAGACGCAACAATACTAGATGAGGTCAGTTACTCCGAAGATCAAAATGCAACCGCTGGCGGTCCCTAGCCAAAACAGGGCAACCAAGGCTACCCGCCATGGTTTCGATCTGACACCCGAAACAATCAGACAAGAAGGTATGTACCAAAGGACCGAGAGAAGCGCCCCGAGAAAGACGAACAGTACAAAAAACAAAAAGGACTCAGGCAGTAGTGCAATCGCGAGGCCGATAGGAACAATCGGCATAAACTCTGCATTCCATATGTGCATGGTAAAACCCAGAAATGCTGCAACAATCAGCCGGCCCCGGTTGGGTTTCAAAACCGACCCCATTCGGCGGCGGTTCGCCATGAAAAGGACAAGGATCGCCGAGACCGCCAGCCCGAAAGTCAGTGATAGGAGTGCCGCGCTAAGAGGTTCAGGAACGAAGAACATTCTTGGAAGATTGCTAAGCCGTGGCATCCGATAGAAAACGTAGACGAACCAGACGGGCAGGCCGATTGCGAGAGACAACAGGATCGCTCGTTGCACTGGCTTCAAGGGTGCGCGTCTGTCCATGAGTCTGCAGCTCCCAATGGGCGTGACCAACATGGTCTGGCACTTTTAATCCTAGTTTAATTAGCTGACAGAGGACAGAATATTCATCTTGTCGCCGCAATGATCGCGAAAGTCCGTTTGGACAACTCAGCAAGGGTCTTTGATGAACTGACTAGTTCGGTAGGCAGCTTTGTCCGCTCACCAGACATAGACAGGCTCCGCGAAACCTCTTGCGTGCACACTCCCGAAGAACTCTGTGAAAGCTTCACGTCCTCTGCGATCCTTTGCAGAATAGGGCTGCGTGTTGCAACTGCACCATTTAATGCGCAGCGGTCTAGAACAACCTGAAAACGCAAAAGGGGGCCATCGCGGCCCCCTTTTTTAATCTCTGAACGCGAGGCCGGGTTACAGCAGCGCCTTGGCTTTGTCGGCGACGTTCTGTGGCGTGATGCCGAACTTTTCGAACAGCTCTTCTGCGGGGGCAGAGGCACCGAAGCGGTCCATGCCGACGAAATCGGCCTTGTTCCATTTGCCGCGCTCGCCTGTGAGCCATTGATCCCAACCCTGACGCACGGCAGCTTCGACGCCGACACGCACCGGGCCTGCGGGCAGAACCTTGCGGCGGTAGGCTTCATCTTGCTCGGCGAACAGTTCCATGCAGGGCATGGACACAACGCGGGTGCCGATGCCTTGCTCTTGCAAGATATCACGCGCTTTGAGGGCGATTTCGACTTCGGAACCTGTGGCGATCAGGATGACCTGACGTTTGCCTTCGGCATCGGCCAGCACATAAGCACCCTGTTCGGTGAGGTTCTTGTTCTTATGCTCAAGACGCACGGTCGGCAGGCCCTGACGGGTCAGCGACAGCACCGATGGGGTCTCTTTCGACGTCAGCGCGATTTCCCATGCTTCGGCGGTTTCAACCGTGTCGGCGGGGCGGAATACATAGGTGTTGGGTGTCGCGCGGCTGATCGCCAGATGCTCAACGGGCTGGTGTGTCGGGCCGTCTTCGCCCAGACCGATGCTGTCATGGGTCATGACAAAAACGGTTGGTATTTTCATCAACGCGGCCAGACGCATGGCAGGGCGCGCATAGTCAGTGAAACACATGAACGTGCCGCCGTAAGGGCGCACGCCGCCATGCAGCGCCATGCCGTTCATCGCCGATGCCATGCCATGTTCGCGGACACCCCAATAGACGTAACGCCCACCACGGTTGTCGATGTCGAACACGCCCAGATCGGCGGTCTTGGTGTTGTTGGACCCGGTCAGGTCAGCCGAACCGCCCACGGTTTCGGTGTACAGCGGGTTCAACACCTCGAGCGTCTTTTCGCTGCTGGCGCGGGTGGCCAGTTTGGGGGCGGAATCGGAGATCTGCTTTTTGAACGCCTTGATGGTGGCGGACAGTTTCTTGGGCGCGTCACCGGCCAAGGCGCGGTTGAATTCCTCGCGCTTGGTGCGGGACATGGCGTCGAAGCGCTCTTCCCAGTCTTTGCGTGTCTGCGCCCCGCGCGATCCGATGGCTTCCCATGCGGATTTCACATCGGCGGGCACTTCGAACGGGCCGGTTGTCCAGCCATAGGCGGCTTTGGCAGCGGCCATCTGGTCGGCATCGGTCAGGGCACCGTGGCCCTTGGAGGTATCTTGTGCCGCGTGACCCAAGGCGATGTGGGTTTTGCAGGCGATCATCGATGGCAGATCGGAAGCGCGCGCCTCGGTCAGGGCGGCGTCGATTTCGGCGGGGTTGTGGCCGTCGATTTCGACGACATGCCAACCGGCGGCCTTGAAACGGGCCACCTGATCCACGGTGTCGGACAGGGTGACGGGGCCATCGATGGTGATGTTGTTATTGTCCCACATCACGATCAGTTTGCCCAGCTTGTGACGGCCGGCCAGCGCGATTGCCTCGTGGCTGATGCCTTCCATCAGGCAGCCGTCGCCAGCGATCACATAGGTAAAGTGATCGACGATTTTCTTGCCGTATTGGGCGCGCTGGATTTCTTCGGCCATTGCAAAGCCCACGGAATTCGCAATCCCCTGACCCAAGGGGCCGGTGGTTGTTTCAATCGCATCGGCCAGGAAATTCTCAGGGTGGCCCGCAGTGCGCGCGCCCATCTGGCGGAAATTCTTGATCTCTTCGAGGGGGAATTGCGCATCGCCCACCAGGTACAGCAGCGAATAGATCAGCATCGATCCGTGGCCTGCCGACAGGATGAAACGGTCACGATCCGGCCACAGCGGGTTGGAGGCATCGAATTTCAGGTGCTTTTCAAACAAGACGGTCGCGACGTCCGCCATGCCCATCGGCATACCAGAGTGGCCGGAATTGGCGGCGGCAACGGCGTCCAATGTCAGGGCGCGAATGGCGGTCGCTTTGGACCAATGCTCAGGATTTGCTTTCGCAAGTGCGTTCAAGTCCACGGTGGCTGCTTCCTTATCAGGGGGAGGTTTGAGGTTGCCGGATCAATACCAGCCACCCCGCAAAGATCAAGGGCAACCGCCCTTGCTATTTTCCCGCATGAAAAGCCTGCCGCAAGGTGTTGTTCTTAAAGGGGCAGTATTTCATCCAGCGTTTGGGTAGGATTAGCTGCAACAGCGTTGACCACCGATTCGATGGTTGGCAAACTGCGACAATTGATTTGCGAGGGACATTGGGCATGAGCGACATAGAAGAATTGCAGGGCCGAATTCTGGCTGCGATGGAACGTGCGTCGCGCGGATTGGAGAAACTTGGCACGGCCAAGGAAGGCATCCCCGACCTGTCACAAGAACTGGAAGACGAACGCCTTGCCAATGCGCAGCTGACCGAGCGTGTCAAAATCCTCAAGCAGCGGCTCGTGACCGAAACCGCAGAGGTGCAGGCCACGCTGGACGCCGCACAGGCCCAGCTGGCACAAACGGAGGAGGTCCAAGCCCGCATGGCCAAGCTGGATGTCGAATTGCAGCGGGTGCGCCGGGCCAATGCGAAATTATCCGCAGCCTGCGCGGCCTTGCGTGATGCAAACCAGGAAGGCGTCGGCGATCCTCATCTGATCAACAAGGCCATGCTTGCCGAACTGGACGCCCTGCGCGCCGCCCGCACCGCCGAAATCGCAGAGGCAGACGCAATCCTGTCTGCCCTTACCCCTCTCGTTGAAGCCGCGCAGGAGAACGCCTGATGCCCGAAGTCACTATTTCCATCGGCGGTCGCCAGTTCGAAGTCGCGTGCCAGGAGGGCGAGGAAAGCTATCTGCACGCCGCCGCCAAGATGCTGGACGACGAGGCACAGGTCTTGTCCGATCAGGTCGGGCGGATGCCCGAGGCGCGGATGTTGTTGATGGCAGGCCTGTTGCTGGCCGATAAAACCGCCAGCGTCGAAGACCAGATCAGCGAAGTTCGCGCGGAACTGGCTGAACGCGAAGCCGAACTCGAAGGTTTGCGCAATGTGGTGGTCGAACCCGAACGCATCGAGGTGCCGGTCATTCCGCAATCCGTAAACGACGGGCTGGCCGAAATGGCCGCCCGCGCCGAAGCATTAGCCCAAGAGATTGAGGACAAGGCTGCGGGTTAACCCTGAGCCAGCACCACATAGGCGGCATAGCCCAACAGCAAAACCGCGCCTGTCCGCCGCCCGATCACCGCCCGCTTGAGCAGCAGCGCGGTGATCAGCAGCGACACCGCGATCATCACGGGCAGATCGAAGCTCACGAAACGATCGGCAACGGGGATCGGCTTGATCACAGCGGTGACGCCCAGAATACCCAAGACGTTAAAGATGTTGGACCCGATCACATTGCCGATCGCGATTTCTGACTGACGGCGGAACGCGGCGACAACGGATGTGGCCAATTCGGGCAGGGACGTGCCAACCGCCACGATCGTCAGCCCGATAAACGCCTCGGACAGGCCCGCGTCACGGGCGATGGAAACCGCCCCGTCGACCAGAAACCGCGCCCCCAAAACCAGCGCGACGAGCCCGGCAATGATCCAGATGACCGACAGGATGGCGTTGGGTTTCGGGCTGTCGTTGCCGATATCTTCCGCCACATCACCGGGCTGTAGATAGGCCCAAACCAGATACCCGATCAGCCCGGCCAGCAGCCCTGTACCCGCGACCCGGCCAATTTCCCCCATCAGGAAAACCGGCACCAAGGCAAGAGTTGCAGCGATCATCACACCGGTATCGCGGCGCATCGTGGCACCGGACACACGGATCGGCCAGACCAGCGCCGTGACCCCCATAATAAGCGCGATATTGGCGATGTTGGACCCGACAATATTGCCCACGGCGATATCAGGCACGCCACGCCACGCGGCATTCACAGACACCAGCAATTCAGGGGTCGAGGTACCAAACCCCACCACGGTCAGACCGATCAGCAGGGGCGACATTGCCAGCCTTAGCGCGATACCGACGCTGCCGCGCACCAATGCGTCGCCGCCCAGAAACAGGCACACAAGCCCGGCCGCAACATAGATGTAATCCAAAATGACAATTCCCGGGGCAATCCATCCGCCCGCAATTCAGATAAGGATCGGCGGGCCATGGGTACAAGGGGGGGAATGGGGGTGGCCAAAATAATTATCGCCACGGCAAAGCGCGGTAACACGCTGCAAGTTTTTTTGGGGGGGCAGATTGGGGGGGCCAGAAAAGTGGAAAAAAAGGGCCGGCGCGTCTGTCGCGCCGGCCCCCGTAAAATCAGCCGTTGGCTTCGCGGATTTTATCGGCGGCGTCCTGGTCGAACTTGATACCGCTTTCGGTAAACAATGCGTCCAATTCGCCGGACAGGGTCATTTCGGTGATGATGTCACACCCGCCGACGAATTCGCCTTTGACGTAAAGCTGTGGCACGGTGGGCCAGTCGGAAAAATCCTTGATGCCCTGGCGCAACGCTTCGTCGGCCAGCACGTTCACATCGGCAAATTCGACTTCCATATAATTCAGCACACCTGCAACGCGGGACGAAAACCCGCATTGCGGCATCGACTTGGTGCCCTTCATGAACAAGACAACGTCATTGGCTGTGATGGTTTCTTTGATCTGGGTAACTGTGTCGGTCATTTCGATTTGTCCTTTGGTATAAAGCGTTTGGCGTATTCTTGCGGGTCGCGGGGGATGCGGTAACTGGTTTGATGTCCGCCCCCGCCACCGCCAGAGTGATAGGTTGTTTCGATCTCGTGATAGCCCGTGCCGGGTTTCGATCCGCGTTCGGTGCCGCGGGTGTGACGCAATGCCTGAAGGCCGCGCAGCACCGCCACGATCAGCACCAGAACGCTGAGAATGACCACAAGGACCGGGTCTACCATATCAGTCAGGTGCCTTGGTGGTCAGGGCCAGCGCGTGCAGATCGCCGCTGGGGCCATCCATCTTGCCCTTGAGCGCGGCATAGACGGCACGTTGCTGCTGCACGCGGTTTTTCCCGCGAAAGCTTTCGTCGATGACCATCGCAGCCATATGCACCCCGTCGTTGCCTTCGACTTCGATTTCGGCATTTGGAAAGGTTTTGCGCAGAAGGTCTTTGATTTCACTGGCTTGCATCGGCATTGGTGCGGCTCCGTTCGGTTATGATTGCCAAGATGTAGTAGTGCGGGCGGCGGCGTGCAAGTTATCTGATTGAGCGATGGGCCGTCGCGCAGTACATATGTGGAACTGCACCGCATCGCAAAACCGGAGACAGGCCAATGGATATCTTTGAAGACGCACCAGAACGGGCCTATGCATGGGCCCAGGCGGGCCGGGGTGCCGCGCTGGCCACGGTTGTTGAAACCTGGGGGTCTGCCCCGCGCCGTGTGGGCGCACAGCTGGCGATTTCCGGCGATGGCAAAATGCAGGGCTCGGTGTCGGGCGGTTGCGTCGAAGGGGCCGTGGTGATCGAGGCGCTTGAGGCGATCGAGGAGGGTGCATCGCGGCTGCTGGAATATGGCGTGAGCGATGGCGATGCCTTTGCCGTGGGGCTGGCCTGCGGCGGAAAAATCCGCGTGCTGGTCGAACCGATTGGCAATGACGGCATGCCGTTTGATGTTTTGTCCGATCTGGTCAAGGCACGCGCGGCGCGCCAGCCTGTCGGATACGAGGTGTCACTGTCGGGGGGCAGTGCGCGTCTGGTGCGCGACGGCTATGAAGCCCGTTTCCGCATGGATCGTTCCGGCGTCGCTGAAGACGGTGATACCTTTATTGCGATCCACAACCCGCCGCTGCGGCTGGTCATCGTGGGGGCGGTGCATATCGCGCAGGCCCTTGCCCCGATGGCGCAGATTGCAGGGTTTGACGTGGTGGTCATCGACCCGCGCGAGGCTTTCGGCTCGCAAGCCCGCTTCCCCGAGGCCCGCGTGATCAACGACTGGCCCGATGCCGCGTTGAAACAGGTCGGCGTCGATTCCCGCAGCGCCGTTGTGCTGCTGACCCATGACCCGAAACTGGATGATCCCGCCTTGCACATCGCGCTGCGGTCTGATGCGTTTTACATCGGTGCGCTCGGGTCCACACGCACCCATGCGTCGCGCGTCGACCGGCTGTCTGCGGCAGGGTTCAGCGCCGAGGATATCGCGCGGATTGCAGGGCCTGTGGGTCTTGATATCGGCGCATCCGGCCCGCCCGAGATCGCGGTGTCGATTTTGGCGCAGATGGTCCAGAGCCTGAGAAAACCGTGAAGTTCGGCGCAACCCCCACAACCGATGCCAAAGGTGCCTTCCTCGCCCATTCCGTGGCCCTGCCCAAGGGGCGGCTGCGCAAGGGTGTTCTGCTTGAGGATCACCACATTGCCGATCTGCTGGGCGCTGGCATCGACCGGATCACGGTGGCACGGCTGGCCGCCACGGATGTGGATGAAAACACCGCCGCCGCGCAACTGGCGCAGGCCTTGCTGGCCGATGCGCCCGATCTGGACGGGAATCTAGACCGGCATCTGGAGATGACCAACGCCTTTACCGGCCGGGTAAACCTGCTGGCCAAAGGGCCGGGGGTGGCTGTTCTGGATGTCCCCGCACTGGAGGCCGCGAACGCCGTGCATCCGATGATCACGCTCGCCACAGTGCCGCCGTTTCAGCAGATGGCGGATGGCGGCATGGTCGCCACGATCAAGATCATCTCCTACGGGGTCGATCAGGCCGACCTGACCCGCGCCTGCGCAGCGGCCCGCGGGGCCATCCGTCTGGCCCCCCCGAAGCTGCAAGATGCGACATTGATCATCACCGAGATAGAGGGCGGGGCAGGGGACAAGGGCCGCGAGGCCATCGCCAACCGGCTTGTCGCGCTGAATGTCGCGCTGAAGAATGTGGTGATGGTGCCCCATCAGACCGACGCGTTACGCGCGGCGATCACGGCGGCCGACACTGAGTTGGTGCTGATCCTGACCGGATCGGCGACCTCTGACATCGACGATGTGGCCCCGTCTGCCCTGCGTGCGGCAGGGGGTAAGGTTGCGCGGTTCGGGATGCCGGTTGATCCGGGCAATCTGCTGTTTCTGGGCAATCTGGGTGACCGGCAGGTGATCGGTTTGCCCGGCTGCGCACGATCTCCTGCCTTGAACGGGGCGGATTGGGTCTTGTCACGGATCGTCTGCGGCATTGCGGTCACGGACCGCGATATCGCGGGCATGGGCGTTGGTGGGTTGCTCAAGGAAATCGTGACGCGACCGCAACCGCGTCGCGGCTAAGTCTTACCGAAGACGTGCAAAATTGTGCATGTTTTCAAGCGTCGCGAAAATTTTGGTTCTCAACCGCGTGGGGGCGTGCTTAACTCGGTACAACGAGAACAAGAATACCTAAGGGAGGAACTCTATGACACAGGTCAAAATGACCGTTAACGGCAAAGCCGCGTCTGGCGACGTCGAAGGCCGGACCTTGCTGGCGTCGTTTCTGCGCGACAACCTGAAACTGACTGGCACCCATATCGGCTGTGATACCAGCCAATGCGGTGCCTGTGTGGTGCATGTGAACGGCGAAGCGGTCAAAGCCTGCACCATGCTGGCGGTTGAAGCCGACGGCGCTGACGTCAAGACGATCGAATCCATGGCAAACGCAGACGGATCGCTGAACACGATCCAGCAGGCGTTTCAGGATCACCACGGCTTGCAATGCGGTTTCTGTACGCCGGGTATGGTCATGTCTGCATCTGCCTTGCTGAAAGACAATCCAAAGCCGACCGTCGCCGAAGTGCGCCATTATCTGGACGGCAACATCTGCCGCTGCACCGGCTACCATAATATCGTCAAAGCGATCATGGCCGCATCCGGTCAGGACGTCAGCGCATTGGCGGCTGAATAAACCGAATAAAAAGCGGCGCATCTGCACCTGCGAGGAGGCAGGGGCAGGCACATAAGCCGCATCAAAAAGGCGTATCCCTGTGGTTCTGGGTGGCGCCACACCAACAGAATAAACCTGCAAACGCGATGGTGCCCGACACAAAGTGGCACCCCATAGGGAGGATTTACTATGCCAAAGGATGGCGGAATTGGTGCCAGCAGCAAGCGGCGCGAAGACATCCGGTTTCTGACCGGAGAAGGTAACTATACGGACGATATCAACCTGCACGGTCAGGCCTATGTGTTCTTTCTGCGCTCGGATATCGCGCATGGGATCCTGAACTCGGTTGATACATCGGCGGCGGAAACCATGCCCGGCGTCGTCAAGATTTTCACCGGTGCGGATTTCGAAGCGGTGGGGTCGATCCCTTGTGGCTGGCAGATCACGGACAAGCATGGCGAAGTCATGCAAGAACCGCGCCACCCTGTTCTGGCCCATGGCAAGGTGCGCCATGTTGGTGAACCGATTGCCGCTGTTGTGGCTGAAAGCTTGGCCGAAGCACGCGATGCCGCCGAAGCAATCGTGCTCGACATCACCGATCTGCCCGCCGTCATCGACATGAAGGAAGCCGTCAAGGAAGGCGCGACCAAGGTCCATGACGATCTGACGTCGAACCTGTGTTACGACTGGGGTTTCGTCGAGGAAAACAAGGGTGCCGTTGATAAGGCGTTCGAAGAAGCCCACCACGTGACCACGCTGGAACTGGTCAACAACCGTCTGGTCGCGAACCCGATGGAGCCGCGCGTGGCCGTTGGCGACTATGCCCGTGGCACCGGCGATCACACGCTATATACCACCTCGCAAAACCCCCACGTCATCCGTTTGTTGATGGGTGCATTCGTGTTGGGCATCCCCGAACACAAACTGCGCGTTGTCGCCCCCGATGTGGGCGGCGGTTTTGGCACGAAAATCTTCCACTATCAGGAAGAAGCGTTCTGTACCTTCGCCGCCAAGGCCTGCAACCGTCCGGTCAAATGGACCTCCAGCCGGTCGGAAGCCTTCATGTCGGATGCCCATGGCCGCGACCACGTGACCAAGATCCAGATGGCGCTGGACAAGGACAACAACTTTACCGCTTTGCGCACAGATACTTACGCCAACATGGGTGCCTATCTGTCGACCTTCGCACCAAGCGTTCCCACATGGCTGCACGGCACCTTGATGGCGGGCAACTATAAAACGCCGCTGATCTATGTGAACGTAAAGGCCGTGTTCACCAACACCGTGCCTGTCGATGCGTACCGCGGCGCGGGCCGCCCCGAAGCAACCTATCAGTTGGAACGTCTGGTCGATAAATGCGCGCATGAACTGGGCGTCGATCCGATTGCCCTGCGCCGTCAGAACTTTATCACCGAATTCCCCTATGCCACGCCCGTGGCGGTGGAATATGACACCGGCGATTACGTGGCGACCATGGACAAGCTGGAAGAGATTTCCGACATGGCCGGTTTCGCCGCCCGCCGCAAAGCCTCCGAGGCCAAAGGCAAGCTGCGCGGTTTCGGCGTGAACTGCTATATCGAGGCCTGCGGCATCGCGCCGTCGAACCTTGTGGGGCAACTGGGTGCGCGCGCCGGTCTGTACGAATCCGCCACCGTGCGGGTGAATGCAACCGGTGGTCTGGTGGTCATGACCGGATCGCACAGCCACGGCCAGGGCCACGAGACCTCCTTTCCGCAGGTGATCGCGGAAATGATCGGCATCCCCGAGGATATGATCGAGATCGTGCATGGCGATACGGCCAATACGCCAATGGGGATGGGGACTTACGGGTCGCGTTCCCTTGCGGTGGGCGGTTCGGCCATGGTGCGGGCAACGGAAAAGATCATCGCCAAGGCGAAAAAGATCGCATCCCACCTGCTGGAAGCCTCCGAGGGTGATATCGAGCTGAAGGACGGTGCGTTCAGCGTCGCAGGCACGGATAAATCCGTGGCCTGGGGTGATGTGACTTTGGCGGCTTACGTGCCGCATAACTACCCGCTCGAAGACATCGAGCCGGGTCTGGAAGAGACGGCATTCTATGATCCGTCCAACTTTACCTATCCATCCGGTGCCTATGCCTGCGAAGTTGAGTTGGACCCTGAAACAGGTCATGTCACCATCGAGCGGTTCTCGGCGGCAGATGACTTTGGCAATATCGTCAATCCGATGATCGTGACGGGTCAGGTTCATGGCGGGTTGGCACAAGGCATCGGTCAGGCGTTGATGGAAAACTGTACCTATGACAGCGATGGCCAGCTGCTGAGCGCGTCCTATATGGATTACGCAATGCCGCGCGCCAGTGACCTGCCGTTCTATACGGTGGATCATTCCTGCCAGACGCCTTGCACGCACAACCCCTTGGGCGTGAAAGGCTGCGGCGAGGCAGGGGCGATCGGATCGCCACCAGCGGTGGTCAATGCGGTGCTGGATGCGATGCGATCGGGGGGCAAGGATGTGGGGCACATCGACATGCCCGTGACGCCCGCGCGTGTATGGGCAGCGATGAACAGCTGATTTGAGAGGACGGGAGTGGGGGCCAGCCCCCACACCCCCGGAGTTTACTTGGCAAAATGAAGAGGGGAGTAAGGGCTATGGCGCGCTCTCTGATTGGAAGGACGGAAGATGTATAATTTCGACGTAGAAAAGCCGACCAGCATCGCGGATGCGGTCAAGGCCTTGGGGCGTGAAGAAGCGCAGCCGATGAGTGGCGGGCAGACCTTGATCCCGACGCTTAAGGCGCGTTTGGCGATGCCGTCGGTTCTGGTGTCGCTGAAAGGCATTGCAGAGATGCAGGGCATTTGCACCGATGATGCGGGGCGTATTTGCATTGGCGGGGGCACTGTGCATGCGGTTGTCGCCAAGGAAGCGGCCGCGCAATACCCCGCCCTTGCGGGGCTTGCGGCGCGGATTGGCGACCCTGCCGTTCGCAACCGTGGCACAATCGGCGGGTCGGTTGCCAATAATGATCCCTCTGCCTGCTATCCGGCGGCGGTTCTGGCCAGTGGTGCCACCATCGTCACCAATGCGCGTGAAATCGCTGCGGATGATTTTTTTGAGGGGATGTTTGCCACCGCTTTGGACGAGGGCGAGATCATCACCGAGGTGAAGTTCCCGATCCCTGAAAAGGCGCATTACGAGAAGTTCATCCAGCCCGCGTCGCGGTTTCCTTTGGTTGCGGTCTATGTTGCCAAGTTTGCGGATGGTGTGCGTGTGGCGGTTACCGGTGCATCGGAAAACGGGGTGTTCCGTTGGACCGAGGCGGAGGACGCTTTGTCTGGCAATTTTAGTGCCGATGCGGTTGCCAATTTGAAGATCGACGGGTCAGGCATGATCGGTGATCTGCACGGGACCGGTGATTACCGCGCCCATTTGATTGGTGTCATGACGAAGCGGGCCGTGGCTGCGCTGGCCTGAACCTGCTGGTGATGTGATTTGGGAAAGCCGTCTTTGAGCGATCAAAGGCGGCTTTCCGCTGTCTTGCAAATATCCGCTGGAACCAAATGGCCGGACATGTGTTTTACAACAAGCGCTGCCCGAACGGCGTTCGAGTGTAATTCCGTAAGGATATGAAATGTTTAGACTTCTTAAATCAACGACCTCTTTGACGATGTGCGTGGCGCTCGCGTTGCCCACGGGCGGGTTCGCGCAATCAACGTCTGCTGCATGTGCGGCCGAAGGCAGCGAAGCCGTGTTCCCCTGTGTTCTGCCGGATGGCACCGAAGTGCTGGATGCGCAGCAGTTGAGCGATCAGCTCCAAGGCACCGTTTCTGGCGTTCTGGACACGACTGGCGCGGTAGAAACCCCCGCCGCAGAGGCTGAAGTATCGGCGCAAGCGCAGGCAGAGGCAGATGCACAAGCCGCCGCAGAGGCTCAGGCTGCTGCGGATGAACAGGCCGCCGCGGAGGCTCGGGCGGCTGCTGAAAAAGCGCAAGCGGATGCGGATGCTGCCGCGGCGGCAGCGCAGGAAGAAGCCATTGCGGCGCAGATCGCAGCCGATGCAGAGGCGAAGGCCGCTGCCGATCAGGCTGCAGCAGATCAGGCGGCGGCACAGGAAGCGGCACCTGCTGCTGACCCTGCACCTGCAGCCGAGGCCGAAGTGACCACAGAGGCGCAGGCCGAGCCTGCACCTGAGACACAAGCTGAAGTCGTGGTAACCCCAGAACCGGCGGCTGAGGCCGAAGCAACGCAAGCGCCTGCTGCTGAAGTGGCACCCGCCGCACAAGCCGAAGCAACACCGACCGAGGCTGCGCCAACCGAAGAGCAGATCGCAGCCGAACTGGCCGCGCAGCAAGCTGCCGAGGAAGCACGCCAGGAACAGCGCGCCGCTGAAGCTGCTGCTGCTGCCGAAGCTGCCGCCGCCGCAGACAGTGGTCAGGCCGAAGCGCAGGTAGAGACAGAAGAAGTCACTGCCGAGCAGACCCGCAGCTCTGACGAGGAGTTTTCAACACAGGTGACAGGGCAGGCGGCAGCACAAGCTGCTCCGCAAGAAGACAAAGGCCTGAGCAAGTTTGAAAAGGCGCTTTTGCTGGGTCTCGGGGCTGTTGCCGTTGGCGCGGTGTTGAAAAACGGGTCCAAGGTTGTGAGCAATTCGGGTGACCGTCTGGTTGTCGAAGATGCCAATGGCGATCTGCGCGTGTTGAAAGACGACGATGCGCTGGTTCGTCAGGCCGGGGACGAAGTGCGCCGCGAGACGTTTAACGACGGGTCCGCCCGCACAACCGTGATCAAGCCCGATGGCAGCCAGGTCGTGACCATTCTGGGCCGTGACGGCACTGTCTTGCGCCGCATCAACATCGACCCGCAGGGCAATGAATATTTGCTGTTCGACGATACCCGCACCGAGCGTCGCATCGTGGTGAACGAACTGCCAAAGGTCGAGCAAAGATACAGCCTTGCCAGCGAGCAGAACGAAGAAGCCTTGCGTTTGGCGCTGGAAACCCAGATACGCGGCGAGCAAGCGCAGCGGTTCTCCTTGCGGCAGGTGCGTGACATCCAGCAGGTGCGCGCGCTGGCACCGGAAATCGAACTGGACGCCGTGCGCTTTGCCACCGGGTCAGCCGCGATCTTGCCAGAGCAAGCCAAAGCATTGGCCAAGATCGGGACCGCGATCAGCAACGCCATTCGCAATGATCCACGCACGGTGATTCTGGTCGAAGGGCACACCGATGCGGTGGGCAGCGAGAGCTATAACCTTGCCCTGTCCGACCGTCGTGCGGAAACCGTTGCCTTGGCACTGACCGAGTATTTCAACGTGCCGCCAGCGAACCTGATCACCCAAGGCTACGGTGAAAGCGCGCTGAAAGTGCGCACGCTGGACGCGGAACCTGCGAACCGTCGCGCGGTCGTGCGGAACATCACCAGCCTGCTTCAGCAGTAAGCGGCAGCTTAGAAACGAAAAATACCCCCGCGAGAAATCGCGGGGGTATTTGCGTTTTGATACCAAAAATAGGGGTTACTTGCTGGGCAAGGGGCCGATCAGCATAACCATCTGGCGGCCTTCCATCTTTGGAAAGTTCTCGACGCGGCCGACTTCTTTGGTGTCTTCGGCAACACGTTCCAGCAATTCGCGACCCAGGTTCTGGTGGGCCATCTCACGACCGCGGAACCGCAGCGTGATCTTTACCTTGTCACCATTGTCCAGAAACTTGAACACGTTACGCATTTTGACCTGATAGTCATTGGTATCTGTGTTCGGTCTGAACTTGACCTCTTTGATCTCGATGATCTTTTGCTTTTTGCGGGCTTCCGCTTCGCGCTTTTGGGTCTCGTATTTGAATTTGCCGAAATCCATGATCTTGCACACGGGCGGATTGGCATTGGGAGAGATCTCGACCAAGTCCAAACCCGCTTCCTCGGCCATTTCCATGGCGCGACCGGGCGTGACAACCCCGACGTTTTCGCCGTCGGCACCAATCAGGCGGATTTCGTTAGAGCGGATATTTTCGTTAATGCGCGGGCCTGTGTCTCTTTGTGGCGGCGCGTTATGGGGTCTGCGAGCGATGATGAACGTCCTTTGATTGTTCCTAATTCTCGAAGTCAGAAGGTAAACGCGCCACCGTCCTTCTTCAAGCCGCAAAATGCGCTATAGTTGCGCAAAAATAGCCAATTACGCTTGCAACTAGGCATTCCAAGCCCCATTTGACGCGACAAGCACGCTTTTAGCGTGTGCGTGGAAAAAACCGCTATTTTTAAAGGGACACCAAACATCATGAAAAATCTAGTCTGGATCATCATTGCGGCCTTGATCGCAATCGGGGGGTACATGCTGTATTCCGGCCGTTCGGTTCAAGAAATCGCAACCGAAGCCGCCGACGCGGTCAACGCACCCGCCGCTTTGGAAAGCGCAACATCCGCCGTTGGCGAAGCTGTTGAAGCAACCGAAGGTGCCGTTGCCGAGGCAGTAGATGCCACAGCGCAAGCCGCTGATGCCGTAACAGAGGCCGCATCCGATGCCGCCACTGTGATCGCCGACACTGCAACAGCTGCAACCGAAGCCGCAGCCGAAGCGGCATCCGATGCCGCAACTGCTGTGACCGAGACTGCAAAAGCAGCAACTGACGCCGCCGCTGACGCCGCATCCGATGCCGCGACAGCAATCGCCGACACTGCAACAGCAGCAACCGAAGCCGCAGCCGAAGCGGCATCCGATGCCGCAACAGCCGTGACCGAGACTGCAACCGACGCGGCACAAGCCACTTCCGAGGCAGCCTCTGACGCGATGGAAACCACAGAAAACGCGGTCGACGCCTCTGCAACCGCAACCTCCGATGCCGCAGCCGAGGCGACAACCGCAGCTGAAAACACTGCCGCTGACGCCGCAGAAGCAACAGCCGAGGCAGCCCAAGCTGTTGAGGCCGCAGCAGAAACTGCCGCTGTCAACGCCGAAGCCGCTGCCTCTGCCGAGGTGGCCGTTGCGACACCGGACGCGCTGACAACTGTCGCAGGTTTCGACCTTGACGAGGTTCAGGCGCTTGTTGATCAATCGTCCTTGTCAGAGTTGCACAAGACAATGCTCAAGCGTGGCCTGATTGCTGCCCAAGACGACCCCCAAGCATTGGAAGCGATCCTGGGTCGTATCCGCACTGCCTTGAACATGTGATCTGAACCGATCAGCTGAAAACAACAAAACCGCGCCTTCGCAAGAGGGCGCGGTTTTTTCTTCTCTGCAAAGGGGGGGGCTTTTAGCCGACAAAGGCCTTTTCCACCACGTAATGCTTGGGATCGGAATTGGCCCCTTCCTCAAGGCCGAACCCTTCGAGGACTTCCTTGATATCCTTGTTGAACCCCAGACTGCCGCACACCATGCCACGGTCGGTTTCGGCATTGATGCCGTCAATTCCAAGGTCCGCAAACACGGTGCCGTCTTGCAGCAAGGTCGTGATGCGGCCCATTTTGGGGCTCTGCTCGCGGGTGGTGGTGGGGTAATAGACGATCTTGGCCAGATTATCCTTGCCGATCAGCTCGTGCATCATCTCGTCGTTCTGGATTTCGTCGATCAGGCTGCGGCTGTACTCCAGTTCGGCCACATCGCGGGTGGTGTGGGTCACGATGACCTGATCAAAGTTTTCATAGGTTTCAGGTTCGCGCAGCAGCGATGCAAAAGGCGCAAAGCCGGTGCCGGTCGCAAAGAGCCACAGGCGCTTGCCGGGCAACAGCGCGTCATGCACCAACGTGCCAACGGGCTTGGGGCGCAGGATGATCTCGTCACCGGGCTGGATGTGCTGCAATTTCGAGGTCAGCGGACCGTCTTGCACCTTGATCGAATAGAACTCCAGCTCTTCGTCCCAAGACGGGGAGGCGATGGAATAGGCGCGCAGCAACGGCTTTTGCTTGCCGGTCTTGGGGTCGGGATCGCCCATCAGCCCGATCATCACGAATTCACCCGACCGAAAGCGCAGTGACGCAGGGCGTGTCACGCGGAACGAGAACAGGCGGTCCGTCCAATGTTTGACGGAAGTAACGGTTTGGGCGTCTGGCAAGGTCGGAACGGGTTTTGCGTCAGTTTGGGTCAAGGCTGTCTGCTCGGTCATGATTTCATCGACAGGCATCTGGCCCGCCGTCCTTTGTATAGGGGCAAGTGGGGGGGAGGGAAAAGGCCGGTCTTAGCTGCGCAGCCGCGACTGATAGTCATGGTCGCGCCAATTGGCACGGGCCAGCCACTGATCCTGCGGCTGACGCGCGGCCAGATCATCGGGGATCTCGACCTCGTCAAATCCGGCGCGGCGCGCCATCGCATATTGATCGGCCAAGACATGACCACGGGCGCGCAGCCGTCCGGTATAGCCGCGCAACCGCAGGTTCCGCGCGATCGTAAAGCCGCGCCCGTCCGCCGAGCTGGGGAAATCGATCCGCACCATTTGCAAGCTTGAGCTGATCTGGATGTCTTCGGGACGGGCGTCGGACGGCACATCAAGCGAGGTCGCATCATTGGCGCATCCCAACGCGGTGAAACCGGCTGCCCAGTCGTCTGTGATAAAGCCGTTATCGGTTACCAGTTGTGTCATGTCTTTGCTCCTATCCGCACCATTTTACCGTCGACAAAATGGATGCCGCATTCTTCTTTTTCTGTGTTGCGCCAACGCCCTGCGCGGGGGTCTTCGCCCGGCTTTACCTTTGATGTGCAGGGCGCGCAGCCGATGCTGGGATAGCCTTGGGCGACCAGCGGGTGTCGCGGCAGGCGGTTTTCGTCAATGTAGTCGGACACGTCCGAGGCCTGCCAATGGGCCAGCGGGTTCACCTTGATCCGGGCCGGCGCGTTTGGCGGGGTTTCGACCTCGAAAAACGGCAGAGACGCGCGGGTGCCCGACTGGAACCGTTTGCGCCCCGTGATCCAGCCGTCATATTCCTTGAGGGCGGATTGCAAAGGCACCGTCTTGCGAAACGCACAGCAGGCATCCGTATCGCGCAGATGCAAGGTGCCGTCGGGGTCTTTCTCGGCGATATCGGCGGCCCGGATGGTCTGGATGTTGCGCAGGCCCAACCGTTCCGCCAGCTCTTGCTGGTAGACGAGGGTTTCTGCGAACAGCATCTCGGTGTCGATGAACACGACCGGCAAGTCGCGTTTCACCATGGCCGCCACATGCAGCAAGGCCACCGATTCCGCGCCAAAGCTGGAGACCAGAGCGAGCTTTGGCACGTTTTCAATCGCCGCGCGCAGCACGTCTGTGGCGCTGTGATGGCGCATGCTGTCGTTCAGCACACCAACTTTGGCGGTCAGCTGCGCGACGCGATCCGGCCCTTCGGGGAGGATTTTTTGTCCATTTGGAACAAGGGTGTCACGCGGCATTGGCACGGGCTTCCGGATAAAGGGCGGCCTTGAAAGGGGCCAACCCGAGACGGCGGTAGGTTTGCAGGAAGGTTTCCGCAGGGTCGCTGCGCAAATCCAAATAGCCGAGGACCAGACGTTCGATGGCGGGAATGATCTGGTCAGCCGAGAATCCGGGACCGGCGCGTTCGCCAAGGGTTGCGTCTTGGGTGCCGTCGCCACCAAGAGTGATCTGGTAGTTTTCGACGCCCGCACGGTCGAGGCCGAGGATGCCGATATGGCCCACGTGGTGGTGACCACAAGCATTGATGCAGCCCGAGATCTTGATCTTGAGCGGGCCGATTTCGTGTTCCAGCTTGAGTGCGTCAAAGCGGGTCGCGATTTCCTGGGCGATGGGGATCGAACGGGCTGTGGCCAGCGCGCAGTAATCCATGCCGGGGCAGGCGATGATATCGCTGATCAGGCCGATGTTGGCGGTGGCGAGTTTGGCGTCTTTCAGCGCGGCGTGCAGGGCCGGCAGATCATTGCGGTGTACATGGGGCAGGATCACGTTCTGCTCGTGGCTGATGCGCAGTTCGTCATGGCCGTATTGCGCGGCAAGATCGGCCATCACATGCATCTGGTGCGAGGAGGCATCGCCGGGGGTGGCACCATGCGCCTTGAGGCTGATCGACACGATGGCATAGCCCGGCGCGTGGTGGTCTGATAGGTTCGTATCGGCCCAGCTGCGGAAGACCGGATCGCTGTCATAGGCTTGGGTATAAGCGTCCAGTGGGGCGGTCTTGAAGGTCGGTTTGGCGAAATCCGCCTCGATCCGCGCAAGCATCTGCTGGTCGACGCCGGTAAACTGCGGGCGGATCAGCGCATAGCGTGCGTCGACGCGGGCGCGGATGTCGTCGATGCCATTTTCATGGACGGTGATCTTGATCCGGGCTTTGTATTTATTATCGCGGCGGCCCAGCAGGTTATAGACCGAAACCACGGCTTCGAGGGTGGGCAGCAGGTCTTCGGAGGCGACGAAATCATAGAGCACCTTGCCGATCATCGGGGTGCGGCCAAGGCCACCGCCGACGATCACCTGAAAGCCGAGCACGCCGTTCTGTTCGACGATCTGCAGCCCGATATCATGCGCTTTGATCACGGCACGGTCATGCGGTGCGCCTGACACGGCGACCTTGAATTTGCGCGGCAGGAACTGGAATTCGGGGTGATCGGTGGACCATTGGCGGATCAGTTCGGCCACGGGGCGCGGGTCCGCGACCTCGTCTGCGGCGGCACCGGCAAAGTGGTCCGCAGTCACGTTGCGGATGGTGTTGCCGGAGGTCTGGATCGCGTGCATGTTCACCTCGGCCAGCGCATCCAGCATGTCGGGGACGTCGCGCAGTTGCGGCCAGTTGTACTGGATGTTCTGGCGCGTGGTGAAGTGGCCATAGCCCTTGTCCCATTTATCCGCGATATCGGCCAGCTTGTGCATCTGCGCGCCGTTCAGCGTGCCGTAGGGGATCGCCACGCGCAGCATATAGGCGTGCAGTTGCAGATAGAGACCGTTCATCAGGCGCAGCGGCTTGAATTCATCCTCGGTCAACGATCCGTCAATGCGGCGTTCAACCTGTGCGCGGAATTGCGCGTTGCGTTCGGCCAGAAAGGCATCGTCGAATTCGGTATAGCTGTACATTACAGGGCCTCCTGTTTGCCGTGGGCATAGTTTGACGGGCCTTTCGCGCGGAACGCTTCGCGGAAATGCACGGGCTTGGGGGCGGCGCTGGCATCGACATCGGCCAGATAGACGCCGACGACCAGACCGGTCTGCTGGCTGGCATCGATCATGCGCAGATCGGCATCGGCCTCGTCGGTCAGCACCTCGGCATGGGCCAGATCGCGGGTCCAGCCGGTGGCGGTTTGATAGATCACGTCGCCTTCAAGCAGGGCGTTTGCGGTGACAACTTTGGGGGTGAAGGGCTTGGCCATTATGCCATCTCCTCTTGCAGGATTTCCGTTGAGGCCAGTGCCGCCGCGCGCGGGGCAAGGCCGTAGAATGTGAGCGCGGGGCCGTTCATGTCCGCGTCTGTCAGATCGACGGGCAAGCGGCCCAGCGTGGTTTCCAGAATGCGTTGCTCGGGCCGCGAGGCGTTTTCGATGACGGTGACGGGCGTGGTGCGGTCGGCACCGTGCATGATCAGGCGACCCTGGATAAAGCGGGCGGATTTTTTGCCCATATAGATCGCAGCGACTTCGCCCGGGCGCGCCAAAGTGGCCCAGTCGTGATCGGCAAAGCCTTTCATGTCGTGGCCGGTCAGGAACCGGACGGATGCGTTGCGGTTGCGTTTGGTCAGGCTTTGCCCGATGGCGGCGACGGCAGCCGAGGCTGATGTGATACCGGGCACGATGTGCCAGCCGATGTTATGTGCATCAACTGCGTCGATTTCTTCGTCAAGACGGCCAAACACGGTGGCATCGCCGGATTTCAAACGCACAACTTGCGCGCCGTTTTGGGCATGTTCCACCAGCAGATCATTGATGGTTTCCTGCGATGTGGAGGGGCCAAAGCCCTCCTTGCCGACGTCGATCATCAGCGCCTCGCGGCGGGCGAGTTCGAGGATTTCGGGGCTGATCAGTCGGTCGTAGATAACGACATCGGCCTCGTCCAAGGCGCGGCGGGCCTTGAGCGTCAGCAATTCCGGATCACCGGGGCCACCGCCGACAAAGGCGATATGGCCGGCGCGCGCGGCACGGGTCAGGTGGTCGGCCAGCAGGGTATCAAGCGCTTCGCCAACAGCCGCTTCGCCGTCAGCCACGGCACGGGGGCCTGCGTTAAAGTAATAGTCGCGCCAGAAATCACGGCGGGGGCGGCCAAAGGGCAGGGCATCTGCCATCTTGCGAAACCCTTTGCCGATGCGCGCCAGCGTGCCCAGCGTCGCAGGAAGGCGTTCCTCAAGATCGGCCTTGATCGCGCGGGCCAGCACAGGGGCCGCCCCTTCGGTGCCGATGGCGATGGTGACGGGGTCACGGTCAACAATGGCGGGGGTGATAAAGGCGCTGTCGTGCAGGTTGTCGACGATGTTCACCAACGCGCCCTCGGCCCGCGCGATGGCGGCGGTGCGGGCGTCTTCTATCGCGTCTTCGTCGGCGGCATAGAACAGTTTCGCGCACAGAACATCGCCAAGGCGCAGCGCGCGTTTGTGCAACGTGATGCGGCCAGCCTCTGCCCATTGCACCAACTCGGGCGCAGGGTCGGCGGCATAAACGCTGATCTTGGCCTGGGACTTCATCAACAGGCGCAGCTTGGCCAGCGCGGCCTCGCCGCCGCCTGACAACACAATGCGTTGCCCCTTGGTCGATAGGAAGATTGGGAAATGATCCATGGTACTGTCCTTGCGCTTGGCTTGCGGTATATATAGGAAATAATTCCGATATGGCGCTAGATGTCTGGACACATAAGAACATACGTTCTATTTCATCAGCCAATCAGAACAGAAGACCACAAACCAAAGGATAGGCAGAATGGACGTTCGTATAGACGAGGTAGATCGGAAGATTTTGGCGCAGCTTCAACGGGATGCGAGCCAGTCTTTGGACGATATTGCCCGTGAAGTCGGGTCTTCCAAGACGCCTGTCTGGAACCGGATTCGCAAATTACGCGAGGCAGGTGTGATCGGGCAGCACACTGTCGTGCTGGATGCGGAGGCCTTGGGCTTTGAGGCGTGTTTCTTTGTCCTGATCCGCACGTCAGAGCATGAAGCCGACTGGCAGGCGAAATTCCTCAAGGCGCTGCAAGACCGCCCCGAGGTGCAGGAAGCACACCGTCTGGCGGGCGATATCGACTATATCCTCAAGGTGCGGGTCAAAAACGCGCGGGCCTATGACGCGTTTTATCAGGCGCTGATTTCAGAGGTGCGGGTGCATAACGTCACAGCGCTTTTGTCGATGGAGCAGATTAAGTCCACGACGATGCTGCCGCTGTAACGCGCGGCTAAATTTCTACCATCAAACGTTCAAGTTTGTGGAAATGATAGCTGTCTGCATAGCGCGGCGGTTCGGTCAGGCGCAACTGTGGCGCGTGGTCGAACAACGCGCGCAGGCCAATCTGCATTTCAAGCCGTGCCAGCGGGGCACCGACGCAGAAATGCAGGCCCCCGCCAAAGGCCGCATGGGGCTTCACGGGCCGCGCGGGATCAACGCGGTCAGGGTCGGGATAGACCGCAGGATCACGCCCCGCAGCCCCCAGCACCAACGCGATTTTCTTGCCTTTTTCCAAGGGGATGCCGCCTAGGTTTATGTCTTCGTAGGCAAAGCGTTCGAACACATGCAGCGGCGGGTCATAGCGCAGGATTTCTTCGGTCGTGGCGGCGATGGTATCGGTCTGAAACGCCGCCAGCGGCGTTTGATGGGTCAGCGCGCAGGCGACCCCGTTGCCAAGCGCATGGACGGTCGCCTCGTGGCCCGCATTCAGCAGCAAGATGCAGGTGCCGATCAGCGCGTCGGTGCTGAGCTTTTCGCCTGCTTCCTCGGCGGCGATCAACTGGGTGATCAGATCATCGCGCGGGTCGTGACGGCGCTGGTCGACATAGCCGCGCAGGAAATCGCTGAAATCTGCGGCGGCCTGATTGGCGGCGTCTTCGACAGCGCGGGTGCGGCCGACCTGATAGATCGCGACCATCGCATTGGACCAGCGCAAAAGATCGGGCCACATGGCTTCGGGTACGCCCAACAGCCGCGCGATGATACGCACGGGCAGTTGCGTGCAAAAGGCGGGGATCAGATCAAACGGCCCTTGGGGCAGATCGGCCAGCAATTGCGCGGCGACCGCTTCGATTTCGGGGGCCAGTCCGGCAATCCGGCGCGAGGTAAAGGCGCGCAGCACAAGGCCGCGTAAACGGGTGTGTGTGGGGGGCTCAAGCTCCAGCATCGAATGCTGGTCGACCGCGTGAAAATCGGCCAGATGCGCAGGGACGGGTTGGCGTTGATCGGCAGGAATTTCACGCCCCAACCGTCTGTCGCGCAGCAACGCCTGAACCGTGGCGGCATCAAAAGCGGCCAGCATGTTATAGTCTTCCCAATACAGCACCGGGCCTTCGCTGCGGGCGCGGGCATAGGCGGCATAGGGATTTTGCACGAAATCAGGGTCTTGCGGGGATTGGCGAAAGGTTTTCATGATCCGCAGGAATACTGCGCCCTCTGGTCTTTGCAAGCGTGTCTGTGCCAAATTACCAAGATGAACACCGGATTTGGTCGCCGCTTTGCGACATGGCTGATATTTTTGACAATTGTTGCGGCCCTGTCTGCGGGGGTCTGGCGCTATGCCTATTGGCAAGGGCTGGACCAGCTCAGCGCACGGGGGCGGGCCGATTTGTCGCTCGCCAGTGACCGTCTGGTCGGGCAATTGCAACGCTATCGCGATCTGGCGGTGTTTCTGGCGGATCACCCTCAGGTCAACGATGTTTTGGCCGATAAACTGCCCGGCGCTGCACGTGATTTCCTGCAGGATGTGGCGGATAAATCGGCAGCACTTGATGTGCGTGTGGTCGATGCCAACGGGCGGGTTATGGCATCCCCGCAAAGCCCCCCCGGAGAGGTCTTGCGCGACCAGCCCTTTGTGCGCCGTGCGTTGCGCGGGGCGCTTGGCTGGGGGCATGGGCCAAGTCTGCCGCTGACCGATCGCGCTTATTTTCATGCGGCACCGGTGTTTGACGATGCGGGTCTGGTCAAAGGCGCGGTGGTGGTAACGACCGACCTGAACGGCATCGACTATGACTGGCGCGGCAGTAATCCGGCTGCGTTTTTCACCGATGAGGATGGCGTCGTGCAGATCGCGAACCGGTCGGAAATGCTGTTTTGGCAGCGCCCCGCGGGCAAACCGGGCCTGATCCCCCCTGACGGTTCCGTTCCGGCGTTCGAGGCCGGGTGGATCAAGGGCCATGAAATCTGGAAAATGGGGTGGGGGCCGTATCTCCCGGATGAAGCGCTGCATCTGACCATGCCCTTGCCGGTTGTGGGTTTCATTGGCGAGGTGTTGCTTGATGTGGCCCCGGCGCGGCGCTTGGCGGCGTCGCAGGCAGCCGCAGTGGCTGCTTTGTGTCTGGCCTTCGGGGCGTTGTTGTTTCTGGCCACCGAACGCCGCCGCGCCCTGTCGCAGGCAAATGCACGGCTGGAACGGCGGGTCGCCAAACGCACCGCTGCGTTGAACGCCAGCAACACCGAATTGCGCCGCGAGGCGGCAGAGCGCGAAGAGGCGCAGGCGGCGCTCAAGCGGGCGCAGGCCGATCTGGTGCAGGCGGGCAAGCTGTCGGCTTTGGGGCAGATGTCGGCGGGGATCAGCCACGAGCTGAACCAGCCGTTGATGGCGATCCGGTCATTTGCGGAAAACGCAGGTCAGTTTATGGCCCGTGACAAGCCCGAGCGCGTGGCCGAAAACCTGTCGCGGATTTCGCAGATGGCCGAGCGTATGGCGCGGATCATCCAGAACCTGCGGGCCTTTGCGCGACAAGAAAGCGTGCCCCAAACCCAAGTGGACGTGACGCGGGTCATTGCCAGTGCGATTGAGCTGACCGAAACCTATCTGGCCAAGGCGGATGTGTCGCTTGAATATCGCGCGCCTGAAAATCCGGTGTGGGTGCGCGGCGGCGAGGTACGGCTTGGTCAGGTGTTTGTGAACCTGATAACCAACGCGGCAGACGCCATGACGGGGGCACAGACCCGCAAATTGACGATCCGGATCGAGCTGGACGACGCCGTGTCGGTGCAGTTTCGCGACACCGGTCCGGGCATAGAGATGCCGGACAAGATGTTCGACCCGTTCTATACCACTAAATCTGTTGGCGGCAGCAGCGGCATGGGGCTTGGCCTGTCGATCAGCTATGGCATCGTGCAAAGCTTTGGCGGGCAAATTCGCGGCAGGAACCTTGACGAAGGCGGGGCAATGTTTTCTGTGCGGCTTGAACGTGCAGACATGATCGAGGATGCGGCATGAGCAGAACCGTTTTGCTGGTTGATGATGATTCCCATGTCCGCGAGGCCTTGGCGCAGACGCTGGAACTGGCCGATATCGACGTCATCGTGGCGGGGTCTTTTGTCGCGGCAAAAGACCGGATTACCGCTTCGTTTGACGGCATTATCCTGTCAGACATGCGGATGCCGGGGCGCGACGGGTTTCATTTACTCGATTACGCGCAGAATAAAGACCCCGATCTGCCGGTGATCTTGCTGACCGGCGAAGGCGACATCCCCATGGCCGTGCGCGCGATGGAGGCGGGGGCCTTTGATTTTCTGGAAAAACCCTGTGCGCCCGTCGCCCTGCTGGCGGTGATCGAGCGGGCGTTGAAAACCCGGATGCTGGTGTTGGAAAACCGGCGTCTGCTGCAAATGGTCGAAAGCGGCGATCCGGCAGCGCGGCTGATCTTTGGCAGCTCGACCCTTGCGGAAACCTTGCGGGGCAAGGTGCGCCGTGCCGCCGCCACCGATGCCGAGGTGCTGGTGATCGGCCCCTATGGATCGGGCATTTCCAAGATCGCCGAGGTCATTCACCTGTCTTCCGCGCGCTCAAAAGCCCCGTTTGTCAAACGTGCAGGGGGCGGGCTGGCCCCTGCCGATCTGACCGATGCGCTTGCCACAGCGGCGGGTGGCAGTCTGTTTCTGGACGAGGTGACACAATTGCCCGCGCAGACCCAGTTGACCCTGATCGAAGCGCTGGAAGGCGGGACCGAGATGCGGCTGATCGCGGGCAGCACCCATGATTTGTCCGCGTTGGTCGGCGAGGGACGGTTTCACGCCGATCTGTACTACCGGCTTGAGGTGATGCCGGTGCGGATACCGTCACTGGCAGAGCGGCCCGAGGATATTCCGATCCTGTTCCGGCGCTATGTGGATCAGGCGGCGGAACAATCCGGCCTTGCCGTCCCGCCGATCTCGCCTCAGGTGATTGCGGATCTGATGGCGCAGGACTGGCCGGGCAATGCGCGCGCCCTGATGTCGGCGGCGATGCGGTTTGTCATGGGGGTGGCCGAGGATACGGCACCGGATGCGGAACTGGGACTGGCCGAACAGATGGCGCAGGTCGAACAGTCGCTGCTGCGGGCCGCGCTCAAGCGGGCGGGGGGGCAGGCCAGTGCCGCGGCCCTGACGCTGAAACTGCCGCGCAAGACATTCTATGACAAGCTGACACGCTACGGGATTCGCGCCGAGGATTACCGCACCTGAGTTTGTGCGGTTTTCCGCACAACCGCCAAAAGCACCGTGCGGCTTTTCGCACATCGCCAGATCGCCATTCTGCCGGCCAATCGGCGAAAATCCGCTAAGCGGCGAAAAACATTGCGCTTTCCCGGTTGAAAATCTGGCCGCCTCGACAGGCTTGTACGGGTCGCGGTTTGGCGTTCTACTCTTTCCATCGCAGTCGGTCACCCGATTGCCGAGACCCTAAAATCAGTTCTCTGGGAGGAGACACCACATGAAATTTCTGACAACAGCCGCAGTTGCGCTGACCCTTTCCGTGAGCGCAGGTGCCGTATCTGCCGCATGTGACGACGGCGAAATCCTGATCAAGTTCAGCCACGTGACAAACACCGACAAGCACCCAAAAGGCATCGCTGCCACCCTGCTTGCCGAGCGCGTAAACACAGAGATGAACGGCAAAGCCTGCATGGAAGTGTTCCCGAACTCGACATTGTACAACGATGATCAGGTTCTCGAAGCCATGCTGCAAGGCGATGTTCAACTGGCCGCACCTTCGCTGTCCAAATTCGAACAGTTCACCAAGCAATTCCGCATCTTCGACCTTCCGTTCATGTTCAAGAACATCGAAGCGGTGGACGAGTTCCAGAACTCCGAAACAGGTCAGGCGATGAAAGCCTCGATGGAGCGTCGCGGTCTGTCCGGTCTGCAATTCTGGCACAACGGCATGAAGCAGATGTCTGCCAACAAGCCACTGAACACACCATCCGATGCAAACGGTCTGAAATTCCGCGTTCAGGCATCTGACGTGATCAAGGCACAGATGGAAGCGATCGGCGTTTCCCCGCAGCCAATGGCGTTCTCCGAAGTATATGGCGCGCTGCAAACCGGCGTTGTGGACGGTCAGGAAAACACCTGGTCCAACATCTACGGCCAGAAGTTCTTTGAAGTTCAGGACGGTATCACCGAAACCAACCACGGTATCATCGACTATATGGTCGTGACATCGACCGATTGGTGGAACGGCCTGCCAGACGACGTGCGCACACAGCTTGCCACAATTCTGGAAGAAGTCACCGTAGCGCGTAACGCGGCCGTGGGCGAAGTCGACAGCAACGCACGCCAGGCGGTTCTGGATGCCGGTTCGACCATCATCGAGCTGGACGCAGATGCACGCCAGGTCTGGGTTGATGCGATGATGCCGGTTTGGTCCGAGTTCCAGGCAGATGTTGGCCAGGAAAACATCGACGCTGCCCAAGCGATCAACGCAAAACACTAAACGTTTAAATGAATGTCCCGCCTGTAATGGGCGGGGCATTTTTTCATCTGGCCGCCAGGGCACCCTGCACACCTGCCAGCTTTCTGCATTTCAGCGGAGTTTTTCATGTCATCTGGATATCAACCCACATCGGCCTTGGGCCGGATCGTGCACGAGTTCGAGGAAACGGCGATTGCCGTGATCTTGGGCCTGATGACGATCATCACCTTCATCAACGTCGTCTTGCGCTACGGTTTCAACACCGGCCTGATCTGGGGCCTCGAAGCGGTGACCTTTCTATTCGCCTGGCTGGTTCTTTTCGGAATGAGCTATGCGGTGAAAGTCACAGGCCATCTGGGCGTCGACGCCGTTATCAACCTGTTCTCATCCCCTGTACGCCGAGTGCTGGCCTTGATCGCTTCGGTCGTCTGCATCTTCTACGCGATGCTGTTGCTGAAAGGCGCATGGGATTACTGGGCACCGTTTGCGGGGCTTGATGCCACATCGGGCCGCTGGTTCCCCACCGGGTTTGAAAACAGCCGCGATCAGGCGTGGTATTCGACCGTCGATATGCCGATGCCCGACTGGCTGCGCTTTATCGAGGCGTCGATGAACCAGGGCGAAGCCTATGAAAAACTGCCGCGTTTTATCCCCTATGCGATGCTGCCCTTGGGCATGGCGTTGCTGCTGTTCCGTTTTATTCAGGCGGGCGTGCGGATTTTCACCGGAGTCTCAACCAGCCTGATCGTCAGCCACGAGGCCGAGGACGATATCGAGGCCGTCAAACATATGAACGCGGGAGATTAACCGGATGGAAGTCCTCATTCTATTTCTGATGATTGTCGGCTTGATGCTGCTGGGTTTGCCCATCGCTGTCAGCCTCGGCTTTTCATCCATCATATTCCTGCTGGTGCTGTCGGATTCGTCGCTGGCGTCGATTGCACAGACCTTCTTTCAGGCGATGGCGGGGCACTATACCCTGCTGGCGATCCCGTTCTTCGTGCTGGCCTCGTCCTTCATGTCGACCGGGGGGGTGGCGAAACGGATCATCCGGTTCTCCATCGCGCTGGTCGGGCATTTCCCGGGCGGTCTGGCGATTGCGGGTGTTTTCGCCTGTATGATGTTTGCGGCCCTGTCCGGGTCGTCGCCCGCCACCGTGGTTGCCATCGGGTCCATCGTGATCGCAGGTATGCGTGAAACCGGCTATACCAAGGAATTCGCGGCAGGCGTGATCGCCAACGCGGGCACCTTGGGCATCCTGATCCCACCCTCCATCGTGATGGTTGTCTATGCATCGGCCACAGATGTATCCGTGGGCCGTATGTTCCTGGCGGGTGTGATCCCCGGCTTGATGGCTGGCTTCATGCTGATGCTGACGATCTACATCATGGCGCGGGTCAAGAAACTGCCACAGGGTGAATGGCGCGGCTGGGGCGAAGTCTTTGCCTCGGGGCGTGAAGCGGGCTGGGGCCTGATGCTGATCGTGATCATTCTGGGCGGCATCTATGGCGGTATCTTTACCCCCACCGAAGCCGCCGCTGTGGCCGCTGTCTATGCGTTCTTTATCGCCTGTTTCGTCTATCGCGACATGGGGCCGTTGCACACCAAAGGCGAGGGCAGCAATACGTCACTGCTGCGCAAACCGCTGGCGCTGGTCACTGTGTTCTTTCACCGCGATGTTCGCGATACCCTGTTCGAGGCCGGCAAACTGACCGTCACGCTGATGTTCATCATCGCCAACGCGCTGATCCTGAAACATGTTCTGACCGACGAACAAATCCCGCAGCAGATCTCGGCCGCGATGCTGAGCGCGGGCTTTGGACCGATCATGTTCCTGATCATCGTCAACGTGATCTTGTTGATCGGCGGCCAGTTCATGGAGCCGTCGGGCCTGTTGATCATCGTTGCACCGCTGGTGTTCCCCATCGCGATGGAGCTGGGCATCGACCCGATCCATCTGGGCATCATCATGGTTGTGAACATGGAAATCGGGATGATTACCCCCCCCGTTGGTCTGAACCTCTTCGTGACCTCGGGCGTGGCGAACATGCCGATGATGAATGTGGTCAAGGCAGCACTGCCCTTTACCGCCGTCCTGTTCGTGTTCCTGATCATGATCACCTACATCCCGATCATTTCGACCTGGTTGCCGACGTTGATGATGGGGCCAGAGGTTCTGGTCCGCTAGCAAGCAGCGGATTGAAAACAGAAAAATGGCGGCATGTCAGATCGACGTGCCGCCATTTTGCGTCTGTGGTGCCGTGAGTTTATTTAGCAAAATGAAATCAGGCCCGGGAGAGGGCCTTGATGATCGGGGCGAAATCAGCGGCCTTGAGGCTGGCACCGCCAACAAGGGCCCCATCGACATTTTCAGCGGTAAAGATTTCGGCGGCATTGTCGGGTTTGACCGAGCCGCCATAGAGCAGGCGGATCGCATCACCGGTTTGCTGGCCAAATCGGCCGGTCAGGCGGGCGCGGATGAAATCATGCACCTCGATGATTTGATCGAGGGTCGGGGTCTTGCCCGTGCCGATGGCCCAGATGGGTTCATAGGCGATCACGGTATTTTCGCCCGTGGCATGATCGGGCAGGGAGCCTGCCAATTGGCCAGCGATAACATCCAGGGTCCTGTCCGCCGTGCGGTCTTCGCCGCTTTCGCCGATGCAAATAATGGCGGTCAGCCCTGCGCCCCATGCCGCGCCCGCCTTGGCGGCGACATCGGCGTCTGTTTCAGCGTGCAGATCGCGGCGTTCCGAATGGCCAAGGATCACGTAAGTCGCCCCGGTATCCGCCACCATCCCTGCCGAAATATCACCGGTAAAGGCTCCGGCGGGTTGCGCGTGGCAATCTTGGGCACCAATCGCGATGGCAGTGCCGCGCAGTTTGTCACAGGCGGGATAAAGCAGGGGGGCAGGCGGGCAAATCAGGGTTTCGGCATCGGCCGGGGTCACCTGCCGGGCCAGTTCAACCAGTTCGGACAGCGCGGCAGCCGTGCCATTCATCTTCCAGTTTCCGGCGGCAAGTTTACGACGCATGACGATATCCCTTTTGTTCTTTTACAACGGGATAGCAGCGGGGCCGGAACGGGGCAACGACTAGGGTGTCTGTGACAGCGCTAACACTGCATCAGTTGCAGGGCGATCAGCCGAATTTGATTGATTCACCGCAGCCGCAGGCTTCGGTCACGTTGGGGTTGCGGAATTTGAAGCCGGATTCCAGCAGCGAGGTTTCGTAATCAATCTCGGTGCCAAAAAGGAACATCTGCGCCATCGGGGCGATCAGCACCCGCGCGCCGTCCTGTTCGACGACCTCGTCATTGGCGTCGGGTTCGTTGACGTATTCCATGGTGTATTCCATGCCCGCGCAGCCGCCCTTTTTGATGCCAATGCGCAGCCCTGCATGGCCTGCCTGCGTCATCAGCTTGCTGATTTGCGTGGCGGCTTTCGGGGTGATTGTGACAGCTTGCTTACCGGGGATCGCGAACATCATTGATACTCCTGTTACGGCAAAGATAGGGGGTTGTGGGCGCATTCTCAAGCGGTAGCGGTGAAATTGACCAAAGCCGCGCTGCATTTCGGAGGCGCGGGTGAGAGGCGGCGTGGCGGGAGGCCGCTGCAATTGCCTCAAACCGCCTGCAATTGTGGTCCGCAGGTCGGGTGCCCTGGAATTGAAAACATCCGGGAGCTGTGTTGCTGCCGGATGTTGACATCATGCGATGGTGCTGTGAGGGGCCTGCAAAGCGGATCTTACATGAACCCAAGCTCGAGACGGGCTTCGTCAGACATCATGTCCATGCCCCATGGTGGCTCCCAGACCAGTTCGACATCGACGGTTTTGACGCCGGGCAGGGGTTCGACCGCATCGGCAACCCAACCTGGCATTTCACCGGCAACAGGGCAGCCCGGCGCTGTCAACGACATCTTGATGTTCACTTCGCTTTCGGGATTTATATCAATGGTATAAATCAATCCCAGCTCGTAAATATTGACCGGAATCTCAGGGTCATAGACCGTGCGGCAGGCCTCGACGATCTGCTCGTACAGCGGATGGTCGGTGGTAGAGGGCGCAATCAACGGTGCCCCTTCAAGGGGTTGGGTGCTGTCGGTCATCGGGGGCCTCGCTTCTATTTCTGACACTTTATATAGGGATTACTGGGCCCAGCGTCCAGAGGGGCAAATCCCTAATCATCCCTTGCGTTTGCGCACCGGTTGCGGCTTCACGCGGGCCTCGATCATACCATAAAGCATCCCGACGATATCCTTGCCGGTCGCTTTCTCGATTCCCTCGAAACCGGGTGATGAATTCACCTCAAGCACCTTTGGCCCGGTTTCGGAGCGCAGCAGGTCAACGCCCGCCTTGCCCAAGCCGAACGCCCGCGCCGCCCGCAGGGCCGTATCGCGTTCCTGCTTGGTGATCCGGACCACTTTGGCCGATCCGCCCCGGTGCAGGTTCGATCTGAAATCGCCCTCCGCGCCGGTGCGTTTCATCGCGGCGACGACCTTGCCGTCAATCACCAGACAGCGGATGTCTTCGCCGGCGGCTTCCTTGACGAAATCCTGCACCAGAAAATTCGCCTTGAGGCCGCGAAAGGCGTCGATCACGGATTCGGCGGCTTTCTTGGTTTCTGCCAGAACGACACCTTTGCCTTGGGTCGATTCCAGCAGTTTCACGATCAGCGGCGCGGTGCCGACAAGCGCCATCAGGTTCGACGTGTCCTTGGGCGAGGCGGCGAATGCAGTGGTGGGCATGCCGATCTTCTTGGAGGCCAACACCTGATGGGCATGCAGCTTGTCGCGGCTGGCCAGAATGCCGGCTGATCCGTTCACACAATAGGTGCCGATGGTTTCGAACTGGCGGATTACTGCACAGCCATAGGGCGTCACAGACGCACCGATACGCGGGATCACGGCATCATATCGGGGCAGGCGTTTGCCGTCATAATGCACTTCGGGGGCCATCGCGTTTATCGCCATATAGCAGCGCGTGGTGTCAATCACCTCAACCGTGTGACCGCGCGCCTCGCCAACCTCGACCAGACGGCGGGTCGAGTAATTCTCGGCCTCACGGCTTAGAACGGCGATGCGTAGCGCGCGTTTGGGGGCGGTGTGGCGCACGGCCGCAGAATGGTAAACGTCATAGCTCAGCTCGGGCTGAAGGCGCTTTTCTGTGGCGGAAATGGTGATGTGATCGGTCAGCGCCTGCCGGCCCAGCAACATCCGGCTGGCCATGCCTGCGCGATTGGTCAGGGTGATATCAATCGGCCAGCTTTGCCCGGCAACATCCAACGTGGTCGAAATCACATAGCGCAATTCGGATTCGCCATTCGACGAAGTCACCTCGCGGCGGTCGATGATGGGGGCAGAGCAGGTGATGACGATATCTTCGTTGCCGGCAACCGGATGCACATTGAACCGCACCTTTGGTTTGGCGTCCGAACCGAAGACTTCGATATCATGGGCATGCAGCGACGATGTCTTGGCACCGGTGTCGATCTTGGCTTTGATCGCAGGCAGGCCAAGGGATGGCAGGGCAATCCATTCTTCCCAGCCGAAATTCAACTCTTCCATACCACATACTCCGCCACCGATGAATCAATGCTGCCGCCTAGCAGGTCACCTGGCGCTTCTCAAGGCGTGACGCGGTGCTTCCAAATGGTAAATCATCCCGGGGTTCGGGGCAGAGCCCCGGGACGCTGGCAAAACATGATACCGACGATGGTCTAACCTTCGTTAATATCGCGTGTCACAATCCGCGCCCCGCTGGATTGTTTGCGAAACACCAGCCGCAGGGCGATCCAGCACAGCAGCGACAGCCCTGCAAAGGCGGCCAGCAGCAGCGATGTGCCTGCCTCAGGCAGCAGGAAAACAACAGGTACCATCGCCAACGCCCCAAGGGCAAAGCCTAAGAAAATATTGCCGGGCAGCAGGATTTCGATCAGCCCCAGCAACAGCGCGATGGAAACCCAGACCCACCAGAATGTCAGATAATCGACCAGCATCAGCCGCCCTTTCAGCAGTTTGAACGCATCGCCAAAGGCTTCAAGCGCTTGGGCGGGAACAACAATCGTCTGGTTGCCCGCACCGGCCCCAAGCGCGTTCAACGCCTCGACCTGTTTCAGGGCGATCTGGTATTGCGCGGCCTCCAGCCCGTTTTCGCCAATGGCTGTGGCCACGACCTGCGTGGCATAGGCTTCGGCGTCGGCCAACACGCGGCGGGCCTTGGCGGTTTGTTCGGAGGCATAAAGCTCCGCATCGGCGGCCAGCTCCACCGCGCGTTTCTTGCCTTCGGCTTCGGTCACCTGCGCGCGCCGCGCGCGTTCGGCGTTCAGCTGTTGCATCATCGCGGCGCGGGTGGCGGCATCCAGATTCACATCCAGAATTTCGGCACGGGTGACTTCGATCCCCCAGTTATCCACGGCATCTTCGACCAGCAGCTTGATCGTGGTGATCAAGGCGGTGCGGTTCGATTGCACCTCGTCCAGATCCATCTTGCCGATCTCGGCGCGCACGATGCCTGCAACGGTGGTGGCGATGGCGGAATCGATATCGCGGATACGGTAGACGGTCTTTTCGGGTTCGATGATGCGGTAGAATACCGAGGTATCGACCTGCAGCAACACGTTGTCGCGGGTGATCGCGTCCTGGCTGGCGGTGGGCAATTGCCGTTCCAGAATTGAAATCTTATGCGCGATCTTGTCGATGAACGGCACGATCATATTGATGCCCGGCCCCATCACCGCCCGCAGCCGCCCGAACCGTTCAACCACATGTTGTTCGGATTGCGGGACGATCTTTACCCCTTTAACAACCAGAATAATCAGCAAAAGTGCCAGAAGAACCAGCGGAAGGTTGCTTTGCAGCAGATTGATAAGGATGTCTTCGATGGGCACGGGATGCTCTCCTTTAAGATGCGCGTGGGGGCAGTTTCCGCGATCTTGCCACAAAAGCAAAGCGCCATCGTGATTGCACGCGATTGCGCGACATCTTATAGGCGCTGTCATGGAAAAATTCTCATTTGATCTTCAGGCGCGCGACGGGTCAGCCCGGACCGGCGTCATTTCGACCCCGCGGGGCGATATTCGCACACCTGCGTTCATGCCCGTGGGCACGGCCGCCACCGTCAAGGCGATGATGCCCGAAAGCGTGGCCGCCACCGGTGCCGATATCCTGCTGGGCAATACCTATCATTTGATGCTGCGCCCCACGGCCGAACGCATTGACCGGTTGGGTGGGCTGCACAAATTCATGAACTGGCACAAACCGATCCTCACGGATTCTGGCGGCTTTCAGGTGATGAGCCTGGCCGACCTGCGCAAGCTGACCGAAAAAGGTGTGACCTTCAAAAGCCACATCGACGGGTCCAAGCATGAATTGACCCCTGAACGCTCGATGGAAATTCAAAAGCTGCTCGGGTCCGACATCGTGATGTGTTTTGACGAATGCCCTGCCTTGCCCGCCGACCGCGACCGGATCGCTGACTCCATGCGCCTGTCGATGCGGTGGGCCGCGCGCAGCCGTGATGCCTTTGGCGACCGGCCCGGTCATGCGTTGTTCGGCATCCAGCAAGGCGGGCTGGAACAGGATTTCCGCGAGGAAAGCGCCAAGGCCTTGGTGGACATCGGATTTGACGGTTATGCCGTGGGCGGTCTGGCGGTGGGTGAAGGGCAGGAGGCGATGTTCGGCTGCCTTGATTTTGCGACTGACATGCTGCCTGTGGACCGTCCGCGTTATCTGATGGGGGTGGGCAAGCCTGACGACATTGTGGGGGCTGTGGCCCGTGGCATCGACATGATGGACTGCGTTTTGCCGTCCCGTTCTGGCCGGACGGGGCAGGCGTTCACGCGGCACGGTGTTGTGAACATCAAAAACGCCCGCCACGCCGACGACCCGCGCCCGCTGGACGAAGACTGCACATGCCCGGCCTGTTCGAACTACAGCCGCGCCTATCTGCACCACGTGTTCCGCAGTCAGGAGATGATTTCGGGGATGCTGCTGACATGGCACAACCTGCATTACTTTCAGGAACTCATGGCCGGTATGCGCGGGGCGATTGCCGCAGGCACGTTTGACGCATGGCAGGCGGGTTTTCATGCGCAAAGGGCGCAGGGCGATATAGAGCCGCTTTGAAACTTCAACCGGTCGGGTGAAAAATAAACATGTGAACCGGTCCTTGTCGTTGCGCGTCTGTTGGTTAGTTGTTGAAGACAAGAAATGACAAGGAAGGGACATATCCCATGACGCAAAAGCTTTTCACCCCGCTCAAGGTTGGCGCGATCGAGGCCAAGAACCGTATCGTAATGGCCCCGCTGACCCGCAGCCGCGCCGACAATGACACCGGCGAAGTCGGCGATCTGCATGTCGAATATTACGCCCAACGTGCGGGTGCCGGCATTATCATCACCGAAGCCGCCCAGATCAGCCCCGAAGGCAAAGGCTATATCAAGACCCCCGGTATTTATACCGAAGGTCAGGTCGCGGCATGGAAGAAGGTTACTGATGCGGTGCACAAGGCGGGCGGCAAGATCGTTATCCAGCTGTGGCATGTTGGCCGGATCAGCCATGTCGACATCCAGCCCGACGGTCAGAAACCTGTCGCCCCATCCGCCATTGCCGCGAATATGAAGACCTTCACCGGCGAAGGCATGGTGCCAACCTCCGAACCGCGCGCCTTGGAACTGGACGAGATGCCGCGCATTGTCGCCGATTATGTTCACGCGACCAAGATGGCGAAAAAGGCCGGTTTTGACGGGGTCGAGGTGCATGGTGCCAATGGCTATCTGCTCGACCAGTTCATGAAGACCTCAAGCAACAAGCGTGACGATGCCTATGGCGGATCGGTCGAGAACCGCGCGCGTCTGCTGCTCGAAGTGCTGGAAGGCGTGACAAATGCCTGGGACGGGGCCCATGTCGGCCTGCGCCTGTCGCCGTTTTCGCCCGCCAATGACATTGCCGATGAAAACCCCCAAGAGACGTTCGAATATGTGATCCGCGCGTTGAACAAGTTCGGATTGGCCTATTTGCACATGGTCGAAGGATCGACCGGCCAGTCGCGCGACGTCAAGGAAGGCGAGGATATCGCCAAGCTGCGCCAACTGTTTGACGGCGTGTATATGGCCAACAACCTGTATGACCGCGATATGGCGATCGAGGCGGTTGAACAGGGCAAGGCCGATCTGGTCGCCTTTGGCCGTCCCTATATCGCCAACCCCGATCTTGCCAAACGGCTTGAGCTGAACGCGCCGCTGAACGAAGGCGACACCAAGACATTCTATGCCGGTGGCAAGGAGGGATATACCGACTATCCCTTTCTGGAAGAAACCACCGCAGAATAATGCCCTGATTTCCGGCCTGATGCTTTTTCAGGCCGGAAACACCTTTGCAAAGACCCTTTTGACCGGAAATTAACTGATCCGTGCTTGTCTGTCCGCCGATGGCGGTTCATTCTGGCAAAAAACCCCAAATCAGATGGCCCTGCCTCACGCGGTCATGGCAGAATGGGGATTGAAACAGGCGGGTAGGGTCCCCAAATACCCTACCTAGAACAGGAGACGATCAAACGGTTGCCTAGCTTAGGGGCCAGTATCGTCTTGCAGTAAAAGGAAAAGAGCATGTTAGAGCCTCTGAACGCATCGTATCCCGTGTTGCCCCTGCGCGACATCGTGGTGTTCCCTCATATGATTGTCCCGCTTTTCGTGGGCCGCGAAAAATCGGTGCGTGCGCTGGAAGAAGTCATGGCCGACGACAAGCAGATTCTGCTGTCCAGTCAGGTTGACCCCGGCATTGACGACCCTGATGCAGACGGTATTTTTCAGACAGGTGTGTTGGCCAATGTGCTGCAACTGCTGAAACTTCCCGATGGCACCGTCAAGGTGCTGGTCGAAGGGCAAGCCCGCGTCCGCATCACAGAATACCTTGATAACGATAGTTTTTTCGAGGCAACGGCTGAGTATCTGAGCGAAATCCCCGGTGATGAAACCACCACACGGGCGCTGATCAAGACCGTCGCCGAAGAATTCGAACGCTACGCCAAGGTCAAGAAAAACATCCCCGAAGAAGCGCTGGCCGCCGTGTCGGAAGCGACTGAACCTGCGCGGCTTGCCGATCTGGTTGCCGGACACCTGGGCATTGAAGTCGAACAAAAGCAGGATCTGCTTGAAACGCTTTCCGTGTCCGAGCGTCTTGAGAAGGTTTACGGCCTGATGCAGGGCGAAATGTCTGTCTTGCAGGTCGAGAAAAAGATCAAGACCCGCGTGAAATCCCAGATGGAGAAGACACAGCGCGAGTATTATCTGAATGAGCAGATGAAGGCCATTCAGACCGAGCTGGGCGATGGCGAGGACGGCAAAAGCGAACTGGCCGAGCTGGAAGCGCGCATTGCGAACACCAAGCTCAGCAAGGAAGCCAAAGAAAAGGTCGATGCCGAGCTGAAAAAGCTCAAGAACATGTCGCCCATGTCTGCGGAAGCCACCGTTGTGCGCAACTATCTCGACTGGATCTTGTCGATCCCGTGGAACGTCAAATCGCGCACCAAAAAGGACCTGGTCAAAGCACAGCAGGTGCTCGACGATGATCACTATGGCCTTGAAAAGGTTAAAGAACGCATCGTGGAATACCTTGCCGTGCAGCAGCGGTCTTCCAAGCTGAAAGGCCCGATCATGTGCCTTGTCGGCCCTCCTGGTGTGGGTAAGACGTCGCTTGGTAAATCCGTTGCCAAAGCCACGGGTCGCGAATTCATTCGCATCAGCCTTGGTGGTGTGCGTGACGAATCCGAGATCCGCGGTCACCGCCGGACCTATATCGGCTCCATGCCCGGTAAGATCATTCAGGCGCTGAAAAAGGCGAAAACCAACAACCCGCTGATCTTGCTCGATGAAATCGACAAGATGGGTCAGGATTTCCGCGGCGATCCCGCGTCGGCAATGCTCGAGGTGCTTGATCCGGAACAGAACTCCACATTTGTGGATCACTACCTTGAGGTCGAATATGACCTTTCAAACGTGATGTTCCTGACCACGTCCAACAGCTACAACATGCCGGGCCCGTTGCTTGACCGGATGGAGATTATCCCGCTGTCGGGCTATACCGAGGAAGAAAAGCGCGAGATTGCCAAACAGCATCTTGTGCCCAAGCAGATCAAGAACCACGGCCTCAAGGCAAAGGAATTTGCCATTGATGACAGTGCCTTGACCAGCATGATACGGTATTACACCCGCGAGGCAGGCGTGCGGAACCTTGAGCGTGAAATCGCGAAAGTGGCCCGTAAATCGCTGACCAAGATCGTCAAGAAAGAAGCCGAGAGCATCACGGTAACGGGTGACAATATCGAGGATTTCCTTGGAGTTAAGAAGTACCGCTATGGTCTGGCGGAGCTTGAGGATCAGGTCGGTGTCGTGACCGGGTTGGCCTATACGTCGGTTGGTGGCGAATTGCTGCAAATCGAGGCATTGCGCCTGCCGGGCAAGGGTCGGATGAAAACCACAGGCAAGCTGGGCGATGTGATGAAGGAATCCATCGATGCGGCCAGCAGCTATGTGCGGTCGATCAGCCCGTCAATCGGGGTGAAGCCAACAAAGTTCGACACGATCGACATCCACGTGCACGTGCCCGATGGCGCAACGCCCAAGGATGGTCCGTCGGCTGGTCTGGCGATGGTGACGTCGATTGTTTCCGTGCTGACACAGATCCCCGTGCGCCGCGACATCGCCATGACAGGCGAGGTGTCGCTGCGTGGCAATGCAATGCCGATCGGTGGTTTGAAGGAAAAACTGCTTGCTGCATTGCGCGGCGGGATCACGACCGTTCTGATCCCCGAAGAGAACGAAAAGGATCTGCCGGATATCCCGGACAACGTGAAGGAAGGCCTGAAAATCATTCCGGTCAAACATGTGTCCGAGGTGCTTCAGCACGCATTGGTCCGGCAGCCCGAACCCATCGAATGGGATCAGGAAGCCGAAGACGCAGCGGCCGCCGCTGCCTTGGCCAAGAAATCCCAAAACGGGGACAATGCAACCGCGCATTGAACCCTTTGATATGGTCCCGAAAGCCGCCCCTGATCACAGGGGCGGCTTTTTGCGTTAAGGCAGGGCGAAAGGCCTAAATATGGTGTTACACGTGGCGTTAACCGCAAGGATTGCTGGCTTTTGCAGCGCGATCACGCTATGAAATGGTATCTTAACCAATAAGGCAGTGGAAATTCCCATGAGCAGCGCAGTGAAATCGACGAAAGTGAAATCAGCCTCGGCCAAGCCGTCTGACGCTTCGAACGTGAAAGCCGACAAATCGCCAAAGGCACAGGCTGCCGCCAACGCGCGCCCCGATGGCACCACAAACGCCGATGCCCCGCACGCTGTGATCATCGGCCCCGTCATGCGCAAGAAAGAACTGATCGACGCTGTCGTGGAACGGTCCGGCGTCAAGAAAAAAGACGCCAAGCCCGTTGTCGAGGCGATGCTGGAAATTCTGGGCGAAGCCTTGGCCGATAACCGCGAGCTGAACCTTTTGCCGATGGGGAAATTCAAGGTCGTGAACGAGAAAGACCTTGGGAATGGTAAAATGATGCGCGTGAAAGTGCGTCAGGTGACCCCGACGGACAAGCCAAAGGACGCGGATGCAGCCACGGATGAAACCGATATTTAGGCCGCGCTGCCGATCTTTCGATTTTGAAAGCCCTCGGTTCTGCCGGGGGCTTTTTGCGTTTGCGCGTCCCGTGCGGCCCTACGGCATCAGAACCGATGCCCGCGCGTAGGTTGCGCTGTCCATGCCCAGATCGTCATAGACGACTTGCACCTTGACCGAACTGACCGACCCCAAGGGAAAGCGCATATAGGGCAGGCCGTCGCTTTGCAGAATGGCGGCGGGCGCTGCGCTGTCCAGATGGCAGGCGGGCAGGGGCCAATCCGCCAAAGGCGCATCGTTCACAGACAAGGCCAGCGCAGACAGGCCGCAGCGCCAGGCCCATAAATGGGTAACATAGACAAGGTCCTGACCGTCGTATTCCCTGACAGCCACCCAACTCCCCTTGGTCGCGGTCAAGATCGGCCGCACCTCGGTCGCGGTCAGGAAGTTGCCACTGGGGGCCTGATCCTGCGCGACCAGACCGTCCGGCACAACGGACATGTCGAATTCCTGCGCAAGCACAAGGTCTGGCATCCCCGTGACCAGCGCGACCAAAGCAAAACTTGATAAATATCTCATGAACACCTCCCCATCTGCGCGAAAAACCATAGGCAAGGACAAGGCTACAGGCGGCAGGGCCCGCAGGCTAGCAAAACCGAGGGCGGGATGTGCTATGCTTGCCAAGCGGGTGTGCGGGGGGGGGCAAGGCTTGTCACCGGACGCAGATCAAACGCGCGTAAAACACAGGCTGGATCAATAGGTTACGAGATTTTGGGAGGGGGGAGGAATGGTGGGTCGTGAGAGACTCGAACTCCCGACATCTTCGGTGTAAACGAAGCGCTCTACCAACTGAGCTAACGACCCGTGAGCGTTCTACTATCCAAGCCCAACTGGTGTTTCAACCCCATTAATACGCTGATTTGAAATTTTCTGTAAAACTTTGTCACTTTGTCTGTGCAGGGGCAGGATTGGCAGGACGGGCGATATATTTTCGGCAATCTGCTGCCAATTGCACGCAGGCGATCTATGTTGCTGAGCGGGGGGCATTGGCGTACTGCGGTCTTCTGGCTTTAGCGCCAAAATCCCCTTAACGGCGGCAGTGACACCGGTAATTTTGCTTGGAAAGCCTTGTGATGATCCTCGATATTGATGTGCAGCTTGACTATCAAATCAACATGGCGACCGATCTGATCCTGCAGATTCAGGCATCCGGCTTTGCCGATCAGACTCTGCTGCGCGAAAGCTTCCGGCTCAGCGACACACTTCAAAAGGTGCATATCCCGGGCGAGGCCAATCTGGGCGAGCGGATGTTGATCCGGACGGACCGGAATTTGACGTGCAGCTATCAGGCGCGGTTCCAGGTGAACCGCCCGACCTTGGCGATCGAAAACCTGCCCGCAACGCCGCCCCACCAACTGCCCAGCGATGCGGTGCGGTATTTGATGCCATCGCGCTACTGCCAGTCGGACGAGTTTCAGAACTTTATCGCGGCGGAATATGGACACCTGAGCGGCGGGGCCCTTATCGGGACCTTGCGTGACTGGATATTCGAGCGGTTTCAATATGTTCCGGGATCAAGCACCGGTTTGACAACGGCGCTGGATACTTTTGTGCAACGCCAGGGCGTGTGCCGTGATTTTGCCCATGTGATCATTGCGCTGGCGCGCGCGGCGGCGATCCCGGCGCGTTTCGCCAGCGTTTATGCGCCTTATGTGACGCCGCAGGATTTCCATGCCGTCGCCGAGGTGTTTCTGGATGGCACATGGCATCTGGTTGATGCCACGGGGATGGCCGCCCCCAATCAGATCGTGCGCATCGGTGTGGGCATGGACGCCGCCGAGGTGCCGTTTCTGAGCAGTTTCGGACCCGCCTATATGAGGGTGCAGACCGTCGATGTTCAGGTCGTGCAATAGCCAACGCGATCATGGTGTCGGCAGCGTGGGAAATCCGCGTATGATCTTGTGATCTGTCCAGTTTCTGCTTGTCATTCGGGCCGGAAAACCCGACCGTTCCTGCCAGGGACGGGGAACGGGAACGCGCAGCTTTATGGTTGATATTTGGGATGGGTTTAGCGCTGCGTTTTGGTTGATCGCGAGTTTTGATGCCGAGTTGTGGGAGATCAGCCTGAGGTCGCTTCGGGTGACCCTGACCGCGCTGGTGATCGCCTCGGTTATCGCCATCCCCTTGGGCACCTATCTGGCCGTGCAGCGGTTCCGTTATCGGCGTTTCGTGATTTCGATGATCAATGCGCTGATGGGGCTGCCTCCGGTGGTGGTGGGGCTGGTCGTGTACATCTTGTTGTCGCGGGCTGGCCCGTTCGGGGTGCTGAACCTTTTGTTTACTCCGACGGCGATGATCATCGCGCAGGTGGTAATTATCACGCCCGTGATTGCGTCCATCGCCCATCAATCCATGCGTGAACTATGGGCCGAATATCATGATTTGCTGATCTCGCTGAACACGTCGAAATGGCAACGTATTGTGACGTTGATGCGGGACGGGCGGCGCAATTTGCTTACGGCTGCGCTGGCCGGTTTTGGCCGCGCCATAGGCGAGGTCGGCGCGATCATGATTGTGGGCGGCAACATTGATCATGTGACCCGCGTGCTGACTACCGCCATTGCGCTTGAGACCGGGAAAGGTGATTTTGCCTTGGCTCTGGGCTTGGGCTTTGTTCTGATTGGTCTGGCGATTGTGGTGAACCTCGCGATCCACACCCTGTCGCGCACAGAGCGGGAGGGGCAGTGGTGAGCGTATTATTTCCCCTGACGTTACAAGGTGTTGCGGTGCGCAGGCAGGGCAAGCGGATCATCGGGCCGATTGATCTGGTGCTGAACCCGCAAGGGCCGACAATCGTGATCGGGCCAAACGGATCTGGCAAAACCACCTTGCTGCGCGTCATGCACGGGGTCGAGCGGATCAATGCGGGGTCGGTGAGCTGGGCCGCGCAAGACCGGTCGAAACATGCGTTTGTGTTCCAGTCGCCGATTGTCTTGCGGCGGTCGGTGGCTGAAAACCTTGCCTATCCCTTGCGGCTGGTCAGAACGCCCGCCGCGCAGATCAGGGAAACCGTTGCATATTGGCTGGACCGGATCGGGCTGGGATCGGTGCAAAACAGCCCCGCGACCCGTTTGTCAGGAGGCGAGCGGCAGAAACTGGCCATTGCCCGTGCCTTGGTGCGCAAGCCCGATGTGCTGTTTCTGGACGAACCCTGTGCGAACCTTGACGGCCATGCCACCCACGAGATCGAGACCCTGCTGCAAGAGATTTCAGCGGCTGGAACGCAGTTGGTGATGGCCACCCATGACATGGGGCAGGCACGGCGGCTGGCGCGGGATCTGGTGTTTGTGCTGGACGGCAAAATTCACGAAACCGGGCTTGCATCGGAGAAATTTGCAGCCCCGCAAACCGCCGCGCTTGCCGCGTTCCTCAGAGGAGATATCGTAAGATGAAACGGCTGTTAACAACGGTTGCCATGCTGCTATGGGCGCAGACCTCTGGTGCCGAAGAAATGCGCATGGCGGTCACGACATCCTTTGATAACTCGGGCCTTGCGGATGTTTTGCTGCCTGCGATCAAGGCCGATCTTGATCTGGATGTGCGGTTGTTGGTGGTGGGTACCGGACAGGCGCTGCGCCTTGGCGAAGCGGGGGATGTTGATGCGGTGTTGGTCCATTCCAAGGCCGCCGAGGAAGAATTCGTGGCCGCAGGTCACGGCACCCACCGTCGCGAGATCATGTATAATGATTTCGTGTTTGTCGGCCCGAAGGCTGATCCGGCTGCAATCGTGGACGCCGCCAGCGCCGCCGATGCGGTACAGCGGATCGAGGCGGCGCAAGCCCCCTTTGTCAGCCGTGGTGACGACAGTGGCACCCACAAAGCCGAACAGAAAATCTGGGCCAGCGCAGGCTTGGACATTGCAGGGTTTGGCGATTGGTACCGTCCGGTCGGGGCAGGGATGGGGGCGGCGTTGAACACGGCGTCGGGCATGAACGCCTATATCGTGTCAGACCGGGCCAGCTGGTTGAACTTTGGCAACAAGGGCGATCTGGCGCTGCTCTATTCCGGTGATCCGGCCCTGTTCAACCAATATGCGCTGCTACCCGTTAATCCTGATAAAAATGACAGTATTCGCAATGACTTGGCGGTCAAACTTGAAGCATGGCTGACCAGCCCGCGCGCAGCGGCACTGATCAACGGCTACAAGATCAACGGCGAGGCGTTGTTCGTGTTTAACGCAACGCCTTAATGGTCGTGATCGTGATGATGATGCCCGTGATCGTGTCCATGATCATGGGGTTCATCTTCGTCCAGCGACCCGTGGACGGCGAATTGCATGATGTCCGCCTCTTGCGCGGCGATGGCGCGGTAGGTTTCCTTGACCCCTGCGGGGGTCAATTCGCGCGACACGGTCAGCAGGGTATTGGGCGCGTGATCCTCTGCCAGTTCGGCCATCTGCGCGATTTCTTCGAGCGCGACGTTTTTGGCCGCCTCAAGGCTTGGCGCGCCATAGATATCGACGAAATGCTGGGCCAGCAGATTGGCAAGCACATCCTTTTCGTGGGGTTCAACCTGCGTCACCGCGACAAAACTGACCCTGCCAAAGGTTTCGATCCCCATCCAGCCGTTGGCAAAGGCCTGCCGCGCCTTGCCGACCAGATCGCCTTCGCCCCAGTTCGAAAATTCGAACCCGCCGGAAACGCACCATTCACCGGTGCGGGCAGGGTTGTGAAAAACACGGGTGTCGCTTTCGTCAAAATGGATCGCGCGGGCTAGTTTCATGCGGGCCTCGTCAAGGTTGCGGTCAGCGGTATCAATACGGTTTTGCTGTCGATTTTCAACAGCAGGCCCAGATTTTCATCAAGCCCGATATAAGTGCCGGTGCGGCCTGCCACGGTCATTTCGCCCTCAAGGCCATGGGCAATGCCGGACCAGTCGGAATGCAGCTTGGCCATGCCACCATCGGCCCAGTTGTTGATACCCACAAGCGTATGGCGCACCCAGGCTTCAAGCAACTGATCAGGGGCCACATCGGCGCAGCCTTCGGCATAAAGCGCGGTCTGGTCAGGGGTCAGGCCGGTATCATCGCTATCGGGCCAGAGCGACAGGGTCAGGGCGACCACCAGCCAGTCGGGCTCGATACCAGTGTCGCTACCGGATGCCGCCATGGCTAGGTGACCCGCACGCCCGCCGTTAAGGTAAACGCCACCGTCCCAGCCCAGATGTACGCCGACCTCGGGCGGGGCCAAAGCGCCAAGCGCATTTTGAAAGCCCACGCCGCACACCGGCAGCATCGCCGCCGCATCGGCAAGTGGAACGTCCGGGGCAAAGACGATGGCAGCCCGCAGGGTGGTAGCCCCCAGATCAAAGATCACCAGCCCCGCATCGCAGCCCACTTCCGCCGCCGCACAGGCCAGCGCAAAGGGATCGCCGCCCTCTGCGTCCTGACCGGAAAACAGCGGTGGAAATTCAGGCCGGGTCATGCATGGCCTTGCGCGATAAGGTCTTTCGCCACCTTGCGGAACGCCATGGCTTGGGTGCTTTCGGGTTTGGACACCACAATCGGCGCGCCGCCATCCGCCGCCAGACGGATGTCGATATGCAGCGGGATTTCAGCCAGCAAGGGCACGTTCAGCTTTTCCGCTTCCTTGGCGACACCCCCATGGCCGAACAGATGTTCTTCGTGACCGCAGGCCGAACAGATATGGGTCGACATGTTTTCGATCATACCGATCAGGGGCGTGCCAAGCTGGTTGAACATGTCGATGCCTTTGCGGGCGTCCAGCAGGGCGATGTCCTGCGGGGTCGACACGATGATCGCGCCGTTCAGTTCGGCCTTTTGGGCAAGGGTCATCTGCACGTCGCCGGTGCCGGGGGGCAGATCGACGATCAGCACATCCAGCGCGCCCCATTGCACCTGCGTCAACATCTGCTGCAAGGCACCCATCAACATCGGCCCGCGCCAGACAACGGCCTGATCGTCATTGGTCATCAGCCCCAGCGACATCATGGTCACGCCGTAATTGCGCATCGGCAAAATCGTTTTGCCATCCGGCGATGCGGGCCGGCCCGACACCCCCAGCATGCGCGGCTGTGACGGCCCGTATACATCGGCGTCCAGCAATCCGACGCGGCGGCCTTCGGCGGCCAGCGCGCAGGCCAGATTGGCCGCGACCGTGGATTTGCCCACGCCGCCCTTGCCCGATGCCACTGCGATGATCCGGTCAATGCCCGGTATCTTTTGCGGGCCCGACGGGGTCGAACTGCGCGATGCCTTGAGGTCGGGCGGCGCTTTGGGCGTGCTATGGGCCGTCAACACGATCGACACCGATTTAACGCCGTCCAGCGCCTTGATCTGGGCCTCGCCCGCGTCCTTGAGCGCGGTATAGGCCGCCGCGTGCTCGCCGCTGACCTCCATCACGAAACGCACCACCCCGTCATCGACGGTCAGTGCCTTGACGATACCGGCCTCGACAATGGAGGAGCCGCTGATCGGATCGGTAAGGTCTGCCAATATGGCCAGAACCTGTTCTCTTGTAACTGCCACCTCAGGATTGTCCTTCGATTTTGCCGGTGACGACATGTTCCATGTCCAGCCCGTCGATGGTCAACACCATCTTGGCCTCAAAGCTTTTGCCCGTGGTGTCACCGGCCTTGCGCAGCGCCTCTTCGATGGCTTGCTGGGATGTGACGCCAACCTGCTTGAGGAATTTGCGCATCGACATGTTGAAATCTTCGCTCATCTGGATGTCTCCTGTATCCTTGACCGCATTGCTTCGGGCCGCTTAGGCTGGCGCGAGCGCGGGGGTGGGGTGATGATTGTGAAACGGTTTTTCTGGTTGGTTCTGTGCCTGTTGTCCCTGGCCACTGTGCCCATAAAGGTCTTGGCGCAGGATCGCGGATTTACCCTGTCTGCGCCAGACGAAATCACTCAGACAGGTTTTCTGGACTATCTGCTGCCGCGTTTCGCGCTCAAGCACGGGGTGAGGGTGACACAGGTTGACGGCGGGGCGGATGCCGTGATCGGCGACGCTGGTGTCGCGGTTTTCCAAGCGGGGGATCGGGTCTGGCATCTGGCCGACACCGGCGCGGAAGGCCCCGCGCTTTTTGCCAGCTGGCTGCTGTCGGATATTGGCAAACGCACGATTGAGGGGTTCAGGATCGACGGCACGCCGGTTTTCACGGCGGTCACTGAACAGGCAGTCCAAACCACGCGCAGCTATGACGGTGACCCTGTCGCGGGCGAAGACCTGTCGCTGGTGCATTGTGGACGGTGCCACGTGGTCAACCATGCCAACCGGATGAAGGGGATGGGACAGACGCCATCCTTTGCCGTGATGCGCAGTTTCAGCGACTGGCAGGATCGTTTCGCCAGTTTCTATGTGCTCAACCCGCATCCCAGCTTTACCCAGGTCAAGGGCATCACCCAGCCCTTTAGCGCCGGTCTGCCGCCCGCGATTGTCCCGGTCGAGATGACCCAAGGCGATCTTGAGTCGATCATCGCCTATGTCGCGACGGTCAAGCCTGCGGATCTGGGCGCAGCTTTGCAAAATCAGTGATCCTTGCGCTTTGACAGGTAATCATCGGTGGTGCGGGGGCGGGGGCGTTCCTTGCCTGCAAAGGGGTTGTTTTGCGAATGATACTGCGCATTGATCCGGCAGCCGTCACACATCTGGATCATCCGCGCGGTTTCGGGATTGGCGAACATCGCATGTTTGCCGGCCAGTTTCTCGACGATCTTTTCGACCGTTGATTTGACCCCGAACAGCGTCCCGCATTCCACACAGCCAAAGGGTTCTTCTTCGTTCAACACCACCTGTTGCAGGGCCATATCGGTCAGGTTCAACTGCGGTTCCAGCGTGATGGCGCTTTCGGGGCAGACGTTGGTGCACAGGCCGCATTGCAGGCAGGCGTCTTCCTGAAAGCGCAATTGCGGCATGTCGGGATTGTCGCCAAGCGCCCCTGAAGGGCACAGCGACACACAGGCCAGACACATCGTACAGGCATCGGTATCCACCACAACTGCGCCGTAAGGGGCACCTTGGGGCAGGGCCAGAACCCCCAGATCGGGGTTCAGCGCCTTGGCGGCCAGACGGGCGACCTGACGGCGGCTGCCGATGGGCAGGATCGGGTCGGTCGTGGCGGGGGTTGGGGTTTGGCCGAACAGATGATCCGACAGCGCATCGGGGTCGGTGATGTCCAGCAAGGCGGATTGATCCGGTGCAATCGCATTGGCCAGCGCAAGCTGCGGGTCAAGGGCGTCGCGTTCGGTCTTGGGGCCCAGCAGGATATCGACACGGGAAAAACCGCTGGCCAGGGCGGCGAGCATTTCGGCATGGCCAAAGCCGGACAGCGCGCTGACCTCCATCGGGATCACATGGGCGGGCAGGCCGCGGCCAAAGCGGGCGGCAAGGCTGATCATTTCGGCACCGTGATCGTCATGCACCAAAAGCGCTGCGTCTTTGCCACCCGAGGTCCGATAGGTCCGGGCCAGCGCGCTGATCCGGCGGAACATGTGGTCGGGCGGCGGCACGTCATAGCTGATCGCACCGGACGGGCACACCGCAGCACAGGCACCGCAGCCGGCACAGATCATCGGGTCGATGGTAACGGTTTCGCCGGCCGACAGGATCGCCCCGGTGGGGCACACGTTCAGGCAGTTCGAACAGGCGGGCTTTTCCGCGCGCGAATGGGCACATAGCGTCGGTTCCATCCGGACATAAAGCGGCTTTTCAAAGGTGCCCACCATCTGGCTGGCGGTGAAAATCGCATCCGCAACGGCAGTCTGGCTGCCCGGATCCGCACGCAGATACCCATCGCGTTTTTCGGGGGCAGGGAACATCGCCAGCCCGCCCGACAGATCAAGGATGATGTCGCATTCAGACCGGGCACCGTTTTGCGGGGCGGTCAGGGCAGGGGTGCCACGGCCACCGGTCAGGCTTTGCTGGAAATTGTTAATTCGGACTTCGAACCGGCCCAAGGTGCCTGTGGCTTTGTCCAGGCTGCCGGTGACGACATCATAGGCAGAGGTTGGCAGAAAGTCGGTGCCCGGGGTCAGCAGCACGGTCACCGCCAGCGTATCGGAAAGCTTTTGCGCCGCGGCGATGGCGGTCTCTTCGGCACCGATGATCAGGCAGGTGCCTTCGGTGATGACATCCACAGATTTCGGCGAAGGCGGGGCAAGCAGGGCATCCTTGATCAGCGCCGCCATCTTTGCCGTGGCCGAGGCGCTGTCGTCTGACCAACCGGCCCGGTCGCGAATATCGACGCATATCGGCTCTGGCGCATCCAGCTCTTCTGCAAGGGCGGTGAAACGGTGCGCTTCTTGTGCGCAGGCAATCACCACATCCCCCGCTTTGATGGCTTTGGCTGCGGTTTCGATCTGCGTTGTACACAGGCTTGTATGGCACCCCGAACAGGAGGTGCCGGTCAATTCGCCCAAGGCGTTGAAGTCGACGTGTTGTGAGCCAAGGCAATCACAAACCAACAATGTCTTTGTCATGATATCCCTTTTCGCTGGACGCGGATTGCTGCTCAGCTAGTCAGGAAATGACTGGACAGTAAACCGCTAATCGGGGTCACAACTGCCTGTGATTGAGTTGCAGATGCAGCAATTCATCGGGGAAATAACATTGTCATGCAAGCGTTTAGTCGGAAAGCCCTTTAAACGTGGGCGCAGGGTCATGCGGCGGTGCAGCATGGCGGTCTGGTGGCGTAAAATAACAAAAAAAGCTTTGTTGTTTTTTCGATCTTGCGCCATCATGATCCCAGCCAACCGAGGAGAGATACTTGTCGCGTAGCTACCCAAACTCAGTAACCATTCCCGTGGGCGTCGTCGTGCGGCGCACGCCGGGCGTTACGCGTTGGGCCAAATACGCCTGGGCTGTAACGGATGTTTTGCCGGGTGCCGCAGCTGCGGATTGGAAGGTTCTCAGGACCGAAGGCGATGTTACCGAATACCACGCAGCCACCTTGCCCCTGACGCTTTATGTCTCGGATGCCGAAGCCTATGCGCATGAGCTGCAAGCGCGGGTGCCCTCCATTTACACGGTGCTGCGCCCGAACGAACAAAGCGGGGGCCTGCCGTGGTCCGTCGCCCTTGTGACCGCATCCCCCTACGAGGCGCAGGATTACTGCGATCCGGCCGAAGAACTGGTCGAGAAGCTGCCGCTGCCGCACGGGCTGTTGGCCTGGGTCGTCGAATTCGTGGAAAAGCATTACGAGGAAGAAGCCTTTGTCAAACGCCGCCGCAAGAACGCGCGGGTTGACCAGACCGATGACGGGGTGGGCGATGCGCGCATCCGGCAGGCCACCGATGTCTATCGCGCCCCGCGCCGCCGCGAGGTGATCAATTGAGCGCGGCACTTTCATCCTGGTCACGCAGGCGCGCCGCTGTTGCCGCAGAGGCCGAAGCGCTGAAACGCGAGGCCGAAGACGCCGTTGTCGCAGAGCAGCAGGCGGAGCTGGCCGAAAAGACCGATGCGGAAATCCTTGAGGAACTGGGCCTGCCTGACCCTGATGCCTTGGTGATGGGCGATGATTTCAAGGCGTTCATGGTCAAAACCGTCCCCCAACATCTGCGCAAACGGGCCTTGCGGTCGCTTTGGCGCAGCAATCCGGTGCTGGCCTGTGTGGACGGGCTGAACGATTATGACGACGATTACCTGACCGGCAGCACGGGGCAGGGGCCGATCAAGACCAGCTATCAGGTCGGCAAGGGCATGTTGTATCATTTGCTTGAAATGGAACGGCAGGCGGCTAGTTCGAATACCGAAGACACAGCCGTTGATGCAGGTGGCGAAGACCTTGATGAAATCGAAGACATCGAAGAACTGCCAATGGGTGATGACGGGGTATTTGTCGCGGCTGACGCTGGCTTTGACGCAGATATGACCGACGCCGAGACAAGTATTGAAGAAGACGAAATGGAATTCGCGGCACCGGCCCCCCGGCGCATGCAATTCCGTATCGAAGGAAAAACCGCATGAATGTTGCCGCACCTTTGCCAGATGTGACCCAAGAGGATCGTCTGCGCGCGGATTTGTATAATTACCTTGGGGTGATGCTGGCAGGTCCGCCGGACCAGATGTTGCTGGACCAGACCGCAGGTCTTGAGGGGGACGACACCCCGTTGGGGCAGGCCATTCAGGGTCTGGCGCGTGTGGCAAAGGTGTCCAAGCCGAAATCGGTCAGCACGGAATTCAATGCCTTGTTCATCGGTCTGGGCCGCGGGGAACTGCTGCCCTATGCCAGCTATTACCTGACCGGATTTCTGAACGAAAAGCCGCTGGCGAATTTGCGCAGAACCATGGCCAGCCTCGGCATGACCCGCGCCAAAGACGTGTTCGAACCCGAAGACAACATCGCCTCCTTGATGGAGATGATGGCGGGCATGATCGTGGGGCGCTTTGGCCGGGTCGCGACACTTGACCAACAACAACAGTTTTTTAACGCTCATATCGGAAGCTGGGCCGCACATTACTTTGCCGACCTGCAAGCGGCCAAATCGTCGGTTCTGTATGGATCTGTCGGTGCCGTCGGGGCTGCCTTTATGGATATCGAACGCGAAGCATTCCGCATGGCCGCCACGGATCGGTGATGCACAACACTGGTGGGGACGCCCACCGAACAACAGGAAGGGAAGACATCCAATGACGGACAAGACCAAAGGCGCAAGCCGCCGCGACTTTCTGAAATTTGCTGGTACAGCGGCCCCCGCCGCCGTTGCCGTGATTGCAGCCGGTGGGGCAACCCAGGCCGAAGCGCAACCCGCAGACCTGTCATCCGAGACCATGCAAGATACGGCACACACCCGCGCCTATCTTGAAAGCACGCGTTTCTAATAGCCAATTTCACACCGGCACCCGGCCAATGTGCCTGCACGGTGAGCGACATAGAATGATCCGGCAAAGGCCGAAAAAGGGAGGAATACCATGCTGAGGAAAAAGACCAACGGGTATACCCGCAGATCAGGCCGCGCGCCGATCGTGGTAAATAACGGCAAAAACACCATCGACAGACGGGGGTTCTTGCGCGGATCGGGCCTTGCCATTGGCGGGTTGACGGCCATCGCGGCCACCGGCGGCTCCGTCTCCAAAGCCACCGCGCAAACCGCCGCCACCCGCGCGGTTGAAACGGTAAAATCGATTTGTACCCACTGTTCGGTCGGCTGTACGGTTATCGCCGAAGTCGACAACGGCGTCTGGACCGGGCAGGAGCCCGGTTGGGACAGCCCGTTCAACCTCGGGGCACATTGTGCCAAAGGGGCTGCTGTTCGTGAACACGCCCATGGCGAACGCCGCCTGAAATACCCGATGAAGAAAGAAAACGGCGAATGGGTGCGCATCAGCTGGGAGACCGCGATCAACGAGATCGGCGACGGCATGATGAAAATCCGCGAGGAAAGCGGGCCGGATTCAGTTTACTGGCTGGGCAGCGCCAAGCATAACAACGAACAGGCCTATCTGTTCCGCAAGTTTGCCGCCTATTGGGGCACCAACAACGTCGACCATCAGGCGCGTATCTGTCACTCCACCACGGTTGCGGGTGTGGCAAACACATGGGGCTACGGCGCCATGACCAACAGCTACAACGACATCCACAACAGCAAGGCGATCTTTGTGATCGGTGGCAACCCTGCCGAGGCGCATCCGGTGTCCTTGCTGCACTTGCTGAAAGCCAAGGAACAAAACAACGCGCCGCTGATCGTCTGTGACCCGCGCTTTACCCGCACGGCGGCCCATGCTGACGAATATGTCCGCTTCCGCCCCGGTTCTGACGTGGCCCTCGTTTGGGGCATCTTGTGGCACATCTTTGAAAACGGCTGGGAAGACAAGGAATTCATCCGTACCCGTGTTTGGGGCATGGAAGAGATCAAGACCGAAGTGTCCAAGTGGACGCCAGAGGAGGTCGAGCGTGTGACCGGTGCCCCCGGTACCCAGCTTGAACGCGTGGCGCGCACCCTGGCGAACAACCGCCCCGGCACCGTGATCTGGTGTATGGGTGGCACGCAGCACACCAATGGCAACAACAACACCCGCGCGTACTGCATCTTGCAGCTGGCCCTTGGCAACATGGGGACAGCAGGCGGCGGCACCAACATCTTCCGCGGTCACGACAACGTGCAGGGTGCGACCGACCTTGGCGTTCTGGCCGATACATTGCCGGGCTACTACGGTCTGTCAGCGGGCGCTTGGGCACATTGGGCCCGCGTTTGGGAAGAAGACCTTGAGTATCTCAAGGGACGTTTCAGCCCGGAAACCATTGGCGACACGCCGATGATGAACCTGACCGGCATTCCGGTAAGCCGTTGGATTGACGGCGTTTTGGAAGACAAGGAAAACCTCGACCAGCCCGATAACACCCGGGCGATGGTTCTGTGGGGCCACGCGCCCAACTCTCAGACCCGTCAAAAGGAAATGAAGACGGCGATGGAAAAGCTCGACATGCTTGTCGTGGTCGATCCGTACCCGACTGTTTCGGCTGTTTTGCAAGACCGCACCGACGGGGTTTACCTGTTGCCGGCCTGTACGCAATTCGAAACGCGCGGGTCCGTCACAGCGTCCAACCGGTCGCTGCAATGGCGCGACAAAGTGGTTGATCCACTGTTTGAATCGCTGCCGGATCACAAGATCATCGCCATGTTCGCCGAGAAATTCGGCTTTCATGACAAGATCTTCCGCAACATCGGGATGGACGAGGGCGGCGAGCCGAATATCGAGGACATCACCCGCGAATTCAACCGCGGCATGTGGACCATCGGCTATACGGGCCAAAGCCCCGAGCGGATGAAAACCCACATGGCCAACCAGCATACGTTCGACCGCACAACCCTGCGCGCGGTTGGTGGCCCGGCTGACGGCGATTACTATGGTCTGCCTTGGCCATCCTGGGGCACCCCCGAGATGAACCACCCCGGTACTGCGAACCTCTATGATATGTCGCTGCCGGTGGCCGAAGGCGGCCTGACCTTCCGCGCCCGTTTCGGTGTGGAACGTGAAGGTGAAAACCTGCTGGCCGAAGGCGTATTTTCCGCCGGTTCCGAGATCGAGGACGGTTACCCCGAATTCACCATGCAAATGCTGCGTGATCTGGGCTGGGATGGCGACCTGACCGATGCGGAACGCGCGTCAATCAACTTTGTTGCGGGTTTCCCTGATGGTGACCCAAGCATCGGTGCCGCATCCGATGACGGCGGCAGCACCGCCAACCAGGAAGTCGGTGAAACCTCGCAGACCGGTGCAATCCAGTCGGATTACGCACAAAAGACCGGTGGCGTGAACTGGAAGACCGACCTTTCGGGCGGTATCCAGCGTGTCGCGATCAAGCATGGTTGCGCCCCGTTCGGCAACGCCAAGGCCCGCGCCGTGGTCTGGACCTTCCCGGATCCGGTGCCAATCCACCGCGAACCGCTGTATTCCAGCCGCCGCGATCTGGTCGCCGATTATCCAACCTACGAGGACAAGAAGTTCTGGCGCGTACCCACCATGTACGCCTCGATCCAGGAAAAGGACTTCTCGAAGGACTATCCGATCATCCTGACTTCTGGCCGTTTGGTCGAATACGAGGGTGGGGGCGACGAGTCGCGTTCGAACCCGTGGCTGGCCGAATTGCAGCAAGACATGTTTGTCGAAATCAACACACGCGACGCCAATAATCTGGGCGTGCGTGACGGGCAGCAGGTCTGGGTCGAAGGCCCCGAAGGCGGCAAGGTCAAAGTTATGGCCATGGTCACCGAACGGGTCGGCGAAGGCGTGGCATTCATGCCGTTCCACTTTGGCGGGCACATGGAAGGCGTTGATCTTAGGGATAAATATCCTGAAGGTGCCGATCCTTATGTCTTGGGCGAAAGCACCAATACTGCACAAACCTATGGCTATGACAGCGTAACCCAGATGCAAGAGACCAAGGCTACTCTTTGCAAAATCTGGACAGCGTAAGGGAGAGATAAGATGGGAAGAGCAAAGTTCCTCTGCGACGCTGAACGCTGCATCGAATGCAACGCTTGTGTCACCGCATGTAAAAACGAACACGAAGTGCCTTGGGGCATCAACCGCCGCAAGGTCGTCACCATCAATGACGGCAAACCAGGCGAACGGTCGATTTCGGTCGCTTGTATGCACTGTTCGGACGCGCCTTGTATGGCCGTTTGTCCGACCGACTGTTTTTACCAGACAGCCGACGGCGTGGTCCTGCACTCCAAAGATCTGTGTATTGGCTGCGGTTACTGCTTTTACGCGTGCCCCTTTGGCGCGCCGCAGTATCCGCAGGCGGGCAACTTTGGTTCGCGCGGCAAAATGGACAAATGTACCTTCTGTGCCGGTGGCCCAGAAGAAAACAACTCCACCGCGGAATTCCAGAAATACGGCCGCAACCGTATCGCGGAAGGCAAGCTGCCGATCTGCGCCGAGATGTGTTCAACCAAGGCGCTGCTTGCCGGTGACGGCGATGTCGTATCGGGCATCTACCGCGAACGGGTTGTGGCACGTGGCTTTGGCTCCGGCGCATGGGGCTGGGGCACGGCCTATGATCAAAAGGGCGGCTAACCGCTTGTTTTGATATGACTATCAAAGGGGCGGCCTGCTACGGGACCGCCCCTATTTGTACCCTCGAATGGGAAAGAAAGGGATATGATGATGCAGCGCCTTTTTGCCGTTTTAATGATTTATCTGTCCATCGCGTCCGGGGCCCTGGCCCAGGACAACGTGCCACCGCAGACAAGCACTGTTGATACCAACCCCGCAGTTTCCACCCTCGAGGATATCTTGCGCCGTCAGGAAGGTCTGAAAACTTCTGATGACGCCATCCGGTCGCACGAAATTGGCGACCCTGCCAACGCCAAGCCCGGCATCGACCAGCTTGGCACGCTTGGGGGTGCGTCTGACGCCGATCTGTGGCGCGCCTACCGCTTTGGCGAGGCTGACATAACCACCCAGGCACGGGTACCAGCGGCCACGACCCTAATTCAGGACGGCGGCATGTGGTGGCTGGATTTCCGTCGCGGGCCATTGCAGACCATTGCGATTTACCTTTTGGGCGGCACCCTGCTGGCGCTGGCCTTGTTCTATCTGATCCGGGGGCGCATCCGGATCGACGGCGAAAAGACCGGGCGCACGCTGCTGCGGTTCAAGGCCTTTGAACGCTTTGGCCACTGGATGCTGGCGTCGTCCTTTATACTGCTTGGTCTGACCGGCCTGATTACATTGTTCGGGCGCAAGGTGATCATCCCCGCCTTTGGTCACGAGGCGTTTTCCTCTGTCGCGATCGTCAGTAAGTGGGTGCATAACAACGTCTCCTGGGCCTTTATGATCGCGCTTGTTTTCGTGTTTGCCATCTGGGTCATCCACAATATTCCCGACCGCACCGACCTGCGCTGGCTGGCCAAAGGTGGCGGCCTTTTGGGCGGCGGGCATCCCCCTGCGAAAAAGTTCAACGCGGGCCAGAAACTGATTTTCTGGGCGGTGATCCTGTTGGGCGGGTCGATTTCCCTGTCCGGTTTGTCTCTGCTGTTTCCGTTTGAATTCAACCTGTTCGGCCATACATTTTCGTTGCTGAATGGCTGGGGTGTGCCGGGCTGGTTCGGTTATGCCGATCTGCCGTACCCGCTCGCTCCGCAAGAGGAAATGCAATACGCACAGCTCTGGCATGCGCTTGTCAGCCTGATCCTGACCGCGATCATTCTTGCACATATCTATCTTGGGTCTATCGGCATGGAAGGCGCGTTTGACGCGATGGGCAAGGGCGAAGTCGAGGAACAATGGGCCCGCGAACATCACAGCATTTGGGCCGAGGAAATCGTCGGTCCAACGTCGACAACCCGGAAGGAGCCGTAGGATGAAAGCGTTTCTGATCTCGCTCGTGGCCCTTGTGGTCATTACCGTCGGGGCCAACCGGATTTTGCAGGTTGTGGGCTTTTCCAGCGCGACGGCGGCTACGTCATCGCAAAACGTGCGCCTGTCGGACTAGGACCGTCAAAGGCGGGCTGGCTGTCCGGTTGATCTGGTTCCCAATCCGGGTTGTGCGCGCCTTTGCCAAAGAGGGGATGGTCGTTTGCCTTGTGCGCAGGTCACGCCATGCAGATGCGCTCGAGGCATAGGCGCAGCCCATCCGCGATGATGGGGGCGCTGCGATTGCCATGCCCGCGAACGCGCGCGACGCGCACAAGACAAGATGGTCACCCAGATCGACCGCATCGAAACCGATGTCGCCCCGCAGGAATTTGCGGTGTTCGACATCGGGGCAAACGTCCGGTTCACGGTCACCGACACCACTGCGCGGGTGTATCGCAAGGTCTGTGAGATGGCCTGTTTCACCGGTTTTCTGACGGGGCGCGAAGTGGCGGGCAAAATGCGGACAGGGGGGCGGGGCAGGATCATCTTTACCGGCGCATCCGCCAGACTGCGCCCCTTGCCGAAATAAGGCTGGGGAGGGTCTAGCATGACCAAGACCTTGGATTTCCTCTTTGATTTCGGCAGCCCCGATGCCTACCTTGCCCCTAAGGTCCTGCCGCAGATCGCCGAACGGACCGGCGCGCGCGTGAATTATATCCCGTGTTTGCTGGGCGGCATTTTCAAAGGCGCGGACACCCAGTCGCCCATGCAGGCCGATGCCAATATCCCCGCCAAAATGCAGTATGAACGCCTTGAGATGCAGCGTTTCATCACCCAGCATGACCTGTGGCGGTTTGCGTTCAATCCCGACCTTCCGGTGAACACGTTGCCCCTGATGCGCAGCACCGGCGCACAAGACCCGTTTTCAGCACCCCAAAAATGTTTCTTTTCGCGGCCTGCGAAAAACATATTCAAATTGACTTATATCAATTCCGCGAGTCGCCCCTGAGGGTAATTGTTCTTCATAAATTAACGTGAAGTGGAGAACTGCACATGAAAATTCTTAAGTCATTGAAGTCGACATCAACCGGACTTGCTTCAGGCGTTTCGGCGTTTGCGGTTGCTGCCGCGCTGACCGTAATCGTTCCGATCACATTTCCTTCGGAAACAGGTGCCTTCGCATTTGCCCAGCAAAGCGGACAAGGCGGCGGCAATGGTCAAGGCGCTGGCGGCTCTGGTAGTGGTGCCGGTGGTCAAGGTGCAGGCGGATCTGGCAGCGGTCAGGGTGAACCGGATTCTGACTCTGAAGGCAAAGGCCCGAAGGCGGGCAGCTCTGGCGGGTCACAAGGCGGCAAGCCTGTCTGGGCGCAAGAGGGTATTCCAGAGGTTGAACTGGGCCGGTTGAATGTGGCGCGTTCGCCCGATCGTATTCTGGCAAAGGCGGTCGAGGAAGAGATCTCTAAACTGACGCCCGAAGCGATTGCGTTCTATTCGATGTCGCTGGACCAAATGATCACGGCGCTGAAGACCGATTTTGACAATGTGACGATGATCGACTCTCCGGTTGCGAACCTTGGTCTGCTGAAAGACGTGATGGACGGCACTTCCTCGCTGACCGCCGAAGGGGTGGTAAACACAGCTGATGTTCTCGCTGCCGTGTTCTTGGGCTCTGCCTCGGACAAGACGGTCGAAATCACTGCGGATACAGCAAGCGCTGTCGCCACGATCCTTGGATACAACCTTTCTGACGCACAGGCTGAATCGCTTGCCGCTGATGCAGAGGCCATTCGCGAAGCGATCCTTGAAGGTCACGGTTAAGCCGAGAGGCTTGTAAATGGCGCGCCGGGCTGGACTAGTCAGTCCGGCGCGCCTTCACTGCGCTTGTCGCGGTCCGGATTTGCACGAAATAAAGTCGAGAGTGTCGCGTCGTCCTGACGCCATGCTGAGCGCCTTTTTCGCATGTCACATCGCCGTTGAAACGATGCACATCAAAACCGCATTCCGGGACAGGCCCGGTCACTAATGAACAAACTAAGGGTATAATATCATGCAGAAATCCTGGACTAATAACCAAACGCGTTGCTCCGTTGTCAGGGGTGTTTCAATGGTAGCGATTGCTGCCGTGTTAGGCGTTGCACTGCCGATGACATTCCCAGACGGAACAGGGTCGGTTGCCTTCGCCGCAGAGAGCGGCAGTGGTGGTCATGGTGCCGGAGCCAGTGGTGGCGGGCATAGCGGGTCTGACGGTCATAGTGACGAAAGTCATGAAGACAGCGACGGCCATAGCGATACCGGGGAAGATTCCGAGGGTCATAGCAGTGGTGGCAAAGGCAAAAAAGGCACTGCCGGTGCTCAAGGCAAGGGCGGACCTAGCGCTGACTCTGACGGCAAGGGCCCAAGGGCTGGCACTTCGGGTGGGTCGCAAGGGGGCAGGCCGGTTTGGGCCAAAGAGGGCATTCCAGAGGTTGAACTGGGCCGCTTGAATGTGTCGCGTTCGCCCGATCGTATTCTGGCCAAGGCGGCTGCCGAAGAAATCTCGAAGCTGACACCTGAAACGGTCGCGTTCTATTCGATGTCGCTGGACCAGATGATTACGGCGCTGAAGACCGATTTCGACAATGTGTCGATGATCGACTCTCCGGTGGCGAACCTTGGTCTGCTGCGGGACGTCTTGGACGGTTCGTCAGATCTGACCGCGCAAGGGGTGGTGAATACGCCTGATGTTCTTGCCGCTGTGTTCTTGGGGGCGGCCTCTGATAAAACGATCTCGATCTCTCCCGAGACGGCATATGCCGTGTCAACAATCCTCGGGTTTGAACTAAGTGAAGCCCAATCCCAGGCTTTGGCGAAAGATGCCGAAGATATCAGGGCAGCGATACTTGAAGGACACGGTTGAGAATAAATCGTCGTCTAAAAGAAGGCCAAGCTTGCGTTTTGCTGGCTTGGTCATATCGTGATACGTGATTTTGATTGTTTGAAACTGGGAAGTATAATGAAGTTATCGCTAGGAGTGATGGCCTTTGTGGCTATGGTGACGGTTGCGCAAACTGCGACGGCGCAGCAAGAACTCAAAGCCTCGCCCCTTTATGGTGGCGCTTGGTTGACTGGTCCTACGAATGCCTATCTTCGCCTTGGTGTCGGGGTTGATCAATCAGGCATTCATGACGGCCAATGGTCGCCTCCGGGTGCCGCGCCGGTTGGGTCAGACCCGGTCGTCTTCTTTGATCTGTCAGAGCCTGATGGCGTTGCCGCTACCATCGCGGTCGGACGGCAGTTGCGTCTTGGTGTCAGAGGCGAGATCGCGCTGACAGCATTTGGCAGCAGAGATATTTCGGGGCCATGGGCCTTTACCGTGCCCGCGACTGCAGGCCCGCATGCGGACGTTGCGACGACCGTTAAATCGACTGCGCTGATGGCCAACGTTGCCTATGATATCCCCAACATGGGCAAGGGGCGTTTTGAATTTCAGCCCTATCTTATGGCGGGTGTGGGTCTGGCAACCAATAAGATGGGCAACTGGACACGGACCAACGCGGCCGCAACCCAGCCTTCACGTAGCTTCGAAGGGGATAGTAAGACCAATCTGGCATGGAGCCTGGGTGCCGGTGTTTCATGGAATGTCGGGAAAAACGCGAATGGCCCGATCAAGATGGACCTGACCTACCAGTATTTCGCGCTTGGGAACGCGCAAGGCGGCGGCACGCCCCTTGCGGGAAGCGGTACGGAGTCTCCGGTTAATCCGTTGGAGTTTGACATCAGCTCTCAGGTTGTTTCGGTCGGGGTGCGCATCCCTTTGAACCTTAGATAAAAAAAGCGCCTTCCGTCTTTGCACGGGGGGCATCGCCATCCCGGAAAGATGTGAATTTCTGCGCCCTCACGAGGGTGTCTTGGGAGGGGCGGGGGCATCATGGCTGCATGATTTGCGGCGCGAGTGATACCCGCTCCATCCAAATGCACAAAGCGACCACTTCGATGCGATCCTCGCTTTTTATGCAGATCCCATCCATGTCTTGACCTTTGCAGATCCGAATTCGGCCTTGAGCGATGGCTGATTTACGGCTGTTCGGGGGCTGCATACCAAGGAATAAAAGCGCTTCAATCTATGGTGGTGGGCGGGTGCATGCGCTCGTGCCACGATCTAAATTGTTGCTATACTTATAAAACCTTACTAACGTTTCCTCAATTAATTGTGATTTTACTGTTTTTAGGGAACTAAACTTCATGCCCAACCCGTTATTTTATAAGAACGTTATACCACTTAGCACCGAAATCCATAAAAACCTGAAGTTTTCGACCAAGTCGCAGCCATTGGGATTTGCACGGGACGCGAACCTGATTCCCGCACTTGTGGATGAATTCGATCTGGCGCTTGACGACCTTCCGATCGCTTTTCTGCCCGCCGCTGACGTTCCGTCCGCCGTATTTGTCACCGGCCTGAAGCCGGGAATGAATGTTTTCATCTCCAAAGACGGTCTGTGGGACGGGAAATATGCGCCGGCCTATTTGCGCCGCTACCCGTTCATCATCGGTGACGTCGAAGGTGGCGATCCGATCTTGTGTGTCGACGACACCTATGAAGGTCTGAACGAGAAAGAGGGCGAGCCGTTTTTCACAAAAACCGGAGAGTCCGAGGAGACGCTGCTACGCGCGCTGTCGATTTCGCAAAGCTATAAAACCTCTGCGGACCGCACCGATGCCTTTACCAAGATGCTGCACGAGATGGGGCTGTTCCAGTCGATCTCATTGGATGCGGTGATGCCCGATGGCGAAAAAACCAGCGTGCATGGCCTGATGGTCGTTAGCGAACAAGCATTGGCCGCATTGTCTGATGCAGATTTGGGCAAGCTGAACGCTGCCGGATTTTTGAAACCTATTTACAGCCACTTGTTGAGCCTGAGATCTATTTCGAGATTGGGACAACAGTTGGATATGCCTTCGGTAGCTGCGGAAGAGTCCGTGCCTGCGGGAGAAACAGTTCAATAATTTTGAGCTAAGTTTATTTTAAAGCTGATGAGTACCGCCTTATTTTTCAGGCGGTTTTAGATTTGTACGTCGTGGTTGCCGTCTTGTTGGGGAGTTCACGAGACGATTTTTGCCACGGTGTTTTTTAGGGGAAGATTATGGTGCATTTCTGCGTTTTGGCAAAGTGGGCGCGTGTCTCGCTTGGTGCTTTGGCAGTTGGGATGGCTTTTGCGTCCGTTGGGTATGCTGCAACTGAAACTGACAGCGCAGCAGCCCAGCAGGCAGAGCAAGCGCCCGTTGCCATTAACGGCTTTCGCTCCGCCACATTCGGCATGGACAAGGCGGCGGTTATCGCGGCAATCACCAAGGATTTTGGCCTCACCGAAGCCGATATCGCGCAAGGCCAGAACACAGTCGAACGCACAGAGCTGTTGACCGTGAAGGTGCCAGACCTGCTGGAAGGCGGGGGCACGGCCCAGGTGTCCTATATTTTCGGCTACACCAGCAAAGCGCTGATCCAGGTCGGCGCATCGTGGAATGCCACAATCGACCCCGCCATGACCGACGCCCAACTGGTTGCCAACTCTGACGTTCTGGGCAGCCATTTTGCCGCCGGTAATTACGCACCCGGTTCGCTGACAGCCGCAACGGCGGTCGAAAACGGAATCTTGCTGTTCCGTGGGCTCGATCCCGAAGGGCGTTCCGCAATTCTGTTGCTTCAGGGCAATTACGAAGAAGACACAAACGGGCGCAATGCGCTGAAGCCTACGGGGCTCGCGCTGCTGTATTCGGTCAATCCGGACACACCCGATATTTTCCGCATTAAGGATGGTAATTTCTGATGGACCAGTTTTTCAAAGTTTCCAAGCAGACCATTCACCCCCTCAGGAAAACCAAGACAGTAGGGTCCAAGCTGGCCAGGCTCATGGCGGGGGCCAGTCCCATTGTCCTTGGCGCGGTTGTCACCGCGGTTCTGCCAAGCGGCGCGCGCGCTCAGGCGGTGAATGTCGGGGGATTGACGTCGAACAATATTGTTGCCGACGGGCGAACCAAGACAACGATCAAGGTCACCGGCAACCACACGAAAATCAGAACCGACACGGTGTCAGCCGGTGTCGGTTTTAACACGTTTTCGGACTTCCAAGAAGCGGCAGGCCAGCGGGTTGATCTTTATGTGCCGGATCGGGCGGGAAGCCTGGTTAACATCGTGTCCAACGGGGCGGTTGTTATCAATGGCGAATTGAATTCCTACAAAGACGGTAAAATCGGCGGCAATATTTTCTTCTCCAACTCGAACGGCTTTATTGTTGGCCAGTCGGGTCGGGTGAACGTCGGCTCTCTGACGGTGAACACACCGACTAAAGCCTTCCTTGATACCATTGTGCGCGCAGACGGGTCGATCAACAACGCGGTCGCAAACCAGCTGATGCGCGGCGAAATTCCGATCTCGCCGAACGGGGTGATTTCGATTGCGGGCCAAGTGACCGCCGAGGGCGGCATTACCTTGCAAGGCCATACGGTGATGGTCAACGGGCGCACCGGACCGCTGACAGGCGACGACCTTGGGCAGCGCATGATCTTTGGCGCGACCGTCAATTCTACCGGTATGGAAGAGGGCGGCGCATTGGTGTCGCGTGGCGGCCAGATTTCGATCATTGCAGCGGGTGACGCGACAATTGGCGGGCGTGCTTCGGTATCGGCAGAAACCAGCGGTCGCGGCGGGAATATCTCGGTGAAATCCGGCGGCAACACGCTGGTTCAGGCCACGGCCGAGCTGAGCGCGGATGGTGCCGGGCTTGACGGCGACGGCGGTGATATCGTGTTCATGGCAGGCCATAGCCTCAAGACGGAAAGCGGCGCATCCTTCAGCGCGCGCGGTGCGGGCTTTGGCAATGGCGGCTTTATCGAACTCAGCGGCAAATTCGCCGAGATCGGCGCAGGGCGCTTTGACCTTGGGTCGGATTTCGGCAAAGCCGGTGACCTGTTGTTTGACCCGATTGATCTGGTCATCGACGGCGCGGGCAGCATCCTGAGCTTCGGGGCGACGATCACCCTTCAGGCAGACGAATCCATCACCATCGCCTCGGCGGGTATCTTGGATTCCACCGGTGGCGGCGGTGCGGCGGGCAGTATCACGCTTGAGGCACCCAAGATCACCTTGGCCAACGGGTCCACGGTCACTGCCGGGACAACAGGCGACGTGACCCTGACGGCGGTCCGCACAGGCGGCGGCACGGCTGAGATCATCATTGGTGACGGGGCAGGTGCAGCGCCGATCCTGCACGGCAACAACATTACCCTGAACGCGACATCGACGGTCGACAACTTTGCGCTTTTGGTGGCTGTTCCAACCGCCACGGCAAAGATCACGATCAACAGCGGTGACATCGTGGCGACCGGTGCGCTAAACGCAAATGCAACGGCAACCGCGAATGGCGACCTGTCCACCGTCGCACTGCCGGTCGGGGTGGTTGTGACCAATTCCGCCGCCACGGTCGAGGTCGGCGGCACCAGCGACATCACAGCCGACAGCGTAGCTTTGTCTGCAAAATCGACCGTCACATCGAACATCCCGACTGAATCATTGGCACCGGCCAACAGTGCCGCAGATGGGGCAGTGGCCGTATCGACCATCAACAGCACCGCGATTGCGCGCATCACCGGCGATGCAAAGGTCAAGGCGACCAATGCCATTGATGTGACGGCAATGAACAAGATCCTCTCGGTCGCCAATGCAACGCCGCAAGCGGCGGCATTCGGTGCCAGTGTCGGGGTCAGTGTCATCAACGCGATCACCACAACCGAGCTGAGCGGCAATGCAAATGTTACGGCCGGCAGCCTGAACCTTGATGCCTCCACGGGCGTTGATGTCACGGTCAAAGCCGTCGCAGGGGCAGGCGGTGCGACAGAGCCGTCAACAGGATCGCAAGCCGCGACATTCCTGTCCGGTGCCAAATACGGTGATGACGCCAGCACAAGCGAGGGCAAGCTTTCGGTCGCCGGCGCATTGGCGATTTCCGATCTGACCTCGACCACAAAATCTGCTTACGATTCAACGACATCTGCCACGATTTCGGGTGATCTTCGGGTTGCCAGCAGTTCCGAAAACAACGTCGACGTAACAGCCGATGGCACGGCGGTTAAATCGGCAAACGGGGTTGGCGTCGCGATCGGCATCAACATTGCCAAAGTCAAAAATGACGCGATCATTGCAAGTGCGGTTTCAGCGGGCAGCATTCATTTGTCGGCGCTGTCCGACAATCCGCTTACCTCAAAGATCGGAAATTCGTTCAAGACGTCTTCCACCTCGGGTGCGGGGTCTTCGAATGTCGGGGTTGCAGGGTCTTTCGCGCTGAATTTGATCGACACGCAAACCACGGCAACCATCGGCGCGGGCGTTGCGGTGAACATCACCGGTGGCGGCGCTGTCGAGGCGACGACCGACAACAAAACGGATTCCGAAGTCGCGGCGACACCCGCCAGCGGCGGTGCCACAGGCGACACGCTGGGCCTTGGTGCTTCGGTCGGATTGAACATTATTGCCAACCGGTCGCGGGCCGAAGTGGCCGATGGGGCAACGGTTACAGGGGCAGGCGCACTGACGCTGTCGGCATCGGCAACCCATGATATTATCACCACAGCCGAGGCAGGCGGATCGGGTGGCTTTGCGTTGACGCCTGTCTTGGCGCTGTCGATGGTCAACAATTCGACCACCGCACGGTTGGGCACGGGGTCCGGCCTGTCAACAACTGGCGCAGTGTCGGTTGCAGCGGCGCAAAACGCGTCCACAACCACCACGGCCAAGGCCGATGCCGCCGGTGCAAAAGCAGCCGTTGGTTTGTCCTTGGCGCTGGCGCTGGTTGACGATCAGGTGCTGTCCACGACCGACCGCAATGTCACGACCACGGGTGCAGGCGGCACCGTCACGTTCAGCGCCATCGGTGCGTCCACCTCCGAAGTCACCTCTGCAGCCAGCGCCCAAGGGGCCGCCGCGGCCGACGATTCAGGCGCAGCGCCTGCGGGCGGCGAAGCCGATGTAGACAGTGCTGCGACCACGCAATTGACCTCGGCCTCGAACAAGCAAAAAAGCAAGGGCGTTGGCGACACCAAGCAACGCGGTGCCACGGATACGGCTCTGGCGGATGGCGACAGCCGGTCTGCCTCGACCAGCGAAGGCAAGATTTCCGTCGCGGCGGGCGTGGCGATTAACGTGCAAAATGCGACCGTGTCGGCCATCGTGCCGGATGCCACGGTGATTTCGACAGCGGGCATGTTGACCCTGCGCAGCGCCAGCAATGCAACAGGCAAAACCACAGCAACTGGTGCCGCCGTTGGCCAGAAAGATGCGGCGGGCAACACGCCTGACCCGTCCAAGGTTGGCATCGGTGCCGCAGTCGCGGTGAATTCGGTCAAGGTCAAGAACGACGCGACCTTGGGTGTCGCAGCCCACACCGTGGGTGGCTTGACGGTCGAGGCGCTGAGCCTTGATGTGGCCAAACTGATGGCGAACCCTGCCAGCACAGACACGAAGTCGGATGAATTCCTTGCCAGCGCCACGTCGGGTGCGGGCGGAAGCAAAGTCGGGGTTGCCGGATCGCTGGCGCTGAACCTGATTGATACGCAAAGCACCGCCCGGATTTCGAGTGCGGCCAGTGTTGCCATCACCGGTGCGGGCGCTGTTACATTGAAAGCAGATAACCAAACCACAACCACCGCCGAAGCCAAACCCGTTGGCGGCGGCGCATCGGGGTCTTCCTTTGGGATCGGTGCATCGGTTGGTCTGAACATCATCGCAAACCGGTCCGTTGCCGAATTGTCTGATTCCGCCACTGTAACAGGGGCCGGTGCGGTGTCTGTTGACGCCTCCGCGAAACATACCGTCACCACAACCGCCGAAGCAGGGTCGTCCGGGGGCTTCTCTTTGACGCCTGTTCTGGCGCTGTCTTTGGTAAATAACACAACCACCGCGCGTTTGGGCACGGGGGCAACCCTTGCAACCACCGGCGCGGTTTCGGTTTCCGCCACACAGGATTCAACCGTCACGACAACGGCCAAGGCCGCTGCGGCAGGCACCAAAGCGGCCATCGGCGCATCGCTGGCGCTGGCCCTGATTGATGATCGGGTATTGGCGACAACCGACCGTGATGTCAGCGCAGCAGGCGCGGCAAGCTCGGTGACGTTCAACGCGATCGGTGTGTCTTCCTCGACGCTCTCGGCCACGGCAACAGCTTCGGGTGCCAAAGAGGGCGATGATGCCAATGCCGCCCCCACCAGCACCGGCGACAGTGTCGATAAAACAGCCACGACCAAGCTGACCTCGGCTTCTGACAAGCAGGGCAAGGCCAAGGTCGGTTCGACCGATCAACGCAGCGCCACATCGACTGAGGCTGGCAATGAAAGCGGGCGTTCGGCCAAAACATCCGAAGGCAAGGTTTCAGCGGCCGCGGCAGTTGCCGTCAACGTCCAGAAATCTTCTGTCACAGCGGTCACGAATGACGGGGTGAACATTACCTCTGGCGGGTCGCTCAATATTTCATCGGCCAGCAACGCCAACGGCTCTGCAACCTCGGACGGGTCTGCGGTCAAGGGCGCGGATGGTGGTCAGTCAAAGGTCGGTATCGGCGTGGCCGTGTCGGTCAACGTGATTACGGCCAAGAATACCGCGAAACTCGGGCAGGGGACCCATAGCGCTGCGGGCGTGAATATCGCCGCATTGCAAGGTGCAGCGACCCCGACCGACACGATATTCGCCAAGGCGACATCGGGTGCAGGCGGCAGCAAGGTCGGGATCGCAGGATCGCTGGCCTTGAACATCGTCAATGTGGAGACGACTGCCTCCATTTCAGGCGCTGCAAGTGTTGACGCCAAGACAGGGACGTCCAGCATCAAGGCCGAAGAAAAAATGCTGGCGACAGCAATCGCGGCCCCCAGCGACAAGGGCGGCGCGGGCGCGTCGGTCGGGGTTGGCGCATCGGTTGCGTTGAACCTGATCACAACCAACACCACGGCCGAACTGCAAGACGGTGCGACATTCACCAACGGGACAGGCCTTGAGGTTGACGCCAACACCGACATCGACACGGTCACGGACGCCTCTGCCGGGGCGGCGGGCGGTATCGCGGTGGATGCATCGGTGGCATTGGCCATGTTGGACGAACGCACAACCGCACGGGTTGGCACGGGCAACGGTCTGGGCATGGGCGCGGGGGCGGTTACGATTTCTGCCACCAACACGGGCGAAAACACGGCCAAATCCAAGGGTGAAAACAAATCCTCCAAGGTCAGCGTTGGTGCATCTGCGGCCCTTATTCTGGGCAACGGCGCATCTGATGGCGCGCTCGAGAACACCTCTTTGACCAGCGCTGTTCTGGCGCGCGACCTGACGGCGGGATCATTGGCGATTTCGGCAACTTCGGCCCGCACCTATGACGCCACAGCAAGCGCCACGGCCGAAGGCGGCAAGTTCAACCAGACGGACGAGAAAAAGAACGAGACCACAGGCGGCACGTCAACATCCGCAAACACAATGGACAAAACCAAAGGATCGCAGCGCGATTCAAAGGGTAAGTCAAGCGGCTCCAAGCTGACCGTCGCCGCCGCCGCAGGGATCGCGGCCGCGCAGGACAACGTGTCGGCAACATTGGGCGACGTGACCTTGAATGTGGGCGGGGCGGTGTCCGTCACGGCCAGCAACCAGATTGGCATGGCAACATCCGGCAGTGGTCTTGCTGCAAATCCCAAAAGCGACACCGGCATCGGCATCGGTGTGGGGCTGGGGATCATCAACAATAAAACCGCCGCGACCGTCAGCGACGGGGCCACAATCAATTCCCCCGGCAGCGTATCGATTTCTGCGACATCGCGCGAAAATGCGGATGACGGATATGGCGCGAAACTGACCGCACTTGGCATCGCTGGTGCTACCGGCAAGAAGGTGTCCATTGCAGGGGCTATGGCGGTCGGCATTTCGACCGGCGAAACCAAGGCGGCGATTGGCAACAACGTCAAAATCACCAATGGCGGCGCGGTTTCGGTCAAGACCGAGAACACCAGCCATCTGGCCGCCAAGGCGCTTGCGGGCGCTGTCGGGTCCAGCGGGACAGGGATCGGTGCATCCATCGCAGTTGTGGTTGCCGACAAGGATTACACGGCCTCGATCGGGACGGGCAGCGACATCACGGCCAGCGGCCTAAGCGTCAAGGCGTTGAATCATAAGATCGATTCCCCAACGCTGTTCAAATTCACCGATCTTGACGATCTGAAAACCAAACTGACCACGGGCCAGTTGCTGGGTGAAAACAACTATTACGTCGAGGCGATCGGCGGGTCTGCGGGCAGCAAGACATCTATCACCGGATCCTTTGCGGTGATGGTGTTCAGCGATGATGTGTCAGCCACAATCGGCAGCGGTGCCATCAATGCGCGCAACAATGATGTAACCCTTCAGGCGGATAACAAATTCCTCGCCAAAGCCCTGTCCGGCGCGATTTCGGCCAGTGGCGGCACAGGTGTTGGCGTTGCAGGATCGGTCATCGTCAGTTCCGGAACGACCATCAGCAAACTTGGCGATAATGCGGTTGTGACAAACGCCGCGCGCTTTACCAACAGCGCGATTGCAGCCCAGGACATTCAGGCCTTTGGCGTGTCGGTCGCCGCGGCGGCAAACAATGCCGTGAATGGTGTGGCCACCGTGATCACCTCGCAAAACCGCGCCGAGGCCCTGATGGGGGTTGGCGCGCGTGTGACCGCGTCCGGGGCGGTCAACCTGATTGCCGACAATGATTTCAGCATGTTCAGCCTTGCAGGCGGGGCCGCCGGTGGCGGATCGAACGGGGTTGGGGCATCCGCAGCCGTGGTCACGATCAATAACGTGACACGCGCGGCGATGGCCGCTGGCACAAGCGTTGCCAACCGCGCCGAGATCAACACAGGCGGCGCGATTGCCATTTCGGCGACCGCAAATGAAACCGGCACGGTGATTGCCGCAGCGGGTGCCGCAGGCGGCAGCAATGCCGTGGGTGCAGGTGCAGCCGTTTACGTTCTGGATACCACAACCGAAGCGTTGGTCGGTGCCTTTGGCAAAGTGGGCAATGCCCATAACGCCGGATCGCTTGATATGACCGCGCGTGATGTATCGACCTTGCTGTCGATCGGTGGTGCGGCCTCTGGTGGGGGCAGTGCGGGTGCCGGTGCCGGTGTCGGCGTTGGTGTGATCGGCAAAAAGACAGCCGCCAAGATCGGCGCGTCTTCGGTTGTTGCTTCGGGCAATGTCGTGCTGGATGCCAAGAACGTGGAAGACCTGTCCGCTATTACGGTTGGCGTGGGGATCGGCGGGTCTGCGGGCCTTGCCGGCGCGATTGCGGTCTATGCGGTGACCACAGAAACAACTGCCGAAATCGGCGATACGGCCAGCGTTTATGCCGATGGCAACGTCGCGGTGCTGGCGGATGATCAGGTCAGCATCGATATGCTGGATGGTGCAATTGCGGGCGGCGGATCGGCGGGCATTGGTGCGTCGGTCGGTGTCACGGTCATTGATGCCACAACCCTTGCAAAAGTCGCGGATAACGCGCGGGTCACGGCCCTTGGCAATGGCGGCACGCAACAGTTCACCACCGGCTACCGGGGTGATTTCCAGGCCTATGGTGGGTCGGGTGGGTTCCAGTCGGCTGATGTCGGCACACGCACGGCATCTGCCGGAGCAAGCCAGACAGGTTTCGATCTGCTGACCAAAGAACGCAAATCGGTTGCCATTCTGGATGCGGCAAAGGGCGTTATCGTAAACGCCTCCGGTGTCAGTTCTGTACGCTCGATGGCGGTTGCCGGTACGGCGGCGGGCAGCGTTGCCGTGTCGATTTCGGCAAGCGTTCCGGTCATCACCATGAACACCCAAGCGGTGATCGGCCTGAACGCCCAGATCAACAAAATGGCCGGTGTTGCGGATGCCTTGCAATCGGTTTCGGTTGCGGCGGCCAGCGATGTCTATGCGCTCGGTTTCTCGGGGGCGGTTGCGATTGGCGGGTCCGTCGGCGGCGGCGCGGGCGTGAACGCGATGATCGTGAACACAACCACCAAAGCCACAGTTGGCGGCGGTACATCCGATATTGCCGCGATGGATGATATTCTGGTGTCGGCCAAAGCCACCGAAGACTTCGGGATCTGGGCGATTGCGGGCAGTGGCGGCGGCGTTGCTGCGATTGCGGGCAGCGGGTCGGCGCTTGACCTGACCACCGAGACGACAGCGACACTGGGCGGCAAAGCCGTGGCGCAGGGCAATGTTGACGTTCTGGCACAAGATATCACCCGCACCGGCATGATGGCCGGTTCCGTTGCAATTGGTGGCACCGCCGGCGTTGGTGCCGCAGTGGGGGTCATCCTTGTCGACAAGACCGTGACCGCGTCGATCGCCAGCAGTGCAGATGTGTCGGCCTATGGCGGCAATGGCACGCGCGATGTGTTCAACGGCAGTGGATTTGGCGCAAAAACCGCGTCACGTGGTCTGAATGTCCAGGCGGAGTCCGAGCAATCTGCACTGGCGCTTGTCGTGTCGGGCGCAGGCGGGCTGTATGCAGGGATCGCGGGTGTTCTGTCGCTTGATCTGGTCACCGTGAAAACAGCGGCCTTTATCGGGGCCAACAGCAAGATCAACGTGGCGAACGGCAGCGGTCATGCGGCCCAGGACGTCGTGATCGCAGCGCGCGATTCAACCACGTCTTCGGTGGCGGCAGGGGCCGTTTCGGGTGGGCTTGTCGGGCTTTCGGGTGCGATTGACGTTGGCGTGTTCAAGACAACCACAGCCGGTTATGTCGAAGACGGTGTATCGATCAATGCCAAGAACGACGTGCTGATCAGTGGTTTGTCCAACAAGGCAGGCGACTCCAAAGTGGTCAGCGGATCGGGCGGCGTCTTTGCCCTTGCTGTGGGTCTTTCGGTCTATAGCTACGGCGATGGCGTGGCTTCGGGTGGCGAAGCGGATAAGCAATTGAGCGACTCCAGTGATGGTGCCGCGGACATGGATAAGGTCAACACACAGGCACAGGATCAGGCCAAGAACGATGTGGTGTTCGACCTTCTGAAATCGTCGGATGATGACCGGGTCAAGGCAATCAACGCCTCGGCCAAGGCCAAGCGTGACACGATTGATGTGGCCAGTGCGGCCTCGACCCTTGCGGTACCGGGTGGCACTTCGGCAAGTGTTGGCAATGTGCTGATCAATGCGGGTGGTGACGTTTCGCTGAACAGCTCGGATGAGCTGGAAGTCGACATCACCACGGGCGGCTTTGCTGCTGGCGGCGGCGCGGTTGGCGCGGGTATTGCGGTGTTGAACGTGAATACCGGCAGCACGGCACAGGCCGTTGGAACCGGTGCTGATGTACACGGAATCCTGCCGCGCATTACGGCGGGCGGTGGCGTGAACATCAACGCCTTCTCCAGCCATATGTTGACCGGCGACAGCTATGCCGGGACCATTGCAGGGACGGTCGCGCTCAGCGCGGATGTTATCGTGGTCAATGACACATCACGCACCAAAGCCTTTGCAGACGGGCAGAAAATGACCGTTGGCGGCTTGGTCAATGTGGGTGCCGATGCCAAACGCACGGCCAAGCTCAAGGGCTTTGGCGCGGCGGTCAGCCTGTTCGGGGTTGGCGCTGGTGCATCTGTGGCAACCGCAACGATTGGCGGCGCGATTGATGCTTATATCAAGAATTCGGACATCGGGGCAGGGGCCGTCACGGTGAGTGCATCTTCCGATGACAAAGCCACCGCAGAAGCGATTGCCGCAAGTGGTGGCCTGGGTGCCGCGATTTCCGGGGCTGCGACGATTGCAACGATCGACCCGACTGTCACGGCGACAGTCGATAATGCCATTCTGACGGCCGGCAATGCCGTTGAGGTGCTTGCAACCGCCAAATCCGAGGCCAGCACAGATTCCATTGGTGTGGCTGTCGCGGGCGGTCTGGCCGTTGGCGGATCGGGTGCCGACACGACAATCGCCACAAAGGCCAAAGCGTCGATCATCAACGGCGCAAACATCACCGCAGGCAGCATCAAGGTTGCCGCACTTACCTCCACCCCAAGCGCCAAAGCGAAATCGCTGGGCGCGGCAGGGGCGCTGGTCGGGCTTACGGCAACTGTATCGACCGCAGAAAACAAGGCTGAAACCCTTGCGAATGTGACAGGCAGCACGCTGAAAGCCACGGGCCTTGTGAATGTCGATGCCACGTCTTCGACGCTTCAGAATGCCGATGCATCTGGCCTTGCGCTTGGCTTTGTCGCCGCCGGTTTCAACGATTCAACGGCGAAATCCAATACAAAAACCCAAGCCACCTTGACCGGTCTGACCTCGCTCAAGGCGGGTTCCTTGACCGTGAACGCCAATGGCACGGATGATAACACGGCTGTGGTTGTCGCGGGCAGTGGCGGCCTTGTGGCGGGGTCCGCCGCATCTGGCACGACACGTGCGGATAGCAATACCAAGGCGGCCATTGACGGTACCTTTACCGCCGATATCACGGGCGGTGACGCGCAGCTAAGCGCCGCACACCTCAGCAAATTCGGCGGCACTGTCGACAGCACGCAAGCCTCCCTTATTGGGGGCAGCGGTGCTGCGATGAAACATACGGTTGTCAGCGATGTCGACGCGCATCTTGGCGACGGGATGAGGCTGTATGCGGCGAACCTGACCATTGATGCACAAAACCGGACGGTGAACCCTTTCGCAGCCGGTGGTGCCTTTAACGTCAATTCCGCGTCGGGCGGTCTTGCCAATCTTCCGGCGGGCGGCGCCACGGTTACGATCCATCACAACACCACAAATGCGTCGATTGGCGCAAATAGCGCGGTCCATCTGATGACCTCGGGCGCGTCGGCCCTGTCGACGCTCAAGATGAGCGCGATGAGCGATATTGTCTCCCAGCAGAAGGTCAAGATCGACTCGGGTGGTGCGATTGCATTGGCCAATGCCGACATCAAGACCGGTGTGATATCGAACACCTCGCTGAGCGTTGGTGATAAGGCGCAGGTGATCGTCGATAAGGGCGACGTGGTGATGAACGCCTGGAGTGCGGCCGACATCGACAACCGCGCGGCGGCCACGACATACGGCCTTGCCGGGGCACCATCGGGCGACATTGACGTCAACTATACCGGCGACAACAAAGTCACCATCGGTGCAAACGCGCTGCTCGAGGTCTCTGACGGGGTGAACCCTGTGGATGGCACGGCACCGAGCCACGGCACCATCGCGATCACGGCAGGGCAGGATGAAGCGGGCGTTGATGGCCAGCTGAATTTCAACGCGGTTCTGGATATCTTTAACAAGACCGCGATCCCAATTCCGGCATCCCCGAACCCGGTTGTGACCGTAAGTTCGACCGGCACCGTGGATATCCTGAAAAGTGACCCGACCCTGACCGAAGGCGTGCGCGCCGCAGGCGATATCACGGTCAGCGCAAGCCGTGGGGAAATTGATGCCAAGGCAGTTGGCACGGGCAAGGATATCTACCGTGAAGCACTGGCAAAAGTGGCAAGCGCTGTTTCCAACGCGTTCGGCGGCGGCGATGTGACCTTTGATTACCATGGCGGCACGACCCATACGAATGCAGGCAAATCGCAGATCACCGCCGATGGTGTGATCCAGACCGGTATCCAGCGTTACAAAACACTCACCTTGCGCTATGTGGACACATCATGTGATGCGGATGCATCGGCCTGTCTTGCTGCGGACCCCGGATCGAATATTACCTATAAAGCCCCCGTCAGCGCGCCAGTGGGCACCAATATTCTGGATCGGGTTGCCGAACTGGATGCACTGCTGACAGACTACGCTTCCGATCCGATTGCAAAAGCGGCCTATCAAAGCGAAATCACCTTCTTGCAAAGCAAGCTGGTGGATATCGGGCTGGGTGAATTTGACGGAACTGGCAAATACATTCCCGGTGATTACGCCGGCCCGTCTCCAAAAGCTGCGCGCCTCAAGGAAGTTGCGATTATTGACGACAACATCTCGCTTGTGCGCAACGACCTAAGCGCCGCAGCCTATCTTGGTATTGAGGGTGATTATGTTGATAACGCCAATCTCACCAGCACAAGCTATGATGACGCAAATTTCGGTCTGACCAAAAACGGCGCAACGACGCTGACCACAATCAGCACCATCACGACCTATACTGGGACGGGCAGCCAGGCCACGTTCGTGAACAACACAAACACAGCCTTGACCCAAGGCAAGGCCGCAGCAGACAAGATTGCAACGGCCAAGGCCAATAGCGTCGCGGCGCAAGGCATCATCACCGCCAAGACAACCGAGATCAGCCAGCAACAGGCAGCTTTGGCAGCGGCGTTGATTGTGGGCGATACCACTGCGGCTACGGCGGCAAGCCTTGCCATTGGCAATGCCAAGAATGTCATCAAGTCAAACCTTGATACGATCACTGCCAACAACCTTATCGTGTCGGCGCAATCAGTGATTACCAAAGACCGCGCGGCGACGGCACAATCTAATCTGACCTCGTTGTTGAACACGACAATTACTGCATCTGCCAACAACCTCGCGGCAGCCGAAACGAACCTGACAACGGTAAATGCAGCTGCTGGATCGACGGCAGCCCAGAAGACAGACGCGTTGAATGCCAGAAATACGGCTCAGGCAAACCACGACGCTAACCTTGCCAAGCAGACAGCCCTGTTGCAAGAAAGCGCCACAGTGCCGACGCAAAACGGCGCGCTGACACGGGTGAACAAGGCCGCAGCAGGCATGGTCGGTGTTCAGACCGTTTTGAACACGGCCGTGACGGCCGTTAACGGCAAGGTATCGACGCTGAACGCGGTCACTGCGACCCCGGCAGATGCGACGACACCGAACAAGTCGCTGACGCAATATATTACGGTTTGGAACGGTCTATCCGCCGATTATGCGGTCAAATCCAACGAGGCCGCGACCGCGTCGAATTCAAGCGGCACGCCGACGGCGTTTACCATTGAGATCAACGATGCAGCCGCACGTTTGGGCAACCTGTCGTTCAATGCGGATGTCTTGAAATCTACCGCAACTTCCGCTGCCAGCAGCACGGGATATCTGAACGCGCCAGGTGACGCCAAGATCGTGATCCGCAACCAGACGTCCAACACGCTGAAGCTGAACAACCTGATCATTCCTGATTACGACGCTGGCAATGTGCGTCTGAATGGCGTGTTGGTCTATGACAATGACGATATCACCCGCCTGAACGCCGGTGGCGTCGCAGGCAATTTCAAGAACATCGAAACATCGCGCAATTCCAGCCGCGGTGCCGTCGAGATCTATTCGGAATACAACACCGAGGATTCCGATTACTACGTACCGGGGTCCGCCAAGGCCCAGCTTGCCAACAAGCGCCTTGCACCGGATATCATCCTGAAGACAGGTGCCGTGATCGAGAACACCCGCGGTGCGGTGAAAATCGACAGCGCATCGGGCAACATCTATATCCGCGGCAAGATCAACGCGGGCTCGGTCGATATTCTGGCCAGAAACGGTGATTTCGTCTCCAGCTATGTCAACGGGTTCAACCATATCGGCGGCGACCCGGCCAGTTTTTCGGACCCCAAAGACGCAACCGAAGCAGGCAAGGGCATCACCGCAAATGGCTCGGTATCGATTGCGGCGCGGTATCTGAACATCAACAGCACCATCCAAAGCGGCATTGCCAATTGGAAGCTTGATCTGGACGGGGCACCGAAATTGACGGGCGCACCCGAATTGGTCGGGCGCACGCAGGCGGAAATTAACGCGCTTGTCACCGCAAACAAAAACGCGACCGTCAAGGAACTGAGCAAAGATCTGGGTGGCGGGCTGATCCTTAGCTTTGTCCCTGTCGGGATCGACCCCGAAGAACTGGCCTTGGTCAACGCGCAATATGAGGGTGAACTGGCCAAGAACCCGGACGCGTCGCCTGTGCGGACGCTGACAATCGGCGGTGTGGCCACACAGGTCAACATCAAGGATTACCTGTCAGGCCAGATCGAAGGCCGTCTGGAATTCGACAAGACCTTTGCCGATAACTACACCGCAGCCAATGGCGGCGACGGCATCTTCTCGGTGATTTCGACCAGACCGGACAACAACATCGGCGCGTCTTATGACGCCAAGAACAAACAGTACCTTGTGAACGGGGCCAGTGTACGCGGCGGCTATATCCAGCTGTTCGGCCAGATCATGAACACCTCGGATGGTGCCGGTAAGCTGAATGTTCTGGATGGTTTCGGCAAAATTGATATCACCAACACTGGGAATATTCCTGTTGTGCTGAAATCGCTTAGCACGGGCGAAGACCCAGCCGGCGATCTGCGGGGCACCAAAGGCAAGATCGAGATCACCGATGTCATCGGGGTTAATGTTACGGACCCTACCAATCCGGTCGTGTCGATCCGCAAGACGACCTATGAGCGGGAATATACGCCTGGCGCAACGGGCGGTGTCGTAAAAAGCGTGTCGCAGACCGGCACGATCAACAATGCAACGGGCGCATTGGTATTCACGGGCGGCGTCGTCGCAAAAGACGGCACAGATCGCGATGCGACCTTTAATCCCGAAGCCAACCAACGCTATGTCTGGACCACAGGCGAGACTTTCTCGAAAACCTCGAACTACTCCAAAACCTCGACCGAGTTGTTCGGCTCGTCGGATCTGACGGTGGCGAGCATCAATAGCCTTACCCTCGATAGTAACCCGGCCCGCTTGAGCATTGCCCGGCTGGAGGATGGTACCTATGTCACGACCGTCAATACGAAAACCGGTGGGGGACTGACCAATAAGAACGGTGCCTATTTCCAAGAGCCGCCATCTACCATCTCAAAAAATACCGACCTGGCCAATGCAGGGACCCAGTATACCACAGCGAACGACACCACCTTTACAAAGAACGAGTTCGAAAACACCGGCTCCAGCTCACGCAGCTGTAACTGGTGGACACTGTGTATCGTGTCCGAAAAGACATATTATGCAAAGCTGACGCAGGAATATACGACCATCACCACGGAGTCGCTCAGAGCGGATTACCCGATCGCGGTCGAATTCATCGGTCAGGACCAAGGTTCGATCAACATCACCTCCGGCAGCGATGTCATCCTCGACGGCAACCTGACCAACGTTGCGGGCACCACCACGATCACGGCAAACGGAACGGAAAGCTCAATCATTCAGGGCACGAAAAACTCCCTGCTGAGCGCGCAAACCGCGATCCTGAATGCAAGCGGGTCTGTGGGTGGCATCAAGAAGCCAACCGATCCGGTAAATGCACCCGGTTTGGCACTGGCGGTGAACCTAACAGGCGCAAGCGCCGGTAACGGGTATTTCACGGCCAATGCTGGCAACGGCAACGTCTCGGCGATCAGCCGCGGCGACATTATTGCGGGCCATATCACGGCGGCAGGCACGGCAACCCTGGACGAGGCCACCTCGCGCGGGAATGTCAGCCTTGTGTCCTTCGGGTCGATCCTTGCCAGCACATCCCCGGCACTTGCTGGTGCTGGCGGGTCGCTTGTGCAGGGCTGGCGCGCCAATCTGACGGCCTTGGGCGGATCTATCGGTGAAACCCCCGACTATGATCCCGCCACATGGGACGCGGCAAAAGAAAGCAAGCTGCTGCGCGTGAACACCGGCTTTACCAGCGACCAGTCTTTCCGTCCGTTCAGCGAAACACCTCAAAATGCGGTGCTGGGTCTGACGGCTGTTGCAACTGGCGACATCGGTATCCGTTCAGGAAGCTGGGCCGGCAATACGGATGGTTCGACGACTGACGGTACCATGCTGGTCAATCAGGCCTTGTCGCTGGGGGGCAATGTCACCCTCGCGTCCAAGGGTCAGATCCTTGACAACAATCCGGTCGAAACCATTGATACCCGCACTTACAACCAGTTGTTGGGGTATTGGGATAGCCTTGGCTTGCTGGATAAATCCACCGGTCGTACAGTAACGGACGGTGCCGGCGTTGTTCAAAGCGTCGATGCCATCGGCAATAATAACGCGCTCAAGCAAGAGCAGACCATCAAAGCGTTCGAAAACGTCAAAACCAAGCAATACCATCAATATTGGGAAATCCGCCAAACCCAGGCTGACCCAACGGTATTTGATGCCGCGTTCACCGTAAAAGTCGACCCGACATCAGCCCAGCACAAGGCGCTGACCAGCTATTACGGCGACCAGATCAAGGCGGCCAATCCGGCCTATACAACGGCGCAAGTCGATGCCGAAGTCGCGTTGAAGATCAGCGCCTATGAAACCGAACAAACCGAGAGCTACCGCAAACTGGACGCCACGGTCGGCTCCGAAACCGGCGGTGTCTATGTCGAGGGGCACAAGGTAGGTGCCACCACGGATGAACGGGCGCAATTGACCAGCGGGTCGGTCTGGACCGAGCGCGAATTGGCGTTCTCCATCGCGCCGGGTGCCTTGAAAACGGTCACGGGGACGAACCCGGTGATCAAGGATCCAAACGTTTCGGGTCGGACAGTCACGATCCTTGCCAAAAAGGGCATTGGTGAAACCGTCAAAGACAGCACAGGCAATCTGGGTGTCTCCATCCGGTCCAGCCTTGATCCGGCGCTTTTGACGCCAGATCAAAAAGTCGCTTTGGCTGCCGCAGAACGTACCGACCTGCTGCTGACCATCACCACGGCGGGCGGCGATGTCGAAATTCCGCTTTGGGAAGATTACGACACCCTTAGCGCAACGCAGAAAGCAGCATTTGATGCGGCGGCTGCGGGGCAGGTGTCGCCTGAAAACACCTTGCTGACCGTGCTGAGCAAACGTCCGTTGAACTTTGCTGCGGCCGAAAAGCTGAACCTCGATGTGGCAACCGCCGCGGGGACCGACGTGAAAAGCGACATCGGCAAGGCCTTCCTTGCGTCGCGCAGCGGTGCCTTGTTGGGGGCCGTGACCACAAAAGGCGAAACCCGCATCAAGGTGCGCAACGGCATCACAAACGCGGCAAGCGGCAGCATGATTTCGACAGGCAACCTGATCCTGGAATCGTCACAAGGTGGTATCGGGACTGACACCGTTCCGGTACGGCTTGCATTGAACGCCGGTGCCACAACTACGGCACGGGCGCAAAACTCCGTGAACCTCGAGTTTGCAAACGGTGGTGCCATCGACACGATCTATTCGCCACAGAATGTGAAACTGAACGCCTTGAACGGATCACTGACCAATGCGAACGGCGATCTGCTGATCAACATTCTGGGCACCGAAGTCGAATTGACGGCGGCCAACGGGACCATCGGTGCGCCGGGCAATGCCTTGAACGTCGGGGTGAACCCAAAAGGCAAGATCACCGCAAATGCCCAAGGCAGCATTGATCTGAACGGGCCGTCGGGATCGAAATTTATCGTGACCGAAGCCAAATCAACAAATGGCGGCGATATCACGCTGAGTGCTGCGGGCGAAAGCGTCATCGACGGTGTCGTTGACACAGCAGGTGCGATCATCCTGACAGCGGGCGGGCGTCAAGTTCTGGGTCAGAACGCGCAAGTCACATCCGGTGCGGGGGCAGCGTCTGTTGACGCGGAGTCGCTCAAGATGTTGAACGGTGCGGCGCTAACAGCCGCAGGCAAGGTCGCCATCACCACGGTCGGGGATGCGCAACTTACTGCGGTCAAATCCTCCAGCGGTGCGACGGATGCGGTCAATATTGATGCAGGGGGGCAGGTCTTTGCCGGTACCCTTGCGGGACGTGCCTTTGACATCAGCGCCACAACAGCGGGCGCAGGGGTCAAGATCGTCGCGGGTCAGGGTATTGGCGACAAAACCCGTGCCAATGAAACAGCCGATGATGACACGGTTACAGATGTTGCAAATCCATTGCGTATCGTCACCGGTCTGCTTGACGCTTCGGCGGCAAACGGATCGATCAGTGTTGACGCGCTGAGCGATATCAAACTGACCGCGCTGACCGCAAACCAAGGCGGGATCACGGTCACAGGTACAGGCGCGATGGATATCGTTGATGCGACCGCTGGCGGAAGCCAGAGCTTTGTCGCGCAAGACGCTGTAACCTTTACGAAATTGACAGCGGCTGGCCTGCCAACTGATGTTGGAAACATCGGCGTGACGTCGGTCAACGGGTCGGTCACCGGTGGTGATATCGATGCCAACGGGTCAAGTGTCATCAACGGCAATGGCGTGGTCTTTGACACCATCATGGCAGGGGGCGATTCCACCATCACCTCCAAGGCCGGGGCGGTCAGCGGCACGGACATCACCACAACCGGATCAAGCGAGATCACGGGCGACGGTGTGACCTTTAACGCCATCCGGACAGGGGTTGATTCAACAATCACATCGACCGGCGATATCACGGGCGATACCGAAATCGCGATTGGCGATGTGACCAATACCGCAGGGGCAGGCGGTTTGCCCGGATCGTTGAACATCCGGGTGATCGGCGGGCGCAATCTGTATCTGCAAGCCACCAATGAATTGAACCTCACCGATGTTCAGGTGGCCGACACGATCGAGCTGCGCGCAGACAAGATTAGCGCGGCGGTCACACAGACCCCAAGCGGCCCAAGCCCGTTGAACATGTCATTGACGGGGGCGAATGACACGGTCGGCACCTCTGCCGCCGTGACGGTTGATGCACCTGCCGGCATTATCGTGGATGACCTCAAAGTGGTCGATACAACCTTGATGACAACGGCAACACGCACCGAGATCAAGAATGCCTATGTGCCGGGATCATTGCTGCTGACATCGCCGATCCAGACGATCAAGGTTGATAATCGCACGCCAGTGCCGCAATCGGGCAGTAACGTGCAGGTCTTTGTGCCGTCCTTCGGCTTTGGGTTGACCCTTGATGACAACACGACCTCAACAAACGGCATCGTGGTTCAGTATGACACAACATCAAAACTGATCGACGTCTTGCCAACACCACTGGGCGGCATCAGTTTGATCCGCGATACGGTTCGCAATATCCAACAAGCGGATGATCCTTTGATCCGTTCCTTTGGGTCCGTCGCCGTTGATGAGGAAGATACATTGGATCTGGCGCAGTTTGACGGCGAAGTCGTCGTTATCAACGGCGTAGAGTACATGATCTTTGTGCGCGGCTCGGGTCCGGCAGTCATGCTGCGGGTCCAGTAACGGATGAAGAAAATGAAACATAAAACAATCGAGCATAATCAAAAAACGTCTCTAAAACCCAAAGAAGGTTACTTCATGCAAAATAGCATCCGTACCATTCTCTTTCATGCATCCGCAGCGGCCCTGATCGGTGGGGGGATGGCTTTGCCAACGCCCGTATCCGCCCAGGTTACCGCGCAGCAAGCCAACATCCAAAGCCGGATTGCCGATGAAAACCGCCGCCGTCTTGAACAGGAAGACGCAGGTTCGAGCACGCGGCAGTCGGGGCCGGGGGTTATTACAGACGAGATCAACCGCCGCGATCTACCGCCGAGCGGCGGGCCAACCGTATTGCTGCGCAGCGTGACCATCGGGCCCGAGTCTGCCTTTCTGACACAGGAAGAACTGGCACCGATCGCGGCGAAATACCGTGGCAAGCGGGTGGATTTCTCGCAGATTTCCGAACTGGTCCGGGATGTTAACGATCTATACGCCGAAAAGGGTATCGTCACCGCGGCCGCGATCTTGCCGCCGCAGAACCTGAATGCAGGCAACCTCGAGATCCGGTTGGTCGAAGGGCAGTTGGGCAATGTGGCTTTGGTCGGTGAACGCACGTCGACAGATGAATTTGTCTTTGACCGTGTGACCCTTGCCAAAGGCACCACCGTTGATGTGCCCACCGCCAGCAAGGACATTGAACTTTTCAACGCGACCAACCGCGCCCAGCTGCGGCTTTTGTTGCAGCCCGGAGCCGAGTTTGGCTATACCGATCTGCTGCTTGGCATCACGGAGCCGCCCAAAACCGAGCTCGAGGTTTACGTGGATAACCAAGGCGTTACCTCCACGGGAGAAGTCCAGCTGTCGGCGCTTTACCGTCGCTATGGCATCATGGGCAATGACGATACGTTCCTGACCTATCTGTCCTTCAGCGAAGGCAGCTCTTCGGGCACTTTGCGCTACGAGTTTCCGATCAACACCTATGGCACACGTCTGGCCGCAAGCGTCACGGCGTCCAACATTGCTGTTGTTGCAGGGCCGACCACGGTGCTTGATATCAGGGGCAAATCCAAATCGGCAGACCTGAGCCTGTCGCACCCGTTGTTCATCAATGACCGCTGGACGGTGCTTGGCACGGCATCGGCCTTTGCCGGAACCAGCACATCTGCATCCGCAGGGGTGCCGCTTGTGGACAGCAAGACCGTCAAATACGCGCCCGGCGTCACCCTGTCCTATCGCGGGGATAACGGGTCGGTTGCCACACAAATTCAGGGCGTATTCGCCAAATCAACGGATAATATCGCCAGCACCGACCGCGATATCTTTCTGCTGGCGGGGTCGTTCAACGGACAATACCGTTTTGCCAACGGGCTGACCTATGTGGGCTCCGGGGCATGGCAACATTCCAACGACAAGCTGTTGCCCGGCAACCTGCTGTTCCAGATCGGCGGCCCGACAACGGTGCGCGGCTATCCGGCAGATGGTGTTGCGGGCGATAGCGGCTATTACGTCAGCTCGGAACTGCACAAACAGTTCGAGGTGAAGGGCAAGCCCTTGGACGGGTTTGTCTTTGCCGATTTCGGCGAGGTCTATTCAACCTTCCCAAGCCACACCACATTGATCTCGGCAGGGCTTGGCGTGAACTACAGCTTCAGCAAATACGCAAGCGGCACCTTGTCGATTGCGGCCCCGATCAAAGAGTCGCTGACCAACCAGTCCGACTATGTGATCTCGGGGATGCTGACGCTTAGCGCCTTCTAATCGTCTAACCACAGTTTGCATGTTGCGGGCTTGGTCAAACCCGCTGTGGCCCGATCGCCGCCATTACCCCCGTCGCTGTCGCCAGCGGCGGGGTGTGCGTTTCTGGCCCTCGTTTTGGGCGGATCAAGGGTTGCGTTGGACATCCCTGTGCCTGACACGTTATTCTCGGATCATGCTCCAATCGTGTTGCAGCCAGCTTTTCAAAGGAGATCACCATGAACCTACCTTACGAATCCGCCCATGAAGAATTGCATTACATCAATCGCTCGGGCTGGTTACGGGCATCTGTTTTGGGGGCCAATGACGGCATCGTATCGGTTTCATCCCTGATCGTCGGTGTTGCGGCGGCGGACCCAAGCCCGAATGCGATTTTGGTGGCCGGGGCGGCGGGGCTTGCGGCGGGTGCAATGTCTATGGCGGCTGGCGAATATGTGTCGGTCAGTTCGCAATCGGATGTGGAGCGCGCCGATATCGCGCGTGAAAAGCAGGCCCTGATCGACACGCCGGAAGCCGAAGAAGCAGAGCTGGCTTCGATCTATCATGCCCGTGGACTGTCGCTTGAAACAGCCAAATTGGTGGCACGCGAACTGACCGAAAAAGACGCGCTCGGCGCGCATATCCGCGACGAGCTTGGCCTGTCCGATGTCCATGCGGCCAATCCGATGCAAGCGGCACTTGCGTCGGGCTTCACCTTTACCATCGCCGCGGCGCTGCCGCTTATCGCAGCCATTCTGGCACCTAGTGACAAGATTATCCCGACCGTGGTGATCGCGACCTTGATCTGTCTTGCCGGTCTGGGTGCTTTGGGCGCACAAGTCGGCGGCGCGCCCAAGCTGCGCGCGACGGCCCGCGTCTTGTTTTGGGGGGCCGCTGCCATGGCCATCACGGCCGCTGTGGGGCATCTCTTTGGGGTCAGCGTTTAAGGGCGGCAATCGGGGGGCGGTAAACCCGATCAGACCGCCCCTTCAGATCCCCGCTGGGGCAGTCACCGTTGTCAGCGTTGCGGTGGTTAGAAGGATAAGCGCGACAAGGACGGCTTCGATCGCGATGGAACGGCGCAGTTTTACCGCGGCGTCCTGATCCTGGCGCAGCAACGCGGGTGTCAAAAGCAGCTTGTTCCAAGCCGCCAACCCCAGCAGCGCCGTAAAACTGCCGATCTTGAGGATGAAAAGCTGCCCGTAAGCTGTGGTGATCGCGGTCAGGGGGTTGCCCGTCAAAAGCCATAAGGTGACCACGCCCGACACCGCAATTACCCCGACAAACCAGACGGCAGATTGGCCGAAACGATGGGCAAGCATCCCCGCAGTTGCCCGATCCGTCCCCGCAAGCCGGTAAAGCGGCGCAAAGGCTCCGATCCAGAACGCCACGGTCACAATGTGCAGGGTGATCAGCAGGCCAAGTACGATGCGCGGTTCGGCCAGCGCGTGCCCCCGAAACGCAAAGGACGCGGCAACCAGCACTGCGCCGATCACCGACAGGGCAGTTCCGATGCGCGCGGGGATCAGCAGCGCCAGAACAAGCGCCAGCCCGAGGAGGCGCAGGGCAATGCTTGTCCCCAGCGGGCTTTGCGCGACCATTGTCAAAATCATCGGGTCAAAAGCACCCTCCCAGGTGCCGCCCATCAAAAAGCTGGCCCGCAGGGGCAGCCGCGCGACTGACAAAACCGCCGCGGCAAGCGCGCAGAACACCGCAAGGCGCACAAGCCACCCGCGCTCAACGGCGGGCAGGGGGCGCAATGAGACGTAGGACAACACGGACCCCGCCGCAGTCAGGGACGTGGCATAGACCAGCGCCTTGACGCAGATCGCGATCCAGATCAGCGCGTCGGCCCCTGCTATTGCATCCAACATGGCCTTCTACTCGGCGATGTTAAAGCTGAACTGGCCCTGCATGGGATGCCCGTCCGCTGCCAGACCGCGCCATTCCACCGTGTATGCACCCGCCGAAAGCGCGGGCGGTGTGGCGGCAAAATCGCTGACGGGTTGCATGTTATCGCTGCGTGTCAACGCGTGGTCCGTACCGTCTTGGTCGCGCAAGGAAATCAGGGTCACGCGAAGGGGCATGTCAAAGGTCATGGCGATGGTTTCGGGCGATATTGCGAGGACCGCACCATCCGCTGGCACCGTCGCCTGCTTTTTGGAATGTGCGGCGGTCTGGCCCGCTGCAAAGGTCAGGGCAAACAGGAAAACCGCGGCAAGTGTTATGGGGCGTCTCATGGCAAATTCCTTTTAAAACAGTCTAGTTGATACCGTTAGCACGTTGCACCGCGCGAACATATGCCACGATTGTGCCGATGTCTGCGGCGGTCAGCCCCTTGACCGGGGCCATGTCGCCGAAAGTCCAGTGGTGCGATTTTACCCCGTACAGGGCGGCCCGCTCAAAGGATATATCGCCGTGATGACCGGGTTCGTAAATCTTGTGGATCAGCGGCGGGGCGATGCCGTCACGTCCGGCACCGTTGGTGCCATGGCAATCCGCGCAGCTGGCGTTGAATGCGGTTTCGCCCATCTTCTCGCGCGTGCTCAGTGATGCAGGCAGGGTTACGGTGACCATAGGACCGCCCGGCGTGGTTTCGGCCACCGGTTCTGACGCTGTCGGCCATAAAAGCCACAGGCCCCCAAGGGTCGCAACGGCGGCGGTGATCACGGCGATTTTGATGCGCATTGTGCTGTCTTCCATTTCACTCAAAGGGGCGCTGGCCGGAGAATAACCCCGGCCAGCCGCGTGTTTGTTTATTCCGGCATCATGGCGTTGACGGCATACATGCCATCCGCGCCCTTGATCAGCATCAAGATGACCTCATCGCCTTGCGCAACACCGTCGATGACGGCGTCGGGGGTCAGGGCCATGTCCATCGTCATCGCAGGCCAGCCGATTTCGGGGATCGGTTCGTGGCTGACATTGACGGTGCCGTCACCGATGGCATTGACGATGGCCTTGGCGTGAACCGCGCCTTCGATCTGTGCGTCGCTCATCGGCATGTTGGAATGGTCCATGGTCGAATGGTTTGTTTGCGCCATCGCCATGGGCGCGGTCAGGGTCAGTGCAGAAATCAAGAGAGAGAGGGTTTTCATAAATCGTCCTTTCGGGTTGGGGTGTTATTCGGCGGGGTGGGCAGCTGCGGCGATGCCGTCTGGCTGCAACAAACTGCGGTTGACCCGTTTCAGGGCCAGCCGCTTCCAGATCACAAAGATCGACGGAATGACGAAAAGCGTAAGCAGCGTGGCGGTTGCCATACCGCCCAGCATCGGGGCTGCGATGCGTTGCATGATTTCCGATCCGGTGCCGGTGCCGTACATGATGGGGATCAACCCGGCAAAGATCGTGGCAACGGTCATCACCTTTGGGCGCACACGCAGCAATGCGCCCTCAAAGACAACTTCCTCGACGTCCAGCGGGGTCATCGCCCGCGCTTCGGCTGCGGCCAGTTTGCGGCGCTTTTCCCATGACAGGTTGAGGTAGAGCAGCATGACGATAGCGGTCTCGACCGCGACACCGGCAAGGGCGATGAACCCCACCAGAACGGCGACCGAGATGTCAAAGCTCAGATACCACAAGAACCACACGCCCCCCGCCAATGCGACGGGCAGGGCGGCCAGAATGATGCCGACTTCGATCACACGGTTGAATGCCATGAACAGCATCAATGTGATAATCAGCAAGGTTGCAGGCGCGACCAGCTTGAGCCGCTCTTGCATGCGCTGGATGTATTCATACTGCCCCGACCACGTGATCGAATAGCCGGCCGGCAATGTGACACCGGCGGCCACGGCGGCGCGGGCTTCGTCGACATAGCCACCCAGATCGCGGCCCGCGATGTCGATGAACACAAACCCCGTGCGCCGTGCGTTTTCGGACCGGATCATGCCGGGACCGTCAACGATGCTGATCTCGGCCAGGGCCCCCAGAGGGACATGCGCCCCCGACGGCGTGACCACCGGCAGATCGCGCAAGCGTTCGGGGCTGTCGCGCCAGTCTTGCGGATAGCGCAGATTGATCGGAAAGCGTTCCAGCCCCTCGACAGATTCAGACACCTGCATGCCCCCGATCGCGGTTTGCACCACGTCCTGAATGTCGCGCACGCTCATCATAAAACGGGCGGCGGCGTCGCGGTTGGGGTTGATCTCGATGAACCGCCCGCCGATGGGACGTTCGGCATAGGCCGAGGTCGTGCCGTCAATTTTGGACGTGATGCGTTCGACCTCGATCCCGATCTGTTCGATCACGCCAAGGTCGGCACCAGATATTTTCACCCCCACCGGTGTTTTGATGCCCGTGGCCAGCATGTCGATCCGGTTCTTGATCGGCTGTATCCACACATTGGTCACACCGGGGATCTGCACGACGCGGTCCAATTCGGCGCGGATCTTGTCCATCGTCATGCCCGCGCGCCATTGCGCTTCGGGTTTCAGCTGGATCGTCGTCTCGATCATGGTCAAGGGGGCCGGATCGGTGGCGGTATCGGCGCGGCCCAGTTTGCCATGCACGGTCAGCACCTCGGGCACGGTCGCGATCAGGCGGTCGGTCTGTTGCAGCACCTCACGCGCCTTGCCAATCGACACACCGGGGTAAAGCGAGGGCATGTACAGAAAATCACCCTCGTTCAGCTCGGGCATGAATTCGGTCCCGATGCGCTGCAAGGGCCACGCCATCGACGCCACCAGCACACCTGCCAGAACGGTCGTCGCCCACGGCCACGCAACCGCTGCATCCAGAAAGGGGCGGTAGACCCAGATCACCAGCCGGTTGAGCGGGTTCTTGCGTTCGGGGATGATCCGGCCGCGCACGAAATACCCCATCAGCACCGGCACCAGCGTGATCGACAGGATCGCGGCAGCGGCCATGGCATAGGTCTTGGTAAAGGCGAGCGGTTTGAACAGCCGGCCTTCCTGGCTTTCCAGCACAAACACCGGCAGAAAGCTGACCGCGATAATGGCGAGCGAAAAGAACAGCGCGGGGCCGACTTCCTCGCAACACTCGGTCACGATGCGCCAGCGGTTCTTGTTGGTCAGCTTTTCGGTCTCAAGCCTTCGGTGCATGGCTTCGATCATCACAATCGCCGCATCCACCATTGCGCCAATCGCGATGGCAATGCCGCCCAGCGACATGATATTGGCATTCACCCCTTGCAGCTTCATGATGATAAACGCCGCAAAGATACCCAAGGGCAGCGACAGCAGGATCACCAGCGATGATCGCAAATGCAGCAAGAACGCAGCGCAAACCAGCACAACCACGATGAATTCTTCGGTCAGCTTGTGTTGCAGGTTTTCAATCGCGCGCTCAATCACGCCTGCGCGGTTATAGGTCGTCACGATCTCCACGCCCTCGGGCAGGCTGGCGCGCAAGACGTCTATGCGCGCCTCGACGGCCTTGATCGTGGTCAGCGCATTGCCGCCCCACCGCAGGATCACCACGCCGCCCACGGCATCGCCTTCGCCCTCGAATTCACCCACACCGCGTCGCATTTCCGGCCCAAGCCGGATGTCGGCCACATCGCCCAGCGTGATGGCGGCACCGCGCGCGTTCACGATCAACGGCGCTTTGGCGATGTCGGCCAATTCGTCAACATAGCCGGTCGAGCGGACCATGAATTCGGCCTCTCCCATCTCGATCACGCTGCCGCCTGTTTCGCGGTTTGCGCCCTGGATGGCGGCCCTGACCTGTGCCAGCGGGATGTCATAGGCGCGCAGTTTGTTGGGGTCGACCACGACCTGATATTGCTTGACCATGCCGCCGATCGTGGCCACCTCGGAGACACCATCGACGGTCTGTAATTCGTATTTGAGGAACCAGTCCTGAAGCGTGCGCAGTTCAGCCAGATCATGCCCGCCGCTGCGGTCGATCAGGGCATATTGATAGATCCAACCCACACCGGTCGCATCCGGCCCAAGCTGGGGGGCCACCCCTTCGGGCAGATTGGCGGTGATCTGGCCCAGATATTCCAGCACCCGCGTCCGCGCCCAATACAGATCGGTGCCGTCTTCAAAGACGACGTAAACATAGCTGTCGCCAAAGAACGAAAAGCCGCGCACGTCGCTTGCCCCCGGCACGGCGAGCATCGCGGTGGTAATGGGATAGGTGATCTGGTCCTCGACGACCTGCGGGGCCTGACCGGCATAGGACGTGCGCACAATCACCTGCACGTCCGACAGATCGGGGATCGCATCCACAGGGGTCGTGCGGATGGCCCAGACCCCCGCCACAGCCATCATAAGCGCCAAGGCAATCACGATCACCCGGTTCGCGATAGAGGCGCGGATCAGGGCGGCGATCATTGGGTCGCCCCCGACAGTTTGGCGAACCCGACCAGCGTCATCGAGAAATCAGGATTGCGGCTGAGAAGCAGGTTGATTTCCTGACCCAGCGGCAGGCTGGCCAGATCGACCAAAGGATCAACGGCAAAACCCATCGTCATGCCGGGCATCCCGATATCCATCATCGGCCCATGGGTGATGTTCGCCATCCTTGCGGCCGGATCAACGGTATTGATCGTGCCTGTCACCTCGATTGGCGGGGCGGCAGGGTCGGCTGCCGACAGGATCATGGTCATGCCATCAGGGCGCGCGAATGTCAGGGTCATTTTCTGGCCGATGGCCAGAGCAGCCGTATCCAGCGCGGGGTCCACGGCGAAGCCCATCGTCATGCCCGGCATGCCGATCTGGGTCATGGGGCCATGGGTGATCGTCGCCATTCCGGTGGCGGGGTCTATTGCATCAATCGTGCCGGAAACCACGATGGGTGGGGCCGCAGGTTCAGGCGTTGGTTCAGCCACGGCTTCAGGCATCGCGTCGCTGCGCAGGGCAACAATGGTGAACAACCCGTCTTCGCCCTTGGACAGGTCGAATTCCACAGGCTGGTCAAGCGGCACATCGGCGGCATCAATTCCCGCGACATCCATGTCCATCTGCATCGCAGGCCAGCCCAAGGCGGGAATGGGGTCATGGGCCATCGTCAGTTTGCCGTCGCTTGTCACGGCCAGAACACGCCCCATGCCAGTGGCAGCAATGCCATCGTCGCTGCCAAGGGCGATCAGGCTGAGCAGGCCATCGGCACCGCGCGCGGCCTGAAAGGCAACGTCCTGACCCGCCGCAAGCCGATCAAGGGCTAGGTCGGCACGGATGGCAAAGCGCGATGTCATGGCAGGCCAGTCCAGCGCCTCGAGCGCGCCGTGGCGGATCGTGGCGACCCGCGTCTTGGCGTCAAGCGCCACCAATGTGCCGGTGCCGCGTGCAGGTGTTGCATCGGTCGGGGCCATGCGCATCAATCCCGCATTCAGCGCGCTTTCGCTGTCGATCAGGAATTGCGCAGAGGCCACAACCTCTTCTCCGGCGGCAAGACCCTGTACAACTTCGGTCCGGCCCCCTTCGCCGAAACTGTCGCGCAGGCCGGTGGTGATCAGGCGGGGTTTGAACGTGCCTTCGCCGGTTTTCAGGATCACGCGTTCGGCCGACCCTGTGCGGATAATCGCTTCGGTCGGGACGGTCAGCGCCATGCGCGACTGGTTCGGTGTCAGGGTGACGGTGCCAAACATATTGGGACGCAGCAGGCCATTTGCATTGTCAAAGCGCAGACGCACCGGCAAGGTCCGCGTCTTTGCGTCAAGTTCGGGATAGATATAATCGACTTTGCCCTCAAAGACCTGCCCGTGCAGATGTTCGAACTGCGCCACTGCCTGCATGTTATCGGTCAACCGCGCGATATCGCGTTCAAACACATCAACGACCAGCCAAACCGCACTGGTATCGGTCAGCGACATCGCCCTCACGCCGGGTTGCAAATACATGCCCTCTGCGGCCTCGAGCGAAATGACAACACCGTCCTGCGGGGCAAGCACTTGGATATTTCGGGCGATTTCGCGGCTGGCTTCAACCTTTTTGATCTGCTGTTCGGACATGCCCAGACTGCCGAGCTTGCTGCGGGCGGCGTCAACAATGCGGCGGTCACCGGCCTCGAGCGCGCGGATCAGATCCCCCGAGGACGACCCGATCACCTGCGAGAACATCTCGAACAGCACATCGCCTTTGCGCACCGGATCGCCAACAGCACGCAGGTTCAGCTTTTCGATCCAGCCGTCAACGCGGGTGTGAACATGGCTGGTCAGGTGTTCGTCATAGCGCACAAAGCCCACGGTTTCGATGCGCGGCGAGATTTCAGCGGTCTGTGCAATCGCCGTGCGCACCCCGATGGCGTTGATCTCGGCGCGCGACAGCGTCACTTCTGCGGGATCGCCCGACGGTTCCTGCCCCGCCATCACAGGGATCAGATCCATCCCCATCGGTGATTTCCCGGGGCCGGGTTGCCGGAAATTCGGGTCCATCGGGGCGACCCAATACAAGATTTCATCCGCTCCGTTTCCGGCCATTTCGGACGGGTTCAGATACAGTCTTTCCAGAAATACGCCACCTGCCACACCGACAGAGAGTGCAAGAACACTCAGGGCTGAATATCGTCCACGCATGGTCACCTCGACACCGGCCTCGTTCGCGAAGCCGTGTTTGATCAATCACAAATGTGCTGCCCGCAAAGCAGGGGCAGTCACCCGAAATTCATCAAATCTGTTGAGGAGGGCGGTCTTTTGTCTCGCGGGGGAATGAGGGCAGGCCGCTGTGATAATCACACGGCTGGCCATTCGTGAGGAATGCGTCTGACGCGACCGAGGCGACAGGCAGCGAGGCTTCCTGGAAGCAGCAGACCGAGGACATGCAATGCACCGGATTTTCGTGATCGCTGTGGTCTGGTATCGTACTCTGCGCGGCAGGTGCCATCGACGAATGATCCATCGCCGAATGATCCATCGGACCGGATGCCATCTGGTGCAGCGTTGGCGCGTCCTGCGAAGCCACAGCGGCGCTTGGCAAAATGGCATTCATCAGCAAGGCAAGGACAAGGACCAACGATCCTATCCCGCGCAGCTTGGACCAAGGTCCTGATTTGTGCAAATCACCATTCATGCGCTCTTAATCTCTTTGGCGCGCGCGGAATTCAAGTGAGAACTTTGTGATCAAAGGCGGCGGGGGTGAAACATTTCGCGCGATAGGCAGCATTTTTCCGGCCAAGTTGATCTGTGTCAAAGACAAATTCAGATGGGCGAATGTATTTGGCGCATCAATCAAGGGACGTCGGAGACGTTCAAAGGGCCTTGGCACAGAGCAAAGCCGCGCCTGATCCACCCCCGTCCCAAAGGACACCGAGATGAAACATACTTTCGCTGTGAACCTTGGCCCCGCCAAAGCCGCGTCGGGAATTCTGTCAGGACCATCAGCGTTTCGCCCGGTTTTTCATGAATTTGCGGGGCGATTGCCCAGCCGACGAGGCATGGAATGAGCGATAAAAGCGATACAGGACTGCCCTTGGAAATCATCAATCATAACGGGGGCAGCCCCGCAGGCGTCGCGGCACGTGGCTGGTTTCGCAAACGCTATCTGCTGGTGCTGCTGGTGCCGGTGTTTCTGTTTACCGGTGCGGTGATCGGGATGTATTTCCAGCCGCCGGGCCTGCAAAAATTCTATGCGCTGACAGGGTTGCAGCCGGGCGGCGGGTCTGCGTCCCCGATCGCGCTGCCGCCCGACATTGATCTGCCTCAGGACATGGTCGAAACCATGCGCGTGACCGATGTGGTGGGGCTTGCGCGGCTGATGCCACGCGGCGATGTGTCGGTCGTGGCGGCTCCGTTTGGTGCGGGCGATGCAAGGGTGGCGGAACTGCTGGTGGCCGAAGGCGACAGGGTCGAAAAAGGCACGCCGGTGGCGCGGCTGGACAATCACGACGTGCTGGCCGGTGCGGTTCTGCTGGCCGAGGCCACGGTTGCCATCCGCGAGGCCGCGCTGGTGCAGACCCGTGCAAGTGTCCAAAACAGCCGTGACGAAGCGCAGGCGGCGCTGGATCAGGCCCGCAGCGCGGCAACCGAGGCGGAAACCGATCTGGCCCGCACCCGCGCGCTGTTTGACCGCGGTGTTGCCACCCGCAGCACATTGGATGCGGCATCGGCGGCCAGCCAGCAGGCATCGCTTGCGGTTGCCAAAGCCCAAGCGACCCTTGCGCGTTTTGCCGCCGTGGCGGTGGACCAGCAACCCGATGTGATCGTGGCGGCGCGCAATCTGGATGCGGTCAAGGCCGATCTGACCCGCGTGCGGCGTGATCTGGCACGCGCTGATGTGCTGGCCCCGATCAAGGGGACGGTGTTGAACATCCACGCCACAGCGGGGCAACGCCCGCCCGCAGACGGCATCATGGAAATCGGCGATACCGATCACATGATGGCCGAGGCCGAGATTTATCAGGACCGGATCGTTCAGGTTCAAAAGGGCCAACCGGTGGAGCTGGTCTCGACTGCGCTTGGCCGGACATTTCAGGGGCGGGTCAGCTTTATCGGGCTGACGGTCGGACGGCAGGGGTTGGTGTCGGATGATACGGCGGCCAATACCGATGCACGGGTGATCCGCGTGTTGATCGAACTGGATGCGGCGTCATCCCTGCTGGCATCGCGCTTTACCAATCTTGAGGTCATCGCCCGTATCGACACCCACGCGGCCGTGGTGAAATGAAACGTCTGTTGCGCGCGATCCTGGGACGTTTGCCGATTGGCTGGCTGCAATTGACCCACAGCCGCCCGCGCTTTGCCGCCGCCCTTGCCGGTGTGGCCTTCGCCAATGTGCTGGTGTTTGTGCAACTGGGGATCATGAATTCGATGGCGACCGCGACCATGAAGCCTTACGGATTTTTCAACGCCGACATCATGATATCGTCTGGGGATGCGAATTCCATGACCGAGGGCGGCAATGTCGCACGGCAATGGTTGCTTCAGGCGCTTGGCGATCCGCAGGTGGTTTCGGGCGCGGGGCTCTTTGTCGGAAACGTATCATGGCAACGCCCGACCAAGACGCTGGGCCTGACGACCTATGGGCTTGACCCGACGATCGGTTTTTTTGCCCCCGCAATCGCTGGCAAAGCGGCGGTTTTGCAATTGCCGGGGGCGGGGTTGCTGGACCGGTTCAGCCGTGGCCTGCCCAAAGACGTGGCCGCCGCGATCCGCCCCCAGACCCCGCTGTCCTTTGAGGTGTCGGGCGAAACATTGACCCTGTTCGACACATTCGCAGGGGGCGGGGGCTTTGGCGGTGACGGCTATATGATGCTGTCCGACCAAAGTTTTTTGCGGCTTTTTCCGGCGCGCACCTCAGCGGCCCCCGATCATATCTTGTTGCGCATCGCTGCGGGGGCTGATCCCGACACGGTTGCCGCGCGTTTGGCGGGGCTGATCTCGGACAAGAGCTTGCGGGTGCGCAGCTTTGCCGCCGCCGCGCAGGAAGACCTGTCCTACCAGCAAACCAAACGGCCCACGGGGATCATATTCGGCTTTGGCGTGATCATCGGCATTCTGGTGGGGATCGTGATCGTCTATCAGGTGCTGTCCACTGATGTGTCCGACCACATGCGCGAATACGCGACCTTCAAGGCGATGGGATACAGCCATCGTTTCTTCCTTGGCATCGTGCTGGAGGAAGCGCTGATCCTTGGGGTGTTGGGGTTTATCCCGGGTTTCCTTGTGGGAACGGCGATCCTGACCGGCATGGCGGCGGCGACCACGCTGCCTTTGCAGATGACCTTTGGCATGGCCGCATCGGTGTTTGTGGGCACCGTGATCGCCTGCACCTTGTCGGGGGCCATCGCCACGCGGCGGTTGGTGCGCGCTGATCCCGCCGATCTGTTCTGATGGGGTATCGCAATGGGCAGCAATGATCCGATCGCCGTCACGGGGCTGAACCACTGGTTCGGCACAGGCGAGGCCCGCAAACAGGCGGTTTTCGATGTGAACCTGACCGTGGCGCGCGGCAGCCTGACGGTTCTTGTGGGGCCATCGGGGTCTGGCAAGACCACCGTGCTGACGCTGCTGGGGTGCCTGCGCGAGGTGCAGGACGGGTCGGTGCATCTGTTGGGGCATGAATTGCACGGCGCGCATCCGACGCTGCTGACGAGCCTGCGCCGAAGGCTCGGGTTCATCTTTCAGGCGCATAACCTGCACGAAAGCCTGACCGCGCAGCAAAACGTGATTATGGGGCTGGATGTTCATGGCAGATTGTCCGCCGGTCAGGCCGAAGCTGCGGCGGACCATGTGCTGGACCTGGTCGGGCTGGGGGACCGTCTGGCGTATCTGCCCGCCAATTTGTCAGGCGGCCAGAAACAACGGGTCGCCGTGGCGCGTGCCTTGGTGGGCAACCCCGATGTGATCTTTGCCGATGAACCCACAGCCGCGCTGGACCGTGAAAGCGGCGCGAATGTCGTGGCGATGATCAAGCGCCTTGGCCATGAACGCGGCACCACCACGGTCATGGTCACCCACGACAACCGCATCCTTGATCAGGCCGACAGGGTCATCACCCTGGAGGACGGGCGCATTGTGGATGATACGCTTTAGGGTTTTGTGATGCCGCCAATTCATTCCCCCGGCCTGCGGGCGGATGAATTTTACCCGAATGGATTGCGTTTTTTGATTTTGCTCAATCGGCGCGACGTCTCGCTTGTTAGACGATGAAGAGCCTAGCCAGTAATAAGGAGACTTCACATGTCCTACCAAGACTTTCTTCCTGCAAATTGGATCAGGAACCAGAACCCCGCCGTTAACCCCTTTTTCGCCCTGCGCAAAGAAGTCGACAGCCTGTTTGACGATTTTGGCGACGGCATTTTCACCGGTGCGAACAAGGTGTTGGTGCGCTCGAACGTCAGCGAGACCGATAAGGAATTCACCATCACCGCCGAATTGCCCGGTCTGACCGAAGAAGATGTCGATGTGTCCGTGACCGGCGACCGCATCGTCATCAAGGGCGAAAAGAAAACCGAGAAAGAAGAGAAAGGCGACGAGGAAGGCCGCGCCTATCATCGCATTGAACGCACCTCGGGATCGTTCGAGCGCATGATGACATTGCCGTTCACGATCGACCCCGACAAGGTCGAGGCCGTGGTGAAAGACGGCGTTTTAAAGGTCACAATTGCCAAGCCGCCGGAAGCCGTCACAAAGACCAAGAAAATCAATGTGGGCTACGACAAGTAGATTTCCGGGGGTGGCTGCGCAGGGGCGGGGCCACCCTAATTCAAGGACAATGCTACAGGTCGGGCATGGGTCGGCAGAGAGTTGCATTCTGCCAAGGGCCACACGCACGGCCTGCAACCGGCGGTTTGGTGTCGCAGCGCAACCATGCTGAACACCCCGATTTTCACAAAGGAACGGACCCATGTTTCACAATATCCTTCTGGCATATGACGGCTCTGACAACGGGCGGCGGGCTTTGGAAACGGCTTGCGAGTTTTCCAAAAAACTCGGGGCTGACCTGAAGATCGTTCACGTCCTGATGCACGGTCGCCCGCCGCAGGAACTGGTCCGGATGGCCGAGGTCGAACATCTGGTCAAGCAGGTTCAAACCAGCCCATCGCTCCAGCTTGTGCTGCCCGACGGGCGGCCCGCCGAGATGCTGCGGCAGGGTGCCTTGGATGGTGGGTCAGCGCGGGTGATCTCGGCGTTGGGGGACCAGTTGGTCGCCAATGCAAAAGAGCGCTGCAAAACACTGGGTGCGCAAAACGTCACCGGATCGGTGCGGTTGGGCGACCATGCCGAAGAAATTCTGGATGCCGCGAACGAGGCGGGGGCCGATATGATTGTGATCGGTTCCAGAGGGTTGGGGAAAATCAGAAGCGCTGTTTTGGGAAGTGTTTCGCAAAAGGTAATTCACAACGCCACGCAGACGGTTGTGGTGGTCAAGTAACCCGATTTCGGGCGCGCGCCCGGGGTCGGGTGGTCAACGCAAGGGGTCTCGGCTAATCAGTGGATGCGCCAGATTTTGCGCAGCTTGCTGACGCTGGTTTCGGGAATTTTGAAATAGCGCGCGATTTCGCCATCCGACAAACCCAGATCAACAAAGGTTTCCAAAACCCGTCTTGGCATTGCGCCAAGCTCGGCGATATGCGGGCAGATCCTGGGCGGTACTTGTGCATGCGGCGATGGGGCCGCATTGCCGGATTCCAGTCTAGAAATATGGGAAGTGTCTTTATCATTCATGTGCAGGTCCCACGGCAGCCATAATCAGGATACAAATTGCAGTGAATCCTGTCTGCGGAATGATCAGCATCAAAAGCCTGGAATTTCGCGCGGGCAAAGGCAGGATATTGCCGACGATCTTCAACGCAATTGGCAAAAAACGGCGCGTTTTGCGGAGATATGCCCTTGGGCGGGGGCTTTGGACGCGGTTATGCCCCATTGATCGCGAAATGGTCCTCAAGCTGTTGAGGCGCGGATGCGCGGGGGCTGGCCAGAGTTGCCAAAGCAGCACCCCGGACCACAAAGGGATTGGCTGACAGGCACGCAGAGTGGTCGACAAGCGGCTGATATCTAGTTAAAATATCCGGTAACCTAGACTTCTCGGAATTGATGCCTGTCAATCGATATGCGCGTGTTCCAAGCCTCCACTTTACCGTGTCCTGGTTTTTCGAGATAGTGTAGCAAAGCAGCACGATGCCCTTGGCAGGAGTTTGGGAAGTTATGGCGCGAAAGTCCAAGCAAACAGGAGCGCAGGGCCAATCGACGCCTGCGCGTCCGGCTGTTGCCAAAGCCGTGGCAAAACCGGATGCGCGCACCACGATCCCTGTGGTGGGCTTGGGGGCCTCTGCCGGGGCGTTGCAAGCTTACAGCGCGTTTTTTGACGTTATTCCTGCCGACACAGGCGCGGCCTATGTTCTGGTCCATCATGTCGACCCGGATCACAAAAGCCTGATGGCTGATCTTTTGACAAAACACACCAAGATGCCCGTGGTGCTGGCCGAGGACCAAAGCCCCATTCAGGCAGATCATGTCTATGTCATTCCGCCCAACAATTACCTCGAGATCAGGCAAGGCGTGCTGCATCTTTCGGAACCCACGGACCGTCGCGGCACGCGGTTGCCGATCGACCTGTTTCTGAAATCACTTGCCAAAGACCTTGGCAAAAACGCCATCGCTGTCATTCTATCGGGAACGGGCAGTGACGGGTCGGCGGCCATTCGCGAGATCAAGGAACACGGCGGCATCGTCTTGGTGCAAGACCCCGTCGAGGCCGCGCTTGACGGGATGCCGCGCAGCGCGATGGCGACCGGGGCGCCCGATTATATTGTCGAGATCGACAAGATGCCCGACATTATCACCAATTACATCCGTCATCCCTTTGTCCAAAAGGATAAGGCGCAAAAAGCCCTTGGCGACAATGCCAAAGGGTCGTTGGGCCAGATCATCAAGGTTCTGCAAGCCCATTCGCCGATTGATTTCAACGTCTACAAGGATGGCACCTTGCTGCGCCGGATCGAGCGGCGCATGGCGCTCAGGCATATTACGGATTCAGAAGAATACCTCGCGCTTTTAAAGGAATCCTCGGAAGAGGCGCAGGGCCTGTGCGCGGATCTTTTGATCAGCGTGACCTCGTTTTTCAGGGGCAAAGACGCCTTTGACTACATCGAAAAAACCCTGCTTGACGGGCTGCTTCGGTCGCACGAGGCGGGAAAGCCGCTGCGGATATGGGTGCCAGCCTGCGCCACGGGCGAAGAGGCATATTCACTGGCGATGCTAGTGATCGAAAAAGCGTCGGCATTGCGCAAGGATGTGAAGTTGCAGATTTTTGCGACGGATGTCGATGAACGCGCCCTCACAACAGCCCGCAACGGGGTGTATCCGGATTCCATCGCTGATGATGTATCAGCGGCCCGGCTAAAACGGTTTTTCACCAAGGAAGACCACAGCTACCGCGTGTCGCCAGAGCTGCGCGATGCAGTCGTTTTTGCCAATCACAACATCCTGTCTGACGCACCTTTTTCGCGGCTTGATCTGGTGTCGTGCCGGAATTTGATGATCTATCTGACGCCCGGTGCGCAGGAACGCGTCATCAAGATGTTTCATTTCGCGTTGAATGACGGCGGTATCCTGTTTCTGGGGATGTCCGAGACAACGGGCAGTCAGGACGCCTTGTTCGAGCCGATGTCGAATAAATACCGTGTCTATATTCGGGTAGGCCACGGGCGCAGGCGCGGCGTCGATCTGCCGATTGTGCAACGCTCTTTTCACAGTGGCGTATTTGCCCAGAAACGGAACCTCGTCCCCGTCGGGGGCGATAAGCTGTCTGAGCTAAGCCGCAACCTTCTGGTCGAGCAATATGCCCCCGCGGCCGTTCTTATCAACGCCCAGTCCGAGGCGCTGTATTTCGAGGGGTCAATGGATGAGTACCTTCGGGTGCCATCGGGCGAAATAAGCCGTGATTTGTTGGCGATGGCGCGGCAGGGGCTGCGCGCCTCCTTGAACAACGCCATCCGGACGGCGCGCACAGACGGCACAGCGGCCAAGGAAAGCGGCACAATCACACGGGGCAACAAAAGGATAGGGGTCACGATCCAGGTCCATCCTGTGACTTTGGACGATACCACGCTGTTTCTGGTGACCTTTGCCGACCAACCCAAACGCCCCCTTGCGCCCCCCCCTGACGAACGCAACGCAGAGGCTTTTCGCAGGGTCGAGCAAGAGCTTGAAACCACCCGTTCAGAGCTGCGCACAACCATCCGCGATTACGAGCTGTCCACCGAAGAGTTGAAGGCTGCCCACGAAGAGGCAATGTCGATGAACGAGGAGTTCCAGTCGACCAACGAAGAGCTGGAAACCTCGAAGGAAGAGCTGCAATCGCGGAACGAAGAGTTGACTGCGCTGAACACCCAGCTTCAGGAAAAGATCGACGACGAACGGCGGGCATCGGACGATCTGAACAATCTGTTGTCCAGTTCGGGCATTGCAACGCTGTTTCTGGACACTGACTTTAACATCATGCTGTTCACGCCTGCGACGCGCGAATTGTTCAACCTGATCAGCAAAGACACCGGGCGTTTGTTCAGTGACATCACTGCCAAGGTCAAGGATCCCGATCTGCTCAAGGATGCCGAGAAAGTTCTCGAAACACTGATCCCCGCCGAACGCGAAGTCGAAAGCGATGACGGGCGGTGGTACGTGCGGCGCATCCATCCCTATCGGACACAAAGCGGCAAGATCAGTGGCGTCGCGGTGACCTTTTCCGAAGTGTCCGACCTCAAGGCCTTGCAGCGCGAATCCATGGCCGCCCGCGAGTTTTCCGAAAGCATCATCAGCACCGTGCGTGAACCAATGCTGGTGCTTGACAGCGGCCTGAATATCCTTGCTGCCAGCCGTGCGTTCAACCGTGTGTTTGCCACCAGACCGGCTGATATTATCGGGAAAAATCTGTTTTCCATCCAGGACCGGCAATGGGATGCGCCAAAGCTGCGTCAACTGATGGAAAACGTCCTGCCCCAGAAAACGACGGTAGAGGCCTTTGAACTGGCGTTGAATGTCGGTGATCTTGGAAGACGCGAGATGATCCTGAACGCGCGCAAGGTGGTGGGATCCCCTGCGGAGGAGGCGGCGATCCTGCTCGCCGTCGAAGACGTCACCGAGAAGCGATCCAACGAACAGGCCATTCTGGATCGCGAGGCACGGCTGAGCGCCATTCTTGATGCGGCCCCCGAGGCGATCCTGACAATCGACGAGCAGGGCATTGTCGGCACTTTCAGCACCGGAGCGGAGGGTATTTTCGGCTTCAAGGCCTCGGAGGTGCTGGGCCGGAACGTCAAGATGCTGATGCCAGAGCCCGACCGCAGCGATCATGACGGTTATCTGGAGCGCTATGTCAAATCCGGAGAAAAGCAGACCGTCAGGTTAGGTCGCGAGATGGATGCCCAACGCAAGGACGGCACGCGGGTTCCGATCCGGCTGACCGTGTCCGAACTGAAGATTGACGGTGCGCGCCATTTTCTGGGGATCATCCATGATCTGACAACCGAAAGAAAACGCCAGGCCGAATTGCAGCGCGCTCAGAAGATGGAGGCCGTGGGCCAGTTGACGGGCGGTCTGGCCCATGACTTCAACAATCTGTTGACGGTCGTCATTGGCAATCTCGAACTTCTTGAGATGCGCATAGATGACCCTAAGCTGCATGAGCTGGTGAAAGAGGCGTTGGAGGCATCAAATATGGGGGCTGCCCTGACCAGCCAGTTGCTGTCTTTCGCGAAAAAGCAGTTGCTTGCGCCGGAAAATATCGCGCTGAACGAACTGATCAAAAACATGCTGCCGATCCTCACAAGGACGCTGGATGAAAAGATCGAGATCAAAAAGCGGCTTGCCAATGATCTGGCTGCGACGGTGGCGGACCCCGGTCAGATCGAAAGCGTGATCTTGAACCTTGCGCTCAATGCGCGCGATGCGATGCCCGATGGCGGGACACTTACCATTGAGACAAGCAATGTCACGCTGGATGAATCCGATGCCGCAACGCAGGTCGATGTGACGCCGGGTGATTACGTCTGCCTGTCTGTGACCGATACGGGCGTCGGGATGACACCGGAAACACAGTCGCATGTGTTCGAACCCTTCTTTACCACAAAGGGCCCCGGTGCCGGGTCCGGGCTGGGGTTGAGCATGGTATATGGTTTTGCACAACAGTCGGGCGGGCATGTCACGATCCAAAGCAAGATCGGCGAGGGCGCGACCTTCAAGCTGTTTCTGCCCGCCACCGACGGCCCTGCGGCCGATATGGAAACCCATCCTTTCCAGCAAGCTTCGCAAACCGGGACCGAGACAATTCTTGTGGTTGAAGATGACAAAAACGTCCGCCGCCTGACCGTGACCCGCCTTGAGGAATTGAACTACAAGGTGATTGCGGCCCCGGACGGACCAAAGGCCATCGAGATATTGAACAAGCGCGATGATATCGATCTGGTCTTGTCCGATGTTGTCATGCCGGGCGGGATGACGGGCTTTGACGTCGCCAAGCAGGCTTTGGCTTTGCGGCCCGGCATCAAGATTTTGCTGACCACCGGCTATGAAAAAGGGATTGAACCGAACGGGGAAAGCGGCGGAATTGACCATCCGATATTGCGTAAACCCTACGCTTTGCATGAACTGGGCCGTACATTGCGCGAGCTTCTGGACTGAAGCGAGGATCGTCGTGGCTGCGCGTGTGGGGGCAGGGGTATCGGGGCACTTAGGGTGTGAGGGCTGATTGCCACGCGCCGGCGCACATGCTTTCGATTTCTGCGCGCGACATGGGTCTCCCCTCGGGCCCGAAGGCCGCCAGTTTCGCATCCTGCTTGATCAGAAACGCAACGGGCCGTTTCTGTGCGGAAACGAAAACAGCGCCCTTCGCGTGGCCAGTCATGACGCGACATTCGGCCAGCACAGATATCCGCAACGGGCCCAGTGTCATCGTCTGATCCAGAACCACAGTCATCGGCGTGGCCCGTATATCTGCCACGCGAACCCCAGGATCGGAACGCATAGGGCCGCCAACGTGACGCGAAAAACCGTCGTGAGGCAACCGGACAGGCAGGTTTCGGTGAAATCCGGCCGCAAGTCCAGCGACACCGATCGGGGCAAAAGACCTGAATATTTCAGGGGCATTAACAGCCCGTAAACCTGCCCGGTATCGGCAGGGTCGCCAAGACCAAACTCTGCATCGACGTGAAGTTCTACCAGATGGATGCGCCGTAAAATATCCCTTATCAACAACGGGATGTGCCGGATTGCGGCGCGATTTGCGCGCCCGAATTCCGGCCTTTTATGATGCTTTGACCTGGCCGGTTTCGCAGCCGTTTCGACGGCCATGGCTTTTGGCAGCCCCCCGGTGAGCCGGATGCGGGGGGCCAACCCGGCCAAGGCCCGCAGCTCTACCCGGTAGGACAGGTGCGGCGATGTGGTCAGATGCACGCTGGCCAAGACCGGGGTGACCACGGCCAGAACGACCAGAACCAGCATCACCAGCACGAGCCATAGGATGATCGTGATCAGCGACGCCATGGCGGGTCAACTGGCGTCCGGCTTGCCTTTTGAGGTCGCCATCTTGCCCAAAACATCGGTGGCGGCCTCGGCGGCGATCTGGGTGATATTGGTCAATGCATCTTTCACGGATTCAACACGGGCACCGTCTTGGTCAAAGATGATCGCACCAAGGGGTTTGATCCCGCCACCTGCACCCGTTCCCGCCGAGCTGCCCGATTTCTGGGTGGCACTGCCGCCCGCGCCAAACCCAAAGCCATAGCTGACAATCGGGATAACCGTCGCGCCTTCGCGCTCTATGGGGTCACCAAGAACGTTTTTCGCATTGAGCAGTTGGTCCAACTCCTGGACCGTGTTTTTCAACAGTTTTTCAACGTCTTCCATCAGCCTCTCCTTTGTAATTTTTCCTATTCTTCCTGCAATTCTTCGAGATAAAGGGCGAGCGACAACATCTGGCCGCGCACGATGACTTCGCTGCCGTACATCCCGCCATCATCAACGGCGTCGGCTTTAAACAGGTTGCCCCAGAACGGCATTTCCGACCCGTGCGCCCGAATACCCGAACGCCCGTCAATGGTCTGGATGACTTCGAGCATCGGATAGATACCGTCGTTTCTCTGGCTCAGTTGACGCAGGTTGGGAACGGGAACATTCATGAATTCGGCCAGCGACCCGTCTCCGGCGGCTGTTGTGCCATGACAGACCGCGCAGGCGTTCATGTACAATGCCTCGCCGGATTCATCTTGGGCCACGGCACCGGTGGTGGCGGCCATTCCCAGAACAACCGCTGTGATTAAAGCATTTCTGACTCTCATCGGGGTTTCCTCCTTGTGATGGTTTGTGCCGGTTTCGAGTCTGTGCAGATGGTCGAATAGGTCCGTTTTCCGGGGCGTCTGCTACCAAGGCGCAAGGCAAACTGCGCCTTGGTAAAAACTAGCCCGTCTGCGGATCGACGCGATTGACATACATCAAACGCGTCGGCGTGATCCGCTAGGGGTATTACTCCTTTGGCGGAGTGCCGGGGCGCGCGCTGACAGTCACATGCGCCGGCCGGATAAGCCGCTGCCCCATCGCAAATCCGTGACGATGCAAAAGCAGAACCTGACCCGGCTCGGTCTTGTCGCTTTCTTCCATTTGCAGGGCCTCATGCAGCACCGGATCGAAGGGGGTGTTTTTGGGGGCAATCTGCCGGACGCCAAGCGCCCTGAGGCCGGTTTCGAAGGCGGCCTTGGTTCTGTTCAGACCCTCCAGCTGTGCCGATCCCTGCGGTGTGTCGGCATCGGGGCTGGCGCGTGCGGCCTCGATCGCCATGCAGATGTCGTCATAGGCGGGGGCAAGGGCTTCGACGGCAAGGGCAACGCCATGTTCGCGGCCATCCATTCGGGCCGCGTCGGCGCGCTTGCGGGCATTTTCTGCATCGGCAAGGGCACGCTTCCACTTGTCCGTCAGCTCCGCGATTTCTGCCGCGTGATCGGGAGTGGCGGCATGGGATGTACCTGACGCAGATGTGTCAGTGGTCGGGGTGTTTGTGTTCTTTGCCATAGCGGGTTCCTATCGTGATTTTGGGATGTGCAGATCAGCGGATAAGCAGAAATAGACGGGCCGATCCGCGTTGAATGGTAAGGGCAAGCGCGCCGTCGATGGACGCAAGTTGCTGGCGCAAGGCGGCAACTGACGCGACGGGGACCTGATTGGCCGCCAGAATGATATCGCCTGCTTCCAGCCCCGAGCGGTCCGCGCGGCTGTCGACGTCGACTTGCATGACAACAACACCGGAAACATCGCCATAAAGCGGATCGCCTGATTGCAGGTCACGCAATTTGGCCCCGGAAAGCCGCCCCGTCGCAGGTTCACCAAACTTTGGCCCGAATTGCGGGCCTTTGTGCAATGCCGCTTGCAGGGTCAGCAGTTCGCCGTTGCGCAGGATGCCGATTTCGATGCGCCGACCCAACCGTTTGAGCCCGATCTGGCTGCGCAGATCGGCAGAGCTGGCCACGGGGCGACCATCGACAGACACGATCACATCACCGGGTTGCACGCCCGCCGCTTCGGCGGGGCTGTCGGGTTCGACCTGCGTGACCACGGCACCGGCACCGGCATCCACGCCCAAGGCCTCGGCCAGATCGGGGGTGAAATCCTGGATCATCACGCCAAGCTGGCCACGCTGGACCTCGCCGAATTCGATAAGCTGGCTGACGACGGCATTGACCATGTTTGCAGGCACCGCGAAACCGATCCCGACATTGCCGCCCGACGGCGCGATGATCGCCGTGTTGATCCCGACCAGCCGACCGTCCAGCGTCACCAAGGCCCCGCCCGAATTGCCCGGATTGATCGAGGCGTCGGTCTGGATAAAGTCTTCGTAGCCTTCGATGTTCAGCCCGCTGCGCCCCAAGGCACTGACGATCCCCGATGTCACCGTCTGGCCAAGGCCAAAGGGGTTTCCGATCGCAAGGACGTAATCGCCCACTTGCAGCCGGTCGCTGTCGCCCATCTCAAGCGCGCTCAGCCCTGCCGCTTCGATCCTCAGCAGGGCGATATCGGTGCCGGGGTCGCTGCCGATCAGTTCTGCATCGACCTGGCGTCGGTCCTTGAGGGTCACGGTGATCCGTTCCCCGTTTTCCACGACATGGTGGTTGGTCAGCACATAGCCTTTGGCGGCATCAAAGATCACCCCGGAACCCGCGCTCATTTGCCGGCGCATCTGCGGCTGTTGCGGCAAAGGCTGCAAATCGAAAAACCGCCGGAAAAACGGATCGTTGAAAAGCGGGTTCTGATCGGTTGATTGCTGGCTTTCCACCGAAATATTGACGACCGCAGGGGTTACCTTGGCCAGCAAGGGGGCCAGCGTCGGCAGCCCCTGGTCATTGCGGTAAAGCGGGAGATCTGCGGTTTGTGACAGCGCTGGCGCGGCAAGGCCCGAGGTGAAAATGCACAGTGCCAGCGCGATGGGGCCAAGCCGGGAAAGTCGAACAGGCATTGCGTTTCTCCTTTGATATTCCAGTCTGTGGTCCAGCAGGATGCGGACCATCACAGGCCAAAAGGATAGGTTTCGTCTTCGGTTGTGTTTGTCAGGGCGGGCAGCGGGCTGAGGGCCTGGGTTTTGTCAAACCACACAAAGGCGTCATATTGATCGGGCAGGGACGCGGGGCTGTAATGGCTCGCGCGTTCGGTTTCGGGGCGGTAGATCACGCCGATATAGCGCTCCAGCCGCGGGGTGCTGAGCAGCCGGTAAAACGCGCCGGACCGGTCTTTTGCGAAGTCCCACAAGAAGCGCTCGTGACCCACGTCATGGCACAGCGCCTCGTAGCTGTCGCCACGGGGCGGGCGTATGGTCTTGATCTCCATCGGGGAGTCCCATTCGGATGCGGCAGCAACCGTGCCGGTGGCGGTTCCGAAACCGATCAGGGCGGCATCGCTGCCATATGCCTCGCGGCACAGCTGACCGATGTTCAATTCGCCCCGGCTGCGGCCCATGTCCGAATACCGCGCATCGCCGATGTGGGAATTATGCGCCCAGACCACGATCTTTTTATCGGCTCCGGCATGGGCCTGAATTTGGCGCAGGGTCTGGTACATATGCTGGTCGCGCAGGTTCCAGGACACTTGCGATCCGTAATACATCGCGCGGTAATACCGTTCGGCATTGGCCACCAGCCGCGCGTTTTGCGCCGCATCAAAGAACTGGTCCCCGTCTTTGGCACTGTAGTCCAACTGCTTTTTCAACAGATCGACCAGAATCTGCGTCACGGGTTTTTCGCACATGGAAAACCCCGGCGTCAGGGCCGCCCTGCCATAGGCGGAGGGGTTATGCGACCAGGCAGACAGGCATGAATAGCGCGAGCGGGCAATCTCGGCGGCCCCTTCGTCGACGCGGTCAAGATAGCTCAGCACCTCAGCCATCGAGGCGTTCATGTTGTACAGATCAAGCCCATAGAACGCGACCTGATCCTTGGCGTCCTTGGTGCCGTTATACTGGTGCAGATAGCGGGTGAAGGCGTCGAATTCGATGTTGCGCCACATCCACGTGGGAAAGCGCGCGAATGCCCCGCTTTTGATGGGCTGGTGGCTTTTGTGGCGGATATAGCGGTTGACCACGGCGGCATCGGGCCAGTCGGCTTCGACGGCAACGATGGAAAACCCGTGTTCTTCGATCAGCCGCCGGGTGATGGCGGTGCGGGCGCGGTAGAATTCAGATGTGCCATGGGATGCCTCGCCCAAAAGCACGACGCGTTTTGATCCGAAGCGGTCGAAGGCCTTGGCGAAATCGGGGTCGTTGATCGGGGGCAGGGGCTCTGCTGCGGCGGCAAGGATGGCCGGTGCGGACGCCGGTTGTAGCGGGGGTGGCGGCGCGGGCCGTTTTGCCACCTCTGCCCCAAGATGGGTCTTGAACCACAAGGCCGCATGATCAACGGCAAGGTCCAGCGTGCCCTGCTCTTCGAACAGATGGCTCGCACCCGGCACGATCTCCAGCCTTTTCGTACAGATCAGCGCGGCAAGAGCCTGCTGGTTCAGCTTGATGACATCATGGTCCAGACTGCCCACAACCAGCAACGTCGGGCTGATGACTTGCGGCAGGAAATCCGAGGCCAGATCAGGCCGGCCGCCGCGTGATACCACCGCAGACACCCGCCCCTTGAGCTCGGCCGCCGCGACAAGGGCCGCACCACCGCCGGTGCTTGCTCCGAAAAGGCCAAGCGGCAAATCTTCGAGGTCGGGTTCAGAGGTGATCCAGATCGACGCTTCGACCACGCGGTCCGCCAGCAGCGGAATGTCGAACACATTGCGGCGGTCTTGTTCTTCCTCAGGGGTCAGCAGGTCGAACAAGACGGTGGCAAACCCATTTTCGTTCAGCTTTTCAGCCACATATCGGTTGCGCGGGCTGTGTCGGCTAGACCCGCTGCCATGGGCAAACAACACGATGCCACGCGGATTTTTCGGGACCGTCAGATCACCGGGCAACCCAAGCGGCGGGATGGCCACCTGCCGTTTGTGCATCGGGGCTGCGGCGGGCTGCGGGTTGTTTTTCAGGTTGGTCGATGCCTGTGCCAGCAGGGCCACCGTTTCGTCGTCGGTCAGTTGGTGAAAGTCGCGGTAAAAGCCGCCAACCCCCTGAAAGACCGTGGCAGGATGCAGGCAAATGATGTCGTCGGCCTGATCCGATATGTCATCCAGCGCCTCTGTCGGGGCGACAGGTAGGGCAACGACGATCCGCGCCGGTTTGCTGCGTTTCAGCCCGATCAGCGCGGCCTTCATCGTGGCACCGGTCGCCAGCCCGTCATCGACGACAACAATTGTGCGCCCCGTCGGGTCCAGCCTTGCGCGGTCACCTAGATACCGGTTTTTCCGGCGGTCCAGTTCGGCGCGTTGCTGGGCGACGGCCTCGGTCAGATAGGCATCGCTGGCACCGGACAGGCGCTTGACCTCTTCGTTGATCACGATTTCCTCGGTGGCCCCTTCGACGATCGCACCAAGGGCGACTTCGGGGTTTCGCGGGGCACCGATCTTGCGCACCAGTATCAGATCCAGCGGCGCGTGAAGCCATTTCGCGACCTCGACGGCGACAGGCACACCGCCACGGGGCAGGGCATAGATCAGCGGGTGATCAAGCTCCATCGCGTCCAAAACCTTGGCCAGTTGGCGACCTGCGTCAGTGCGATCCGTGAATGTGCGGGCAATATGTTCCATTTTACCGAGTCTAAGACAAGAACTGCCGCTCGGGATTGAGTTAGATCAATCGACAGGATCGCTGGAAACGCCCGTCTGCACGGGGCGCAAGCCAGTGGTCGGCACTCTTGCACGGGCCCGTCAGAGGCTATTGCCCTTCGAGCCAAAGCCGGTGGGCGAAACTGCCCTCGGGGGGCGTTTCTGCTGCGCGATGGCGGATTTCGTTATTCCAAAGATGCACGCCAAAGGTCCGGGGCGAAAAGAAATCGGCGCAGTCGACCGCCGGATCGAACATCTTTTCAATATCGGCCACGGTAATCGGGTAAAACCGGTCGCGGCCCAGAATATGTTCCTCAAGCCCGTGACGCCAGATCAGTGCAGTCAGCGCTTTGGGGCCAAAGCTGCCCCAGGGCAGGTAACTTGGGTGAACATCCTCACTGCCCCATTGCTTGGCCAGGCGCGCGCGGTGGTCTTGGAACACCCATGGCGGAATGGAATAGGGGGGCTGATAGAGTTTGATCAGATCGGCCAATATCCGGCTGTCTTTGGGCAGTTTCAGAACGGCAGTATTCACGGCACCGTCGATTGTCCGGTTGTGCTGATAGCCGAACACAAAGGGCATTCTGGAAAAGCGAAACGGCTTGAGGCAGTAAAAATCACAATCGACCCATAACCCTTTGCCCAACCGCTGCAATTCGTACCGAAACAGGTTTGAGAATAGCGCGGGCGTGCCTTTGGCCTCGGGCAGATCATCCCCTTGATAGGTGATAATGGCAGTCTCGGGCAGAATTTCGGCGGCATCCTCCAGCTGGACCCCGTCCGGAACGCCATCCAACTCCCCGTAGGCGTAAAGGCGGAATTTTATCCCCTTGTCCAGAAAGGAACGCATGCAGGCCCGCTCGATCCAGGTCAAACGGCCGCCATGCCAGAACGAGTTGACGATGCCGTCCCGCCGGTTCCATTTCACTTGGATTCTTCGCAACTGTGGTCTCCTATTCAAAGGGATCATGTGCGATCACCCTAGCAGATTTCTTCAGACGCACGCCCGCCAAGTGTTTCAACAGCTTAGCGGGTCTTCACAAGTGAAAAAGGAAGAGCCGCGCGGCTGGGGTGTTTTATTAGTAGACTTGCCTTGATGGCCTTTGACGTAGGGCAATTTTCAAGGTGCCCGACAGACAGGGTTGGATCGATGCGTTTCGGAAAAAGCGCCGCGATGAGCCGCAGTGCCGGTTGGTGGGTGTGACCAGATTTTAAGGTCTTTTCCAGCGGATCAAAGGAGATGATGGTGAGCGTGACACACAAAAGACAGCCCTAGTCAGCTTAGCCGGTAGCTTATCCGGCGATAAGGAACGGTTACGTGTCCATCTCGAAACCGAGACCAGGCGCTATTCTGGACCGATCAGTCCTTGCGGCATAGTGGGGGCCTTGGCCTTGATCTTTGGCCTTGGCGTTATTGTGCACAGGAAAATGTCAGGAAGGTCGTCCGGGAGGGCGGCGTTTCCTTTTTGAATGGAGCGGAAACGCCTGCGTAACCAAAAAATAAAAGGGCTTAGCGAATAATCGCTAAGCCCTTGAATTAATTGGCTCCGACGGTAGGGATCGGAGCCATTTGCAAGCCCCTCATAAGCCTCTGGTTTCCAAGGCTTAAAGTTGCGCCCATCCGACGGTGGTGCCGCAGTCTGGTGTAGCACTTTTAGGAAAGTTTGAGGTCGAAAACAAGCCAAACCGGGCAGGGGGAAGAGTGCACTTTCCCGACCTTCCCTTTAGTCTTCTTTTTTATGGCACCGTGGTGGAGCGGCGGAACGCTCCGGACAGCAGAGTTTTTCTGTATCTTCAATTCAGGGGGTTAATGCCAAGTATCGATCTACCCGAATGACGGCCCGTCGTCACCCAACTCATTCCGGGCGGAGATCAGTCGATCACGAATGGCACGAATTGATCTTCCTACGCCAAGCTTATCGGCAACCTCGCCGACAAGCTTGGCTATATCATCTACAAGTCGATCAAGAATGTTCTCGCGCCGAACCACATCTTGTTCACGCGCACGCAGATCCTTTTCCTGGCAATCGATCTCTTCTTCACGCGCATCCATCTTTTCTTCGACCTGATCAAGGACACGTTCTTTGACTTTCAAGGCAGCGTCATATTGGCTGACCTGTTCAAACTTGGCGTTCAGCGCTGACTTGGCCGCATTGTATTCCTTTATCCTTGCTGCAAGCCTACTTTGATAAGTGGTTAACCTTTTGGCTTCCGCCTCGTTCAGCTTTTCTTTCTGTTCCAACTTATCCACACGTGCTCTCATCTCCATGACACGAGCATCGAACTGCGCCAGTTCTTGGCGCTTGGCCTCAAGTTCAAGCGGTAAGTCTTGGTGCAATTGCTTCACTGAACGGTTGTAGATTTGGCTGGGCTTATCCCCACGAGCAATACGCACAGATTTGAGGACCCCTCGTTCGATGCCGGGTGCGTGTTTTTCCATGACTTCAGCCGCAATATCTTGAAGTCGTGATCCCTTCATGACCCTCGACATTGGCACACCATCTTGATCGCGGCAGTCCCAAACGGCGTGCGCATGCGGCGCTGTTTCATCGGCGTGAACGACCAAGCCGCGAATGGTTGTGCCGTATTCGTCAGCAATACGCTGGGCTATTTCGAGATATGCGGCATCTTGTTGTTCTATCAAAAGCGCTTCAAAAATTGGTTGAGCGGCGTGGCCAAAGGTGATGATGCCAATGGTCGCCACGGCTGCGTCAGCCCGCATCGCGCGGCTTGGGCCGGTTTTCTCGCGCAGCTCCTTTGCCCGCTTGGTGATAGCCGCTGGCATTGGCAGGTCAATCAATATCCGGTTCAGATGCGAACGATCGCTTTCGACGTAACTTGGTTGTTGACCGAGGCGCAGATCATGACGGCGCTGGTTCTTGTATCTGGATCGATGTGCATGCTTTACGCGAATGGAAATGGCTTTTGATTTTTCTTCGGCGGTCATGATCAGGCACCTTTGATTGGATTGTCTTTAGAATCCGTCAAGTGCGTGAAAACTCAAAAACAGTTTTTTTGATTTATAACCTACTAGCAGTAACCACCCCGATGGGATGCTTACTGCTCTCCGGTAAAGGGGCGCGTTGCCCCCTTTTGAAACCCCAAACCAAGGGCGCTTCGCCCCTTTGGAAACCCAGATATTGGCCGGTCCTGATGCTTAAAGTTGAGCGTTATTGAAGTGGTTTTCTGGCACCAAGGAAGCTAATTTGCTCAGTTCTAGATGACACGGGGGGCAAGACCACGGGGGATACCGTGCGCGACGTCACAAATGGCCCAAACCGTTCACCCCGCCACGCCTCTAAGAAGACCACGATCTTTTAAGCGCCTTGCAGATGCCGCGAACCTCCCCATATTTTCTGAATTACCTCAGTGTGGAGTTCGGAAGACCGAGATGGGTTATATTAAGACAGCGGTGCTGATGGCCGCAATGACCGCGCTTTTCATGGGCGTAGGCTACCTGATTGGTGGCACAGGGGGCGCAGTTATCGCCCTTGTCGTAGCAGCTTTAATGAACGTGTTTACCTGGTGGAACTCGGACCGCATGGTCTTACGCATGCACAACGCCCAGCCGGTGACACCGGGCGATCGGCTGGGCCTACACGCATTGACCGCCGAACTTGCAAAGAAGGCAGGCCTGCCTGAGCCCAAAGTCTATCTGATCGACACGCCCCAGCCCAATGCCTTCGCTACAGGGCGCAACCCAGCGAACGCGGCCGTGGCAGTGACCTTGGGCCTTCTGCGCAGCTTGACGCGTGACGAACTGGCCGGGGTGATTGCCCATGAGCTGGCGCACATCCGTAATCACGACACCGCAATCATGACAGTCACCGCGACCTTCGCCGGTGCCATTTCGATGCTGGCCAACTTTGCGCTTTTCTTCGGAGGCTCTCGCGAGCGGCTGGGGCTGATCGGCACACTTATGATGATGTTCCTCGCCCCCATGGCAGCAGCGCTGGTGCAGATGGCGATCAGTCGGACACGGGAATATGCCGCTGACAAGGCAGGGGCCGAGATCTGCGGGCAGCCTCTCTGGCTGGCCTCTGCGTTGGAGAAGATCGCGATGGGCGCGGCCCAGATCGACAACCAAGCGGCAGAGCGCAACCCGGCGACGGCACATATGTTCATCATCAACCCGTTGCACGCGCACAAACACGATAGACTCTTCGCGACGCATCCTGCGACCGAGAACCGCGTTGCCGCACTTCGGGCGATGGCCCCGCAACCAAGACGACCTTCGGGTGCCGCAGATCAGCAAATCTCCGCCAGTCGTGTTCCCAAAACTAAGAAGCACAGGCGAGCAGGTCCTTGGACCTGAACAAGGCCTTGTCATGAGTGATCAGCGGCGTCTCCAACCAACTTGGACATGCCACAGCAATAATCTCATTTCCAACCGCCTCGGTCTGCTCTCGGCCCATTGCTGCCTTTCATCGACCGTTTAGATGCCGCGGCGCGGCCCGTCGAATCTGCCGTTCGCTGTGACTGCATAATCTCCGGGGTAGTGAACTCACGTTCTGCGGACGAAGCTGCGGTTCGCGTCACCAATTCGATTGTCCGCTTCGGCAATGACAATGCCAATGATTTCCTCGCCAATATGGAACCGGCTCAAAAAGAAAAGATCATGGCGATGACAAGATCCCAGGCACGGCTCTCTACACCTCATTGAGGTCCGACGGGATGACGAAAATCCAGGCTGGATCAAAGAGAGGCGGCGCAATGTGCTGCCTTGTTTTCGTGAATTTGAAAAATCTGACATCTCTGACAGGGCATTTTCTCGTGCCCGAACCCTTCGGAACCAATCGCGCGGGTTGTCAGCATGATGTCGCCCTGGTAGCGCTGTCGGACAAATTGGAATTGGTCCGACAGCGCCATTCAGCACGCGTAGCGTGTCCGGTTCGTCATCTTCGTCTAGGTGCTTTACTAGCTACCTAAGTGTAACAACCGGTCCGAAAATCCGCGACCAACTCTCAGCTTGGCGGGACGACTGCTTTATATGTGCTGCCATTCTTCTGGAACCCAAGCGAAGGCCCCGTCTTTTTCTTCGACATGACCGATACCAGGGAACGGCAAATGGGTGCCCGCAACGGCGATCTTGTCGGCAACCACCATATCCAAGACGCGGCGGCGCGTCTCGGCGGCCTGCACGCCATCTGCGTCAAAGGCGATACCGGCATCAGGGTGGCTAAACTGCAGCGACGCCAAAGCTGTGCTGTCTCCCCATATGACCAACTGATCAGAGCCATCCGACACACGGACCCCACTGTGTCCTGGGGTATGCCCCGGCATTGCCAACGTGGTGAGGCCGCCACCAAGATCGGTATTGTCGCCAAACATTTCAGTTCGCTGAGTGTAGGCCTCGCTGACAGCACGTGCCAGGGCAAAGAAACCTTGGGACGACTCCGGCGCACCCGACGCGATCGTCTCGTCCGTCCAGAAGGCATGATCGGTTTCGCTGACATGCAACGATGCATTCGGGAAGACCGGGCCATTATCTCCGATCAATCCCCCGATGTGATCCGGGTGCATGTGGGTCAACACAATGCGCGTCACGTCTTCAGGTGCAACGCCAAGCGACTCCAGCGATGTGAGCAACCGGCCTGCTGATGGTCCAAAGGCACCGCCAGCACCAGCATCGATCAAGCTAACCTGGTCTCCTTGGCGAATGACGTGAGTACTGATTGCCAGCGGAATCGGATTCGCGGGGTCAAGATAGGCCGCCTTCATTCCTTCCGCGATTTGCTCGTCCCCGAGGTTCGTGACAAGATTCTGATCGAGCTTGAAATACCCGTCCAGCAATGTCGTCACGCGCAGATTGCCGACCATACGATCATAGAAGGTTGGAAGTGGTGCCGTTGCATGGGCCGCGGCTTGCAGGGGGTGTGGGCGTCCGGCGGCAAGAAGGGCGGCCCCACCCGCGGCACCCAGAATCAATCCACGGCGCGAAAGGTCGAAAGAAGTCATGAGTTATTCCTTGTTTCATATGCAGAACTTCAATTCTGCGTTTCGTTGCTTTTAATCAAATAGGTCTAAATTTCAGATGACCACCCACCGAGAGCATGGACTGACCAACGGCCCTCGGACGAACAGCGGACATCTTACGGATTTGCGGCACACCACAACTCGGGCTCACTGCCGCCATTCGCCGCATTTGCACAACAGAAAAACGGGCTGATGCCCCTAGCGCCCGCATTCTTCGCGCTGCTCTTTAGATCTTGCACTTGCAGCGAATGGCCGCAATCCGCCGCTTGTGCCGGGGGAACACGAACGGCCCACTGCGGACCTTCGTACATGATGCAGCGAACGGCAGGTCTGAGCCCATCTTGCAATTTTTCCGCAGCGCAGCGAATGTCCGCGCATTATTAAAAGGCGAACCGATGTTTAGGATACGAAAGAACCGGGAGTTTGAACGAGCTCTGCGAAAGTCATTGCCAGAAGGCTTCGAATTGCCTGACGAGATATGGCATCTCATTGAGTGGCTGGAAGACAAAAAACAGAATTTCCGATATCGGAATACCAACTCGCTGTTCATGCCCACCATGCCTGTGGAAAGCATGGATCAACTTTGGTCGCACCTTGCCTTCGTCATAGAACCCGACCTAGTTCGCCACTGGTTCGGAAAAAGTGGCCTAGAAGAGTTTCTTGTGCCTTTCGTCAAATGCGGGGCGGATGGTAGTCACTTTGCTGTTTGGAAGAATGGCGAATATTTTGAGTTCGTGTTTTTGGGTTCGGAGGGTGAAGCCTTCAAAATAACGAGTCGTGTTCAGGAATTCATCGTTCTCATAACCATGGGCTATTTCAGCATAGAAGATAGAAACTCTCTGGCTTCCACCCCTGCAGACAACTACGCTGAGTTTTTCGATAGTGAGTGGCCTGACCCCGTTGAGATCAAACGGCATATTCAGTCGAAGTACGGCGTCAGCTATCCTGAGACTGGAAGTGGCGTGATGGCCATTGACGAAGATGATCCGTTTCAAAAGTGGGTAGAACACACGCTTAGTGGCCTCTGACGCAAACCGGTCATTGGCGCAGCCGCAGCGAAAGCACACTAAGTCCGCACAGCTGACCTCAATGCATAGTGCAGCGAAAGTCCGGTTTCCGCCCATCTTTGAGGGCGCTAGCATTTGCACGGAATAGTAACATTGGGAATAGCCTCAATCGCCCTCGAAAGCTCAATCGTCGGCGATCCCTTGCGGTAAAACTTGTCATGCACGTCTTTGCCTTCATGCCCGATGAGATCCCGGACAACTTTGTCCTCAACGCCTGCGTGATCAAGTTCGTTCTGCACGTAGTGCCGGAGGCTGTGAAACGAAAGTTTTGTGCCGTCCGCACCCAGTTCCTGATCGACAATTTGCCGCATACGACGGCCAACCTTGCGCCCAAAGGCATCGTTCCCAGCTTCATAAAGATCCGGAAAGAGACTGTTTTGCTTTGCATTTCTTGCTTTTTGAACATGATCCAAAAAACCGAGATTGATCAAGTGGGAGTGGATAGGGATCAATCGACGTGAAGACAGGTTCTTGATCCGGCGCAGTTCGGAATCCTCGATGGAGAAGCATGGAATACCGTCGGCATCGACAATATCCGATGGGGAAAGGCCTGCGATTTCCTCGCGACGTGCGCCCGTGTATGCGTCAATGAGCGGGCACCAGTAGATCCCATTCTTGAAGATATCGCGCCCCGTTTCGGTCTGGTGGCGTTCTGACCGTGATCCTGTCCAGACGGGGTTGCAAAAGACCTTACGGAGCTGCTCGACGGAGAAGGCATCGCGTTTGTCACGGGCGCGCACCGTTTCCTTGCGGCGCAGTTTGGTGGGTTTCAGGTTCGGATCGACCGGCAGATTGTCGTCGCGTGCCCATTCCGCGATTTGGTTCAAATGGTCTAGATGCCGGTTAATTGTGCCAACCGAAAGTCCAACCTTTTCAGGAGGAAGCGATGCAGCCTTTGCCATGACCTCATCCCGGGTCATCGCCTGATCCTTGGGGCTTTTGCCCCAGCTTTTAGGCATTGTGGCCAGGCCAGCGCGGAAGGATTTCACATCGGGCTGGTGAATTTCGGTGATGTCATCCAGCCCTGTCAGCATCGTGAAGAGAGCAGCAAAGCTCTGATACTGGCGCAGAGTCTTTTCCTCGATGCCTTCCGTGCGCTTGATGGCGTTCATACGCTCGACCACGGCTGTGAGGGCAGGGGAGGGTAAATCGGTTGCGGTCGGCCCGTCCGGCGCGAGCTTGGGCTTTGGGGCCGCTTCCAGGGCTTCTCCGGCCCATGCTTTTGCCTTCGCTGATACAAAGAGGTCCTTCAACATGGCATAATCCAAGGCCGAGAGCGTTTCTTGCCCTGTTTGCTCTTTAAGGACACGCAGCAGCGCCTGCCTGCGTGCTTCGCTGCCCAAGTCCTTTCTGATCAGGTCAATGTTGTTGCGCACCAGATCGGACGCATCTGCCGGAACCATGTGGTTCAGGCCATCGGTGGAGACGCGCGCCCAAGCCTCTGCCATGGCCGCATCGTGGCGAGCGTCGTCCGTGGGATCAAGGCTATCCACGCGGCTGAGCATGGTCAGCTGCGCGATCTTCGCCCGTTCCTGGCGAATGACCTCAGACAAGAACGCCCGACCATGTTCCGGCGTGATGCGGCTTCCGACAATATGCTCCATGATCCTGTCACTCTCTGCGCTGACTTTCCGGGCCAAGATAAGCGCATGCCGACGATCCGTCGTCCCCAGGGAGAGCTTGATATCAATGATTTCTGTGGAAAACCGCCGGGTTTTACGACGCCATTGATAAACATCGCCGCGTTTTGACAGGTGAGGTTGCGTGTTCATTTTCGTTCCGTTCTTTGTAAACGGATGGGACGCAACTGGCTGAGGTGGTGGAGCACTGCGGTGCCGCAGTTAAAAACCATTTCCCTCAAAAGATCTTATAAAACAAGTTCTTATGAGGGAAATGGCTCCGACGGTAGGGATCGAACCTACGACCAATTGATTAACAGTCAAGCGACGATATTTATTCACTTGGTGCACGTTGCTGCGGTTCATCAGTAAAAACAGTAGTTTGCACCCACTTTGCAACGATAATCAATCGGTTGACAGTGCGCCAGAATGCGCCTTAGTGACGTAGTGCGTTGCAAAACGTTGCAAAAATTGGAGCACGACAGATGACCACCGCAATCGACTTCACCAAGCCCGCACGCCTGTTGAAAATACCACCGGGCATGTATCGACACGACGGCGACCGCTTTCCGGGCCTCTACCTGAACGTTGGCAAGACCAAGAGCACTTGGTACATCAAACGCCGCGTCGATGGGAAAACGAAGTCGATCAAGATCGGCGCGTTCCCGGCGATGGACGCCCCCACGGCCTTCAAGCAGGGCGACACCAAGACCGGGGTTGCCAAGAGCGACATTCAGACGGTGCGCGATGGCTGGCGGTTCTGGTGTGACACGTCGCAGGCGCAGGGCGGGATGTCCGATGCACACCGGGAGCGCATGACCCGCCAGCTTGAGATGCACGCGAAGGAGATCATGGACAGCAACGTGGCCGACGTGACCTCGGCCAATGTGCAGGCTGTCCTCAACCGATTGATGGCTGACGGCAAGAAGGCGACAGCGCGGGCGGTGCGCATCGGCATTGGTAATGCCTTCAACTTCGCGCCCGTCGTGAACCCAGTCGGCCAGAAGAAGACGCGCGTCGCCAAGAGCGACGAGACAGAGGCGCAGTGGACGGCGGTCGCGCGGCAGCATGACCTCGACGCGGACGACTGGTCGGTGATCTGGGAGGCGATCATGGTGCGGCGGGAACAGAACGTCATTGTCGGCACGGCGGTCGCCGTCATGTTCCTGACGGGCATTAGGTCCGAGAACGTCTGCTCGTTGTCGTGGGATCAGGTCGATCTACAGAACAAGACGATCCACCTGACCAAGATGAAGAACAAGCTGGCCCGCACATTGCCCGTCATGGATACGGTGATCGACCTGCTCAAGGCGATCCGTCAGTCAGGCAGCGAGTGGGTGTTCCCGGCGTCGTCGGCCACGGGCTACATCACGGACCCCAAGGGCACGTTTGCGACTGTAGGCGACGAGCGCGTCCGCGTGTTCCTGCCCCATGACGGGCGGCGTCACTTCATGCAGGCGTCAGCCGAGGCGTTCTTGCCCGACTACGTCGCCCACTTCCTGCGCGGCGACAAGAAGGCGGGCGAGGGCAGCGACATGCTGATGAAATACCTCAAGCGGATGGGCAACCGCCGCGCCGTCGAGGACATTGAAAAGGTCTACTTCGAGCGGATTAAGGTAGAACCTTCTTTCGATATTGTTTGTTAACCGCTCCTGCACTAAGTTGAAGGTGCACCAATGCAACGTCGTGAGACGTCGCGCGCCATAACGGCGGGTGCCAGCATATTGCTCAGGGGATCGGCGCCTGAGCATGAGGGCTAAGCCGAAATATCAACGGGCGCGAAGAGCGCAACATGGCCCACCTGTTCACGACCGGACAGCAGGAACCGTTGATATGTCTAAGGACCAACTGTGCGCAATCGAGTCGCGCCTTGAAGAACTCGAAACCCGACTAACCCATCCCCGCATGATGACCCCACTCCAAGTTTGCGACTTCCTGCAAATCTCGGAACGGGCGCTCTATGACATGAAGGAGCGCGGCGACGCGCCGCCGGCCATCTACTTCAGCCAGCGGACAGTGCGCTACGACCTGCACGAGGTCATGGCGTGGGCGAAGCAAAAAGAAGTGGGGCATGGGTGATGGCGACGAAAGCAGATACCGTCGTCTTCGCTCAAGCGGAAGCAATACGGCAATTCACGCTGGGCCAGAACAAGCGCGTGGAGGCGTGGCTGGCCGATAACTGGGAGCGTGTTGGGCTGACAGGCCCTATCAACAAGAGCACCGTGTCAAAGGCGCTGTCGTCGATGCCTGTGGTCAAGCCGGTCGCTGACGCGCTGGACGTGCTGTTCAGCGAATTGCGCGACGATCCGTGGGCATGGTGTCAGCCGCCTACGCAGATCGAAGACATGCCGCGCTATGCGCCGCTGAACTGGTGGTTCAAAACCCTACGCCTCAAGGATGGTCTGTCATGGACGCGCTTTGAGCGGATGCCGTCGAAGCCGCTGACGGATGAAGATCGCTCGTGGGTGCAGGAGCGCCTCGACGAATGGTCAGATCGGCTCAAGGCTGCCTGCGATCAGTTCAAGATCGACCGGGCGCTCGTTCGCGCGCTCGAGGCTGACGAAGACCCGGAGTTCCAAAACTGGCACAAGATCGACGGCGAGTGGCGGATGGGTAAGAAACCACCGCGCGAAACTGCCGAGAAGGACTTACGACGACGCGTCGGCAATGCGGGCCTTTACGGGCGATCAGAGGACGAGATCGGGCTGGCATGGGCGCTCGCAGATGCGACGATCACACTGCCGGATATAGTCGAGGCGAAGCTGACATACTCGAGGCCTCGTGTGGTGTCTGGTGTCACGCATTTCTCGGAGCCAATTGAGCCGTGGAATGGTCAGGAGTTCGATGGCGTCGAGATTGCAGAGTTCGTTTACGACAAACCATATACGGACACCGAGGCCTACACGATCAAGCACAGGGTTCGCTTCTACTGGGCTGGTGATCGCTACAAGGTCGAAGACGTGGAACCGTTCGCGGAGGTCAAAGCTGTCGATGGCTGGCGGGCCACGACGGCGCAAGAGCGCGACCTGTTCATGACGGGGATCAAACGCAAGCACCTGACGCGCGGCGAGATCGACTCTATGCGGGATGAATGGATCGAACGGACATGGGAAGTGCAAAAAGCGGAGCCGTCTTTGCGCGAGCAGTTCCCAGATGGCGTTCCGCGATCTTTCACTGAGGAGGCGTTCAAGCGCGTCTTTAGAGAGATCGACGAAGAAGCGGCAGCCGACGAGCAACGCGAGGTCGCTCGTCAGCGGATGGCGTTCATGCGGCAACTGCGCCGAAGGTAGGGAATAGCTCATCCACGAGTTGGCGACGCGTCGCGTCGTTCACGCGATCCCGCAGCCAAGTGTCACAGGTTGCGGGGTCGTTCAGTGCGTTCGCACGGGCGAGGCGGTTGATCAGGCGCGGATGGGCGCTTGGGGGGAAGTCGAAAGGCATGGTCGGGTCTCCTTGCCGTTGCTGTGCAATGATCATACGCGCCGCAGCGATGCTTCTTCGACCGCGATTGCAGGTAATACCTATAACTTGCTTGGGAGACGGCACTGCGTCTTGGGTTATCGCACGCACTGGCGCGTGCGCGCGTGAAACAACGACGGTGGTGTAGATGTTACACCGACGTTTTTGCACGAGGGGCATTGAGGGGAGGCCTGTGCAGGGTGCAGGGTGTGCAGGGTCGTCATGAAAGCAAGAGAGTTGAGGGGCAGAAGGCTTGCAGGGCTGATGCAGGGAACGGCGTTCTTCGGGAGTGATCACTCCAATTCGATGATGTTGGGTCGCGCGCGCACGCGTGTGTATAGCCTTGGCAAATATCAACCGGTCGAGGATGGTATTTCTTGGGTCGCCTGCATTTCCTTGGCCCTGCCTATCTCCCCTCGAAATCTCCGACTGCTTGTTGCGAGCTAGTCGCAACTGAACCTCGCGAAACAGACCGATTGATCCTTAATCAAGTGTCAGCGCGCGAATATCACTGGAATTACAAGCGGATGATCTGCTGCGCCGCAGTTTTTGCAACGCGCTTTGCAACATAGGCGAAAGACCGACCGAAAAGGTCACTGGAATATCCGCAGATCAACCGCGCCAACGCACATGCAGCCAACGCTATTGCCCGACACCGTGCCAGAGCCGCGATCTGCTGAGGCACACGCGGTCGTCTCGGTCAATTCCGACACAGTGTGCCCGACGACCGATAGCGTGCGTCTCTGAGGCGCTGCTGCGGTGTTATCGTTGAACGCTTTTCAGCACCTAACATTCCCCCAACAACACCTCGTTCTGTCCGCATCCGCCCCAAAGCGACGTGATACGCATCATCTGTCGGACCCTGTGATGAAACCGCGCGCCCGAGGGTGGTCCGACGTTTCCTGCTCCCCTTGGGCGCGCATCATCGCAGAAGGACCAGCCATGCAGATCACCGCAGCAATCGACGACGGCACAGCCACGTTGACCGTCACGACCGTTTCCAACAGTTCGCTCTTGCAGGTCAACGATGCCGAACACTTGGCCGACGACCTCGAGCAGTTCCTGACCGACCCCGATGCCGACGCCATCGACCGTCACTATCGCGTCGTGCCGCGCGACTTCGGCGTGAGCGTCCAGACCGACAAAGGCCGCTTCATGCTGCCGTGGCGGCACATCATGACGGCGGTGAACGGCCTGCGCGCCTGACGCCCTGCGATGCTGCCCGACCTCCCCCGCACGCCCGAAGCGGCCTTGGTCACGGCGATCCTGATGCAGGCCTATCGCGACATGTTCGTGACCGTCCGCACGGAGAGCAACGCGTCCTTCACGACGCAGTCGGATCAGGATCAGGCGATCACCTTCCTGACCGACCGCGCGGGCGCATACGCGCAGCATCGGAACGCCCTCTGCGCCCTGATCGGCTGGGACGGCGATGTGCTGGCCGCGCGCATCCGTGCGATGATGGACGGCGACGACTTCGCCCCTCCCACGCCCGACGCAACCCCTGCCACGGTCGAACGCCACGCCGCCGCTGTCGAACGCCTGCGGGAACGCTGGCACGCCCTCAAGCACCCCCGCCGCGCCGCCTAGCGAGACCTGAAATACACGACCAGCACCTTGTTCTGGCGGTCTACAAGCCCCGGCAGCACCAATAAATTGATCTCACGAGCGCAGCGGTGCGTCGCTCCTTCTGTCCAAACCGGATTGAGCGCGGCGTCCCGACACCGCGCTCAATTTCGGATGGACATAGGAGCACCAGATGCCTGACGACACGACCGCCGCCCTGCAAGCCCTCATGCAGCAAGTCACCAAACTCACCGAAACCGTCACCGATCAGGCAAAGCGCCTCGACGATCTGCACGCCTTCAACAGCCGCGTGCTGGACGAAAAGAAGGACGTGCAACGCCAGCTTGACGCCCAACCGCCCAAGAAGACCCTGATCGACGTGGTGAACGAGGAAACCCGCGAGCGGAAGATGCGCGCGGCCAATCTCGAAAAGGGCGACGACGGCAACTGGTATCCCAAAGGCGTGCGCCCAGCCCACAGCCTGACCCGCGAGGACGCACGCGACCCGCGCAAGTACGCAGCGGCAAAGGAGGCAGCGCAGAAGGCTGGCGCGACGCTGACCGTGATCGACGACGGCGATGATCCGACGATCCGCAACACAGGCCAGGGCGATGTGGTTCAGTCGAAGACGTTCACCTTCGACGATACCCACGAGCGCGTCCGCTACATCCGCGCCGACATGGAAACGGGCAAGGGCATCGTCGGTCGCCGTATGCGGGCAGAGCAGGACGGCTACACGATCAAGACCTTCCGCACAGCGGACGACCTGCCGCCCCATGCCCGGACCAAGTTCGAGTTGATGGAGAAAGCCGCGAACGCGGAATCCTGATCATGGCACAAGGCGGAAACAAGTTCTCCGGGCGCAAAGCGATCATCGACATGCGCTCGGACAAGAACGAGATCATCAAGGACATTGTTCTGGAGCGTCGGCCATTGGCCGAGATCGCCCGCCGCCTTGGCGTCGATTACTCGACGGTGCAGCGGTATCGGGACGACAAGATCACGGAAGAAATGCGCCGCTCGATCCTCGCGGAATCGCGGATCGACACCATCAAGGCCGACACCGAAGTGATCAATCAGGACCGCATGGACGTCGCCATGACCTACGAGTCCTTGGCGAAGCGGGTCGAACGGCTGATCACGAAGGCAGAGCAGAACGAAGACGATGCCTTCGCGCTGACGGCGATGGAGGGGCTGCGTAAGGTGCTGCGCGACATTGCCACTATGCAGGGTAAGCTGGCGACCAATCTAACCGTCAACGTGTCCCTCGCGGAATCGAAAGAGTGGGTCACGCTGCGCCGCATCCTGAATGAGGTCGTCGAAGAAGTCCCGGAGGCCCGCGAACCGCTCCTGCGTCGGATGCGCCACGAAGTCCTGTCCGTCACGCGCGAAGAAGGGGGCGTCCTGTGACCCATCGCCAATTCGAAGGCTGGCACTCCTACGGTCGTCGCGTCGCCGCTGCAACGAAAGCTGCCAATCGCGACTGGGTGCGCCTGCCGTATTGTCGGAGTGTCATGCTGGCCGAAGGCGGCAAGCTGTTCTTCACGGGTAAGGCGTGTAAACGCGGACACGTCTCGCCGCGCAACGAGCACGGTGATTGCACGCAATGCCACCTCATGCGCCTCGCGGAGCGCCGCGATGCCTTTTGACGCCCTTCACGACTGGTGCAGCCTCGTTGAACGCGACCTCGATCCCGGCGCGGAAATGCTTCACTTCCTGCGGCAAGAAATACCTGACGCTAAGCAGGTCGATCCTTGGCAGATCGAGGCCATCACGTCGAACGCGCAGACGGTCGCGCTGCTCGTGTGCCGTCAGGCAGGCAAGTCCTGCGTCCTCGCAACGCGCGGCGTCCGCGAGTTGAAGAACGGCGGCACGACGATCTGCCTTGCCCCTGCCGAACGTCAGACGCGCGAGATCACCCGCAAGGTGCAGCACTACCTGCGCGCCACTGACCTCGTGGTCGAGCGGGCGACGCAGACCGAGATTGAATGCTCGAACGGCGGGCGGTTCATCGCCGTGCCTGCGTCGGGCGCGACAATCCGGGGCTATACGGCGGACCTGCTGCTCGTGGACGAGATGGCGTATCTGCCGGGGGCAAACGGCGGCGAGGATGTCGTGGTCGCCCTCCTTCCGATGCTCAAGGACAACGGGCAGACCTTCTACGCGAGCACCCCGGCAGGCAAAGCCAATCTGTTCGCCAGCCTGTTCCTCGAACCCAAGGACAACGTGCATCGCATCAAGGTGCCCGGAACGTCGATCCCACGCCTTGCATCGCGCGTCGAACGCCTGCGGTCGCAACTGTCGGCCACGCGCTTCCGTCAGGAGGTTCTCTGTGAGTTCTTGAGCGACGGGCTGTCGTACTTCGACTTGAGCGCGATTGAGAACGCCACATCACAGGAGGCCGCGATATGCCCGAGATTCTGAGTGACGAAAACGCTCAACTTAACCTTGTCCACATGCCCGATGGGCGCGTGATCAATGAGACCAACATGGACCCGGCCATCGAGAGAGTGACGGGATTTGTCAGATACTTCGTCGGGGCAGACCTTGGGCAAGCGAACGACTTCTCATCTGCCGTGGTCTTGAAGGATCAGCAGTTGCCCATCTATAACGGCACGCGCGTCGTCCTTGGGCCGCGCGAGCGCACGGTCGTCTTCGCGGACAAGTTCCGGGGCGTGTCCTACGTCGATGTGGTCGATTACCTGATCCGACTGCGCAACGCGCCGCCATTCGGTGGAAAGTCGGAGCTGATCATCGACGGAACATCAATCGGGCGGGTCGTGTCGGACATGATGTTTGAGCAATCCGTCGATCATACAGCCGTCCAGATGACGGGCGGTCAGGAGTGGCGGCGCTCGGGCCGATACGTCAACGCCTCCAAGACCCTGATGATCGAGAACCTCGCCGTCCTGTTCGCATCCGGCGACCTCAAGTTTGCCCACGACCTGCCGCTGCGCTCCGAGATCGAGGAAGACCTGGCCTCGTTCACGACGCAGACCACAGCCGCCGGGAACCAGATCATCACGCAGTCGCGGAACGCCTCCGGTCACGGCGACACAGGGATTGCCCTGATCGTCGCGGCCTTCGCCTCGCAGTATCTCGTGCGCCAGAATATCCGCGTCTCGACCCTGAAAGGCTGGTTCTAACCTGCGCTGTCGTCGCGCTCGTGGCCTTCGCGCCTGCCGTTGCCCGACGAAGCGCACGAGACGCGGGCAAACACCCCCGAAAAATCGCCCGCTGACGGGCGTCTCGGTTTTTTGGGCATCATTGCGCCTGCCAGCCTGCAACACGCCTTAGACGCGCGCTGCTGGGCGGTGGATCAAACCGTGGGTCGTCTTGCGCCAGAGCGACGGGGCGACGATCAACTCGACAACGGCAATCATCAGCGCGACGACGTGCAGGCAGCAGTAGACAGGCATCGCCATCGCATCACGGACGCTGCGACCTGACCGATAGGCCGCTACCATGAAGGTGATGATGGTCAGCGCGTAGCCCACAAACAGCATGACGGCGAGCGGACCATCTGGGTTCGAGATCATGACGGCAAGGCCGATGGGGTGCGACGCGATGCACAGCAGTTGAACGGGCAGTTGCAGCGCGAAGGCCAGCCTTGCCCGCCACGGCAAATCGTCGTTCCAGTGAACCATCGTCGTTTGGCAGAACCCTTTGAGCCAGCGCGACCGCTGCTTGACCCAGCTTGTGACCGTCACGGGCGCTTCCTCACCTGTCGCAGACATGACGGTGTGGAACGTGTAGTTGCGAGCCAGTCGCAAAGACAGGTCGGCGTCTTCGGTGACGTTGTGGGCATCGAACGCGCCGACCTCCATCAAGGCATCGCGGCGCAGATACTGCGACGTTCCACCAAGGAGGAACGGCAGGCCAAGCCAGTCGAGCATTGGCAGGACGCCGCGAAACAGAACGGCATACTCGAGCGCCCAGAGCCTCGCGATCAACGGGCCATCATGGTCACAGGCGAGGACAGCCTGCACGACGGCACAGTCGGGGTCAGCGACCATCCGCGCGACGGCGCGCCTTGGTTGATCTGGCGCGGGCCTGTCTTCGGCATCGAAGATCACCACCACGTCGCCGCGCGTGTGAAGCAGGCCGTAGTTCACGGCGCGAGGTTTCGTGCGCGGCTTGCCATCCGGGACGACGAGGACGCGATACGGCCAGAAGTCGAGAACCGCGCGCGTCTCGCGGTCGTCCGCCTCGACGAGCAGCACGATCTCGGGCGACGGGTAGTCGAGCGCGCGCATCGCGCGGGCGAGTTCTGGAATCACCGACGGCTCGCGATAGACGGGCAGCAGGATCGTCAGGGACGGCCAGCGGTCAGGCTCTGGGTTGTGGTGATCCCGCCACGCGACGAAGGCCCCAAGACGCAGGAGCAGCATTGACGCGAACAGGGGCGCAAGCAGCCAAGCCGCAGGCTCCCAGATCAGCGGTAGCGCGGCGACGATGAAGATGGACACGGCAACCCACGGCTCCTTGATCGAACGCGCGGAGTGATGCTCTGGAACGGAAGAAGCCGCCCAGTGGGCGGCTTCGTCGGTCTCTTGGAATGTCTGGTGCTTCATCCTGTCCACACCTCGCCAAGGTCGGACACGTCGCGGATGGTGCGCTGATCACCGGGGCGCAGACGTCGCGGACGTGACGACACAGCCACCCGCTTCATCTCTGACCGCGTGCGCGCCCGTGCCGCGATCTGGAGGGCCTGCGAGTAGGAGGTGCAGCGAATGCAGTAGAGCGCGCGACCGTTTCTCGCCTCGCCCCAGCCGGACAGGAACGAGTCCTGCATGTTGACGAACCACGTCATGAGGTTTCTCCGTTGCTAGAATCAGAAGGCCCGCCAACTCGGCGGGCCTTGGGTCTGGTTTGCTGTCAGCCTGCGGCGAGAAGCAGGAGCGTCAGCCAGCCGACGCCTTCGACGAGGCCGCGGAACACGCGCCAGAGGCGGCGCAGCCACGATGGGCGGGCAGCCGTCTGCTTGTCTCGACCCAGCGCCTTGATGGCTTGCGGCACAGACACGCGGAACCACTCGCGCTGATCGCTGACACGGTAGCGGGCAAGGACCGTATGAGCGTCGCGCTCAGCCGCCCGCACGTCGTCAACGGGCCATGCCTTCGCGACGGTGTAGGGCGCGGGTGATCCCGTATCGTGCAGTTCGGCTGCGCGTTCCTCTGGGGTTCGCGTCGTCATGCCAATCTTGCAGAGGTCGGGCATCGCCGGGTTGGTCAGGATGTATAACCAACCCGGCTCGATCACGCGGACGCTCATTTGCAAGCAGCCACGAGTGCGGCGGCGCGGTTCGTGTCCGCATCGTGCGCCGGGATGCGCTTCACGCCCTTGGGCATCAGCAGATAGTATTTGCCCGCCTTGCGCTCGACGCCGAGGCCGAGTGCGCCCATGTCGGTGCGCAAGGCCGACGACACGGTGTCCTTGTTCCAGCCAAGCGTTTCCATCAGTTCCTCGATGGTCGCGCCCTTCTTGAGCGCCTCGGCCATCAGATGCCGCTTCGATCCCGCCTTCGTGGCTTTCACGTCTTCGGGCTTGCCCGGTTCGATCATCACGCGGTCAGCGAGAACGCGGGGCTTGGGCGCGGCTTTGGGCGCAGCTTTCGCCTCAATGCCTTCGGCCATCAGATCGAACGCAACGCGGATGCCGTCGTCGGCCAGCACCTGTTGCACAGGGCCTTCGCCGTTCACGCCCTCGTCGGTAATCACGATCAGGGCCTTCGTCGAGAGCGAGGCAATCACGCCTTGCACCTGCTTCTGGGTCAGACCCGTGCGCTGCGCGATCTCCGGCACGTCGCCCCACGTCATGTTGTCCGCGAGCATGTCGTCCAGCGTCTCGGCACCATTCGCGTCGATCCCAGCGTCTAGGTAAGCCACGAGAACGCGCTTCTCCACCTTGGTCAACTTAGGCGGCTGCGCCTCGATCATTGCGACGAGGTCGGCCTTCGCGGTCTTCTTGAGTGCGGAGGCCGTCAGCGGCTTCGCCAGCATGTCGTTGAGGGCGGTCTTGGTCTGGGTGTTGAGGTCGGTCATGTCTGTCACTCCGTTGATGTGTTCCCGAAACGTTCCGGGCATAACTGAGTTATCGGACCTGTCCCCGGCGCTGCTCAACCGGAGATTGTGGCGCTATCCGTTGTTTGTTTGAGACACCGCTTGGCAATCGACTCCCGAAAGGTCGCGCAGTAGGGTGCCCAAAACGAATTGTTGAGGGGTTACAGGCGGATGGCACTACTGCATGACAAGGTGGCGCAGCTTCGGGCGCAACGAGGGCCGATGCCCGACGCGTTGCAGGGCGTGACGAAAGATAGGATTCGGGCCGTCCTGCAATACCTCGACCTTGGGTCGAACGCCGACCTAGTCGATTGCACCTTCGCGATGCTCGACGACGAGACGGACAGTTGGTTCACCAAGGCACCCGCCGGGGCGAAGGTCGCTGACGGCGCATCGACTGCACACCTCGCCTGCCATATCGGTATCCTTCAACGTGGTAGCGGCAAGCTGGACCGAGAGGGGCGCGACTACTGGATCAAGCCGCTCCGCGAGTTGGGCGGCTTCGAAGCGATCACGCTTGAGAAAGGCGAGTTCATCCCCGGACACGTCAAGGCAAAGTCGCCCAACTCGTGCTACCGTCTCGACGAGGCGCTAAAGGCTGTCCTGAAGGCCCCTGACGACGCATGGCGGGAAATGCTGGCGCAATGGGCGCGGGACGACGTGTCGCGCGAGCGCCGCGCCTTCCAAGCTGAGATGGCCGAGGCCGCGCGCAAACTGATCGACTCCGGGCACGCGCATCTGATCAAGGCAAGCGTCGAGAATTACGCGCCGCGCTTCCTCCCTGGCTACCAACTGCTCTACGTCGATGATGCAGACGGCGACCGCGTATCCGATGCGGAACGCGCGAAGATGGCAGAAGCCGGGGTTGGCCTGACTTTGGAGGACGCGATGCCCGACGCGCTGCTCTGGAACCCGGACACGGACCATCTGTGGGTGATCGAGGCGGTGACGAGCGACGGCGAGGTGGACGCGCACAAGGTCGCGCAGATGAACAGGCTGGCCGAACGCTGCGGCAAGTCGGGCATCGGATTCACGACGACCTACCGGACGTGGAAGGAGGCTGCTGCGCGCCAAGGCACGCATCAGAACATCGCCTACGACACGTTCATCTGGATTCAGGGCGACCCGGCCAAGCAGTTCAAGGTGACGGGTTAGAGCAGGTCGTCCATCGTCGTTTCGCCACGGCCCAGCGCCTCAAGCTGGTCTCGGCTCGGATAATGCAGGTTGCGCAGGTCAGTCGCGTTGACCTGCGTATGCCCCGAGAAGATGCGGAAATACTGGTCCACGGCCTCCGAGTTCAGGAAGGCGGCGAGGCCTTTGGCAAGGTCAAGCGGTAGGCCTTCGCCGCCCTCGTGGAAGTAGTTCAAGTGGTTCTCGAACCCAGCGCGCCCGCCGTCATAGATGGAAGCTACAAGGCGGCGCTTTTCTTCCTTGGCCGTGAAACGCTTGGTCAGGACGTAGATGCCTGCGGGCGTGATCAGCTTCGCCGTGTCGTCGTTGTCGGCCAGCGCGTTGTGCTTGCGGAAGTCGGGTATCGGCCAGCGGATGCCCCCGTCATGGAAGTGCTGCGGGTAGATCAGCGGCACCGTGTCGTCGCCCGGCTCCTTGCGCAGGTTGTCCCGCGTGCGGAAATCGACGACGCGCCCGGTCGATACCTTGATACCAAGGTCCGCAAGGATGCAGGGGAGAGTCTGAACGCTGTCCGCAAGGTCGTTGCCCGACACAGGCAACCGGATGAAGGCATGGCGATCAGAGGGGCGCACGATGTCCGTGAACGGCACGGCGCGCGGGTCGGTGAGGTCAGTCGAGAGCGAAACGTCGCCTTGCGCGCAGCCCTTGCGCACGCGGAAGATCATGTTCTCCTGCAACACGTCGTCATCCTTGAAGGAGGATCGACGGGACTCGAAGACATGCAGGTTTGAGATTGCGGACCCGCCCAGCAGCAGGCGGCGGAACGCCTCATAGTAGGACCCGTTACAGAAGGAGCGCGGCGTGATGGCGACGATCTCGCCGCCGTCGTCCATCTGCTGCAAGGCGACGGCGACGAAGGCAGTGTAGAGGTTCACTGTCTCGATCCCAAGGGAGCGCAGACCCAGCCGCCATTCCGAGGTCTGATTGATCTTGCCGTAGGGCGGGTTGAGGATGGCGCAGTTATAGGTGCGCTGCGCCTGTAGCAGCGGCTCCGACGATTGCAGGATGTAGTCGCCGCGTATGACCTCGCTCGTGAACTTGATGCCTGCCGCCGCGCACTGCTCAGCGCAGGCGTCAAGCGTGCCGTCGAGAATCGACGCAAGCTGGTCGTCCACCTCGTAGCAGGTCACGTCAATCGACTTGGGTGGGGTATCGCGGGAAAGTGCCTCCGCGACGAAAGCGGCGGTAAGAGCGCCCATGCCTGCGCCCGCATCGAGCAAGCGCACGTCGGGCGGCACATCGAACATTCCGGCCATGAAGGACGCGATGCGACCGGGCGTCATGAACTGCCCGAGTTTCGAGCGGCGCTTTGGGTCGAGCGTGGGAGATACTTCGAGGCGGGTCTGGTCGATAGATTCTAGGAGCAATTGTTCTTCCTTTGTTTTCGCCCATCATCGCATCAACGTGCGAGTCTGCCAACCAAAAGGAAAAGCCCGCGACCGTGAAGTCGCGGGTATTGGATCACGCAGCTTTAAGCCGCATTGGCAGCATCGTTGATGCTCATGCCGAGCGAGTGGATATGCTCGTCTAGCTGATCCTTGTAATACGTGATGATTTTGACGTGAGCTTCGCGGCTCAATCCCTCGAATACTCGGTCTGGGATGACTTCTCCTTGGAACCGGAAGGTTCCGTCGCCGTCGATTGAGAAGCTATCGACATCGTGGCAGAGAATGTCGTCGAGCGCTGCGATAGTAAGATCCCGCATAGGGGTCTCCCGTGGTGGCGAGTGAATATAGAGGGGAGCACCTGCCACCTGCGGAGCCCACGCCTCATCCGACCGCTTGCGCGATAGAATTCGTCATGTCTGGAACTCCGTTGATAGGCAGTCGCGAGCATTGCCCATCGACTGCACGAACCAACTACTACAGATTCGGCACGGTGGTCAACATCTAAGTTGCTGAAAAGACAGGGCGTTTAAACGGGCAGTGTTCCTGCCGCATGGCTTACTCCGGTGCTTGCGGCGAACCCGGTGGGCGGTTTCGAGGCTGGTGTGCCCGATCATCGCCCGCGTTGCAAAATCGTTGCAAAAACGAAAAAAGGCGATCCCGGAGGATCGCCGTTTTTTGTTTACAACCAAGTGGTTGATTGGCTCCGACGGTAGGGATCGAACCTACGACCAATTGATTAACAGTCAACTGCTCTACCGCTGAGCTACGTCGGAACGGTCTGGGCGATATAGCAGTGGTATTTTGTGGCGTCCAGTGGGTTTCGGCAGTTTTTTCAGCTTTTTCCAAATTGATTTCAAATCAGTCGAAATTTGGCGTCTCCTGACAAGGCACCGACAGGGGAAACGCGGTTTTTTCCGGTAAGATCAACAAGATGCGCAAGGACGTTGCGGGACGCGGCCCCCAGCAGCGCGGGGGGCGTTTCGGTGTAGATGAGCGTGGCCAGCATATGGGCCGTGGCGGGGCCGGCGGTGAGGGCGGCCAGAATATCGGCCTCCCGGGATTGGCGATGTGCGACGAGCCAGGCCAGACGGTCATGGGGGGTATCAACAGGGGCTCCGTGGCCCGGATAGAACACCCGCCAGCTTTGTTCATTCAGCCTTGTGCAGGAGGCCATGAAATCGGTCAGATCGCCATCAGGTGGCGACACAAGCGAGCTGGCCCAGCCCATAACGTGATCTGCGGTGAAACACGCGTCTCTCCAGCCCAGACTGATGTGATTGCCGATATGTCCGGGGGTGTGGATCACGTCCAGCGACCATGTATCGCCCTCGATCTGGTCCTTGTCAGCCACGATCCGGTCCGCGCGAAAATCGACGTCGATGCCTTCGCCGCCGCCAATCTGTGCGCCTTGGGCCAGTTGCGCCATGACGGCAGAGCGCCCGGCGGTCGCATCGCCAAAGGCAATAACCGGCGCGCCGCTGGCTTGGGACAGATCGCGCGCCAGGGGGGAATGGTCCAGATGGGTATGGGTGACGATGATATGGCTGATGTGCTGGCCTGGCTCGATGGCGGCCAGAATCGCGGCCAGATGGCGCGGCGACGCGGGGCCCGGGTCGATCACAGCCAGACCGCGCGTGCCGACAAGATAGGTGTTTGTCCCGCGATAGGTCATCGGCGAGGGGTTATCCGCCACAATCCGGCGCAAACCGGGTTCCAGACTCTGGGCAACGCCTATGGGTGGGTCAAATTCGTCGGGGGGGAGCATGGTTTGGCCTTTCGCGGCGGGAGGGGGCTGGCTAAGGTCTACAACATGTTCTTTGTCTGGCTCAAACGATATATGCCCCGTGGCATCTATGGGCGCGCTGCCCTGATCCTGCTGTTGCCTGTGGTGATTTTGCAGCTGGTGGTGACCGTGATTTTTGCGCAGCGCAATTACGAAGGTGTGACCACGCAAATGACCATCACCGTGCTGCGCGAGGTGGCATTGGTTCTGAACGTCGCCGCAGATGCACCATCGGCGGATCAGATTGCCCCGATGGTCCGACAACGGCTTTCCCCTTTGATGATGCAGGTGGAACCGGTCATGCCGGAGGAGCAGGTGCAGCAGAACCAGCTGTCCTGGTATGATTATTCGGGCCGCGTCATGATCGGCTTGTTTCAGGAACGCCTTGCTGAGTTCCGCACGCTGGATCTGACCGATCCGGGGCGGGTGCATCTATTTGCCGACACAGACCATGGCCCGATCCAGATCAGCTTTGACCGCGGGCGCATTTCAGCGTCCAATCCGCATCAGCTGTTTGTCTATACGTTTTCCTTCGGGTTCTTGATGACGCTGATTGCATTCCTCTATCTGCGCAATCAATTGCGTCCGATCAAACGGTTGGCCCGTGCTGCCGAAGCCTTTGGTAGGGGCCGCCACATCCCTTATACCCCTGCCGGCGCGGTTGAATTGCGCGCAGCCGGCAGTGCGTTTTTGGACATGCGCGCCCGGATCGAGCGGCACATCGAACAGCGTACGCTGATGTTGTCGGGGGTCAGCCACGATCTGCGCACCCCCCTGACGCGGATGCGGCTGAGCCTGTCGATGATGGAGGACCCCGAAGCCGGGCCCTTGCTGCAGGATGTCGAAGACATGCAGCGGATGCTGGATGAATTCCTTGATTTCGCCAAAGGGGCTGCCGAGGGCGAGTTCGAAAAGCTTGATCCCCACGCCTTGCTGAAATCTGCCGTAGCCGAGGCCCAGCGGGCAGGGCGCAACGTGACCCTGTTATCACCCCAAGGTGACGGATCAGGCACCGTGCGGCTGCGCAAAGGCGCGATTTTGCGGGCGGTGGACAACCTGATCTCCAATGCTGTGCGCTATGGTGCAAAGGCCGAGGTGTCGGTGCTGCTGACAGACAAGACCTTGCGCATCCGCGTAGAGGATGACGGCCCCGGTATCCCCGAAGACCGCAGGCTGGATGCGGTGCGTCCGTTTTCGCGGCTTGATCCCGCCCGAAACCAGAACAAGGGCGGTGGCGTCGGGCTTGGGCTTGCCATTGCCACGGACATCGCGCGCGCCCATGGCGGTGTGTTGCGGTTGGGGGTGTCCGAGGATCTGGGCGGGTTGCGCGCCGACATTGTTATCGCACGCTGACAGCCGGTGCCGAACGCGCTGACCCGAAGCCCGCGTGACGTATCCATCCTGTGACTTGTGGAAAACAACCAATGGATGTGTGATTCTGGGGGCGTCAACCCTTGGGGGTTTCAACCAAAGCTGATAAATACCCCCCTGAACAGGGAATATCCTTTTATATTTTCACAGATTAGCGCAATTTTCCTCACGATGGGCTGCACTAAGTATTTAATAAAATCAGATACTTAAGGGGTCACTCGTGCCCGCCCGATGGAAAGACACAAAATTGCCGATTTTACGCCCGCAATTCGTCTTGCGCCTGCTAAAGAGTGACCTTGAGGAACCTGAACCCATTAGCAGCCCGTCAATTTGGACGGCGATACTTTAGCAGGTCTCCCGGAGGGTCTTACACGTGATCAATAATTTCAGAGACTATATTTCATCAAAGGCATTCATTCTGGTTGCCGCTGTGGTCATGCTGAGCGTGTCCGGGATCGGGTATTCGATCATCAAAATGGACCACGACAGCCACTTATCCTCGGTCAAACGCGATGTGGAGCAAGGGCTTTACGCTGCCACCGAACAAATCCAGCTTCGGTTCTTCGAGACCGTTCTGGTCGCGAAAAACGTCGAAAGTATCCTGAGCATGTCCGGCGGGATTGTGGAAACCCACATTTCGCGGGTAGTGGAAGAATTCCAAAGACATAATCCGGCAATCATCGCTGTCGCCTTGGCCCCCGGCTTGGAGATCACGCACAGCTTTCCACAAACCCAAAACAGAAAGTCGATCGGTCTGAAATATTGGCAAGTGCCCGCCCAGATGACCAGCGTGGCAAAAGCCTACCGGACCCAAAGCTCCGTTGTGTCCGGGCCTGTTGCACTTGTACAGGGCGGCACCGGTTACATCCTGCGCTATCCTGTATTCTTGCAAAGCCCTGCTTTGAAGTCCGACAAGTTTTGGGGTATCATTTCAATCGTCATTAACGCGGACGGGCTGCTGAACGCCAACCAGCATGATTTCGGCAATGCCGAGAAATACGTCTTCGAACTGAATGAACTGCGCACGCCGCCGGAGGTCTTGTCGTCGCTTGATGTTGCGAAAACTCCGATGCGGTTCCAACCGGTTGTGACCGAATTCAGCATACTTGGCAGCAAGTGGAGAGCGACAGCGATTCCTGCGAACGGTTGGCCCGCCTATTCGCCAGAAAGCCGCTATTTGGTGGGGTCCGCATTCTTCTCTGCGCTGGTTCTGCTGGTGGTTCTTTTGGCCTATCGCAAACTTGCGGTGAAGAAAGAAAATGCACATTCCTTGCTGGCCGAAGCCGTGGGTTGCATCAACGAAGGCTTTATCGCCTTTGATGACAAGGAACGGCTGATGATCGTGAACCAGAAGTATCTGGATTACCATACCGATATCGCCGATCATGTGGTTACCGGAATGACGATGGAGAGCCTCGTAAGGCTGGCCGTCGAAAATCAGGATATTCTTCATGATATGGAGGATAAAGAAGCATGGGTTGCGCAGCGCTTGGAGGACTTCCGCAATCCGGGCGATTCATTCCTGCAAACAATCGGGAACGGGTATTGCCTTAAGGTGACTGAGGCAAAGACACCACATGGTTATACCGTGGGCATCTGGACAGACGTGACTGCTGAAAAACGCGCCCAAGAGGCCGCAGAGGCCGCCGACCGCGAGAAAACAGATTTCCTTAACAACGTCTCGCATGAATTGCGCACACCTTTGACCGTGATTTTCGGGCGCGCGACATTCATGCGCAACAGCGAAAAACTGCCCCATGCCAAGCGGCTGTTGAGCGCAATCGAGGCGGAGGGCACCACGCCCGAAGAATTGGCCAACGCGGTTACGAATTATCAACGCTTCGTATCTGACCAGGGTGCAGGGATCGCAGATTCGGCCCAGCACATGATCCGTCTTGTCGAAGACCTGCTTGATTGGACAAAGGTTGCCCGCGGCAAGCTGGACCTGGATATGGAGCGTCTGCAACTGGATGAGCTGTCAAGTTCCGTGGTGCAGGATCTGAAACCCAACGCCGAGGCGAAAGGGCTGTCGCTGACCTATTCCGGTGACTGGACCGCCGAAGCCATGGCCGACAAAGTACGGTTGAAGCAAATCTTGTACAACCTGATCAACAACGCGGTCAAATTCACCGACAAGGGCAGCATTCACCTGTCGATGGAAAAAGAGAACGGCTTTGTCGTGTTCAATGTGACGGACACGGGCCATGGCATCTCCGAGGAAAACCTCGAACGGGTCTTCCAGCGTTTCCAACAGGTTGATGGCTCCATGACGCGTCAAAGCGGGGGGCTGGGCCTTGGTCTTGCGATTTCCGAACAACTCGCAGCACTGCACGGCGGCACGCTTTCGCTGACCAGCACATTGGGTAAGGGCAGCACCTTTAGCCTAAGATTGCCAAGCGCCGAAGCCGACGTCAGCCTTGAGAAAGTCGCATGAAAGTCGCGTAAAACGGGCGCGGCTTTGCAAAGCGCAAGGTTGGTGTCTGTTATGAAGATTATTGTGGCTGGAGCGGGTAACGAGAATCGAACTCGTAACTAAAGCTTGGGAAGCTGCCGTGATACCTTTTCACCATACCCGCGCGCCATGACCCTGATTTAGGTTGTGGCGCGCAGAGCGTCAAGTCAGGACTTGGTGGCGGTGAAAAAGTTAATCTCGGCGGGGATGGCATGACCGTCAAATTGCGCAAATGCATCCGTCATGGCCGCTTGAATGCGGGATTTCGCAGGCGCGTCTGCATCGAAATGTTTGATCGTCCCGGCAGCAGGGCCGACATGCATCGACAGCGCCGCGATTTCGTGGGCTCCGCCGGGCAGGGTAAAGGCCATGTTTTCGGCGACACCCATTACATCGTTGAACCCCGCGCGCGCCAGCATGGCGCATGTCCGGTCGATGTCGCGCAACGCAAAAGGGCCGGGGGCATCGGGATCAGATTTTGGCGGCGCGCCCAGTTCGGCCTTGGCGATCTGCGCGGGCAGGGTGAACCATGGATTCGCGGGGATCTGGCCCCATGTGGCAAAGCTGAGCCCGCCGCCGGGTTTGATCGCCCGGCCGATGTTTTCAAACGCCGCAGCGGTATCGGCAAAAAACATCACCCCAAACCGCGAGATGACGTGATCGAATTGCGGCATCTGAAACGGGTGATCCGCCGCATCGGTCAGTTCAATACGGACCCAAGGCTGTGCCGCTGTCCGTTCTTTTGCGCGTGCAACCATGGTGGCCGAGATATCAACCGCCATGACATGACCATCGGGGCCCACAGCATCGCCCGCAAGCAGCGCCGACCCGCCGGTGCCGCAGCCGATATCCAGAACCCCATGGCCGTTTTGCACCCCTGCACGGCCAAGAACCCCGTCCAGAACCGGTGCCAGAAACGCATCCAAGGGGGCCTCGTAGGCGACCCATGTTGGCCCGGCATTATTGGTCCAGAAGTCTTCTTGGTCGTGATTTGCCTGTGACATGGGGTGCTTTCTGTAGCTGTTTTATCCGCGCCGGCGACGACGCCCGCCGCCCGCACCATCGCCGCCACTGCCGCCGGTGTTAAAGGTGGCCGTGGGCAGGGTCACGATGCTGTTAAGGATCGGGAAAGGTTCAACCGCGTTCGGAATCGCCGATGCGTTCACAAAATGCTCCTGAAAACGCGGCTCGATTGCGGTCTCGATCTTGTGGATATTGCGCACGGTCTCCTCGATCTCGGCCCGTGTGGTGCTATTGAGCAGGGCAATCCGCGCGCCGGTTCCTGCGGCATTCCCCGCCGAGGTGACCTTGTCCAGCGGCGCATCGGGGATCATGCCCAACACCATCGCGTGTTTGGTGCTGATATGCGCCCCAAAAGCACCGGCCAGCACGATACGGTCCACCTTGTCGACGCCGAACTTGTCCATCAGCAGGCGCGCACCGGAATACAGCGCGGCCTTGGCCATCTGGATTTCGCGGATATCGCGATTGGTCACGGTGATTTTCGGCCCGCCATTGGCCGTGCCGTCATAAACCAGATAGGAATTGGTGCGCCCGTCAGCAAAGACCATCGGCGATCCGGTTTGTTCGGCCGTGCCAATCAGGCCGGGGGCATCCACGATGCCGTGAATGCGCATCTCGGCCACCATCTCGATGATGCCGGACCCGCAAATGCCAGTCACACCGCTTGCGCCAATCGCGGCGTCAAAGCCCGGATCGTCAGACCACAAATCGCTGCCGATCACCTTGAACCGTGCGATCTTGGTCACGGGGTCAATCTCGACCCGCTCGATCGCGCCGGGGGCGGCACGCTGGCCGCTGCTGATCTGCGCACCCTCAAAGGCTGGTCCGGTGGGCGATGAACAGGCCAGCACCTTGTCGCGGTTGCCCAGCAGGATTTCGGCATTGGTGCCCACATCGACGATCAAGACCAGATCGTCGGATTTATCCGGTGCCTCTGACAGCGCAACGGCAGCGGCATCCGCCCCGACATGGCCTGCGATACAGGGCAGGAAATATATCCGCGCTGACGGGTGAATGGTCAGGTCCAGCTCGACCGCGCGCATCCGCAAGGCATTGGACGTCGCAAGGGCAAAAGGCGCTTGGCCCAGCTCGAACGGGTCGATGCCCAGAAACAGGTGGTGCATGACGGGGTTGCAAACAAAAACCGCATCCACGATCAGGCCTTTATCAACGCCACCTTCGGCGCAAATCTCGTCAAACAGGGTGTTCATGCCCGCACGCACCGAACGGGTCATCTCCTCCGCGCCACCCTCGTTCATCATGGAATAGCTGACCCGGCTCATCAGGTCTTCGCCAAAGCGGATCTGCGGGTTCATTACGCCTGACGACGCCACGACATCGCCGGTTTGCAAATCGCACAGATGCGCCGCGATGGTGGTAGACCCCAGATCGACAGCCAGCCCATAGACAGTCCCCTCGTAGAAACCCGGCCACAGATGCATGATGCGCGGCGGGTTCTCGTCATCGCCCAGATGCACGGCAACAGTGACCTTCCAGCCGCCCTTGCGCAGAATCTTCTGCATCACCTGCAAGATCTGCAAATCCGCTTTCACATTCTCAAGCTGCCATTGCTCTTTCAACGCCGCGCATAGCCGCTCCAGATCGCCCGAGGGGTCATGCATGTCGGGCTCTTGCACTTCGACGTAAAACAGCTTGGTTGACGGGTTCAGCACAATGTCACGGGCCTCGGCGCGCTTGCGCACCACTTGCTTGTGCACCTGGCTTTCGGCGGGCACGTCAATCACGACATCGCCCATCACCTGTGCCTGACAGCCCAGCCGCCGCCCGTCGATCAAACCGCGCTTGTCCTTATAGCGCTGCTCGACCGAGTTCCATTCGCTCAGCGCATCATCCTGAACCGTCACACCATGCTTGGGAAACTGTCCATACCCCGGCGACACCTGACATTTCGAACAAATGCCGCGCCCGCCACAGACCGAATCCAGATCGACCCCCAACTGGCGCGCCGCCGTCAGAATGGGGGTTCCTTTTGGAAAATGCCCGCGCTTGCCCGAAGGCGTGAATACCACCAGTGGATCGTTGCTCATCAAATCTGTCCTCAAAACCTTTGCCGCAACATAGCGAAGGCTGCGCCAGACGAAAGCCAAGATACGTCGCAAAATGCCGCATCCGCGCCCTCGCTTCTCTGGCTCTTAAATATCCTGGGGGTCGACCCAAAGGGTCGCCCCTTGATCACGGCGCGCCTTTGGCGCAACGGGCAGAGCCCCAACCGCCTGCAATCGAAACAAACCCTAAATGTCCCGCGCACCACGTGCATGAAATATGAACCCCAGAAAGTTCAACAACACCTGCGCCGCCAGAATGCTGGTCGATCCCGTCGGGTCATAATCCGGTGCCACCTCGACCAGATCAATGCCCACGATCTCGTGGCGCTTGGCTGCGGCCTGCAACAGTTCCAACACTTCGTAATACAGGAACCCACCGTGGGAAGGCGTGCCCGTGCCGGGCGCAATCGACGGGCAAAACGCATCAATGTCGACTGTCACATACAGCCGCGCGCCCTCTGGCACATGTGCCAAGACGCCCAATGTGCCCATCTTGCGCGCCTGCCGGACCGAAATAATATCCGACCCCATGGCGCGGGCATCATCATAGCCTTCGCGGGCGGTCGAGCTGACATTGCGGATGCCGACCTGCGTCAGCCCCGTCACATAGTCCTGCTCGGCGGCGCGGCGCATCGGGTTGCCGTGGCCATGGCGCACACCGTGGCGTTCATCGACGAAATCCAGATGCGCGTCGATTTGCAGGATATGAATGTCGCCTTGCCCGTCGAATGCACGGATACACGGGATATTGATCGAATGATCGCCGCCAATCACCACGGGCAGGGCACCGGCATCCAGAATGGCCCGCACGCCGGCTTCGATATTGGCATGGCTTTGTTCTGTATCGGTATGCACGATATCCGCATCGCCGATATCAACGATGTTCACATCCCCCGGCAGATACACCGCATCGTCTTCGTGATCATAGGCCCCCGCGTGGCCAAAGCTGAACAGGGTGGACGCCTCGCGCACCCCGCGCGGGCCAAACCGCGCACCCGCCCGCCATTGGGTGCCCGCATCAAACGGGGCCCCCAGTATCGCGACATCGGCATCCAAGGCCGCCCAATCGGGCTGATATGGGCGCTTGCCAAAGGTCGAAATGCCCACAAAAGGCAGATCAAGCCTGCCGCCCTCATATCCGTGATTTGCCATTCTGACGCTCCTTTGAAACCGGTTTGGCCCAGCTTTGACCGGGCTATGCGGTTTTGCAATGGTGCTGCGCGGCAAATGGCCCTTTCCAATCGGTACTATCCGTGAAATAGGAAACCGCCAAATGAACCCATGCAACCCGAGGTGCAATTATGGAGATTCGTGAGGCTCTGACCTTTGATGATGTACTACTGGTGCCAGCGGCATCGAGCGTGTTGCCGTCGACGGCTGACACACGCACATATGTGACAAATTCGATCGCTTTGAACATCCCGCTGCTCAGCTCGGCGATGGACACAGTGACCGAAAGCCGCATGGCGATTGCCATGGCCCAGGCGGGCGGCATGGGCGTGGTGCATCGCAACCTGACCATCGCCGAACAGGCCGAACAGGTGCGCCGCGTCAAACGGTTTGAAAGCGGGATCGTTTACAACCCGATCACCCTGCGGGCCAACCAGACCCTTGCGGACGCCAAAGCATTGCAGCAGCGCTATAACGTCACCGGTTTTCCGGTGGTGGATGAAAAGGGCCGCGTCGTGGGCATTGTGACCAACCGCGACATGCGTTTCGCCACTGCCGATGACACACCGGTGCATCTGATGATGACCGTCGACAAACTGGCCATCTTGCACGAACCCGCCGACCGCGAAGAAGCGATCAGCCTGATGAAGGCCCGCCGGATCGAGAAATTGCTGGTGACCGACGGGGAGGGCAAATTGACGGGTCTTCTGACCCTCAAGGACACCGAACAGGCGGTTCTGAACCCCACCGCGTGCAAGGACGGTCTGGGCCGTTTGCGCGTGGCCGCAGCAACCACCACGGGCGATGCCGGTTTTGAACGGTCGCAAGCGCTGGTCGATGCGGGCGTGGATATGATCGTGATCGACACTGCGCACGGGCATTCCGAAGGCGTGGCCATCGCGGTCGAGCGCGCCAAAAAGCTAAGCAACGAAGTACAGGTTGTGGCGGGCAACGTCGCAACGGGCGAGGCGACCCGTGCCCTGATCGGTTCGGGGGCGGACGCGGTCAAGGTTGGCATCGGGCCGGGCTCTATCTGCACCACACGGATGGTGGCGGGCGTTGGCGTTCCACAGCTGACGGCGATCATGGATTGTGCAAAAGCAGCCGGTGATATTCCGGTGATTGCCGATGGCGGCATCAAGTTCTCGGGTGATTTTGCCAAGGCAATCGCGGCGGGTGCGTCTTGTGCCATGGTCGGCTCGATGATCGCCGGCACGGACGAATCCCCCGGCGAAGTTATTCTGTATCAAGGGCGTAGCTTCAAAAGCTATCGTGGCATGGGGTCGCTTGGTGCGATGGCCAGCGGCTCTGCCGATCGGTATTTCCAGAAAGATGCGGCCAGCGACAAACTGGTCCCCGAAGGGATCGAGGGTCAGGTCGCCTATAAAGGCTCTGCCGCGGCAGTGGTGCATCAAATGGTCGGCGGTTTGCGCGCGGCGATGGGATATACCGGCTGTGCGACCGTGGACGAGATGCGCAAGAATTGCTCTTTCGTGAAGATCACCGGCGCGGGCCTGAAAGAGAGCCACGTCCACGACGTGCAAATCACCCGTGAGAGCCCGAACTATCGGGTTGGCTAATGGCTCACCGGTCTCGCTTTGAAAGGCAACTAAACGTGGCAGTTACATGACCCCCGGCGCGCGCGTCGCAGCGGCGATCGAAATCTTGAACGCGATGGCCGATGGCCAACCGGCCGAGCAATCCCTGACCCGTTGGGGCAGGGGCAATCGCTTTGCGGGCTCCAAGGATCGCGCGGCAATCCGGGATCATGTCTTTGCCGTGTTGCGCCAGCGCCGCACCGCTGCCCAACTGGGCGGAGGCGAGACTGGACGCGCCTTGATGATCGGCATTTTGCGGGCGCAAGGCACTGATCTTTCTGCGCTTTTCAACGGTGTCGGCCATGCGCCACAGCCCTTGACCGATGCAGAGCAGGGTATCGAAACCGAGGCTGACGAAGCAATCGAGTGGAACCTGCCGGACTGGATTATCCCCCAGTTCAAGGCGTCGCTCGGCCCCCGCGCCGAAGCCGTGGCATTGGCCCTTCAGGCCCGTGCCCCGATCACCTTGCGGGTGAATACAGCCAATATCACGCCCTCTGCCGCTGTGGTAGAACTGGCCGAACAGGGCATTCAAACGCGCGCTAATCCTCTGGCCGAAACTGCATTGACCGTCACCGAAGGCGAGCGGAAAATCCGCAACTCTGTCAGTTACTTGGAGGGCAATGTGGAGCTTCAGGACGCGTCCAGCCAGGCGGTTGTCGCGGCGATTTCCGGCACAGGCCGGATCTTGGATTACTGTGCGGGCGGCGGCGGCAAGGCGCTGGCCTTGGCAGTTGACCCGGCTGCGACGGTGATGGCCCATGATATCGACCCGCGCCGGATGCAGGATTTGCCCGCCCGTGCCGACCGCGCAGGCAGGACGATCCGCCAGATTGAAGCCGACATGCTGGCGAACGAGGCCCCGTTTGATGTGGTCTTGTGCGATGCGCCCTGTTCGGGCAGCGGGGCCTGGCGCCGGTCGCCAGAAGGCAAATGGACCCTGTCCGCGTCACGTCTGGACGAGTTAACTCAAATTCAAGACAATATTCTAGACGCCGCAACGGCATTGACGGCCAAGAACGGCGTTCTGGTCTACGCGACCTGTTCCGTTCTGGCATGCGAAAACGAAGACCGTATCGCCGCATTCCTGGCACGCAACAGCGGCTGGTCTGTCGGGTTCCAAAAACGTTTTGACCCGAATGACGACGGTGACGGGTTTTTCACGGCACACTTGAAAAGAGATTGATGAGGTATATGATCAACCTGAACGTGTTTATCGGGTTGAGCTTCATTAATTGACGGTACCTTAACCTTCCTGGACGTAAACCGTTTGTATGTTTATGCGAGGGGAGGGTCGTTTTTGTCAAAATTGAACAGCGTTACCTTAGTCAGACGCAGGCGGATGCTGGTCGTCTTTATCGCTGCCATTTTGACCTTTGTTGCGGCCTTTGTGGCGCAGCAACCCTATCTGACGCGCGTTTTCATCTCTGCCGGTGCGGCGCTTGGATGTGTCGCGGGGATAGGTTTTATTGCTGATATCCTGACGGAAAAACGGATCGGTCGGGATGTGCAGGCTGTCTCCGACTTTATCGCAAATGACGCCAGCCCCAGTGTTTTCGCGACCGAAGACGGGCTTGTCACCGCGCAAAATCCAGCAGCGTCCCTCCTGTGCAAGGCGAACCCGACCACGACTGTCGCTGCCTTTCTGTCAAGCCTGCTTGCAAGCCCCTCGGCGCATGTGTTCCGTCTTCAGGACCGCGCGGAAATAGACGGAGCGGCACGTGAAGATATCATGACCCGCACTGGCCCGATGCGCCTTTCGACCCACCGCGTGGCAACCGGTTATTTGTGGCGCCTTGAAGCCGTTCAGGAAAAAGGCCCCGCGCGGTCGCGTGACTTTGAACAGTCCTTGCCGATGTTGATGGTTGGCCGGTCGGGTGCCGTTTTGTTCATGAACGAAGCGTCCCGCGCCCTTATCGGTACCCGGGTGAAAACACTGGATCGTTTGTTCAAATCATTGCCTGTCGCCCATGGCGATCTGGCCGAGGTGACGACGACACAGGGCGAAACAAAGATGCTGGTCGCGGAACTGGATGCGGGGGCAGGGCGTAAGGCATTGTATTTGCTTCCCGCTTACGCACCGCGCGCTCAGGATTCAGGGTGGAACGTGTTTCAGGAACTGCCCATACCCTTGGTCAAGATTGCCCCGAACGGCGCAGTGCTGTCCTATAATCAGCTGGCCGCAAAGCTTGTTGGCCCGGGGTTGCAGCCCGATGCGCTTTTGGCATCGCTCATGGAAGGGCTGGGTCGGTCGATCAATGATTGGCTGACCGACACCTTGGAAGGCAGGTTGATCCAGAAATCGGAATTCCTGCGGTTGAAACGCGACGATCGAGAGACTTTCGTGCAGGTCACCCTGAACCTGGTGACCGATCAGGGGGCCCCCGCGCTGATCGCGGTCCTCAACGATGCAACCGAATTGAAAACGCTTGAGGCGCAATTTGTGCAAAGCCAGAAAATGCAAGCTATCGGGCAGTTGGCCGGCGGTGTTGCCCATGATTTCAACAACCTTTTGACAGCGATTTCAGGGCATTGCGATCTGTTACTGTTGCGCCATGATCAGGGGGATCCTGATTTCAGCGATCTTGTCCAGATCGACCAGAATGCCAACCGCGCCGCCGCTTTGGTGGGGCAACTGCTGGCGTTTTCGCGCAAACAAACCCTGCGGCCCGAAACATTGAATCTGCGCGACACGCTGGCAGACCTGACACATTTGTTGAACAGGTTGGTCGGGGAAAAGGTGACTTTGACGCTCAGCCATGATCCGGTTTTGAAACCCATTCGGGCTGATAAAAGGCAGCTGGAACAGGTTCTTATGAACCTGGTGGTCAATGCGCGCGACGCAATGCGGGAAGGCGGGGAGATCAAGATCACCACCGAATGCGTCAAGTTGCAAAGCCCGTTAAGGCGCGACCGCGCCACCGTTCCGGCCGGGCAATATGTGACCTTGCAAGTGTCGGACGAAGGTGTCGGTATTCCCGAAGATAAACTGCAAAAGGTGTTCGAGCCGTTTTTCACCACCAAACGCACTGGCGAGGGGACAGGGCTGGGCCTGTCGACAGCCTATGGCATTATCAAACAATCTGGCGGGTTCATTTTTATCGACAGCACCGTCGGAGTCGGCACCATATTTACCCTTTATTTCCCGGTTATGGCCAATAGTCTGACCACACCGGCCAAGCCCGCCGTCGTGTCGGCACCACCAGCCGGTTTCGACGACGGGATCATCCTGCTGGTCGAGGACGAAGCCCCCGTGCGGGCCTTTGCCAGCCGTGCACTGCGGATGCGCGGCTATACCGTGCTCGAGGCTGAATCTGCCGAAGCTGCGCTTAAGACACTTGAGGATGAGACGCTGAACATCGATGTCTTCGTCACCGATGTCATCATGCCGGGCATGGACGGGCCCAGCTGGATTCGCAAAGCGCTGATAGACCGGCCCGGTGTTCCTGTCGTTTTCGTATCGGGCTATGCCGAAGACAGCTTTGGTGCCGAACAGACAACAATCCCTAATTCGGTGTTTTTGCCAAAGCCGTTTTCACTGACCGATTTAACAACAACCGTACATAATCAAATGCGGTGACCGGCAAATCGCAACTAGGCGATAGAATCGTAAAGCGCGAATTCGTCCTCGAATTTGCGGCGAAACCGTTCTTCTATATCCGGCGACAGCGTCAATTCCATCTCGGGAGAGACGTTTTCACGTTTAAGATCAAGGGTTACGCCAAGCCGATCAGATAAAAACTGCTGTAGTCTGGGTTGATCTTCATAGCGGAAATAATGGGTGATCCCGGTGCCATTCGGTTGTGCGGCCATAAAGTTCAGCTGACTGCCGACATCGGCGAATCCGGGTTTTTTGCCTTTCATATAGGCCAGAATAAACTCGTCAAAGGTGACATCAAACGTCGCATTGGGTTTGCCTTGCATGAACGGCCGGCGGCGGTACCGGTACCAACTGCCCAGCCAGCTGATCGGCTCGCGCATGACGGCCATCAGCTCCAGTTCTGCATCGCACACCTTTAAAAACATCGGCCGGATGAATCGGTTGTAGCGGTAGACAGGGGCATGTTTCAGCATCGGCGGTTCGGAAATCACCATATCTGCACGCGGGGCCAAGGCAGTTTCATAGGCCGTCGTCCCGGTCTTGGGGACGGATAGAAAGGCAAGGCGTTCTTTAAAGAAAACAAGCATATAGACGATATTCCAAACTCAATTCAGCCGATCTTGTCCCAGTAAACCACATGTTAATCACTTCGGATAAAAGATGGAACATGAAACAAAACGATTGAAATGTTCTGCTTTTGGTCCCATACGGAACATATAAGGAACAAAACCCAGGTGGCACAGGCAACGATTGCGGCTTGATGACCACTGTGACAGTAAAGGGATACCCTAAAATGGCAACGGCAGATCTTTTGACAATGGACAACAAGAAACAAGCTGAAAAGCAAAAGGCCCTTGATAGCGCGCTGGCACAGATTGAACGCCAGTTCGGCAAAGGGTCGATCATGAAACTTGGTGCCGAAGGTGCCATTCAGGACATTAAATCAAGCTCAACCGGCTCGCTTGGCCTTGATATCGCATTGGGAATCGGTGGTTTGCCGATGGGCCGGATCATCGAGATCTACGGCCCCGAAAGCTCGGGCAAGACCACGTTGACGCTGCATTGCGTTGCCGAGCAGCAAAAACAGGGCGGTGTCTGTGCATTCGTTGACGCGGAACACGCGCTTGATCCGCAATATGCGAAAAAACTGGGCGTCGATATTGACGAATTGCTGATCTCGCAGCCCGACACGGGCGAGCAAGCCCTTGAAATCGTTGATACTTTGGTGCGTTCTGGTGCCGTGAACATGGTTATCATCGATTCGGTTGCGGCGCTGACGCCGAAATCGGAACTCGAAGGCGACATGGGCGACAGTTCAGTCGGTGTTCAGGCGCGGCTGATGTCACAGGCGATGCGGAAACTGACCGGGTCGATCTCTCGCTCGAACTGCATGGTGATCTTTATCAACCAGATCCGGATGAAGATCGGCGTTATGTTCGGTTCTCCCGAAACGACATCGGGCGGTAATGCGCTGAAATTCTATTCCTCGGTACGGCTTGATATCCGCCGCATCGGTGCGCTTAAGGATCGTGACGAAGTTGTCGGCAACGCCACGCGCGTCAAGGTCGTGAAAAACAAGGTCGCAGCGCCGTTCAAACAGGTTGAATTCGACATCATGTATGGCGAAGGCATTTCGAAAATGGGCGAACTGCTCGATCTGGGCGTCAATGCCGGCGTGGTTGATAAATCGGGATCATGGTTCAGCTATGGCGACGAACGCATCGGGCAGGGGCGCGAGAACGCCAAAACCTTCCTGAAAGAGAATGAAGCCATGGCGCTGGATATCGAAGATAAAATCCGCGCCGCCCACGGGCTTGATTTCGCGGGTTCAGACAAGGATGACATCGACATTCTTGAGGCATAATTGCCCCAAAACTGGATTTCAGACTGGGCGTGCCAACCGGCGCGCCCTTTTTCGTGGGATGGGCCTGTGGACAGTGCCCCGCCGCAGGGTTATTTGAATGCAACGCATTTTTGCCCCTCGAAAGGCCCCGCATATGAAGACGCTTAACGATATCCGATCAACGTTTCTTGGCTACTTTGAAAAGAACGGCCACACGGTGCTGCCCTCCAGCCCGCTGGTACCGCGCAACGATCCCACTTTGATGTTTGCGAACTCTGGCATGGTGCAGTTCAAAAACCTGTTCACCGGTGTCGAAACCCGCGATTACAAACGTGCCACAACAGCGCAAAAATGCGTGCGCGCTGGCGGAAAGCACAATGATCTGGACAATGTCGGATATACCGCGCGCCACCATACCTTCTTTGAAATGTTGGGGAATTTCAGCTTTGGCGACTATTTCAAAGCCGACGCAATTGCGTTTTCCTGGGAGCTGATCACCAAAGAACTCGGGATCGACCCCAACCGGCTTTATGTCACGGTCTACCATACCGATGACGAGGCCGCGAACATTTGGAAGAAAGTCGCAGGTTTGCCTGACGACCGCATTATCCGCATCGCAACGGATGACAACTTTTGGATGATGGGCCCGACCGGCCCCTGTGGCCCGTGTTCGGAAATCTTTTATGACCACGGCGACCACATCTGGGGTGGCCCTCCCGGCTCTCCGGAGGAGGACGGCGACCGGTTTGTGGAAATCTGGAACCTGGTTTTCATGCAATACGAGCAGTTGGAGGATGGCACCCGAAAGCCGTTGCCGAACCAGTCGATCGACACAGGTATGGGCATCGAACGGGTTGCCGCGCTGTTGCAGGGCACCAACGACAACTATGCCACCGACCTGATGCGCAACCTGATCGTCGCAAGCGCCAATGCGTCCAATACCGACCCCGACGGCCCCGGCAAGACGCATCATCGCGTGATCGCGGATCACCTGCGCTCCACCTCTTTCCTGATCGCGGATGGCGTGATGCCGGCAAGCGACGGGCGTGGCTATGTCTTGCGCCGGATCATGCGCCGCGCCATGCGTCACGCGCATTTGCTGGGCATTCAGGACCCGCTGATGCACCGTTTGGTGCCTGAACTGGTGCGCCAAATGGGCGGTGCCTATCCCGAACTGGGGCAGGCCCAAGCGCTGATCACGGAAACACTTCTGCTTGAAGAAACCCGTTTCAAAAAGACGCTCGATCGCGGCCTCAAGCTGCTGGACGATGAATTGCGTGATCTGCCCGAAGGCGCAAACCTGTCCGGCGATGTCGCGTTCAAACTCTACGACACCTATGGTTTCCCGGTCGACCTGACCCAGGACGCTCTGCGTGAAAAAGACCGCGGCGTTGATCTGGACGGCTTTAACGCCGCGATGGGCAAGCAAAAGGCGCAGGCCCGCGCCGCGTGGTCCGGTTCGGGTGAAGCCGCTGATGCGACCGTCTGGTTTGACGTGGCCGAGGCCGCGGGGACGACTGATTTCCTTGGCTATGACACGGAAACCGCTGAAGGTCAGATTGTGGCGCTGGTTCAGGATGGCGAACAGGTCAAGACCGCCAAAGCGGGTGACAAGGTGCAGATCGCCCTGAACCAAACGCCGTTTTATGCCGAAAGCGGTGGTCAGGTGGGCGATACCGGTCTGATCAAGACGGAAACCGGCAGCGTCACGGTCACGGATACGCGTAAAACGGCCGGTGTATTCATTCACTTTGGCGATGTGACCGAGGGCACGGTTTCCCCCGGGCAGGCGGCTGTGCTTGACGTTGATCATGCCCGCCGCACCGCCATTCGCGCCAACCACTCTGCAACGCACTTGCTGCACGAGGCCCTGCGCAACGCGCTTGGTGACAACGTGGCACAGCGCGGGTCCTTGAACGCGGCAGACCGTCTGCGTTTTGATTACAGCCACAACCACGCCATGACCGCCGACCAGATCGCGCAGGTCGAACAGGAAGTGAACGCCTATATCCGGCAGAACGCGCCGGTCGAGACGCGGATCATGACCCCGGATGACGCCCGTGCCTTGGGCGCGCAGGCGCTGTTCAGCGAAAAATATGGCGACGAGGTGCGTGTTGTGTCGATGGGCCGTGAGGCCGGATCGGGCAAGGGCGCGGACAAGGCGACCTATTCGCTGGAGCTTTGCGGCGGCACCCATGTGCGCCAGACCGGCGACATCGGCGCGTTTGTTGTGTTGGGCGACAGCTCCAGCAGTTCTGGCATCCGTCGGATCGAAGCCCTGACCGGCAACGAGGCGCTGACCTGGCTACGTGCCCAGGAAGCCGCATTGTCGCGCGTGGCATCCGAGCTGAAAACCTCGACCGCCGATGTGCCAGACCGGGTGCGGGCGCTGATCGATGAACGCAAGCAACTCAGCAATGAGGTCGCGCAATTGCGCCGCGAGCTGGCGATGTCCGGTGGCGGCGCTTCCGCCCCTGAAACACGCGATGTGAACGGCATGACGTTTATGGCGCAGGTTCTGTCCGGTGTAACGGGCAAGGATCTTCCGGCTCTGGTCGACGAATACAAAGCCAAGCTTGGCAGCGGCGTCGTGCTGTTGATCGCTGACGCGGACGGCAAGGCGGCCGTTGCCGCAGGGGTGACCGCCGATCTGACCGGGCAGGCCTCGGCCGTGGATATCGTCAAGGCCGTTGTCGCGCAATTGGGCGGCAAAGGCGGCGGTGGCCGTCCTGATATGGCCCAAGGCGGGGCGAAAGACGTTGCAAACGCAGACGCGGCCATCGCGGCGGCCGAAGCCATCTTGAAAGGATAACCCCATGCCAGCACTCTGGATCGCCCATGTCACCGTCACCGACGAAGACGCCTACGGCAAATACGCCAAACTAGCAGGCCCCGCGATTGCGGATCACGGCGGCAAGTTTCTGGCCCGCGCTGCGCGTTTTGTGCAGCTCGAAGGCAAGGAACGCCCACGCAACGTCGTGGCCCGCTTCCCCTCGCTGGAAGAGGCCGTGGCCTGCTACAACTCGCCCGCCTACCAAGAGGCGCTAAGCCATGCCAAAGGGGCGTCTGAACGCGAACTGATGGTTGTCGAGATCGAAGACTGATCCCAAACCACCCCAGTTTATAAAAATACAATAGGCCCGCTTTGGCGGGCCTAATTGCTTTTCCGACACCCCAATTTCAACACCTCACCAACCACAATAAAAAAGGAGGGCCGCAAAGCCCCCCTTCCGAATGGTCTGAAATCCCGGGGGTCCGGGGGCTGGCCCCCGGTCCGGTGATTAAATCATGCAGACTTCGACATCCGCTTGCGCTCGTGCGGGTCAAGGTAGCGCTTGCGCAGACGTACCGCGTTTGGCGTCACCTCCACCAGCTCGTCGTCATCGATATAGGCAATCGCCTGTTCCAGTGACAGCGTGACAGGCGTTGTCAGACGCACGGCTTCATCGGTACCCGACGCCCGGACGTTGGTCAGCTGCTTGCCCTTCAACGGGTTCACTTCCAGATCGTTGTCACGGCTGTGTTCGCCGATGATCATGCCCTGATAAACGGCTTCTTGTGCGCCGATAAAGAACTTGCCGCGGTCTTCCAGTTTCCAAAGCGCATAGGAAACCGATGTGCCATTCTCCATCGAAATCAGAACACCGGCGCGACGGCCCGGGATCGGACCTTTATGCGGGGCCCAGTCGTGGAAAACACGGTTCAACACACCGGTCCCGCGGGTATCGGTCAGGAATTCACCGTGATAGCCGATCAGGCCACGCGATGGCACCAGGGCGATGATGCGGGTTTTACCGGCACCGGCTGGTTTCATCTCTGACAGTTCGCCCTTGCGCGGACCGGTCAGTTTTTCGATCACAGCACCCGAATATTCGTCGTCCACGTCGATGGTGACTTCTTCGATGGGCTCAAGACGCTCGCCGTTCTCGCCTTCGCGGAACAGAACCTGAGGGCGCGATACCGACAGTTCAAACCCTTCGCGGCGCATGTTTTCGATCAGAACACCCATCTGAAGTTCGCCACGACCGGCGACTTCGAAGGCTTCGCCACCGGGGGTGTCGGTGACTTTGATCGCAACGTTGGATTCGGCTTCTTTCATCAGGCGGTCACGGATGACGCGGGACTGAACTTTCTTGCCGTCACGACCCGCCAGCGGGCTGTCGTTGATGCCGAATGTGATGGTGATTGTGGGCGGATCGATCGGCTGTGCGGGCAGGGCGGTGTCCACGGATGTGGCCACGATGGAATCAGCCACGGTCGCTTTGGTCATGCCTGCGATCGATACGATATCACCGGCTTCGGAACGTCGATGGGCTGCTGGCTCAGGCCGCGGAACGCCATGATCTTGGTGACGCGGAAGTTCTCGATCAGCTTGCCGTCACGCGACAGCGCCTTGACCTGCTCGCCTGTTTTCAACTGGCCGGTTTCAACGCGGCCTGTCAGCATCCGGCCAATGAACGCGTCCGCGCCCAAAGTGGTTGCCAGCATGGTAAACGGCTTGTCGATGTCTTTCAGCTGCTTTGGCGCAGGTACGTGCTTGACGATCAGGTCGAACAGCGCCGACAGATCCTTGCGCGGGCCGTCCAGTTCCATGTCGGCCCAGCCATTGCGGCCCGACGCGTACATATGCGGGAAGTCGAGCTGTTCGTCATTCGCACCAAGGCTGGCGAAAAGGTCGAAACATTCGTCCAGCGCGCGGTCGGGTTCGGCATCGCCCTTGTCGACCTTGTTGAGGACAACAATAGGGTTCAGGCCCAGTGCCAGCGCCTTGGAGGTCACGAATTTGGTCTGTGGCATCGGGCCCTCGGCCGCGTCAACCAGCAACACAACACCGTCAACCATCGACAGGATCCGTTCGACTTCGCCACCGAAATCGGCGTGGCCGGGGGTGTCAACGATGTTGATGCGCAGGCCCTTCCACTCGACCGAGGTCGGCTTGGCGAAAATCGTGATGCCGCGCTCGCGCTCCAGATCGTTGCTGTCCATGGCGCGTTCTGTGGTCGCCTGGTTTTCGCGGTAGGTACCGGATTGTTTCAGAAGTTCGTCCACCAGCGTCGTTTTGCCGTGGTCAACGTGAGCGATAATTGCGATGTTGCGCATGTCCATTGGGGTATGCCTTTGATAGGAAAGAGGGCCGCGCGCACTGTTGCACCGCAGCATTTGCGCCGCGCATACCGTGGTGCGCGCCAGAAAGCCAGCCCTAATACCAAACCAAAGGCGCGCTTCGGCAGGATTCAGTGCGTTGTGGTGTTTGAAAACAGGTGGATCACCAAAATTCCGGCAATGATCATGAACAGACCCACCAGCGCAGGCAGATCCAGCTTCTGCCCGAAAATCACATAACCGATGCCCGCAATGCACACGATGCCCAGACCGGACCAGATCGCATAGACGATGCCGACGGGCATCACCTTGAGCGCCAGCGCCATAAAGTAGAACGAGATCAAATAGAAGATCACCACCCCGACCGAGGGCCACAAACGGGTGAACTGCTGCGAGGCCTGAAGCGCCGTGGTGCCCATCGTTTCTGACACAATCGCGATAAACAGCCAGAGGTAATGCATTGTTCTAAAACCTTTTCAAAGGGGCAGGGCCGTGGTCTCCTTGATCTCTTCCATCACGAAACTGGCGGAAACATCAACAAGCGATACGCGCCGGATCAGCGATTGATACAAACGATCATACCCCGCCATATCCGCAACGCGCGCCCGGATCAAATAATCCAGATCACCGGTCATGCGGTACACGCCCTGAATTTCGGGCATGGCTTTTGTGGCCTTGGAGAATGCGTCGAGCCAGCCGGGTTCATGGGCATTGGTGCGGATCTGCATGAACACGGTCAGCCCCAGCCCCAGTTTTGCGGCATCCAGCAGGGCCACCCGTGCGGTAATGACGCCGCTTTCCTCAAGGGTGCGAATGCGCCGCCAGCAGGCATTGCGCGACAGGGCGACGCTTTCGCTGATCTGGTCAAGCGATTGATCCGCGTTACGTTGCAATTCACCCAGGATACGGCGGTCTATGTCATCAAATGTCCTCATGGGGGCATCATTAATGTGAAAATATCCCACGACAAGGGGATTTTCAGTGATCTTTGGGATAAATGCACGGGGTGTTTTGGGTATCTTCCTCAAAAGCCGGTAAGCAACAGGAACATCCCCATGATCTCACGCATCTTTCTTGAACATCCCGCCAAGGTCGACGAAACATTTCTGGAGCATATGGCCTTTGCGCTGAAATTTGCGGGTCTGCTGTTTGCAGCGGCAGGCGCGGCCTTGGTTCATGCGCTTGTGCCATGCCTCTTCGAAAAGACCGCCAGCGGGATCATCGCAAAGCTTTATGCCAAGACCCATAATCGCGGGGCCTGAGATCAGGTCGCGATATAGCGGTCCCTGCGGTGGTTGAAGGTGATGATCATGTTCAGCACCACAGCCCCCAGCAGCGAATAAAACACCACCGAAGCCGGAAACAGGAACATCGCGGCGGTGAAAATCACCGCGTCGGTGATCAGTTGCACCCAGCCCGCCTTGAACCCTGTGGTATCTTGTACCAGCAGCGCAATGACACCCAGCCCACCAAGTGATCCGTTGTGACGGAACATCGCCAGCAGCCCAAGACCCACGAGTGATCCGAAAATCACCGCACCCAAGGCAGGATCAAGTGACTGGATCGTGAAGCCCAAGGGCAGCAGCGTGGTGACAACAGACAAAAGCGTAACTGAAATCAGCGATTTGATCGTGAACGCCGCCCCAAGCCGTTTATAGGCCAGAAAATAGAACGGCAGGTTGATCGCGAAAAACACGACGCCAAAGGAGGTGCCCGTCAGATAGGCGATAATCACCGCCAGACCCGCCGTCTGCCCCGTGATCAACCCCACGGAGGTCAGAACATGAATGCCAAGCCCGCACAAAAACACCCCAAGGCTCAGTCCTTGGATATCGTCGACCAGATTGTGATGGGGGCTCAGAGGTTTCTTCATCCTCTTGAGGTAGGACAGCTATGTTGACCTGTCTAGGGGGTGTCCCGCAGAATTTGCGGCAGCGCAGCGAAACCTCGCGTCATATGGAAGTTCTGCACAAAAAAAGGGCCACCCCGATCGGAGCGGCCCTTGTGATCTTATCCCTTCAAGGCCTTGTTCAGGTTCTCGTCCACCTTCTCAAGGAAACCCATCGTGGTCAGCCAACCCTGATCGGGGCCAACCAGCAGCGCCAGATCCTTGGTCATGTGGCCCGATTCCACCGTATCAACGACGGTTTTTTCCAATGTCTCGGCGAAACTGGTCAACGCCGCATTGCCGTCCAGTTTGCCGCGATGCTTGAGACCACCGGTCCAGGCATAGATCGACGCGATGGAGTTGGTCGAGGTTTCCTCGCCCTTCTGGTGCTGGCGGTAGTGGCGGGTGACGGTGCCATGGGCGGCCTCGGCCTCGACCGTCTGGCCATCGGGGGTCATCAGAACCGAGGTCATCAACCCAAGCGAGCCAAAGCCCTGAGCCACAGTATCGGACTGCACATCGCCATCGTAGTTCTTGCAGGCCCAGACATAACCGCCGTTCCATTTCATCGCGCAAGCGACCATGTCGTCGATCAGGCGGTGTTCATAGGTAATGCCAGCCGCCTTGAATTTGTCTTGGAATTCAGTCTCGTAGATGTGCTGGAACAGTTCGAGGAACCGTCCGTCATATTGTTTGAGGATCGTGTTCTTGGTGCTCAGATAGACCGGCCAGCCAAGGTTCAGACCATAGTTCATCGACGCGCGGGCGAAATCGATGATGGATTTATCAAGGTTGTACATCGCCATCACAACGCCTGAATCCGGTGCGTCAAACACCTCGCGTTCGATCTCCGTGCCGTCTTCACCGACGAATTTCAACGTAAGTTTGCCCTTGCCGGGGAATTTGAAATCAGTGGCTTTGTACTGGTCGCCATATGCGTGGCGGCCCACGACGATCGGCTTGGTCCAGCCGGGCACAAGGCGCGGCACGTTCTTGCATATGATCGGCTGGCGGAAAATCACACCACCCAGAATGTTGCGGATCGTCCCGTTGGGCGAGCGCCACATCTCTTTCAGGCCGAATTCTTCGACGCGCGCCTCGTCCGGGGTGATGGTCGCACATTTGACGCCAACGCCGTATTGCTTGATCGCATTGGCCGCATCGATGGTGATCTGGTCGTTGGTCTCGTCGCGGACCTCCATCCCCAGATCGTAATATTTCAGATCAATGTCGAGATAGGGCAGGATCAGCTTTTTCTTGATAAAATCCCACATGATGCGGGTCATTTCATCACCGTCGAGTTCGACAATCGGGTTGTCTACCTTGATCTTGGTCATCGCAAGAGGTTCCTTTGGCTTGGCTGTCTTGGGGCTGGGTCACCCCCTCTGCTTTGCAGCATCAGGGTAAACGCAGCGTGAATTTCAATTATGTATGTGCGGCAAACCAGGCGGAAACCCGTGTGCGGGCATAGTCCCACAAGCCCGGTGCGCCTGTATTGATCTTGGTTCCGACCTTTTCGATGAACTGGTCATGGGTCACCTGATATTCGATCCAGCTGCCGCCGCCCGACGCGAGGTTTTGCATCGGTGGCTGAAAGCGGTCAAGCGACTTGGCGAATTGTGCGGTCGGGGTCTGATTGGCCTCGAATTCCTCCCAGGCTGCGCGAAGATCGTCGCCCAAGTCCTTGGGAAGCAGCCCGAATATCCGATCAGCCGCCGCTTGTTCCTGCGCTTCCATGTCAGTGGTATCATAGCTGCCAAAGATCGGATTATCGCCCGCGTCGATTTCGACCAGATCATGAAGGATCAGCATTTTGATCACCCGGATCATGTCCACCTCGGGGCCGGCCTGATCGGACAGAACCAGGGCATAAAGCGTCAGATGCCAGCTGTGTTCGGCGGAATTTTCCGACCGCGACCCGTCACACAGCAGGGTGCCGCGCATGACCGACTTGAGCTTGTCCGCCTCGTTCAGAAAGGCGATTTGCTGCTCAAGCCGCCTCGTCATTCCTGCGCGGCTTTCGCCTTATGGGCCGCAAGCGCTTTTTCCATAAACGCACGGCCCTGAAACGTCGCCATCCGGGTGCGGATCGCTGTAACAAAGGCTTCTTCCATGGTCTGGGAGGACGCCCCGAGAACGGAAGCGACCTCCATAAACAGGCGTTCGTTTCCGGTCTCGCGTTGAACAGCCAGACATTCTTCGGCCAGTTGGTTGGCCATATCCGTGACGTTCTGGTCGGCCATTAGCGTGTCGTCTCGGTCAGGCGGCGTTTCACGTAATCGGTGGTCGAGGTGATCAGCGTCTCCATATGCGGCTCTTCAAAGAAGTGGCCGGCACCCTCGATCTGTTGATGGGTGATGGTGATGCCTTTTTGCTCGTGCAGCTTGTTGACCAGATTAACGGTGTCAGCAGGCGGTGCCACGCGGTCAGCCGTCCCGTTGATCACCAGACCCGAAGCCGGGCAGGGCGCAAGGAAGCTGAAGTCATACATGTTCGCAGGGGGGGCGACCGAGATGAAGCCGGTGATTTCGGGCCGGCGCATCAAAAGCTGCATACCGATCCAGGCACCGAACGAGAAACCTGCAACCCAGCAATGCTTGGAGTTGTTGTTCATCGATTGCAGATAGTCGAGCGCCGACGCGGCATCGGACAATTCGCCGATACCCTGATCATATTCGCCCTGGCTGCGGCCAACGCCACGGAAATTGAACCGCAGGACCGTGAAGCCCATTTTATAGAAGGCATAGTGCAGATTATACACGACCTTGTGGTTCATGTTCCCGCCAAACTGCGGGTGCGGATGCAGCAAAATCGCAATTGGCGCGTCGCGCTCTTTTTGCGGGTGGTAGCGGCCTTCGAGGCGGCCTTCGGGTCCGGGAAAAATTACCTCGGGCATGGGCGTCCCTACATTGGGTTCTAAAGATCCAGCGGAATAGTTGACGAATTCCCTAAGACATCTTAGAACGGTTCTAACTTGTCTGATCCCAGCTTTTCTGGGGGTCAGGCACTGCACTTAGGCATTTAAGGCGTCGCCGTCAATCAAACAGGCGATTTTGGCAAAGGAATCATTGCGATGAAGCTGTCGACCAAGGGGCGTTATGCCATGGTGGCGCTGACCGATATTGCGCTGCAACCCGCCGGCGCATTGGTGTCACTGGGTGATATCGCGGATCGCCAGTCGATTTCGCTGCCCTATCTTGAGCAGCTTTTCGTCAAGCTGCGCCGCGCCGAGCTGGTTGCATCCGTGCGCGGCCCCGGTGGCGGCTACCGGCTGGGCCGGCCTGCGTCGGATATTCGTGTGGTCGATATTCTGGCGGCCGTCGATGAAAAGGTCGATGCGATGCATGTGGGCGCAGGGGCATCGGGCGGGTCGTCGGGCAGCCGGGCGCAATCCTTGACCAACCGCTTGTGGGAAGGGCTGAGCGCGCAGGTCTATGTGTATTTGCACCAGACGCGTTTGTCGGATGTGGTGGCCAACGAGCTGGCCCCATGCCCTGCGGTGCCGAACCTGTTTGCGGTGGTGGATGAGGAATGAGGGCGATGGCCGCGCAAGCGCGATTTCTTTTGTTAAGGAATGAGGGACGCTGTCCCTCAAACTCCCTGGGATTTTTGACCATTTGGAATGGGCAGTGAGGGTATATCTGGATCATAATGCGACCACGCATTTGCGGGCCGAGGCGCGGGCTGCGATGATTGCGGCGATGGATGTGGTTGGTAATCCGTCCAGCGTCCATTCCGAGGGGCGTGCGGCCAAGATGCTGGTCGAGCGGGCGCGGGCGCAGGTGGCGCAGCTGGTCGGGTGTAAAACCACGCAGGTGATCTTTACCAGCAGTGCGACCGAGGCGGCGGCTTTGGCTGTGGCGCAGAAGGGGCGGCACGGCGGTGTTTTCGGCGCGCTTGCAACAGAGCATGATTGTCTGGGCGTCTGGAGCGAGGTCGCGGTTGATCCGGCTTTGGGTGCGGCGGGGGCCGGGTTGGTTGCGGTTTCAGCGGCCAATAGCGAAACCGGACTTCTGGGGGATGCGGGCCGGGTGATTGGCAGCACTGATGCGTATTCGACCATTTGCGATATCACGCAATTGGCTGGCAAGATGCCGGTGATCTATCAAGACGTGACCCCGTCCTATGCGATTTTATCGGCCCATAAGATGGGCGGGCCGAAAGGCGTGGGGGCGTTGATCAACTTTACCGCCCATGACCCCGAACCGATTTTGCGCGGCGGGGGGCAGGAAATGAACCGCCGGTCGGGCACCGAGAATGTCATCGGGATTGCCGGTTTTGGTGCCGCTGCCGAGGCGGCGGGCCGTGATGTGGCTGCGGGACGGTGGGACGAAGTGGCCGAGTTCAGAAATATACTGGAAAACGCTATTGCGGCTGCCTCTGATCAGACTATTTTTGTCGGGAATGACATGCCGCGTCTGCCGAACACCACCTGCATGCTGACCCCCGGCTGGAAGGGCGAGACCCAGGTGATGCAGATGGATCTGGCGGGATTTGCTGTTTCGGCCGGGTCGGCCTGTTCAAGCGGCAAGGTGAAAGCCAGCAAGGTCTTGCAGGCGATGGGCTATTGCGACGGCGATGCGGCAAGTGCGATCCGCGTGTCGCTTGGCCTTGAGACAACACAAGAAGATGTACAGCGCTTTGCACAAGCCTGGGCAGTGAAATTCGAGAAACACAAGATGCGGGCGGCGTGATGCCCGAAGCGAGAGGAATATGAGCGTGGACACTACGATAGTAAAAGACGGCGTCGATCAGGAAACCGTTGATGCGGTGCGCGAAGTTGGCGGTGCCTATAAGCACGGCTGGTCCACCGACATCGAGATGGATTATGCCCCTTTGGGTCTGAACACCGATATCGTCAAGCTGATCTCGGAGAAGAACGAGGAGCCGGAGTGGATGACGCAGTGGCGTCTGGACGCCTATGAGGTGTGGTTGACCAAGAAAGAGCCCGATTGGGCGATGGTCGATTACCCCGAAATCGATTTCCAGAACCAGTATTACTATGCGCGCCCCAAATCCATGGCGGTCAAGCCCAAGTCGCTGGATGATGTGGACCCGAAGTTGCTAGCGACCTATAAAAAGCTTGGCATTCCGTTGAAAGAGCAAGCGCTTTTGGCGGGCGTTGAGGGGGCAGAGGAGCTGACCGATGCGCCGCGCAAGGTGGCCGTGGATGCGGTGTTCGATTCCGTATCCGTCGGCACAACCTTTCAGAAGGAGCTTAAGGCGGCGGGGGTGATCTTTTGTTCGATCTCCGAGGCGATCCGCGAGCATCCCGAGTTGGTCAAGAAATACCTCGGCTCGGTCGTGCCGGTGAATGACAATTTCTATGCCACGCTGAATTCGGCGGTATTTTCCGACGGATCGTTCGTTTACGTGCCGCCGGGCGTGCGCTGCCCGATGGAGCTGTCGACCTATTTCCGCATCAATGCTGAAAACACCGGCCAGTTCGAACGCACGCTGATCATCGCCGACAAGGGGTCTTATGTGTCCTACCTTGAGGGCTGTACCGCACCGCAGCGCGACGAATCGCAGCTGCATGCTGCCGTGGTCGAGATCATCATCGAGGAAGACGCCGAGGTGAAATATTCGACCGTTCAGAACTGGTACCCCGGTGATGAAAACGGCAAGGGCGGGATTTACAACTTTGTGACCAAGCGTGCCGATTGTCGGGGTGACCGGGCCAAGGTGATGTGGACGCAGGTTGAAACCGGCTCTGCCGTGACGTGGAAATACCCGTCTTGCATCCTGCGCGGCGACGACAGCCAGGGCGAGTTCTATTCCATCGCCATCGCCAACAACATGCAGCAGGCCGATACCGGCACCAAGATGATCCATCTGGGCAAGCGCACCAAGTCGCGGATCGTGTCCAAGGGGATCAGTGCGGGCAAGGCGCAGAATACCTATCGCGGGCTGGTGTCGATGCACCCCAAGGCCAAGGAATCGCGCAATTATACCCAATGCGACAGCTTGCTGATCGGCTCTCAATGCGGGGCGCATACCGTGCCTTATATCGAGGTCAAGAATAACAGCAGCCGTGTTGAACACGAGGCGACCACATCCAAGGTGGATGACGACCAGCTGTTCTATTGCCGCAGCCGTGGCATGGACGAGGAAGAGGCCGTTGCCCTGGTTGTCAACGGGTTCTGCAAGGACGTGTTGCAAGCGTTGCCAATGGAATTCGCGATGGAAGCGCAGGCGCTCGTTGCGATCTCCCTTGAAGGATCGGTGGGGTAAATCGGGATGATGCGCAAACTGACATGGGACGTGGCGATTGCTGCACTGGTGTTCTGGGTGTTGATCACCTTTTTCAGGGCGGATGGCCTGTCGTTGGAAGCGTTTAAATCGACGCTGCCGTCGGTGCTGATCTTTACGATGATCTATGCCGCGATCCGTGTCGCGCTGGTCGTGTTGCGCAAGGGGAAAGACGAATGATCCTGACCACAACGCCAACCATCGAAGGGCGCAGCATTGCGGCCTATCAGGGCATTGTCGTCGGCGAGACGATCATGGGGGCCAATATCGTGCGCGACATGTTTGCGCGAGTCACTGATATCGTCGGCGGACGTTCCGGCCAGTATGAAAACAAGCTGCGCCACGCCCGCGAGGCCGCGATGGCAGAGCTTGAGCAAGAGGCGCGTGCCAAAGGGGCGGATGCGGTTGTGGGCATTGATATCGACTATGAAATCATCGGCGACAGCATGATGATGGTGTCTGTATCGGGTACGGCGGTGCGGCTGGCCTGATGACTGTTGCTGTCGATACCAACCCTTTGTCCCTGCATTGGTGGAAGGCGGTCCCGAATTTCGGGGACGCGATCAGCCCTGTGGTGCTGGCCCATGTGTCGGGCCGCAAGGTGGTTCATGCCGGTGTGAACAAGGCCGAGGTCTGGGGTGTCGGATCGCTGTTGCAGGTGGTCAAACGCAGCTATACCGCCAAGAAAGACATGCGCCCGACGATCTGGGGGACGGGGCTTTTGCATCCGGTTCATGGCACCAAGTTTACCAAACACGTGAATATCGCGCTGGTGCGCGGCCCGATTACGGCGGCCCTGCTGGATCTTGAGGTGTCGCGCTTTGGCGATCCGGGGCTGTTGATCAGCGATGTCTGGCCACAGGATCGGGTGCCGAACGGCAAGATCGGGATCGTCCCGCATCACACGCTGATGGAGGATCTTGTGCTGGCGGCCCTGTTGGACAGCGACCCGAAATACCAGCTGATTGACCCGCGCGGCCCTGCGCAAGACGTTTGTGCGGCAATTGCGGCCTGCGACCATGTCTTTGCCTCGTCCCTGCACGGGTTGATTGTGGCGGATGCTTACGGCGTGCCGAACACCTGGCTGGCACCAACCGGGCAGTCGCGCCTGAAATATCTGGATTATGCGGCATCGGTCGGGCGGGTCATGGCCGCCCCTGTGATGATCGAAGATATCCCCATGCTGGATTTGCCAAAACCGGACGCAAAACCACCCTATCAGGCAGGAATTGATGCCTGCCGAGACGCTCTTTATGCCAGCTTTCCCAAAGCCTTGCGGGCCGGAGTTGATGCATGAAACCGATCAACGAAACGACCGCAAGCGCGGGCTTTTCATTCACCAAATTCGCTGTCATTGCAGCGCCAACCTATAAGTAAAGGAACCTCCCATGCTGAGCATCAAAGGCCTGAAGGTCAAACTGGAAGACGAAGACAAGCAAATCCTGAAAGGTGTCGATCTGGAGATCGAAGCCGGCAAGGTGCATGCGATCATGGGCCCGAACGGGTCGGGTAAATCGACGCTGTCCTATGTGCTGTCGGGCAAAGACGGCTACGAAGTGACCGGCGGCTCTGCCACCCTCGAAGGGGTTGATCTGCTGGACATGGAACCCGAAGACCGCGCCGCTGCCGGTCTGTTTCTGGCGTTCCAATACCCCGTGGAAATTCCCGGTGTGGGCAACATGACATTCCTGCGGACGGCGGTGAACGCACAGCGCAAATCGCGCGGCGAAGAAGAAATGACCGCTGCCGAGTTCCTCAAGGTCGTGCGCGCCCGCGCGAAAGAGTTGAAGATCGACGCGGAAATGCTCAAGCGTCCGGTCAATGTCGGCTTTTCGGGTGGCGAGAAGAAGCGCAATGAAATCCTTCAGATGGCCATGCTCGAGCCAAAGATGTGCATTCTGGATGAAACCGATTCCGGTCTGGACGTTGATGCGATGAAACTGGTTGCCGAAGGTGTGAATGCCTTGCGCACCGAAGGCCGCGGTTTTCTGGTCATCACCCACTACCAGCGTCTGCTGGACCACATCAAACCGGACGTTGTGCATATCATGGCGGATGGCCGGATCATCAAAACCGGTGGTCCCGAACTGGCGCTCGAAGTTGAAAACAACGGATATGCGGATATCCTTGCCGAGGTGGCGTAATGGCCGAAGCAGCAGTAAAACAAACCCCGACCGACGCGATGATTGCGACGCTCGACATGCCGCAAGGCGGGTGGTCGGATGCCGCACGCCGCGACGCCTTGGCGCGGGTCCAAACGATGGGCCTGCCCGGACGCCGCGACGAATACTGGAAATACACACGGCCTGATACGCTGGTTCAGGCGCAAGCACTTCCGGCTGCCTTGCGCGATGGCGATGACACCGTTTTGTTCGACACGGTTGACCGGCTAAAGATCGTCTTTGTCGATGGCGTTTTTGACGCGGAAGCTTCCGATGATCTTTCCCTGGACGGGATCACGATCGAACGGCTTGCCGATGCGACATCCGATCTGCATTGGGCGCGTGACGTTTATGGCGTGTTGGAAAACAACGGTCAAAATCCGGTGCCGCGCCCCTTGGCCGCGCTGAACACGGCCTTTGCCGCCGATGGTGTGCTGATCCACGTGACGGGCAAACCGTCCAAGCCGGTCAACATTATTTATCGCCGGACATCGACCACAGCCGACGCGATGCTGCATAACTGCATCAAGCTGGATGCCGGTGCCGAAATGACTTTGCTGGAAAACGGCCCTGTTGCCGCGCGCTTTAACGGTGTGCTTGAGGTCGAAGTGGCGGATAAGGCGGCGTTCCACCACGTGCGCGCCCAAGGTCGTGACCATGAACAACGCGCTGCGACCCACATCTTTACCCGTCTTGGCGCGGAATCGACCTTCAAGTCGTTTACCCTGACTGCCAACGGCGTGATGACGCGCAACGACTGCGTGATCGAGCTGACCGGCGATGATGCGAATGCGACAGTCGCAGGGGCCTGCGTCGGCGATGGCGGAGATTTCCACCACGACGACACGGTTTTCATCACCCATGACGCAGTGAATTGCGAAAGCCGTCAGGTTTTCAAAAAGGTGCTGCGCAACGGGGCGACGGGCGTTTTTCAGGGCAAGATTCTGGTCAAGGCCGGCGCACAAAAGACTGATGGCTACCAGATCAGCCAATCTTTGCTGCTGGACGAAGACAGCCAGTTCCTCGCCAAGCCCGAGCTTGAAATTTACGCCGATGATGTGGCCTGTTCGCACGGCTCGACCTCAGGGGCGATCGACGAGGACGCGTTGTTTTATCTGCGCTCGCGCGGCGTGCCCCACGGCGCGGCAACCGATCTGCTGACCTTGGCATTCCTGGCCGAAGCGGTGTTGGAAGTCGAAGACGAAGCCCTGCGCGAAGAAGTCACAGCCCGGCTTGCGTCATGGCTTGAGCGGCACGCAGCCTAATGGCCGCGACGCGCGAAATCGTTGCAAGCTATCGCAACCCGGCAGCCGTCATCGTACGGCTGCTGGGGCAGGGTACCCGCGAGGACCGCAACCTGATCTATCTCATGGTGGCGTGCCTGATCTTTTTCGTGGCCCAGACACCGCGCCTTGCCCGGGAATCTTTTATCGACGGCACTGAACTGAACATGCTGCTGGGGGCATCCCTGATGGCATGGCTGTTTGTGGCGCCGTTGATGTTGTACGGGCTGGCCGGTGTCACCTTTGTGATACTGAAAATTTTGCGCGGCAACCCGACGGGATACGCCACACGTCTGGCGCTGTTCTGGGCCTTGCTGGCCTCCAGCCCCGTTTTGCTGTTGCACGGGCTGACGGCGGGCTTCGTCGGGCCGGGGATAGAGCTTCAGATCGTGGGGCTGATCTGGTTTTGCATCTTTTCGTGGTTCTGGATCAGTGGCCTGCGCGTCGCATATAGGCAATCAAAATGAATAATACCGACCTGCGTCAGTTGCTGACCAATCTTGTGGTTCTGTCCTTGCGTGAACCGCGCAAGGCGGCTGAACAAATCATTGGCTGGCAGCTTAACCGTGAAACGCTGTGGACCGCGCTGGCGCTGGCTGCGGCCGTCAACACGCTGATCTTTTCGGTCTCTGTTGTCTTGCAGCCCTCTGCCGCGATGCCCGCGTTTTTCACCAGCCCGCTGGCCATGTTCGTCCTGCTTGCAGGGGTGCTGGTTGTCACGACCCACGGCCTGTACTGGACGGGCCGCGCCATTGGCGGGACCGGTGATCTGGGCGACATGCTGTCGCTGGTCGTGTTCCTGCAAGTGCTGCGGATATTGGCGCAGATCGTGATATTCGTGGTGATGTTCGTAGCACCGGGCCTGTCGCTGCTGCTGTCTTTGGCAACGGGGATCATCGGGCTTTGGATACTGGTGAATTTCATCGCCGCTGCCCACCGTTTTACCAGCATGGGCCGCGCCATTGGCACCTTGCTGATCGCCATGGCCGCGATTGTTCTGGGCCTTAGCTTTCTGTTGTCGATCGTCGGCATCGCCGCACAAGGAGTAGTGCCAAATGTATGACGTAAGCAAAATCCGCAGCGACTTTCCGATCCTGTCGCGTACTGTGAACGACAAGCCGCTGGTGTATCTGGATAACGGTGCCTCAGCGCAAAAACCGCAGGTCGTGATCGACGCAATCAGCCATGCCTATTCCCATGAGTATTCCAATGTTCACCGTGGCTTGCACTACCTTTCTAATCTTGCGACCGACCGTTATGAATCCGTGCGCGGCACCATCGCCAAATTCCTGAATGCCGGTGACGAAGACGAGATCGTGTTCACCTCGGGCACCACCGAAGGCATCAATCTGGTGGCTTACGGCTGGGCCATGCCGAACCTTCAGGCGGGCGACGAGATCATCCTGTCGGTGATGGAACACCACGCAAATATCGTGCCCTGGCATTTCCTGCGCGAACGTCAGGGCGTGGTGATCAAATGGGTCGATGTCGATGCCTCCGGCGCGCTGGACCCGCAGGCGGTGATTGACGCGATCACCCCCAAGACCAAGCTGGTGGCGGTCACCCATGTGTCGAACGTGCTGGGCACTGTCGTGGATGTCAAAGCGATCACCGCAGGGGCCCATGCCAAGGGCGTGCCGGTGCTGGTGGACGGCTCACAAGCGACTGTGCACATGCCCGTGGATGTCCAAGACATCGGCTGCGATTTCTACGCGATTACCGGTCACAAACTCTATGGCCCGTCGGGATCCGGTGCGATCTATATCAAGAAATCCCGCATGGCGCAGATGCGTCCGTTTCTGGGCGGCGGTGACATGATCCGCGAAGTGACCAAGGACAGCGTGACCTATAACGACCCCCCGATGAAGTTCGAGGCCGGCACCCCCGGCATCGTCCAGACCATCGGCCTTGGTGTCGCGCTGGATTACATGATGGGCATCGGGATGGAGAACATCGCCGCCCACGAGGCCACCTTGCGCGATTACACGGTGGAACGGCTTGCCGGTCTGAACTGGGTGCAGGTGCAGGGCACCACGCCCAACAAGGCCGCGATCTTCAGCTTTACGCTGGACGGGGCGGGGCATGCCCATGACATCTCAACCATTCTAGATAAAAAAGGCGTGGCCGTGCGGGCAGGGCAGCATTGCTGCGGCCCGCTGATGGACCATCTGGGCCAAACCGCCACCTGCCGCGCGTCTTTCGGCATGTATAACACGACCGCCGAAGTCGACACGCTGATCGAGGCGTTGGAACTGGCCCATGATCTGTTCGCGTGACGCGTCGCTGATTTGATCAGGGTCGATTTTGTAATTGCAGGGGGCGGCGTGGCTGGCTATACCGCCCCCAGACGGACCCATAGCTCAGCTGGATAGAGCGCTGCCCTCCGAAGGCAGAGGTCGCTGGTTCGAATCCAGCTGGGTTCACCATTTTCCTGATATTTTGTAAGATTTGCGTCTGTTGGGGCTTTGCTTTTGATCGCGTATTATTTGCAAAGTGGACATATGTGTAGGCGTGTTTTGATCTGCGCACGTAGAAAGAAGCTCTAGGTCCGCTTTGAGTCCATATCCACCGGAGCTTCACATCAAATAGGAAGTTTTGCGAAGCATCAGGGATGTTTTGGATACTGAAGTGGCGTCACACCCTCACGAATCTGGCATCATCTGCACGTACTAGGCCGAACCGTTCCGGTTTTTAACAGATCATTAATTGGAGCCGGAACGTGGGGGTATTGGGACGTAAGAACTTTGCGTCTCATCGGAATAATGCCCCTGATATTGCTAAGCTTGCTCCAGGCTATCTTTTGAGTTTTGATGTAGTCTGCGTGATGGTCCTGATCGTCTCTCATAAACTCCCGCGCTAGTAGATAGCTTCCATTATGTGTTTGAGAAAGTTCTTCAAATGCGTCTATTGCAGGCATCATCTGAGATGTTTTCTTGAAAAGGTCATAATACATGTTGCCGAGCATTCGATCTGGGAGTTGCCTGCTTTGATTAAATCGATCCCAGTAAGGCTGAGGCAGCGATATGGAAGGTGAAATGAAGGACGCATAGACGCTCATAAAACCTTGGGATTTAATTAGGCTTTCTGCTTCAAGGATTCCTTCTGCAGCTTCATCAATGATCCGCTTGAAATCGTATATGCCCTTTGATGCAGCCATGTGCCTGCAGATGAAATTCACATCTACAGTGCCAAAGTTAAGAATAACATTTGCTTCGCGAGGTATTGGTTCAAGTATCTTGGTAAGGTACTGCTTATGCTTGTCTTTTCCGAGTGAACGGGCGCTCCACCCGCTGGCCCAGTAGGGGAAATAATTGGGTGCATCTCCAAATATATAGTCGAACACTTCTGAACTGCTCGATCCCAAGACAACCAAGGGCTGCCCAGTTCTTTCGCCCCCTAAAGAAAAATTCTTAAATATTTTCTTGAGCATCATAGTGATGTCCTTAGCTGCTCCCAAGTTTGATACTGACAATGGGAATGAATCTCAACACGGTTCGAAAGGCTGCGCCGACAACGGCCTGAGTTCATTCGCAATGGTATTATCTGTTGAGACGACACGTTTGAAAGCATCCAGCCGGTCGTGGAGGGCCACTAAGGCCTGCATAGCCGCCCTCAAAAAACCCACACACCGTCAAAGAAAAAGCCCCTGAAGGACCATCGTCCTCAGGGGCTTCAACTCAAATCGCGGTAAGTTAGACCTTACCCCCGACGGCGTCCGCCGACACGGCCTGCGCGGCCGCGGCCTTCTTGGCCGGCTTTGGGCGCGACTTTGTTGAACTTGATCCATTCGGTGCCGTTCGGGTCGCGGTCATAGAGGAAGTTGGCAGCGCGGATGGCTTCCATTTCCTTGCCCGGGGTCGCTTTGGTGGACCCCAGGCCGAACAGGGTCACGAATGTCTCGTCGTCGATATCCTCGGGCAGGATGATGCCAGCGGCCATGATCAGCGCCTTGTGTTCGGCGATTTTGGTCTGATTTACGGGCAGGGTGATCGGGTTCATGATCGCCGATGTCATGCCGGCCCCCATGGCCATGGGCAGGAACGCGTTGTTGATGCCGTGACGGTTGGGCAGGCCAAAGCTGATGTTGGAGGCACCGCAGGTGGTGTTCACGCCCAATTCCTCGCGCAGGCGGCGCACAAGGGTGAATACCTGATGACCAGCCGTTGCCATGGCACCGATGGGCATGACCAGCGGGTCAACCACGATATCATGGGCGGGAATGCCGAAATCAGCGGCGCGTTCCACGATCTTTTTGGCGACGTTGAAGCGTACATCGGGGTCTTCGGAAATACCGGTGTCATCGTTAGAAATCGCCACAACCGGCACGTTGTATTTCTTGACCAGCGGCAACACCAGCTCAAGGCGCTCTTCTTCGCCGGTGACCGAGTTCAGCAGCGGGCGCCCTTCGGCAGCGGCAAGGCCGTTTTCCAGCGCGCCGGGGACCGAGCTGTCGATGCACAGCGGGATGTCGACCACACGCTGCACGACTTCGATCAACTGGCGCATCAACGTGGGTTCGACAAAGTTGTTATCCGCATAGCGGGGGTCTTCGGCCATCTTGTTTGAGAACACAGCGCCGGAGTTCACATCGAGGATGTTGGCACCCGCAGCCGCTTGGGCAATGGCGTCTGCCTCGACACGGCTGAAATCATCGCGCTCCAGTTCTTCGGCCAGAATTTTGCGACCCGTGGGGTTGATGCGTTCCCCGATGACGCAGAAAGGCTCGTCAAAGCCGATGATCGCTGATTTGGTTTTGGATTCGACGACGGTTCTGGTCATGGTTGTTCTTTCTGTAAGACGGAAATTATACGGCGTTGGCAGGTTGCGCTGCGGTACCGCCATTTTCAATGGCCCAGTTTGCATTGGCTTTGATCCCGCCCAGCGGGAAGAAATGCACATGGGTCACGTTAAAGTCGGGGTTGGCGGCTTTGTGGGCGGCCAGTTGGGTGATCACATCTGTCGGCTCGTAGGGCAACAGCAGTTTCGTCACATCCATCGCGCGTTTTTGCAGCACCTTGAGCGACGGGCCGACACCGCAGGCGATGGCGAATTTGATCAGGGTTTGCAGCTTGGCCGGGCCTGCGATGCCGATGTGGATCGGCAGGTCGATCCCTGCGTGTTTCAGGCTGTCGGCCCATTCGATGATCGGCTGTGCGTCAAAGGCGAATTGGGTGGCGATGGCCATTTTTGCATCTGTGCGTTCGGAAAACCCCTGTTTCCAGCGCAGCGCATCATCGACGCGCAGGCGGCCTCCGTCGGTGTCGATGTCGCGGTTGCCTTCGGGGTGGCCCGCGATGTGCAGCCGTTCAAACCCGTGCTTGTCGAACAATCCGGTGTCCATCAGCTGCATGCTGTCGCTGAAATCACCATGCGGCGTCGTAACGCCACCGGCCAGCAGCAACGCCTGTTTTACGTCGGCCTCGCCCTGATACATGGCGATCCAGTTTTCCAGCGTGGCCTTGTCCTTGATGATCCGCGCGGGCATGTGCGGCATCACCTTAAACCCGTCCGCATTCAGACGCGCGGCGGTGGCGACCATATCCTCAATGGGCGTGCCCTCGATATGGGCGATATAGACACGGGTGCCCGCGGGCAGCAGATCGCGAAAGTTTTCAACCTTCTCGGCGGTGCGCGGCATCACTTCGATGGAGTAATCCTGCAAGAACGCCTCGACCTCCCGGTTGGGCATGTCGGGGGCAGGGGCTTCTTTGCGTCGAAAATTGAGAAGAGCCATGAGCGTGTCTTTCATGAAGGGGATCAACTTTGGAACTCGGGTCGGGGCATGGGGGTCAGGCCCAGCCGTCTTTTGCAATCAGCGCCTTGATGCGGTCGCGGTCGTATTCGGCATCAATGCGGGCGGCTTCGGCATCGGCAACGGCATCCGGTTCACCCTCGACAGTGTAAGGGTCCGCCTTGCGCCATTCCGCCAGATAGGCATCGGAATCTTCGGCACCGATTTTCATGGCGGCGCGGTCAATCGCTTGTTCGAACCGTTCGGGCAGCGCCCGTTTCGATCCGCGACGGCCTTTGCCGACAATCACCTGCGCTGGAATATCACGCCAATAAACGATGGTAACTTCTGGCATGATCGATTCCCTTGATTGCACTAGAGTTTTTCTAGCGTTTGTTGATCTGTCCCCGTCGCCGTTTTTCGACACTCAAAACGGCGTCTGCGACGTAGCCACAGTACACCGGCATGTCCCAGGGGGCGAGGGGACGAAGCCCTCATAATTCTCAAGATGGTTGTGAGGTGCATCACATGCAGGCGCTACAAACTTGGTGTTTCCCGCTTGCTCATGGGCGTGGGAAACACTACCTTAAGGGCAACTCGTAATGAAAGGCGCAAACCATGGCGCCACAGCGTCCCAAAGGTGCGGGCGCGCTCGATATACCGCCGGCTCTGAGCCCCGCGCCAGTTCCGCCCAGATCGACCGAACTCTATGCGGCCCTTGATCTGGGCACAAATAGTTGTCGCATGTTGATCGCTCAACCTAAGGGGAGCGGTTTTCATGTCGTCGACAGTTTCTCGAAGTCCGTCCAGCTTGGGGCGGGGCTTGAGAAGACCGGGCGATTGTCGCGCGGATCGATGACGCGTACCATTCAGGCATTGCGCATCTGTCAGCAGAAACTGCGCCGCAACAAAGTGCGCCGGATGCGTCTGGTCGCAACCGAAGCCTGTCGCCGTGCCAGCAATGGTGCGGAGTTCATGGCGCGGATCCAGCGTGAAACCGGCCTGAAGCTGGACATCATCAAACCCGAGGAAGAAGCCCAACTGGCGGTGATTTCCTGTGCGCCGCTGGTGAACCGCAAAACCCACAACCTGCTCGTCGTCGATATCGGCGGCGGATCGACGGAACTGGTCTGGATCGACATCTCAAAGGTGCCTAAGGCAGACCGCGCGCGGTCGATTATGCGGCTGCATGGCGGGTTCAATCAGGCCAAGACCGGCATCCCCGAGGCCCGCGTGGTTGACTGGATCAGCGTGCCCTTGGGCGTCGCCACCTTGCGTGACCAGTTTTCCGATGTTGAAGACGACGCGGCACGTTTCGCCTTGATGAGCTGGTTCTTCGAGGAAAACCTGCAAAGCTTTACCCCCTATCAATCCACCCAGTCGCAGGATCATTTCCAGATCGTTGGCACATCGGGCACGGTCACCACTGTTGCTGCCAGCCATTTGGGGCTAAAGCGCTATGACCGGACCAAGGTCGACGGCCTGCGGATGAGCAGTGCGCAGATCGACAAGGTCATTCATTCCTATCTGGCGATGGGGCCGGGGGGGCGACGTGCCGACCCGCGTATCGGACAAGACCGTCAGGCGTTGATCATGTCGGGGGCTGCGATCTTGCAGGCCTTGATGCGGTGCTGGCCGACCAATAGATTAAGTGTTGCAGACCGTGGTCTGCGCGAGGGGCTGCTGTATGCCCAGATGAGCGCGGATGGCGTTTTGGAAGAAGGACCAAACTGATGGACAAGACACCAAGCGGCAAGACGCCAACCGGAAAGACACCGACAGGCAAGACATCAGGTGGCAAAACCCCAACCGGCAAGAACACCTCGGGGCGCGGTCAGCGTGACCTGAAGGTCAAGGTGAAGTCGGCCCGTGGCCGCAAGCTGAGCTCGACCCGCTGGTTGCAGCGTCAGTTGAACGACCCCTATGTGAAACGCGCCAATGCCGAAGGCTATCGTGGCCGCGCGGCCTATAAGATCATGGAACTGGATGACAAATTCCGCTTTCTGGTTCCCGGTGCGCGCATCGTCGATCTGGGGGCTGCCCCCGGCGGGTGGTGTCAGGTCGCGGTGAAACGTTGCAACGTCTTGGGCGAAAAGAAGGGCAAGAACGTCGGCACCATTCTGGGCATCGACCTGCAAGAGATGGAGCCGATTGCGGGCTGTGAATTGCACGTGCTTGATTTCATGGAGGACGATGCCGACCAGATCGTCAAAGGCTGGCTGGGTGGCAAGGCCGATGTGGTCATGTCCGACATGGCGGCGTCCAGTTCGGGCCACAAACAGACCGACCACAACCGGATCATCGCCCTATGCGAGGCCGCGGCCTATTTCGCTTTTGATGTGCTGGAAGAAGGCGGCACCTTTGTTGCCAAGGTTTTGGCCGGTGGTGCCGAGGGCGATTTGCAAAAGCTGCTGAAACGCCGCTTTACCAAGGTCTTGAACATCAAGCCGCCCGCAAGCCGTCAGGACAGTTCCGAGAAATTTGTCGTGGCGACCGGTTTCAAGGGGCCTTTGACCGATGACGAGGAACCGGGGCAGGGGTGAATCACCTGACGCCCGACCGGATTTCGTGCTGATCCGTGGTGCGGACAAATTGTCCGGTTTCGCGAATTTTCACCCCATAGGCGCGATCACCCCTTTATTCCGCAAGCCGTAGTACTATCTCAGACGATCGGCTGTTCGGCGCAGGGTGATCGCCGCGTATTTCCTGCGGGAAAATCATTGAAAAAGCGGTCGTTTCGGCGAAAATTCGGAAATTAAGGGCTGGTTGTTTTCGCACTGCTCGCCGATAGTTGCGGCCATGTCTTTATTTTTGATTATTGCCCTCCCGTTTCTTGGCGCATTGCTGCCCGGTCTGATGATTCAGGCCGGCCGTCAAAGCTGCTTTATCATCACATTTCTGGTGACCGCCTCTGCGGCGATCGGGCTTGCGACCCACGCGCCCGCCGTTCTGGCAGGGGAGGTCGTGACCGCCCAGTTGAACTGGTTGCCGTCGCTTGGGCTGAACGTGAACCTGTTCCTTGATCCGTTGGGCCTGATGTTCGCGGGGTTGATCCTGGGGATCGGGCTGCTGATCATCACCTATGCGCGGTTCTATCTGTCGCGTGACGACAATATGGGCGAGTTTTACACCTATCTGCTGCTGTTTCAGGGCGCGATGGTCGGGATCGTTCTGTCTGACAACATCTTGATGTTGCTGATTTTCTGGGAACTGACGTCGCTGTCGTCCTTCCTGCTGATCGGATTTTGGAAACATACTGCCGACGGGCGCCAAGGGGCGCGTATGGCGCTGACGGTGACCGGCATGGGCGGGCTGGCCTTGATCGGTGGCATGATGCTTCTGGGGCAGATCGCGGGCAGCTACGACCTGACCACGATCCTTGAAAGCCGCGATCTGATCCAGGCCTCGCCGCTTTATGTGCCGGCGCTGATCCTGATCCTGATCGGCTGTTTCACCAAATCCGCGCAATTCCCGTTCCATTTCTGGCTGCCCCACGCGATGGCGGCCCCGACACCGGTTTCGGCCTATCTGCATTCGGCCACCATGGTGAAGGCGGGGTTGTTCCTGATGGCGCGGCTGTGGCCTGTTCTGTCTGGCACTGACATCTGGGTGATTTTGGTTTGCTCTGCCGGTTTGATCACGATGGTCCTAGGCGCGGTGATTGCTCTGTTCAAAGACGATCTCAAGGCGCTGCTGGCGTTCTCGACCGTGTCGCATCTGGGGTTGATCACCTTCCTTTTGGGGACGGGGACCGCCTTTGGCGCGATGGCGGCGGTGTTTCACATCCTGAACCACGCCAGCTTTAAGGCCGCCTTGTTCATGTCGGCGGGCATCGTTGATCACGCCCTGCACACACGCGATATGAAACGGCTGGGCGGCTTGCGCCGCTTGATGCCGCTGACTTTTGCCGTGGCCACGATTGCCGCGCTGTCGATGGCGGGCATCCCGCTGCTGAACGGGTTCCTGTCCAAGGAAATGATGCTGGAAGAGGCGTATCACACCACGCTTTTCGGCTCGCCTTATCTGGTGGCCGCCGTGGCGACACTGGGCGCGCTGTTCTCGGCGGCCTATAGCTTTCGCTTTATTGCCCATACGTTTTTGGGCCCCGTGCGCGATGATTACCCCCACGCGCCCCATGATCCGCAGGTCGGTTTGCTGCTGCCGCCAGCCTTGTTGATCATTCCGGTGATCGCCATCGGTGTTGCACCGTTTCTGGCAGAACCCTTTGTGAAGACCGTGACCCAAGCGGTGATCGGCAATGCCGCCGAATTGCCTGATGCGCATTTCAAGATCTGGCATGGTCTGGTGCCTGCGCTTTGGATGTCGGTGATTGCTGTGGTCGGTGGTCTGATCCTGCTGGCGGCATTTGCCCCGCTGGCAAAGCTCTGGGCTGCCACGCCGCGCCCCGAGGCCAAGGCGATCTTTGACCGGATCATCGCTGCCGCTGTTGCCTTTGCGGATGTCTTTGCGGACCGGCTGCACAACAGTTCCTTTACCCGCTACGCCGCCATATTCACCACATCCGTGATCGCCGTTGCGACCCATGCGTGGTTTACCGGCGTCAACGCGGCACCCACCCGCGAAATGCTGGCGATCACGCCGGTTGCCTTTGCGGGGTGGCTGATGCTGATCCTTGCCACCGGATTTCTGGTCACCGTCCATCGCAACCGCCTTGCGACGCTGATCCTGATGGGGATCGTCGGGTTGATGGTGTCAGTCGGGTTCAACTATTTCTCGGCCCCCGATCTGGCGCTCACGCAAATCTCGGTCGAGGTGGTGACGATTGTGCTGTTGCTGCTGGCGTTGAACTTTTTGCCCAACGTCACGCCGATTGAATCGACAGTGGCACACCGCACCCGCGATATCGTGTTGTCGCTGGCAGGGGGCATCGCGGCAACGGGGCTGATCTATACGATGCTGATGTCCGATTTCCCGATCGCCTCGATCTCGGAATACCATCTGGCCAATTCCTATAAGGGCGGTGGCGGTACCAATGTGGTGAACGTGATCCTCGTTGATTTCCGTGGCTTTGATACCTTTGGCGAAATCATCGTGCTGGGGATTGCAGCGCTGGTGATCTATGCCCTGACAGAAGCCTTGCTGGCGGGGCCTGTGCGCGCGCGGTTGCTGAACCGTGGCTATGAAGAAGCCCGCGCAGGCGATGCGCACCCGTTGATGATGGTTGTCTTGACCCGCGTGTTGATGCCCGTGGTGTTGATGGTCGGTGTCTTTATCTTCCTGCGCGGCCACAACGAACCGGGTGGCGGGTTCATCGCCGGACTGGTCGTGGCGATTGCGGTCTTGATGCAATATATGGCCAGCGGGTTCAGCTGGGCGGACCGGCGCCAGCGCTATCCCTATCACGGGATCATCGGGGCAGGGGTGCTGTGTGCGGGTCTGACCGGTATCGGCGCATGGTTTGCCGGCGCGCCGTTCCTGTCCTCGGCCTTTGGTTATTTCCGCATCCCCCCGATGGAGAAATTCGAACTGGCAACCGCGATGGGCTTTGATCTGGGTGTCTTCCTGGCCGTGGTCGGTGCGGTGATGCTCTCGCTGGAAAGCTTCTCGCGGCTGGGACGTCGTGCCGGGATCGAAGAAAGCGACTATGCGATGGATATCGACCCGTCCCGTACCGAAACCTTAACGGGAGGGGAGAGCTGATATGGAGCTTTTGCTAGCAACAGCGATCGGCGCTTTGACGGCTGCGGGTATCTATATGATCCTGCGTTTGCGCAGCTTTCCTGTGATTATCGGGACATCCTTGCTTAGCTATGCGGTGAATGTGTTCCTGTTCGCGTCGGGACGGTTGGCGTTGAATGCGCCGCCTGTTCTGCGCGACGGCGTCGAAGTCTACACCGATCCGCTGCCCCAGGCCCTGGTACTGACGGCGATTGTGATTTCCTTTGGCATGACGGCCGTGATCGTGATGATCGCTGTCGGGTCTTACCTCAGCTCGGATGATGATCTGGTGAACGACCCCGACGCGGATCACAAGAAGGGAGATGCGGCATGACCCATTGGCTGATCCTTCCGATCCTTGTGCCTGCCATGCTGGCCGCGATGCTGGTGCTGGTGGCGCGCTATCACCTGACGATCCAGCGGGTGTTCTCGGTTGCGGGGGCACTGGTGTTGCTGGGGCTGGCGCTTGGTCTGTTCTGGCAGGCGTCTGACGGCACCGTCAGCCTGTATTTGCTGGGCAACTGGTCTGCGCCCTTTGGCATCGTGCTGGTCGCTGACCGTCTGTCTACCTTGATGGTGCTGCTGACCTGCGTGCTGGCCTTGCCTGTCTTGCTTTATGCCATCGGGTCGGGCTGGGACGAACGCGGGCAGCACTTTCACCCGCTGTTCCAGTTCCAGCTGATGGGCATTATCGGGGCTTTCCTGACCGGCGACATCTTTAACCTTTTCGTATTTTTCGAGGTTCTGCTGATCGCGTCCTACGGGTTGATGATCCATGCGGGCGGGCCAAAGCGGCTGCGGGCAGGGACGCAATATGTGCTGTATAACCTGTTGGGATCGACCCTGTTCCTGTTTGCGCTTGGCACGCTTTATGCGGAAACCGGCACGTTGAATATGGCCGATCTGGCGGTGCGTGTGGCGACGCTGGATGCGGCCAATAGCGCGGGCATTCGTGTGGCCGCCGTGATGTTGCTGATGGTCTTTGCGGTCAAGGCCGCGATCCTGCCGCTGCATTTCTGGCTGCCTGCCAGCTATTCCGAGGCACCTGCGCCCGTGGCCGCCCTGTTTGCGATCATGACCAAGGTGGGGGCCTATTGCATCATCCGCATCTTCACGCTGGTCTTCCCCCCCGATCTTGAGATCACCCAAGGGCTGTTCGATCTATGGCTGATCCCTGCTGCCTTGCTGACCGTCGCGTTGGGCATGTTGGGCGTGTTGGGGGCCAAACGCGTTGACCGCATGGTCGCGTTTTCGGTGATCGGGTCAATGGGGATGCTGCTGGCTGCGGTGGCGGTGTTCACGCCCACGGGTGTCACGGCCGCGCTTTATTATGCGATCCATTCCACCTTTGCCGCTGCGGCGTTGTTCTTGCTGGTCGATGTGATCCGGTCGCGTCGCGGTGCTGCCGGTGTCAGCTTTGACGTGGCCCCCCCGATTGTGGGCGGTGCACTGGTGGCGGGCATGTTCTTTGTCGCGGCGATTGGCATGACGGGTCTGCCGCCGCTGTCGGGGTTCATCGGCAAGCTGCTGATCCTGGATGCGGCGCGGGCGTCTGACCTGATGTGGTGGATCTGGGGCACAATTCTGGTCGGCTCGCTGGTCGCGGTGGTCGGGTTTGCCCGTGCAGGCAGCGTGGTGTTCTGGAAGGCCCATCAACCGGTTGATACGGCCGAGGAAATGGCCGAACCCGAAGCCGTGCCAGCCTCCGTATTGCCGATGGTGTCGATCGGGGCCTTGCTGGCTTTGCTGATGGCGCTGACTGTTGCCGCGGGGCCGGTGACGCGGGTGTTGCAAGCGACCTCGGCGCAGCTGTTCAACCCCGAGGCCTATATCGCTGTGGTGCTGACCACGCCGGGCAAGCAGATCAACGATGACCACGGGGGCGAAAAACACGGGGGCGATGACCATGGGGCCGAAGAACCCAAGCCCGCCGACAATGCCGATGCCATAGCCCCGGCAGCCGCGAAAAAGGATCACTGATATGCGCGCACGTCTGTTTCCGCATCCCCTGTTGACCGTGTTGCTGGCGATTGTCTGGTGCCTGCTGGTGAACGAGGTAAAGCTGGGCACGGTTGTGTTCGGCATCCTCCTTGGTCTGCTGATCCCGATTGTGACCGCTGCCTATTGGCCTGACCGCCCGCCGGTCGGACGGCCGATCAAACTGCTGTCCTATCTAGTGCTGGTGATCTGGGATATTCTGGTCGCCAATGTCGTGGTGGCGATGATCGTGCTGTTCAAAAGCAACAAGAACATGCGCCCGCAATGGGTCGTGATCCCCCTTGATCTGCGCACCCCCGAGGCGATTACGATGCTCGCGGGCACCATCACGCTGACACCGGGCACCGTCAGCGCAGACCTGTCCGATGACGGCAGGGCGTTGCTGGTCCATGCGCTGGATGCCGAAGACCCCGACGCGGTGCGCGATGACATCAAACAGCGCTACGAGCGCCGACTAAAGGAGATTTTCGAATGATCCTGATGGCTTTGAACTTTGCATTTGTTGCCGTGGCATTGTCACAGCTTTTGGCGATGCTGCGCCTTGTCAAAGGGCCCTCGACCGGGGACAGGATTTTGGCGCTGGATACGATGGTGATCAACGCAATCGCGCTGATTATCCTGCTTGGGATGCGTCTTGGCACCCAGGTCTATTTTGAAAGCGCGTTGATCATTGCGATGCTGGGTTTTGTATCCACCGTCGCCATCGCGCGATTTGTTTTGCGGGGTGATATCATTGAATGATCTTGGCATGATAACCGAAGCCATCATTGCCGCATTGCTGGTGATTGGCGCGTTCTTTACCTTGGTTGGCTCCATCGGGCTGATCAAGCTGGACAATTGCATGTCGCGCCTGCACGGGCCCACCAAGGCCTCGACACTGGGGGTCGGGGCGCTTTTGCTGGCGTCGGTGGTCTATTCCTTCAACACCGCCGACGGGTCCGTCCACGAGATTCTGGTGATGGCGTTCCTGTTCGTCACAGCGCCGATTTCGGGCAATTTCATCGCCAAGGTGAACATGCACAGCCTGCGCGGCAAACAGGCCCTGCCACCGCCGCCCGATGACCATGTCTGGGGCACCTATTCAGAAAAATAACCATCAGCCCGCGCAGAAATGTGCGGGCTTTTTTGCAGGCTGTCGGCGTGCTGTTGGCCTTTGGTTGGTGGGGCTGAAATTATTTTCACCAAAACCCGACATCTTGTCAAAACCATGCTTGACGGGCGCAGGGCCAGACCCTATGACCACCCAACGCTTTGAAGTTTACGACAAAGCGTGCAGTGGGCGGTTGTAGCTCAGTTGGTTAGAGTACCGGCCTGTCACGCCGGGGGTCGCGGGTTCGAGCCCCGTCAACCGCGCCACCGCTGCATTTTTCAAAACATGCGCAGTCAGTTCACCCCCTCACGGGGTGCTGGCCGCGTGCGTTTCGACTGTTTGCTGGCCCTGAAAATACATCCGCAGCCTGCATGAATTTATTCCTGACATTTAGCGCGTTAATCGCTTGACCCCTGCGCGGGCTTGGCCTATTCCGCCCTCATCGCGCGGTTGTAGCTCAGCTGGTTAGAGTACCGGCCTGTCACGCCGGGGGTCGCGGGTTCGAGCCCCGTCAACCGCGCCACTATCTTCCCCTTCATTGGGTGCGAAACGGACCACCCATCGGGTGGTCTTTTTCGTTTGTGGGGTGGGGGTCGCATTCAGCCGATATAGCGCAGCACCTGCCTGATTTGGGGCGCGGCATCGCATAGGGGCGGCGCGGTAAACCGGCACCGCCCCAAGCGTCGTTTTACGTCAAGGCGTCCAGAATCCGCGCCCAGCTGCGGATGCCTTTGTGGAAGCTCTCCATATCGTATTTTTCATTCGGAGAATGGATCGCGTCGTCGTCCTTGCCAAAGCCGATCAGAACCGGCGTGGTGTTCACGAGTTTTTGGAAATGCCCGGCAATCGGGATCGATCCGCCGCAACCGACATAGGCTGCGGGGATTTTCCATTCGTCGGTCAGCGCGTGGCGGGCTTTCTCAAAGGCGGGGTCGGTGGTTTCGAACACCGATCCGCCGCTGGCCCCGTGCGCGTGAAAGCTGACTTTGCAATCGGCGGGGATCATATCGGTGACCATTTTGCGGAAACTTTCGCGGATGGCGTGGGGGTCTTGATCGCCCACCAGACGGAAGCTGATTTTCGCATGGGCCTCGGAGGGCAGCACGGTCTTGAAACCCGCGCCGGTATAGCCGCTCCACATGCCGTTGACCTCGCAGGTGGGGCGCGACCAGATCATCTCGATCGGCATGCGGTCTTGTTCGCCGGCGGGCTGTGACAGGCCCACATCGCCCAGGAATGTGGCATGGTCAAAGGCAAGGCCCTGCCACTGCGCCTGAATGTCATCGGGCAGTTCGGGCACGCCGTCATAGAAACCGGGCACCGTGATGCGGCCCGTGTCGTCATGCAAGGACGCGATGATCTTTGCCAGGACGCGGGCAGGGTTCATCGCCACGCCGCCATACATGCCCGAATGCAGGTCCAGATCGGGGCCGGTGATGGTGATTTCCTCGCCCAGCAGACCGCGCAGCATGGTCACAATCGACGGCGTTTTGGACTGGAACATGCCGGTGTCGCAGATCATCGCATAATCGGCTGTCAGCTCGGCCGCGTTTTCTTTCATGAACGGGATCAGCGACGGGGACCCTGATTCTTCCTCGCCCTCAAGGAACATGGTGATGCGGCAGGGGAAATCGCCGTTGGTGGCCTTCCATGCGCGCAATGCCTCGACGATGGTCATCAACTGGCCCTTGTCATCCGCCGCACCGCGGCCCCGGATCACGCGACCTTTGGCGGTGTCTTCGATGGCGGGGTCGAACGGGTCGCGCTTCCACAGGTTCAGCGGGTCAACGGGCTGCACATCATAGTGGCCGTAAAACAGGATATGCGGCTTGTCGGCGGGACCGTCCACATGGCCCACCACCATCGGGTGGCCAGGGGTGGGGCGTTTGGTCGTTTCAATGCCGATGCTGTTGAGGTCTTCGACCAGCCAGTCGGCGGCGCGGTCACAATCAGCTTTGTAGGCGGGATCGGTCGAAATCGACGGGATGCGCAGCAGATCAAGCAGGCGATCGGTGGCGGCATCCAGATCGGTGTCGATCCGGGACAGAACTTCGCTAAGGGACATGGGGGAAACCTTTCATAAACATGGATTTTGCCGCGACCGTATCAGGGGCGCGCGCCATGTCTAGGGGTGCCCGTGTCAGTCGGCAGGAAAGCGGGTCAGCGCGGAATCGACCAGATCGGTGATGTATTTCTTGGCCAGTTCGGGCCGGATCGCGATGATCGTGGGCCGCGTGGCCAGCGACACAACCCCGTGCACCGACGCCCACAGCACCAAAAAGAACTGGCGGTGGATGTCCAATTTCGGGTCCGCTTCGCCAGCGGCGATCAGCATGTCCAGCAGCCCGCCCTGAAAATCACGGGCCTTGTCGTCTATTTCAAGCTCGGCGCGATATTCGAACATCAGCGACCAGCGGCGCGGTTCGGCCATGGCAAAGTCGAAATAGGCCTCGCCCAACGCAACAACGCGGGACCGTTTGTCGGGGGCCGCAGTATCAACCGCCGCCATCAGGCTGGAGGCCAGCATTTCGGCGCTGCGCGCGATGACAGACCGGATCACCTGATGCAGATCACCAAAGGCGTTATAAAGGGAGCCGACCGACACCTTGAGCTCTTGTGCCAGACGGCGCGCCGACAGGCCTTCAACCCCTTCGGCCAGAATAATCTGTTCCGCGATCAGCGTCGCGCGCGCGCGGATATCGGCAAGGTTGCGTTCGCGTCTGGATAGGGTGGGGGTGGGTTTTGGTGACATGGGGCGGGTGTGGAACAGGTCGGGCCCCATGTCAATTTGCTTGGATGCCAATTTGCCTAGATCCCGACGGCACGGGTCGGGGACAGGGTGTAGGATTTCGCCACCAGCTTGTTTTGTTTCATAAAGCGCAGGATTGATCCAAAGGTGGCGGTCCGGATTTGGGGGCCGTGGTCCTCGGTTGTCAGCGCCTTGGAGGCGAGCGGCGCGAAGCTCCGTTTCAGACCGCCAATCTTGATCACCTGCGGGGTGAAATGGGCGGTGATGTTCGATTTGATCTGCGCGGCATCACCAGTGTTGTAAAGCGCGGCCATCAGCACATCCAAGGTGTGTTCCGTACAGTTCTGGAACTGCCGCGTCTGGGGGTTGGACAGAACAGAATAGGATGTGTTGTGGAGCTTGCGATAGGTCGGGCTGGCGATCACCTTAAGCAATTTGCGTTGCAAGCGCGGATCGGGGATGATGATGCCGGCCTCAAGCGCATGGGCACCGGCAAAGAAGTCGGCAGGGCCATCTTGCACCAGACTGCTGCGCATTGGCCTATCGGCGTCTTGATACAGGTTATAGACACGGTAGCCCTGATAGCTGGACCCGTCCGCGCGCTTGATCTGCGAGAACACCCAGAATGCCACATGGGTATAGGTCACCCCTTGGGGAAGTTCGGAGGCACGGCGGCCTTTGCGGGCGACGATGGCGACACTGGCACCGCGGGCAGCCAGATCGACCTGCACCTTGTCTGAAAACGCGGCGACCTGTTCGGCTGGCAGTAGCGGCTTGCCCGCCTGACTGCTGCCCGCATCAACCGCTGCGGGCTGAACCGCGCACAGCGTCAGGGCCAGCGCCGTGACAAGCGCCTTCATCGTTTTGCCCCATATGTGCCGTCGAGCGTCGGGGGGCCATCAGGGGCGGGGGCCAATGTAACGGGTGTATCCAGGCTTTCGATTATTTGCGATCCGGCAGTCATTGCACCGTTGCCCGCACTTTGCAGGGCTGCGCCCGACAGGGACAATGTCGCGCCCACGACCATAAGCGGGACCGCAGCAACAGTTGCCGCACCAGAGACCACGGCCGCAGAGCCATGGCTGGCGGCGGCGGCGCTGTGGTTGGATGCCCGCGCGCTGTGTTGGGTGCTGCTGCCAGCAATCGCCATCGTGCCTGAAAGGGTCAGGGCGGTGGCGATCTGTACGATTTTCTTGAACATGTGATTCTCCAATTCATGAACAACGTTCACAAGTGATAGGGGGTAAAATCGGCCCTGACAAAGGAAAAATGAACACTGTTCATAAAAATGATGAACGGCGCACAAACTTGATCTCGATCAAGGCATGAAAGGAGGAGGGGGCATATTACCGCCAAATTCGCCGGGGTTAAGGAACCCCTGCGACAATGCGGACAGATTAAAGCATTGAACCGAGGGTGTTAGAACTGTATTCATTCTAAAACACGAATATGGCGATTGGATCCTACGCCTTTAAGGTTCAGTCGAGCGTGAGGAGGAAGGCGCGATGGATTATACCAAACAGCTTGATCAGGCGATTGATCGTCTGCACGAGGAAGGGCGGTATCGCACCTTTATCGACATCGAGCGTCGCAAGGGCCAGTTCCCTCATGCGGTATGGACCCAGCCTGATGGTTCCGAAAAAGACATTACTGTTTGGTGTGGCAACGACTACCTTGGCATGGGTCAAAACCCTGTGGTTCTGGCCGCCATGCACGAAGCCCTTGATGCCACAGGCGCAGGGTCGGGCGGTACGCGCAATATTTCCGGCACCACCGTTTACCATAAACGCCTTGAGGCCGAGATCGCTGATCTTCATGGCAAGGAAGCGGCCCTGCTGTTCACCAGCGCCTATATCGCCAATGACGCGACGCTCAGCACCTTGCCCAAGCTGTTTCCGGGGCTGATCATCTATTCAGACGCGCTGAACCATGCGTCGATGATCGAAGGCGTGCGGCGCAATGGCGGCGCAAAGCGCATATTCCGTCACAACGATGTCGACCACCTGCGCGAATTGATCGCGGCTGACGATCCTGCTGCACCAAAGTTGATTGCATTTGAATCGATTTATTCGATGGACGGCGATTTCGGCCCGATCGAAGCGATTTGCGACCTTGCTGACGACGTCGGCGCATTGACCTATATCGACGAAGTCCACGCCGTTGGCATGTATGGCCCGCGCGGTGGCGGCGTTGCCGAACGCGACAACCTGATGCACCGTCTGGACATCATCAACGGCACATTGGCCAAGGCGTATGGCGTGATGGGCGGCTATATCGCCGGCTCTGCAAAAATGTGCGATGCGATCCGTTCCTATGCGCCCGGCTTTATCTTTACCACCTCCTTGCCTCCGGCTGTGGCGGCAGGGGCGGCGGCATCCGTCGCCTTTCTGAAAACCGCGCCGGAGCTGCGTGAAAAGCATCAGGAACAGGCAAAAATACTCAAGCTGCGGTTGAAAGGGTTGGGCCTGCCCATCATCGATCACGGCAGCCATATTGTGCCGGTGATTGTCGGCAATCCCGTCCACACCAAGATTTTGTCCGACATGTTGCTAGAGCAATATGGCATTTACGTGCAGCCGATCAACTTCCCGACTGTGCCGCGCGGCACGGAGCGTTTGCGCTTTACCCCGTCGCCCGTACATGGCCCGCGGGAAATGGACGGATTGGTCCACGCGATGGACGGGCTCTGGTCCCACTGTGCGCTGAATCGTGCCGAATTGGCGGGGTAACTACGTTTTTTCTTCATAGCCCGTTGATTTATGTTAAAGATAAAGAAAGAAACAGCACAGCTCGAATCGTGAAAACGGCCCGGGTAAGTGTAGCAGGCACGTAAGCGACGGGGCAAACATATGATCGGGCGTTGGATTTCCAAGGCGAATACGGACGAGCAAGTTGAAGCCCGTGGCTTTGATGCGTATGATTTGCGATTGGGTGATCTGATGCGGGGCGAACGCGCCACATTGGGCAAATCGCTGCTTGATGTTCAGCGCGAACTGCGGATCAAAGCCTCTTATATTGCTGCCATCGAAAATTCCGACCCTGATGCATTTGACACCCCCGGTTTCATCGCCGGTTACGTGCGGTCCTATGCGCGTTATCTGAACATGGATCCCGATCAGGCGTTTTCGTCTTTTTGCCGCGAATCCGGTTTCGCTGTTGCGCATGGCATGTCTGCCGAAGCATCCGTAATTAAAAAACCGACCCGCGAAGAACGGATGACACGTTCCGCCGACAATGATATTTTCAAGCGCCCCTCGACCCCGTTTACCCCCGTGGGGGACAGCCTGCTCAGCCGGATTGAACCGGGTGCCTTGGGGTCTGTGCTGGTTTTGGTCGCGTTGATCGGTGCCATCGGTTTCGGCGGGTGGAGCGTGCTGAAAGAAGTGCAGCGCGTACAGGTTTCGCCCGTTGATGAGACACCTGTTGTTTTGTCCGACCTTGATCCTTTGGCAGGGGCGTTGAACCCTGCGCCTCAGGCATCCTCGAACACAGTGACTGCCGAGAACATGGCCATCCCGCGCACGGATACGCTGGACCGTCTCTACCGCCCTGCGGCGTTGGATGTGCCGGTTCTGGTCGCGCGTGATGCGCCGATCGCGTCAATTGATCCGCATAGCGTCGGCAGCTTTGGCGCGCCGACTTTCGACAGCCAGCGGATTGCATCGGTTACAACGTCAACCGATACACCCGACAGCACGATTGCCGTGCCGCAGGTTGTTGAAGGCCCGGCACCGGAATTGCGTTTGGTCGCGGCATACCCGTCCTGGGTCCGTATCCGCGCAGCGGATGGCAAAGTGATCTTTGAAGGGATCATGAACAAGGGCGACAGCTGGGATGTTCCTGCCACGCAAGAACCCCCAACCTTGCGCACTGGCGAATCCGGCGCGTTGTATTTCGCCATGGACGGCCAGTATTACGGCCCCGTTGGCGATCGCGGTTCTGTGACGTCGAACCTGCCGTTGCAGCGTCAGGCCTTGGCCGAAGTGTATGAACCGGCATTGCTGGAAGAAAACTCGGCGCTTGCGACCATGGTTGCCGAACTTCAAAACACCGCGACAAGCCCGACAGAATAAGCCAGATGCCATTGCAAGCAGGGCCGCGCCTGAATAGGTTGCGGGCAACGCTGATCTATTGCCAAAGGTGCTGCCCATGTCGCTGAATCACATCCGTCCTTGGCGTAATATCTACCGCCGCAAATCCCGCCAGATCATGGTGGGCAATGTGCCGGTGGGGGGCGATGCACCGATTACCGTGCAGACCATGACCAACACCCTGACCACCGATATCAAAGGCACGATCGCACAGATTCAGGCGGCTGCTGAGGCGGGTGCCGATATCGTGCGGGTGTCCGTCCCGGACGAGGCATCCTCAAAGGCGCTCAAGGAAATTGTGCGCGAAGTATCGGTGCCCATCGTGGCCGACATCCATTTCCATTACAAACGCGGGATCGAAGCCGCCGAAGCAGGGGCCGCCTGTCTGCGGATCAACCCCGGTAACATCGGCGACGAAAAGCGCGTCAAGGAAGTCATCAAAGCCGCGCGCGATCACAATTGTTCGATCCGTATTGGCGTCAACGCAGGGTCGCTGGAACGGCACCTGCTCGAGAAATACGGCGAACCTTGCCCCGATGCGATGGTCGAAAGCGGGCTGGATCACATCAAGATCCTGCAAGACAATGATTTCCACGAATTCAAGATCAGCTGCAAAGCATCCGATGTGTTCATGGCTGCCGCCGCCTATCAGCAACTGGCCGAAGCCACGGACGCGCCGATCCATCTGGGCATTACCGAAGCGGGCGGGCTGATCAGCGGCACGGTCAAATCCGCGATTGGCATGGGCAACCTGCTGTGGATGGGCATTGGCGACACGATCCGCGTCAGCCTGTCTGCCGATCCCGTCGAAGAAGTCAAAATGGGCTTCGAGATCCTCAAATCCCTTGGCCTGCGGCATCGCGGTGTGAACATCATCAGCTGTCCGTCCTGTGCGCGGCAGGGGTTTGACGTGATCAAAACCGTCGAGGCGCTGGAAAAGCGGCTGGAACACATCAAAACCCCGATGAGCCTGAGCATCATCGGCTGTGTGGTCAACGGGCCGGGCGAGGCGCTGATGACGGATGTCGGCTTTACCGGCGGCGGCAACGGGTCGGGCATGGTGTATCTGGCGGGCAAGCAAAGCCATAAGCTGGGCAATGAGGGCATGATCGAACATATCGTCGAACAGGTCGAAGCCCGCGCCGCCGTGATCGAGGCCGAAGAGCAAGCGGCAGAGTGATGCGGCACCTGCGTTTCGGTGAATTAGCCATCGACACGCAAAACCGCATTTCATACTAATAGCCATGGCTGAAACCCCCGATCACACCCCCAAATACGCCGAGTTTTTTTGCGGTGGCGGGATGGTGCGTGCCGCCTTGCACGACCGGTGGAATTGCGTGCTGGCCAATGACATTGATGCGATGAAATGCAAGGTTTACGGGCAGAATTGGGGCGTTCAAGGGCTGCACGAAGGCGATATCGCCGCCCTTGATGATGACCTTTTGCGCGAACAGATTGATCTGTACTGGGCCTCCAGCCCCTGTCAGGATTTCAGCCTTGCGGGCAAGGGGCGCGGGTTGTCGGGCGCGCGCAGCGGCGTATTCGCCCATTGGGCCGACAAAATCACCGTTGCGATCAAGGCGGGGTTTGCGCCGCGTATCATTGCTTTCGAAAACGTGGTCGGGCTGGTCTCACGCAATGCAGGGGCAGACCTGAACACGGTCCTCGCGACCTTTGTGCGCCTTGGCTACAAGGTTGGCGCGCTCGAGATCGACGCGCGGCGTTTCCTGCCCCAAAGCCGCCCGCGGTTGTTTGTGGTCTGTGTGCGCAACGATATCGACATTACCGGTCTGACGGTGCCCAAGCCGTCTCATGCGTTTCACGGCAAGAAGCTGCAAAAGTTTCTGGGGGCGGCCTCGCGGCCTGTGCGGTCGAACTGGCTGTGGTGGAAACTGGATGATGCCCCCGCTGCCGATCATCTGCTGGATGATGTGCTGGAAAAACGCACACCGATGCCGTGGTTTTCCGAAGCCGACACGGATCGCTTGTTAACTCTGATGTCGCCGCCCAGTCTGGAACGGTTGCGCGTGGCCCGCAAGGCGGGGCGCACGGTGGTTGGCACAATCTACAAACGCGGGCGGCCCGATGTGGATGGCAATGTGCGTCAACGTGCTGAACTGCGCACCGACGGGTTGGCAGGCTGCCTGCGCACGCCTGCTGGTGGATCATCGCGGCAAATTCTGTTGTTTATCAAGGGCAACCGCACCCGTGCGCGGCTTGTTTCCTCGCGCGAGGTGGCACGATTGATGGGGCTGCCTGACAGCTACCGGATGCCCGACACCTATAACAACGCCTACCGCGTGGCGGGTGACGGGGTGGCGGTGCCGGTGGTGCGCTATCTGGATCAGGTGTTATTCGCGCCGATCCTTGCCCGCCGCAGCCTAGAGGCCGTTGCATGACAACCGCGCAGAGCTTTCGCGGCACGGCGCTTAGCGCGCTGACCAACCAGATCGGGGTCTATGCGCTGTGCGATCTGGACCAGCAACCGATTTATGTGGGGCAATCGGTGGATGGCATTCGCACGCGGGTGCGCAGGCATCTGACCTCGGCCCGTTCGGATGTGATTGCCAACCGTCAGATTGATGTCTGGGAAATCGCCTTTGTCTGGGCCTGGCCCGTGGACAGCGCCGATCAGGTCGAACCGCTGGAGCGGTCCATTTTCGCCCATTACGATGCCGAACTGCCCTTGATGAACGGCAAGGCGATGGTGCCGGGCGAGGGGGATGTCATCTGGCCGGAAAAGCAGGTCGCTCAGGTGATCGAGGAAGAGGAACGCCAGTCGCGCCTGACCCCGTCCAACCGGTTGCCCCGCCAGATCAAGCAGTATGATCTGTTGGTCGATTATATCCTGACGGTGAAAGAGGCCCCGCACCTCAAGCGGTCGCTGGATGCGCATTTCGCGCGGCTGGTGCGGTATCACCAGAAATTCCTGTGACCTAGCGCGTCAGATATTTCCGCAAAACGATATCAGGCATATGCCCGCGCAGGATCATGTCAGGCATCACGTAAAACGGGGCCTCGACCATACCCAGCTTGGCTGACAGGGCAGCACCATCAAGGGATGACATGTTGTGATGAGTGAAGGTCGTGCCGGAACTAACTGATAACGCTTGCAATTCTTGCAGTGCCTGATCGCAGGTCGGGCAATCGGGTGCCGTGAAGATCGCGATGTTAGCGCCCTGCAACACCTGATCTTCCAACGCGCGCAAAAGTGCGATATCGGCGGCGGCCTCATCCTGATAGCCGGCGGTGGCATAGTCGGGGGGCGTCATCGCTGATGACAACACCTCGGGCTCCGCCATCAGAAACCCGCGCATTTCGGCGTTGAAAGCCGCGCGCTCGGCTGGGGTCAGGGCCGTGAAATCGGTCTGCGCGGCCGCCGGAAAGGCCGCCGCGCAGAGCAAAAGGATCAGCCGCATTCAGCCGCGTTTTTCTTCCAGAATGGCTTTCATCTGGTCATAGGGCAGATAGCCGCGCAGCAATTCGTCTTGCATCACAAAGGTCGGGGTGCCCGAAATCGACAATATCTGCGCCAGCGCGCGGGTTTGGGCGATTTCTTCGGTCACTTCGGCGCTGTCCATCTTTTCGGTAATGGCATCCGCATCCAGACCAAAGCTGTCGGCCAGACGGCCCAATGATGTCGGCGTGATATCCCCGTTAAAGCTCATCAGCGCGTCGTGGACCGATTTATAGCCTTCGTCGCCCGCAACCAGTTTGGTAGCAATCGCAAAGCGCGACGCGATCATGGATTGTTCGCCCAATATCGGCAATTCCTTGACGATAAAGCGGATATTGCCGTCGCCGTTGATCAGCTTTTCAACTTCGGTAAAGGCCTTTTTGCAATAGCCACAGCGGTAATCCATGAACTCGACGATGGTGATGTCGCCATCAGGGTTGCCGCCGACAAAGGAATAGCCGTCGTTGAAAATCGCGTCTGCATTGTCGGACACGAGGGTGAAATCCGCCTGCGCCTGCGCTTCGGCTTCTTTGGCCTGCAACTGGCTTACCGCTTCCATGATGACTTGGGGGTTTTCCATCAGATAGGCGCGGACTTCGGCACGGAACTGGACGCGCTCGGCATCTGTCAGTTCGGTCAGATCCATCGCCTGGGTCGGGCCGCTTAGGGCCAGAGCCATCAACGCGCCGGAAAAAAGGGAAGTGGCGGTCAGTTTTGTCATATTGGGGTCACTCACTGTTATTGCGCGGCCCTTGGGGCGGCTTTGGCACCTGTGGTGCGCGATTTCGAGCCATCGCACAAGGGTTGACGGCACCAACCTGGTGCGGTGAAAGGTTCTTGCCCCAAGTTTAGGATTAAGCTCATGCGTATTTCAACCCGTTCTCAGGTCGATCCCTTTATCGTGATGGACGTGATGCAAGCCGCATCCGCCGCCGAAGCCGCGGGCCGCCACATTATCCACATGGAAGTCGGCCAACCGGGAACCGGGGCACCGTCCGGGGCGACTGCCGCATTGGCCCGCGCGATGGATCAGGGGGCCTTGGGCTATACGGTTGCATTGGGCCTGCCAGCCCTGCGCGCGCGCATCGCGCAAATGTACGGCGAATGGTACAACGTTGATCTGGACCCGAACCGGGTGGTGATCACGTCCGGCTCCTCGGGGGGGTTCATTCTGGCCTTTACCGCGCTTTTTGACACCGGCGACAAGGTCGGCATCGGCGCGCCGGGCTATCCCAGCTACCGGCAGATCCTCAAGGCGCTGGCGCTGGACCCCGTTGACCTGCCCACATCGCCCGACAACCGCTATCAGCCCGTGCCGGATGATTTCGCGGGCATGGACCTCAAGGGGCTGCTGGTGGCGTCCCCTGCAAACCCCACGGGCACCATGCTGGACCGCCCCGCGATGAAGGCCCTGATTGATGCCACCCAAGGGCAGAGCGCGTCGTTTATCTCGGACGAGATTTACCACGGCATCGAATACGAGAAAAAGGCGGTTACCGCGCTCGAGATCACCGATGATGCCTATGTGATCAATTCGTTCTCCAAGTATTTTTCCATGACCGGCTGGCGTGTGGGCTGGATGGTCGTGCCCGAAGATCACGTGCGGGTGGTGGAACGGATTGCGCAAAACATGTTCATCTGTGCGCCCCATGCCAGTCAGGTTGCCGCATTGGCGGCGATGGATTGCGAGGATGAATTGCAGGCCAATATGGATGTCTACCGTGCCAACCGGACCATGATGATTGACGGGTTGCGCGACGCGGGCTTTAGCAGTTTTGCCCCGCCGGATGGGGCGTTTTATGTTTATGCCGATGTATCCGGCATCACCGATGACAGCCGCAGGCTGGCGCGTGACATTCTGGACAAGGCAGGGGTGGCCGTCACACCGGGGCTGGATTTCGACCCCATTCGCGGGCATCAGACCTTGCGGTTTTCCTATGCGCGCGGGACGGCGGATATTGCCGAAGGGATTGCGCGGCTCAAGGCCTATATGGCGGCGCGCTGAAAGGCTGGCCCGTCGGGATTGTTAATGCTAGTTTGCACCCGAACACCACGATCAGAACGGTGACAGGCATGCGGTTTTTCCCAATATTGGCGGCGCTTATGGCGTTTTCAAACCCCGTTTCAGCCCAAGAGCTGACGGCCTTGGCGCGCGTTGACCCGGGCCCAAGCGAGATCACCGATGGCTGGTTCGGTGGCACCACGCTCAGGCTGCAGCTCAGCCAGGGGGTGCCGTTTCGGGTGTTCCTGCTGGACAATCCCGCGCGCCTTGTTGTCGATTTCCGCGAGGCGGACTGGTCGGGGGTCAAGACGTCGGACTTGCTGGCGGAACCGGGTAATATCAGCGACTTGCGCTTTGGCCCGTTTCAACCGGGGTGGTCGCGGCTGGTGGCCGATCTGGCCCAGCCGATGCTGCCGCGCGAAATCGGGATGCCCGTCGACAGCGGCTCCGGTCAGGCCACGCTTGAAATCAGTCTCAAACCCGTTGATCCCGCCGAATTTTCCGCCGCAGCCGGCACACCGCCTGATCCGGCCTGGACGATGGCCCTTGCGGCACCGCCCAAACCGGCCAAACCCAAGGGCGAGGACCGTTTTTTGGTGGTCCTTGACCCCGGTCACGGTGGTGTGGACCCGGGGGCCGAAAGCGACGGGGTTGCGGAAAAGGACCTGATGCTGGCCTTTGCCAACGGGCTGCGCGATGCGCTGGTGCGCGACGGGATTGACGTGCTGATGACCCGCGACAGCGACATGTTTGTGGCGCTCGAAACCCGCGTCGCGATTGCCCATCAGGCCCAAGGTGATCTGTTCATTTCGCTGCACGCGGATATCTTGCAGCAAGGCGGCGCAAAAGGGGCCACCGTCTATACCCTGTCGGACGAGGCCAGCGATACCGCCACCGAACATTTGGCCGCACGCCACAACCGGTCCGACATCATCGCGGGGGCCGATCTGACCGGTTCGGATGATCAGGTCGCAGGTATTTTGCTGGATCTGGCCCGGCAGGAAACCGAACCGCGTTCGGTCGCCGCTGCGAAAACGCTTGTTGCGGGGATGAAGGGGGCAGGTGGCCCGATGAACCGACGCCCGCTGCGCATGGCAGGGTTTTCGGTGCTCAAATCAGCCGATATCCCGTCTGTTCTGATCGAGATCGGATTTCTGAGCAGCCAAAGGGATTTGAACAACCTGCGCGATCCGGTCTGGCGCGCCGTCATGGTGGCGGGCATCGCGGATGCGATCAAGGTCTGGCGCGATCAGGATGCAGCCCTTAAGCCGTTGATACGCCAGTAACCATTGCGGTGATAAAGACAGCCGACCTGCGCGGTATATCGCCAAATTACCACTGCTTCGTGTTTTGACGATTCCACTTTGCCCGCGTATAGACGGGTTAACCAACAGCCTTGCAAGGGACTGCCACACGTGTTTCGCCTAATTCTATCCTTCTTCGGGGGTATCTTTACCACCCTGACCATGAGCATCGGTATGATTACTCTTACCATCGGGGCGATCTTCTGGATGTACGGGCGCGACCTGCCCAGCCACGAATCCCTTGCGCAATACACCCCGCCCACAATCAGCCGGATTTATTCCGGCCAGGGGCGCTTGATTGATGAATTCGCCAAGGAACGCCGGCTTTTCGCGCCTGCGAACACCATTCCGGACCTGATCAAACAGGCGTTTATCTCGGCCGAAGACAAGAATTTTTACACCCACGAAGGCTATGATCTGCGCGGCATCGGTGCGGCTGCGGTGGATGCGGTGCGCACGCGCGGCAAAGATGTGCGCGGGGCGTCGACGATCACCCAACAGGTGATGAAGAACTTTTTGCTGTCCGGTGACCGCCGGGCCGAACGCAAGATCAAGGAAATCATCCTTGCTGCCCGTCTGGAAGAAACCCTGCCCAAGGAAAAAATCCTCGAACTCTATCTGAACGAGATTTTTCTGGGCCAGAATTCCTATGGTGTGGCGGCGGCTTCGCAGACCTATTTCAACAAGACGCTGAGCGAACTTGCCCCCCACGAGGCGGCTTTTCTGGCGTCCCTGCCCAAGGCCCCGTCGGATTACCACCCGGTGCGCCGCAAGGACCGCCTGAAGCAGCGCCGCGATTTCGTTCTGCGCGAGATGATGGAAAACGGATATATCACCAAAGCCTCCTACGAGAACGAAGTCGCACAGCCGCTGCGCTCGGTTCAGAACGGGGACTTTGAGAGTTTTAAGGCGGAACTGCCGCCGCGCGATTACTTTACCGATGAAATCCGCCGCCAACTGTCTGAAAACTTTGGCGAAGGTGAGTTTTTCACCGGCGGTCTGACCGTGCGCGCCACCATCGACAACGAAATGCAACCGATCGCGGCGCAGGCCTTGCAGCGCCAGCTTGAGGATTACGACCGTGGTGTCGGCATCTGGCACGGGACCGGCAAAACCATTCCGGCCGACCAGTTGACCGACGAAGCCACTTGGCGCGAAGCGCTGTCAGCGATCCGCGTGTCGCGCGACGTCGATTTGGACAGCACCTGGTATCCGGCGGTGGTATTGAGCGTGGGCGACAGCAATGCGCGGATAGGCATCGAAGGGGTGCCCGAAACGGCTGATGGTCATTTCATCACCGCCAAAGACGTTGAATGGGCGCGCAAACGCCTGAGCGATGGCACCTTGGGCCGCAAGGCGCAGGTCGCGGGCGATTTGCTGGCGGTCGGCGAGGTGGTGCTGGTGCGGCGCATGACGGCGGATAGTGACGGGTCGTTCATCCGGTGGACTTTGCGGCAGGTCCCCGAAGTGCAGGGCGGCTTTGTTGCGATGGACGTCAACACCGGGCGTGTGATCGCCATGCAAGGCGGATTTTCCTATCAGTCATCGGTGTTCAACCGCGCCACCCAAGCCAAACGCCAGCCCGGGTCCAGCTTTAAACCTTTCGTTTACGCCGCGGCCCTTGATAGCGGGTATACGCCAGCGACCATCGTGGTGGATGCCCCGATCGAGATCAACACACCGCAAGGCCTGTGGCGCCCGCGAAATTCGTCGAACAAGTTCTACGGCCCCACACCGCTGCGCACAGGGATCGAACAATCGCGCAACCTGATGACCATCCGTCTGGCGCAAGAGGTCGGGATGGACACCATCGGCTCTTATGCCGAACGGTTCGGCGTATATGACGACCTGTCGCCGGTTCTGGCCAACGCATTGGGATCGCAGGAAACGACATTGTACCAGATGGTATCGGCCTATGCGATGTTCGCCAACGGGGGGGAGCGGGTGCAACCCACCCTCGTTGACCGCGTGCAAGACCGCTATGGCCGCACGGTGTACAAACATGACCAACGCATCTGCAATGATTGCCAGCTGGCCAGCCTCGAAGAGGGTCTGGGGCCGCGGATCATTTCCAACCGCGAACGGGTGATGGACCCGATCACAGCCTATCAGCTGACATCGATGATGAAGGGTGTGGTCGACCGCGGCACGGCCAAAGGGGCGATTAACCTGCCTGTGCCGATCGCCGGCAAGACCGGCACAACCAATGACGCCAAAGACGTTTGGTTCGTGGGCTTTTCCAGCAATATCGTTGCGGGCTGCTATATCGGTTTCGACAACCCTAGGTCCTTGGGTAAACGCGCCTACGGGGCGGGGATGTGCGGGCCGGTGTTCCAGCGCTTTATGAGCGAAGCCATCAAGAAATACGGCGGCGGCCCCTTTGAAGTGCCCCCGGGTGGTAGCTTTATCAACATCGACCGCTTTACCGGCGCACGCCTGTCGGATGATGCAAGCGGGCCGAATGTGGTGGCCGAATATTTCCGGGATGGCGAGATGCCATTGTTCGGGATCACCTTTGACGGTGGCTTTGCCATGGGCGCAGACTTGCCACTGGTCGAAGAACTGGGCCGCTCCGCCGGGCGCGAAGTCACGACATCCACTGGCAAAAAGGCAGTCGTGGGGCCCAAGGCCAGTTTTGGCACGATCAGCTCAGGCGGGCTTTACTAGCGCTGCCACCACGCCAACCGCTTGCCCCTACAGCAAGGCTGGTCTATCTCATACGCGGCTCCGGCATTTCGGGGCCGCGGTTCATTTAAAGGGCATAAACGATGCGCGCAGAGGCACAAAATACAGCAGATCAGATCAGCAAATCGCTGGATCTGTTGGCACAGCGTTTGAACGTGGAAACCGCGCCCTACCGTTTGGAAGAATTCAACGCCCGCGTCGAAGACCCCAATCTGTGGGATGATCCCGATGCGGCGCAAAAGCTGATGCGCGAACGTCAGGCGCTGGTCGATTCGATGGCGACCTATGACGGCATCAAGCAAGAGCTGGCCGATAATGTCGAGTTGATCGAGATGGGCGAAATGGAAGGCGACACCGAAGTTGTCGCCGAGGCCGAGGCCGCGCTGAAGGCGCTTGCCGCAACCGCTGCCCAAAAGGAACTCGAGGCCTTGCTGAACGGCGAGGCGGACAGCAACGACACATTTCTGGAAATCAACGCAGGGGCCGGTGGTACCGAAAGCTGCGATTGGGCGAATATTCTGGCGCGCATGTATGTCCGTTGGGCCGAGAAAAAAGGCTACAAGGTCGAGCTGCAATCCGAAAGCCCGGGCGAAGAGGCGGGTATCAAATCCGCCACCTACAAAATCAGCGGCCTGAACGCCTATGGCTGGCTGAAATCCGAATCCGGCGTGCACCGCCTTGTGCGGATCAGCCCGTTTGATTCGGCGGCGAAACGGCATACCTCGTTCAGCTCGGTCTGGGTCTATCCGGTGGTGGACGACAATATCGAGATCGAAGTGAACCCCAGCGACATTCGCATTGATACCTACCGGTCTTCGGGGGCCGGCGGTCAGCACGTGAACACCACTGATTCCGCTGTGCGCATCACTCACCATCCCACCGGCATCGTCGTGACCAGTTCCGAGAAATCGCAGCACCAGAACCGCGACATCGCCATGAAGGCGCTGAAATCGCGCCTCTACCAGATGGAGCTGGACCGCCGCAATGCTGCGATCAACGAGGCCCATGAAAACAAGGGCGATGCGGGATGGGGCAACCAGATCCGATCCTATGTTCTGCAGCCCTATCAGATGGTCAAAGACCTGCGTACGAATTACGAGACCTCGGACACCAAAGGGGTTCTGGACGGCGATCTTGACGGGCTGATGGGGGCTGCATTGGCCCTAGCCGTGTCGGGCAAGAGCCGGGCCGAAGCGCAAGCCGGCTAAGGGTCGAGGGGGCGCTGCCCCCGCCCTTGCGGGCCCCCCGGGATATTTTTGAGCCAGAGAAGCCGGGGATGTCATCCGGGGCTTGTTTCTGCCCGGCCTGACGCGTTTGATGGCGCAAAACAGGGGGGACGGTTTTGGATATTCTGGACATGGGCGCGGTGGCGCAATCAGAGGCACTGGCTGCGGGCAGTTTGACGGCAGTTGCGTTGATGGAAGCGAGCCTGGCGCGGATCGAGGCGGTAAACGGTGCGGTCAATGCGGTTGTGTCTTTGCGCGAGCGCGAGGCGTTGTTGGCCGAGGCGCGTGCCGCCGATGTGACCCCCCGCCGTGGTTGGCTGCATGGTATTCCCATGGCGATCAAGGATTTATCCGATGCCAAGGGGCTGCCCACCACCATGGGATCGCCGCTTTTTACCGGCACCGTGGCGCAAAAGGACAGCGTGTTTGTCGGGCGGTTGCGTGCGGCGGGGGCGATTTTCATTGGCAAAACCAACACGCCCGAATTCGGATTGGGCAGTCATACCTTCAACCCTGTGCATGGGGCCACCTGCAACCCCTATGACCTGAGCAAATCGGCGGGCGGGTCATCGGGCGGGGCGGCGGCTGCTTTGGCCTGCGGGATGGTCAGCGTTGCCGACGGATCCGACATGATGGGCAGTTTGCGGAACCCTGCCGGATGGAACAATGTCTATGGGATGCGGCCCAGTTGGGGCACCGTTCCGGGGGAGCCTGAGGGTGACATGTTTTTGCATCAACTGGCCACCTCTGGCCCGATGGCGCGCAGCCCGCGTGATCTGGCGGCCTTGCTGGATACGATGACAGGGGCCGACCCGCGCCAACCGTTTGGCATCAGCCCTGCCGCCACCTTGCCGCAGATCGACGGGCAGGGGCCGCAGGTCCGGATCGGTTGGCTGGGCGATTGGGGCGGTGCCTTTCCCTATGCCGAAGGGATCGCCGCGCTGAGCGAGGCGGCCTTGGGGCAGTTCGCTGATCTGGGGCATGTGGTGTCTGATATCGCAGCGCCTTTTAATGCGGAGAAAATGTGGGAGGCCTGGATTACCTTGCGGTCCTTTGCCGTGGCCAGCGGGTTGGGCGCGATCTTTGAGAATGAGGCCAAGCGCGGGCATTTGAAGGAGGCCGCCCAGTGGGAGATCCGGCGCGGTCTTGAGATGACTGCGATGCAGGTCCAGCGCGCCAGTGTGATCCGGTCGGATTGGTATCGGCGGGCAGCGGCCTTGTTTGATACGGTAGATGTGCTGGTGCTGCCTTCGGCGCAGCTTTGGCCGTTTCCCGTGAAAGACGTGCATCCTGTGGAAATCGCCGGTCGCAGCATGGATACCTATCACCGCTGGATGCAGGTCGTGGTACCGGCCGGGCTGATCGGGCTGCCGGTGGTCAATGTGCCGGCGGGGTTTGGGGAAAACGGGTTGCCGGGCGGGCTCCAACTGATCGGGCGGCATGGCAGTGACGCGATGCTGTTGCGGGTGGCGCAGCATTGGCACGAGGCGACCCGTTGGCCGCAAAAGCGGCCACCTGCATTGGGTTAACGTCCGCAAAAGCGGCCACCTGCATTGGACTAAAGCGGTGTCTCACGGCCTTGCGCGATCAGTTCGGCGCGCAGGGCGGGGGCGTCTGGATGGCCAAGTTCCAGCGCGAAAACATAGGCATGGGTCAGATAGAAACCCGCCGCATCCGGCCCATCCGCGGCTGCGGCGGCCCGGGTGTAAAGCGACACCAACGCGGCTTTGTCATCCGCGTGGTGGGCCGCAAGAAGCCGGTCGTTCAGGTCGCTCATGAGGCGGCGCGGTGGGCTTCCAGCTGGGATGCGACCCAATCGTGGAACATATGGGTGGGCCCGTCCATCGCGGGTGAAAACCGTCCGCCGTCAAACTGAACCCCGTGACGCCCGCGTTGCATCCCTTCGACGACAAAGATGTCCTCTTCGAAGACCTGTTTCCACTGATCGGTATTGCGCGCGCGCAATTCAGGGTCTGTGGCGGGGGCCGCATAGTAAAGATGCACGTTTTCGGTGGTTTTTTCCGGGCCTTCGGGAACCAGAATGATCGCGAAACTATGGTCGCGGTGCACACCAAGCAGCACATTGGGGTAGGCCGTGACATATTCTGCCGCCGTGTCCCATTTATCGGAAAGATCCGCGAAATCGGGGAAGGACTTGCCGTCCTCCCCTTTGAGCTGGCGATAGACCATCGTGCCCTGACCGGAGAAATGGCCTGCGTTTTCAATATGGTAGTGGTCTTCGAGGCGGGAATAGCTGTTCAGACCCGGATGCACCCACGGCAAATGATAGCTTTCGCAATAGTTTTCAACGGCGAGCTTCCAGTTGCAGTTCACGGTGAGTTGGAACCGGCTGTCGGCCCCGCCGTGATACAGGGGTTTGTCGAATTCCGCCCACCGCGCAATCAGATCGGCATTGGCCTGTTCAAAGGGCTGCGCCGTGCCGGAAATGTTGATCCAGATGACATCCATCCAGACATGACTGCGGATTTCAACCAGGCCCAGCAAGGCGCGGTCGATGCCGGCGTGGGTGTTCTGCCCCGGTCCGCCCACATGAGGGGTCGAGACCAGCCGCCCTTCGGTGCTGTAGCACCAACTGTGATAGGGGCAGCGGATTGCGCCGTCGATTTTGCGGGGTGCATCGACAAGGATCATCCCGCGATGGCGGCAGGTGTTCTGGAACACCCGCACTTGCCCCGATCTGTCACGCACGACCAGCAACGGCATCCCCAGAAAGGTCAGCGGCACGGCATCGCCGATTTCGGGCACATCAGACGCGGTGGCAAGGCCGGGCCAGTTGTTGAACAATACCGCCTGACGTTCTTCGGCAAAAACGCCCGGATCGATGTAATGGGCATTGGAAAGGCCATTGGCCTGATCGATCGGGCGGCGCACCGTGCTAAGATCGGTAGGGGACATGTTCATGGCGCTCTCCTTGCTGGTGATCCAAGGCTAGCGTCAAATTCCACCGCTCAGCGTGCATTTAGCGACCTGTTTTTAACGGCTGCGACATCGGGCACAGAACTTGGCAGGCAAAATGGTGTCAGGCGAAATCCTGATCGGGGCGCAGCAGGCGTCGGTGGAACGGGGGAATATCTTCGATGGTGTAAAACCCCTTGCCGCGGGCCGCGTTCAGCACAGTGGCCGTGTCTTGTTGCAGATATTCATAGACCAGCCGCGTCGCACGGGTGCCGGCGGTGACTTCGGGGATTGTCCGGGTGGTATAGCCGGCCCAAAAGTTATTGCCGAAAGAGGCCGTACGCCCAAGGTAGTTGAACGAAGATGTCATTCCGTTCTTGCGCCCGGCGATGATCGCCAAGCCTTCCTCCTGGGGCAGCACGACACCGCGAAACTCGCGATATATGGGCGAGGTAGGGAGGCTTTGCATCCGCATCGCCTTGGTTGTCTCGAAGCCGCGCAAAAACGTGGCGTTGCCAGTGCGAAAGACAAAGACCAGGCCGATGACAAACAGATCATGGTCAATGAAGCTGCGCCTTGAAAAGCGGTAAAACCCGCTGGGAAAGACATTCTGCGGAATGGCATTGGTGCCCGAGACCAGAAATTCGCTCATGTAGTGGCCAAAGGTGGGGGGTTGCGGGGTGATTTCGGACAAAGGTTCAAGCAGGATACGCGCGTCCAATTTGAAATACGCGCAGATCCGGGCCAGGATATCCGGCCTGGGAAAGCTTTCCCCTGATAGGTAGCGATTGAATTGCGTCCGGTTGATGCCGAGCCTGCTGGCAAGCACCGTGACCGAGGGTTGATCCTGAGATAATTTGCGCAGGTTTTCGCCAAAGACCGATCGGATTTGCGCGGGGTTTTCTTTGTTCGGCATCTTTCCACCCTCTGAAACTTTAGATTGCATGAGACAGGACCAGACTACAAGAGTATGACGCTATTTAGCGTCAAAACATGGTGCGACCGACACAAAATGACACCTCAAAAAAATCGACAAATCATCGGATGTTAGCAACAATCCTTACAATCAATAAATACACGAGGGAGTATGAATTCATGTATGGTGTGGTCCTGTGGAGCGACGATTTCGACAAAAAAGCCGTGTTTTGGTGTGAAGACCAAGGGGATCTCGCGTATTTTTCAGGGTCGCAAGACAGTACGGTTTCGACCTTTGATGCAGGGGACCTTGTCGAGTTTGACATAAGCCGCGACAGCAAGCTTAGAACCGCAACAAACCCGCGTATTGTTCAGGAAAAACTGGACATTCAGTTGCCGGCCAAACTTTTGGCCGAAGCCCCTTGCACAAATCCAGCGGCCAAACCTCCCGCGCGGCAGTCTGCTGAAATTGTCGATTTTTCCAGCAGACGATCCAACTATGTGGACGAGTTTCGCGCCGAATTCGCCTAGTCGCCGCGCGGCAGGGCCGCAACGCCGGTCCGCGCCACATCTGTCAGCCCCAAGGGGCGCATCAGATCGGCAAATGCGTCAATTTTCTCGGGCGCGCCGGTGATTTCGAAAATGAAGGTCTCTAGCGTGCTGTCGACGACACTGGCGCGAAAGATATCAGCCAGACGCAGGGCCTCGACACGTTTATCACCAGTGCCCGACACTTTGAACATAGCCAATTCACGCTCAACCGACGGCCCCTCGACGGTCAGGTCGTGGACATCGTGAACCGGGACGATCCGGCCAAGCTGCGCTTTGATCTGTTCGATCACTTGTGGCGTCCCTGAGGTCACGATCGTGATCCGGCTGCGGTGGCCGGTGTGATCCACCTCGGCCACGGTCAGGCTGTCGATGTTATAACCACGACCGGAAAACAACCCGATCACACGGGCCAGCACGCCGGGTTCGTTTTCGACCAGAACCGCAAGGGTATGGCGTTCGATTACATCCGAGAAATTCGCACGCAGGTTATAGGCAGAATGGCTGGTAGAGCCTTTTTTTAGTTTTAGGGCTGACATCTGACTGTCCTCTTCATCTGATTTCGTCGCCGGAGTTTTTAAAAACTCCGGTCCGTTTTCTTTTAAAGAAAACGCGTTACACCAAGACCGACCCTTTTGCGTCAATCACACCTTGCGTATCCACACCGGCCAGCATCATGTCGTTATGCGCTTTGCCTGACGGGATCATCGGGAAACAGTTCTCGTGCTTTTCAACCAGGCAATCAAAGATGACCGGCCCGTCATAGGTGATCATTTCCATGATCGCGTCATCCAGATCATCGGGATCGGAACACAGGATCCCCTTGGCCCCGAACGCTTCGGCCAGTTTCACGAAATCGGGCAGGGACTCCGACCAGCTTTGCGAATAGCGCTCGCCATGCAGCAATTCCTGCCACTGACGCACCATACCCAGACGTTCGTTGTTCAGGATGAACTGTTTGACGGGCAGGTTATACTGCATCGCCGTACCCATTTCCTGCATGTTCATCAGCCATGACGCTTCACCGGCCACGTTGATGACCAACGCGTCCTTATGCGCCATCTGCACCCCGATGGAGGCAGGGAAGCCATAGCCCATGGTGCCAAGCCCGCCCGAGGTCATCCAGCGGTTCGGATCTTCGAACCCGAGATATTGTGCGGCCCACATCTGGTGCTGGCCTACTTCGGTGGTGATATAGCGGTCGTATTTCTTGGTCAGTGCCTCAAGCCGGGCCAACGCGTATTGCGGCTTGATGACCTTGCCGTTTTGTTCGAATTTCAGGCAGTCAATGCTGCGCCATTCGTTGATCTTCTTCCACCATTTGGCCACCGCTTCGCTGTTGGTTTTGCGGCCACGGGATTTCCAGACCTTCAACATGTCTTCCAATACATGGCCGACGTCGCCCACGATCGGAATATCGACGCGGATGATCTTGTTGATGGAGGACGGATCAATGTCGATATGCGCCTTGGTCGATTTCGGGCTGAACAGATCGACAACGCCGGTGATCCGGTCGTCAAACCGTGCCCCGATGTTGATCATCAGATCGCAATCGTGCATCGCCATGTTGGCCTCGTAAAGGCCGTGCATCCCCAGCATCCCCAACCATTTGTCGCCGGACGCAGGATAGCAGCCCAAACCCATGAGGGTGGAGGTGATCGGGAAGCCTGTTGCCTCGACCAGTTCGCGCAGCAATTGCGATGCCGCAGGGCCAGAGTTGATGACGCCGCCGCCGGTGTAAAATACCGGGCGTTTCGCGGTTTCCATCGCGGCGACCAGTTCGGTGATCGCTGTCATGTCGCCTTTTACGGGCGGCTGGTAATGGGAAACCGACGGTTTCTTGGGCTCGTACTGGCCTGTGGCGAACTGCACGTCCTTGGGGATGTCGACCAGAACCGGGCCGGGACGGCCAGAGGTGGCAACATGGAAGGCTTCGTGCAAAACGCCGGCCAGCTTGTCGGTGTCTTTGACCAGCCAGTTATGTTTCGTGCAAGGACGCGTGATGCCAACGGTGTCGGCCTCTTGGAAGGCATCAGACCCGATCATGAAGGTCGGCACCTGACCGGTCAAAACAACCAGCGGGATCGAATCCAGCAAGGCATCGGTCAAACCGGTCACCGCATTGGTGGCACCGGGGCCGGATGTCACCAGAACAACGCCGGGTTTACCGGTTGAACGGGCATAGCCTTCGGCGGCGTGAACGGCCCCTTGTTCATGGCGTACCAAAACATGCTTGATGCTGTTTTGCTGAAACACCTCGTCATAAATCGGTAGGACAGCGCCGCCGGGATAGCCAAATACGGTATCGACGCCCTGATCGATCAGGGCTTGGACGATCATTTTCGCTCCGGTCATTTTACGTGTCATCTTGGTGCTCCGTAGGGTGGTGTTTCGGGTCTTGTGGGTCAGGTTTCAATTTTGTCGTGGCGCATAAAAAAGCCCCCGGTTTTGGCGGGGGCGCATGGTGACGATTATGGTCTGCCGTTACCGGCCCATGCGCGTGTGTCCTACAATGACGACTAGAAATGTCATGGCCAAAGGCTCCTCTTTACGTTTGGGGACATTATGAGCGGGGAAAAGGGGCGTCAATGGCCAATTTGATGAAAAAGTGTCGCACCGGGCAAAAAATCTTTGCATTTATTGCGCGGGGTTCAATTTATTTGAAGCTTTGCAAAATTAGGTCGGTGAATCAGGTGATTTCAGATGCGCACACCGGTTCCTTGCAGCACGCCGTGCTCCATCGCGTAGCGCGTCAAACCGGCGGTCGAGGAAATGCCGAGTTTGCGTTTGATGTTCTTGCGGTGGGTTTCGACCGTGCGCACCGAGATATCGAGGATCGCGGCGACTTCCTTGTTGGCCCTGCCTTGCGCCAGCTCCAGCAGGATCGTTTGTTCGCGTTCGGTCAGGGCCTCGCGGGCGGTGTCCTTTGGCTCAAGCGAGCCTTGGGCACCCGTGCACAGATACCGCTGACCCTGCATCACCTGATCAATGGCCAGCTTGATTTCATCGGTTGGCACGTCTTTGAGGATATAGCCCATGGCCCCGTGACTAAGCGCCGATGAAATATATTCGGGGTTATCATGCATCGACAAAATAACGATGCGCATGTCGGGGCGGCGTTCCAGCACGATTTCGGTCGCCGACAGCCCGCCCACATCGGGCATGTTCAAATCCATCAAGATCACATCGGGGTCCAGTGCCTCGAATTGGTCGATCGCGGCGCGGCCATTGGACAGGCATCCCACGACCTGAATGTCGTCATAGCTTTCCAGAATTGATTGGATGCCTTCGGCGACCATGGGGTGATCGTCAACGATCATGACTTTGACAGGGTTTGTCATTGCGTGGTTTCCTAAGAATTCGGGGCAGGGGTCGTCAGGCTGGATTCAGGCGGCAACAGATGGGTCAGTGGAACAGTTGCCTTGATCCGCGTGCCACCCCCTTGCGCCGCCACCAGTGACAAGGTGCCGCCCAATTGGTCCATCCGTTCTTGCATATTGCGCAGACCAAGACCACCGGAGCTTTGTATCCCGCCATAGATGCCGCGCCCGTTGTCGCTGATTTCGAGGGTGGCACCCTGACGGTGGCCGCGCAGGTCGACGATGACCTTTGATGCGCCAGCGTGACGTTCGATATTGGTCAAAGCTTCTTGGGCGATGCGGTACAGGGCGATCTTGGCGTCATTGTCCAGACGGTTGCGGAACACGACCGTGTTGAATTGGCACGCAATCCCCGTCCGCGCCGAGAATTCGTCGACCAGTGTTTTCAGGGCCGGGCCCAAGCCCAGATCGTCCAGCACACCGGGGCGCAAATCGCGGCTGATGCGGCGCACCTCTGAAATGGCCTGACCCAGACTGTCGATGCCTTTGCCCAAGGGGTCGGCGGCACGGCGGTCGCCGCGGTCCAGACGGCGGCGGGCGTTTTCAAGCGCATAGCGCACCCCGACTAATATCTGGCTGATCCCGTCGTGCAATTCGCGCGCCACGCGGCCACGTTCTTCTTCCTGGGCGTCAAACACCCGTTGGGTCAGTTTCTTGAGCTTGGCATCGGCCAGACGCCGTTCGCGCAGGTTCACCAACATGCCTGTCCCGAACACAAGAAACAGCGCCGCCAGCGTAATCGCCCCGATATAAAGGAACGTCCGTTGCACGCGGGCCAACACATCTGCGCGCGCCGAGGCGACGCTGGACAGAATATCGTCGATAAACACACCCGTGCCCACCGCCCACCGCCAACTGGGAAAGGAGGTGACATAGGTGATCATCTGCGCTTCGACCCCGGTCGACGGTTTGCGCCACAGATAGGTGTGATAACCACCGCCATCGCGGGCAATGCGGATCAGTTCGTTCACCACAGGGGTGCCGCTGCTGTCGGTTTCACCGCTGAAATTCCGGTTGATCCGGTCGGTTTCGCGGGGGCTGACAAGGGCGGTGCCGTCAAAGTCATAGACAAAGAACTGCCCCTCGTCGCCATAGATCATTGCAGACAGGATTTGCGTGACCTGCGCCTTGGCAGCGTCGTCCTGCGGCGATGCAGAGCCGTAGACAAAATAGAACCCGTTGCGGGCCTGGGTGACATAGTTGCGCAGTTCGACCTTTTTGGCGGCGATCAGCTGGTTTTCCAACGTGTTGATCTCGCGGTCCGCCAGCGCTTTGGCCTGAAGCGCCACAACAATCGCGATCCCTGCCACGGCCAGCACCAGTGGCACGGCAGCAAGCAGTGTCAGCTTTTGGGCATAGGTCGGGGCAAGGCGGGAAAACAGGCGACGCATGTGATTCTCGTAACGGGAATCAGTGCCGAATCAAAGGATAAGTTCAGGGGGTAACCGTGGCTCAATCGTGGCCACGAAGCCCGGTGTGCCTAATTTTTGGGCGTCAAACGGGTCATTATCTTGCGCTCGGGGCGGGTCTCTACGCACTAATTGGTATTTCAAACCCGGGGGGATCGGTTAGATTGCTAACACTTGAAACGACCCGCGCGTACGTCAATTGCGCGGGCATCCTATACTCGGGAGGAGTATCCTTATGGACCGTCGTTCATTTCTGAAGACATCCGCACTTGGCGGCACAGCAGCCGCCGCATCCACGCTGGCCGCACCGCTTTACGCCCAAGGCAAGCGTACACTGACAATGGTCACATCCTGGCCCCGTGGCTTTGCCGTTCTCGATGACGCGGCAACCTACCTGAACAACATGGTTAACGAGATGTCTGACGGCACCTTGACCATCGAAAAGAAAGCACCGGGCGAACTGGTTGGTGCCTTCGAAGTGTTTGACGCGGTATCCTCCGGTCAGGCCGACATGTACCACGCGGCTGACTACTACTTTATCGGTCAGCACCCAGGTCTGGCGTATTTCACCGCCGTTCCATTCGGTGGCACAGCGCAAGAACTGACAAACTGGTACCTGCACGGTGGCGGTCATGAACTGCACAACCAGATCGGTGAAATCTTCAACATGAAGATGTTCCTTGCCGGTAACTCCGGTTCGCAGTCCGGTGGCTGGTTCCGCAAGGAAATCAACTCTGCCGCAGACTTCAACGGTCTGAAATTCCGTATGCCGGGCCTTGGTGGCAAGGTTCTGGGTAAACTGGGCGCTTCAGTTCAGAACATCCCCGGCGGCGAACTGTATCAGGCGTTGTCCTCGGGCGCGCTGGACGGTCTTGAGTGGGTTGGCCCATTCGCGGATGAACGCGCCGGCTTCCAGGAAGTCGCCAAGATCTACTACACAGCCGGCTTCCACGAGCCAGGCTCCGGTTTGACAGCATCCGTTAACCTGGATGTCTTCAACGACCTGACACCAGCCCAGCAAAAGATCATCGAATATTCCTGCATGGCGACAACGCACACAGGTCTGGCCGAAACGCTGGCAAACAACGGTGCCGCACTGGCACGTCTGCAGCAGCAAGGTGTTAAAACCATGCAGTTCCCAGACGATGTTTGGGATGCATTCGGTGCCGCGTCCAAAGAAGTCATGGACGAAAACATGGGCGACAGCCTGTTCGCAGACATCCGCAACAGCTTCGAGACATCCTTGCAGTCCTCTGCAGAATGGCTGTCCAAGTCTGACGCGTATTATGTGAACCAGCGTCAGCGCGTTCTGGGTCAAAGCTAAGCCTTTCGATCACTTTGTCAGGGGCCGCCATCGTGCGGCCCCTGACGCACACCACGACCTTGGGTTTTCACCCCGGGGGCAACACAGAATTTCGCATAAAGCCCTATCTTAACCGGGGCAGGCGAAGGGGGGACTTACATGGCAGACGATGTGGTATGCGCTGGATTTTTCCGCGCGGCAGAAGGTGCCAAGATAAGCTGTCTGGACAAGTTCCAGGACGGCAATCTGGTCAACTTCGTTCTCGGCAACATCCTTGAGGCATTTTACAACTTTTTCGCCGCTTTGCTTAATCCGGGCATGTGGCTGAACTGGTCAAACAGTGAATCGCTGATGCGGTTCATCTATTACGGTGCATCGGTCGAGCTGTTTTTCGTGCTTTTCATCGGGCTGGTCATCGTCACCGGTTTCGGGATCTGGAGCAAAGGTTTCATGTGGGGCTGCGTGCGCGGCCTTGAAGGCTTCGCCAATACGGTGGGCCGCTTTTTCGCATGGGCCGGCCTGTTGATGGTGCTGCAACAGATCATCATCGTTTTCATGCAGCGGATTTTCACCCGCCCCGATATTTCGGTCGGTTTTGGTATTCCGCTTCAGTTCGACATCAGCTGGTTTGCCGAAGAGCTAAAGCTTTTCAATGCCTTGGTCGTCTGCCTTTGTGTGAGCTACACATTTGTTCAGGGCGGTCACGTCCGCGTTGACCTGTTCTATGCGGGGGCGAAATACCGCACCAAGCGGGTGATCGACATGTTCGGCGCGCTGTGCTTCATGCTGCCATTCGCGATCGTGACATGGCTCTATGGCTGGTTCTTCCTGTGGCGCCATCTGGTCACACCAAACCCGTCTGCATCCGACCGTCTGGATCTGCTGCTGCGCAAAGCGCGCCTGCTGAAATGGAACGTCGAAACCATCGGCTTCTCGCCAAACGGGTTCAACGGCTATTTCCTGTTCAAAATCCTGCTGTGCGCCTTCTGCGTCATGGTGATTTTGCAAGCCATCTCGACGTTTTATCGCGCCATGCTCGAGTTCCGCGAAGGACCCGAGAGCGAAAACAAATATCTCGACCGCGATACGCTGGGCGAGGGCGAAGAAGCCTATGAGGGCACACATTAATTTAAGGGGCGTCCGATGCTTTTTGGTCTCGACGGGGTCGAAGTTGGCCTGATTATCGTTTTTGTCTGTCTCTTTGGCGGCATTTTGTCTGGCTTTCCGGTGGCTTTTGCCATCGGGGGGGCCGGTGTTATCTCATTCGCGATCATTGCGGCGCTGGATAGCGCAGGGTTGTTGATCCATCAGGCGATCGACCAATCCTCGCAAGCCTACCGTGATCTTGTGAATTCCGGCGTGCCCAATGATGCGGTATCCAAGTTCAGATACCCTGATTTGCCACGTATCGGCGAAAGCGTTTTCCCCGCCGGTTGGGAAGAGGCGATGAACCGCAACGTGTCGTTCATTGTGAACCGCATGAACGAACGTGTTCTGGCAGGCCAGTCCATCGAAACACTGCTTGCCGTTTTGATGTTCGTTCTGATGGGCATCACGCTCGAACGCTCCAAGATTGCGAATGATCTGCTGACCACGATGGCGCGCGTCTTTGGCCCGCTGCCCGGTGGTCTGGCCGTGTCGATCGTTGTTGTGGGCGCGTTTCTGGCCGCATCGACAGGTATTGTGGGTGCAACTGTTGTGACCATGGGCCTGCTTGCGCTGCCGACAATGCTGCGCAACGGCTATTCGCCGGAACTGTCCACGGGCGTCATCGCGGCGTCGGGCACTTTGGGGCAGATCATTCCGCCCTCCATCGTGATCGTTCTGCTGGGCACATTGGCTGGTGACTTGTATTCCGCCGCCCAAGAGGCGCGCGCGACATCTGCCGGCTGTACCGATGCCTTGACCTATCTGGGTCAACCGGCGGTGGTTTCCGTTGGGACCTTGTTTCAGGCGGCCTTGCTGCCGGGCATCCTGCTGGCACTGCTTTATGCGCTTTATGCCTTTGTCTATGCGCTGTTTAACCCTGAAAAGGCACCTGCTGTGCCGATGGGGTCGACCAATGCAGAACCAATCACCCGCGGTGAAGGGTTCACCTGGTTCCTCGGCGCACCGGTTTTGCTGATTGTCGGCACGATCTTCCTGGGCAACATGGGCATCGTCGGCAGCCAGTCCACGGTCGTATCCAGCTTTAGCGATATCGGTGAAGGCGCCAGCCTGCGCACCAATGTCGGGCCCGAGTGTCAGACCGCGATGATCGAACTGCATGGTCAGGACGCGTGGGATACCGCCGTCGCCGAACAGGCCGCAATCGAAGCAGCAGGGGGCCAGCAGGCCAGCGAAAAGCTGTCCGAGGAAGCCCTGGCGCAAAAACAGGCTGACAAGATCAGCGATGCCGCGCCCATCGGTACCGGTGTTGCGATCATCCTGATCTTCCTGGGCTTGGTGCTGACGACAGGACGCGGCGTGTCGCCGTCATCGGACAGACGTCCGTTGATCATCGGCGGGATCGGTCTGGTTCTGACGGTGCTGGTCGATATCCTGCTGGTCGGTCCAACCACATCGCCGGGGACAATGGTCGTGCTGATGGCGCTCCCGTTTGTTGCCGTGATGTACGGGGTGCTCTATGCGCTGAAGCTCTGCGCGGGCAATGAATTGATCCGCGTGGTGTTCCCGCCACTGGTTCTGATCGTTGCTGTTCTGGGGTCGATCCTTGGAGGTATCACCAACCCGACACCGGCGGCGGCACTTGGTGCCGGCGGGGCGATCATGCTGGCGGCCTACCGCAAGCTGACCGATCTGGACCGGTCACCCAAGGTGATCATCTGGTCCACACTGGCGATCCTGATCTCTATCCTCGTGGGGGTGAACTTTGACCTGCGCATCAATCAGGACGACGTCGGGTTCGAAAACTGGGTCGCGTTCTTTGTGGCTTACGGTGCCTATCTCTATGCGGTGTTCGGGTTGCTGTTCTCGTGCTGGATTTTGTACACATCCGGGGTTCTTAGCCCGGTCGTGCGCGAAACTGCCAAAGTCACGTCGATGGTGTTCACGATCCTGATCGGGTCGCAGTTGCTGAACCTTGTGGTGATCTCCTTTGGCGGCGAACATTACATCCAGCAATGGCTCAAGAGCTTTGACAACGAGCTGACCGTGTTCCTGATCGTGATGCTGGTGTTGTTCGTGCTGGGCTTCGTTCTCGATTTCCTCGAGATCATCTATATCGTGATCCCGATTGTCGGGCCGGTGATTTACGGCGGCACCTTTGACCCTAAATGGGTGACCATCATGATCGCGGTGAACCTGCAAACGTCCTTCCTGACACCGCCCTTCGGCTTTGCGTTGTTCTATCTGCGCGGGGTCGCCCCGGCGAGCGTCACAACCGGCCATATCTACCGCGGGATCATTCCGTTCGTGTTGATCCAGGTCGGGGCTTTGGGGCTGTTGTGGATGTTCCCTGTGATCGTCACGATCGTGCCGGATCTGATCCCGAACTGATCGGGGCACATCAGGTTTAAGAAAAAGCTAAGGGCACCCGGTTGGGTGCCCTTTGTCGTTTTCGGTAATGTGTGGGCGTGATCCTTTGCCGGACCTCAAGCCGCGCACCCGGCATCGAAATGAGGGGGCTGTCTGCCCCCTCAAACTCCCCCGAGGATATTTGAGAGCCAGAGAAGGCGGAGGATCAGCTGCGTTTGGGGGACAGATCGGGCAGGGCGATATTGGCCACCTGTTCGGCGATCGGGTCGGTGTGCAACGGGTGATGGTCCGGGTTGAAATCGGACGGGTCTTTGAGCTTTTGCCACTGGCCGCCGACATAGACCTCGAGGCCGGAGAACTTGGCCTTATAGCCCATTTTCTGGCTGCCCGGCACCCAGTAGCCCAGATAGACGTAAGGCAGGCCGGCGGTGCGGGCGATGTCGATATGATCCAGGATGATATAATTGCCCAGGCCGTTTTGCGGCAGGTCGGGGGTGTAGAAGGAATAGACCATGCTGACCCCGTCACCCAGAACATCCGTCAGGCAAACGCCGATGAGTTCTTTGGTGGTGGTGTCAGTATATTGGATGACGCGGCTGCGGATCGGGGTTTCCTCGATCATCGCGGCGAATTCGAACACATCCATATCGGCCATCCCGCCATCGGCATGGCGGCTTTCAAGATAGCGGCGGAACAGGTCGTATTGGTCTTCGGTGGCCCAGGGCGACGTGGCGCGGCGGGTCAGGTTCGCATTGCGCTTGAGAATCCGCTTCTGGCTTTTGCTGGGGGTGAAATCCGCGACATTGATCCGCGCCGACAGGCAAGAGGCGCAATCGGCACAGGACGGGCGGTAGAGCACGTTTTGCGAGCGCCGGAACCCTTGGGCGGACAGGCTGTCGTTCAGGATCGCTGCGGTTTCCCCTTGCAAGGCCGTGAACAGTTTGCGTTCAACCCGCCCCTCAAGATAGGGGCAGGGCTGGGGCGCTGTCACATAGAACTGCGGGGCAATGGGAAGGGTATGGCGCATGCTAATCCGATATTGTTCACAAAAGGATACCAACAGGGTTTCGGGACGCCAAGCCCCTTTCGCGGTGCGCTAGATTTCCTTGCGCCGGTTCAGCGCAACCGTGCCGAGCACCATGTCGCTAAGCCCTTGGCACCTTGCGGTTGTGCCCATCAGAACAATGGAAATCAGTTGCAGCGGCATCACGCCGATGCTGATGGTATAGCCCAATGTGTGCAGGAACGCAGTGCCTGCATCCAGAGGTTCGTCGGCATTTGTGCGCAGCTCCATCCCCATCAGGCGCATACCCCAAGTGGCCGATCCGCTGCTCAGGGTGGCCACACGGTAGACAAAGCCGATGACGAGGATCATCAGGGGAAAGAAAAACACCCCGCTAAAGGCGGTAAAGGGCAGGGTCACGAGGCAGGCGAGAAAGATGATGACCGCATCAACGACCCAGGCAAACAGGCGTTTGGCGGCAACACCGTCGTAGAATTCGGGCTGGATGTCGGGATCGGGGGTCAGGCTCATGTCGGTGTCCTTGTCGGATTGGCGGTGCCGCTATGGGGCAGCGGTATGGCGGGTTTGCCCCCCGTATGTCGGGGGGCAAGGGGGCTGGTCAAGATTATGCGTTTTGCACATCTTCGCTTTTGTCGGAGCCTTCGGCCATGAACTGGTCGAATTCGGCCTTGTCCTTTGCTTCGCGCAGACGGGTCAGGAAGGCCTCGAAATTGGTTTGCTCTTCTTCGAGGCGGGCCAATGTGTCGGCCTTGTAGGCGTCGAATGCGGCGTTGCCGGTGGACCGGGTGGTCATGTGGCGGTGGCTGCTGCGCTTGGCACAGGAGGATGATTTAAACATGCGTTTACTCCAGATCATATAAGCAAGAAGGGCAAGGCCTGCGGGCCAGAAGACGATGAAACCGGCAACCGTTGCTGCGATCCAGGCGGCCTTGCCTTTGGAGTCGAGAAAGTCTTCGGCGCGGCCCAACCAGCTGCGTTGCGGTGCATAGGCGGGGGTATAGGTCTGTGTCATGAACGTCCCTTTCGGTCAGAGTGTGGTGGCCCTGAATACCTCGGGCCTGATGTTGTGCGGGTGTATGTAAATCCCCTTCACATTACAGTAGATTGTGGCTGTTGGGGATTTGCGCAAGAGGTAATGTAAATCTTTTTTACATTATTTTGCTGCGCGGGCATGACCCGATTGATTTCATGGGGAAAAACCAGCCATTGACCGAAACCGCCGAAACAGCGAATGCTGGGGCATGACCAGTTTTGCCAGCCAGATCACCCGCGTTCCACGCATTTTCACCGCCGATCAGGCCGATGATGCGCGGCGTGCGATGCCACATCTTGCGCCGGAACTTGGCGCTTTGGTGGCCGGGGCAGGGTCCGTGTCGCCCTATCTGCTGGACCTGATGCAAAAGGAAGCCGCGTGGTGCGAAGCCGCCTTTGATGATCCGGCAGCCGCCGTGCAGGCCGAGATTGCGGGGGCGGGCGATGTGCCTGATGACCAGCTTGCCAGCCATCTGCGGCAGGGCAAGCGCCGGGTCGCGTTGATGACGGGGCTCGCCGATCTGGCGGGTGCCTGGGAGCTGGAGCAGGTGACCGCTGCGTTGACGGATTTTGCCGACGCGGCCTGTCAGGCGGCCCTTCGCGCGGGTTTGCGTGCCCAGATCAAGCGCGGCAAGCTGCCCGGCATGACGGCAGAGGACGCCGAAACCGGCGCGGGCATGGTTGTGCTGGCGATGGGCAAGATGGGCGCGCACGAGCTGAACTATTCATCGGACATTGATCTGATCTGTCTGTTTGATGAAACCCGTTTCGAGACGGATGATTTTCACGATGCCCGCACCGCCTTTGTCCGCGCGACCCGGGCGATGAGCGGGACGTTGAACGATCTGACCGGCGACGGCTATGTGTTTCGCACCGATCTGCGGCTGCGCCCTGATCCGGCAGTCACCCCCGTTTGCATGGCGATGGAGGCGGCGGAGCGGTATTACGAGAGCCTGGGCCGCACCTGGGAACGCGCTGCCTATATCAAGGCGCGGCCGGCGGCGGGTGATCTGGTGGCCGGCAACCGGTTTCTATCCGCCTTGCGCCCGTTCGTGTGGCGGCGCCATCTGGATTTCGCCGCGATTCAGGATGCCCACGACATGCGCCTTGCGATCCGCGAACATAAAGGTCTGGGTGGCCCGATCACCTTGCCGGGTCACAACATGAAGCTGGGGCGCGGCGGTATCCGCGAGATCGAATTTTTCACCCAGACCCGTCAGTTGATTGCGGGGGGGCGTGATGCCGACCTGCGGGTGCGGGGCACCTGCGAAGGGCTGGCGGTGCTGCGGGAAAAAGGCTGGCTTCCGGCGGATGTGGCCGAGACCCTGACCGATCATTACCGCGCGCACCGCACCGTCGAACACCGCATCCAGATGATCCGCGACGCGCAAACCCATACCTTGCCGACCACCGAAGACGGGTTCGCCAGACTGGCCGCCATGATGGACCGCGACATTGGCGAGCTGGAAACCGATCTGCACCGCCGTCTGGCCGAAGTGCACCACCTTACCGAAGGTTTCTTTGCCGGATCGGACACCGCGCAACCCGATGCGGCGCAGTCCCAAGGCATGGCCCATGTCTTTGACAGCGCCGTTCTGGACCGCTGGTTTACCTATCCGGCCTTGCGCAACGCGCGCGGGGCCGATCTTTTTGCCGAACTCAAACCCGGGTTGCTGGCGCGTCTGGCCGAAGCCGACAAACCGGCCGAAGCCTTGCTGGCCTTTGACGGGTTCCTGTCGCGCCTTCCGGCAGGGGTGCAGTTGTTTTCGCTGCTCAAGATCAACCCGTCGCTGTCGGAACTGTTGATCGACATCGTGAGCACCTCGCCGGAACTGGCGGAATATCTGTCGCGCAATGCGGCGGTGTTCGATGCGGTAATTGGCGGTGATTTCTTTAGCGACTGGCCCGGAGAAGCGGCACTGCGAGACGCCTTGAGCGATGCGCTGAAAGCCGAGGGCGATTACGAGGCGCGGCTGGATGCGACCCGACGCTGGGCCCGTGAATGGCATTTCAGGGTTGGGGTGCACCATTTGCGCGGGTTGACGGATGCGGCCACGGCGGGGGTGCAATATGCCGATCTGGCGCGCGCGGTGTTGCAGGCGCTTTGGCCGGTGGTCGTGGATGAATTCGCCCGCAAACACGGAACGCCACCGGGGCGGGGCGCTGTGTTGGTCGGCATGGGGTCGCTGGGCGCGCGGCGTCTGACTGCGACCTCTGATCTGGACATGATCGTGATTTACGATCCGGCAGATGTCGAGGCGTCGGACGGCAAGCGCCCCTTGGCCGCACGCCTGTATTATGCGCGTCTGACCCAGGCGATGATCACCGCAATGACCGCCCCCATGTCCCAAGGGCGGCTTTACGAGGTGGATATGCGCCTGCGCCCTTCGGGCAATCAGGGGCCGGTCGCCACCAGCCTTGCCAGTTTTGAAAGCTACCAGATGACCCAGGCTTGGGTTTGGGAGCATCTGGCGCTGACCCGTGCCGATGTGATCGTGGGGCCAAAAGATCTAGCGGATGATTTCGTGGCACTGCGCAGCAACGTGCTGGCCAAGCCGCGCGACAGGTCAGCCACCTTGGAAGAGGTCGCGCAGATGCGGGGGCGTCTGGCGGCAGCAAAGGCGGCAGATGGCATCTGGGACGCAAAGAACGGGCCGGGACGGTTGCAGGATATCGAATTACTGGCCCAAGCGGGGGCGTTGCTGCGGGGCGAAACCGCGTTCCAGATCACCGCCGGCCTTGATGCGGCGGCTGCGTCCTCGATCATCAGTGCTGCGGATGCACAACGGCTCAAGGATGCCTATGACACCTGCTGGGCGCTGCAATCGGCGACGCGGCTTTTATCGGCAAAGATTTTGCGCAGCGACCAGTTGGGGCAGGCGGGCAAGGGGTTTTTGACGCGCAGCCTGCACTGCGACAGTCTCGAAGCGTTGGAAACCCATCTGGCCGAGACCTACAATGTGGCCGCATCCATCATTGACGGCGCGTTGCAAGACTTTACCAAGGACCCGGACAGCGGCCCGGAAAAGGACACCCCATGAAAAAAGGCGATGCGTTGGACCCCAAAGGCCTGATTTTCGAAGCCTACCAGATCGAGGGCATCACCAAATCCGAATGCCGGACGATCTTTCTGGATTGGGCGTTGAGCCTGCCACTGGATACAGACACCGGCCCCACGATTCGGGTCATGCTGGACAGGTACGGCATCACCGAACCGCAACACCCGATGACCGGCGTTATGCGCGAAGGGCTGCAAGCTATGGCCGCACCTCGCCGTCGCGGTGGATGGAAAAGCCGCCCCCGACATTAAGGCCGCAGATTGCAGCCAAACACTGAAATCGTACGGAAATGTGCAGAAATACCTTTGTATCGTCACAGGTCTTGTGCATTTCCGCCCCAAACCTGCCCCATTTCGGGGTCAAACACTCCCTAACCATAGTAACAGCCGATACGTATTGGCGGGAGATGATGATGAAACTTTTTAAGATTTTTGCAGTCCTAACCCTTGGCACGCTGGTATCTGGCTGCGCAGTGACAGACACGGCAACACGCAACGCGGTCAGCTATCCGATCTCGCCGGGTCTTGCCTCGACGGAAACACAGCAAGCGGCAGCGCCAGCGGCGTTTATGTCAAACTTGCAGATTTCCGAAATTAAGGTGGTCGTTCCCGAAACGCTCAAAGTATCCGAGGCCAACCGCTATTACCCGTCCGGTGACATCGTTTGGCGCGGCGACCCCATTGGCGACCGCCATGCGCAGGTCAAAGCGATCTTCGAGGCCGCGATCCAGAAAACCGCCCAATCCGTCAGCGGTGAAATCCCGACCCTCGTCGGTGTCGAAGTCCTGCGTTTCCATGCACTTACGGAAAAAGCCCGCTATACCACCGGTGGCGTGCATTCGATCAAGTTCCGCATCACCCTGCGCGATATGCGCACCGGTCTGCTGCTGGCAGAGCCGCATGAGGTCAAAGCCGACCTTGACGGTCTTGGCGGTCAGGTCGCCATCGAGGCAGAGCGCATCGGCCAGACCCAGAAGGTCCGCATCACCGACCACCTTGCCGAAGTTGTCCGCCAAGAGCTGACCCGGCCCGGCGGTCACAAAAATGCGAAACTGGGCATGTTTCAGGCTTTGAACAAACTCTGAGCTTTCCCAATCCATCAGAACCGACTAGAGGGGGCGTTATGACAACGCCCCCATTTGCATCCGCCCCGACCTCCGCCCCTGACTTGCCAGTAGTTCGCCTGCTGCCCAAGGCCAATGCCCGTGCCATTCGTCACGGGTTTCCATGGGTTTACGCCAATGAAATGGTCATCGACCGCCGGACCAAGGGCCTTGCCCCCGGCAGCCTGGCCATTCTCGAGGACGCCGCCCGTCAGGTGATGGGTGTTGTCGCGGTGAACCCGCTCTCGAAAATCTTTTGCCGGATGTTGGATCAAAACGCTGAAGCCGTGATTGATGTGGATTGGTTCGCCGCCCATATCTCGCGGGCGCTGCAATTGCGCGAACAGCTCTATGATGCGCCATTCTACCGTCTGGTCCACGCCGAAGCCGATGGCTTGCCCGGTGTCGTGATCGACCGTTTTGGCGATACGGCTGTGATCCAACCCAACGCGGCATGGGCCGATGTCCATATCGACGCGCTTGTGGCGGCCCTGATGGCTGTGACCGGCATCAAGAACGTGCTGAAAAACGCATCTGGACGCACTCGGACCTTGGAAGGTCTGGACGATGTCAGCCTTGTCTTGCAAGGGCAGGCACCCGAGGGGCCGATCCCTGTTCCGATGAATGGCGCGATCTATATGGCCGATCTGACCGGCGGTCAGAAAACCGGCATCTTCTATGACCAGCGCCCCAACCATGCTTTCGCCGCCAACCTGTCCAAGGGCAAGCGCGTGCTGGATGTTTTCGCCCATGTGGGGGGCTTTGGCCTTGCTGCTTTGGCAAACGGGGCCAGTTCGGTTCTGGCCGTTGACGGGTCTGCACCTGCGCTTGAACTGGCGCAAAAAGGGGCAGAAGCGATGAATGTGGCCGACCGGTTTGCCACCCGTCAGGGCGATGCCTTTGACGTTCTGACAGCCCTGCGCGCCGAAGGTGCCGAATTTGATGTGGTGATCTGTGATCCGCCCGCCTTTGCACCGGGAAAACCGGCGCTTGAGGCCGGATTGCGGGCCTACGAGCGCCTTGCACGTCTTGCAGCACCCTTGGTTGCGGAAAACGGGATCTTGGCGCTGTGTTCCTGTTCGCATGCAGCGGACCTGACGCAATTTCGCACCTCGTCGATCCGCGGGATCGGTCGGGCAGGGCGGCGTGCCGCGATGTTGCACACCGGATTTGCCGGACCAGACCACCCGCAACTGCCACAGCTGGCCGAAACGGGCTACCTCAAGTCGTTGTTTTTCCGCCTCTAAATGACTGTGCGGGTTCTGATTGACGCCTGCGTTCTATACCCCACTGTGATGCGCGAGATCGTGGTGGGGGCCGCGCGCGCAGGCGCGTTTACCCCGCTGTGGTCCGCCCGTATCCTTGAGGAATGGGCCCGCGCCGCCATCAAGATCGGCCCGACCGGAGAGGCACAGGCCCGCGCTGAAATCGCGCTGTTGCGCGCGGCTTGGCCCAAGGCAGAGGTCACCCCGACGCCGGGGCTGGAACGCCGCCTGTATCTGCCGGACGAGAATGACATTCACGTGCTGGCATCGGCGATTTCGGGCAATGCGGATATCATCATGACGTTGAACGCCAAGGATTTCCCCCGTGGGGCCTTGGCCGAGGAAGGGCTGTCGCGGGTCGATCCGGACAGTTATCTGCATGGCATCTGGTCAGCCCAGCCTGCGATGATCGAACCCGTCGCACAAGCCGTGCTGGATCAGGCGCGGCGATTGTCGGGGCAAGCTTGGGAGATGCGTGCGCTGCTCAAGAAAGCGCGGTTGCCGCGGCTGGCCAAGGCGCTTGGCTAGGGCGTCTGATTAAGGCGTCCAGCGCTTTTGCAGGCGGGTCAATTCGGCGATGCGGTCTTCGGTCTTGGGATGGCTCATCAGCCAGGCCGGCGCGGTGCCATGGTTGGTCTGGGTCAGGGCCTCGAGCTTTTTGAACAGCGATATTTGCGGCGCGACCCCGATGCCGGCCTTGGTCAAAAGTGCGGCCGCATAGGCGTCGGCCTCGTATTCATCGGCCCGCGACAGGCGCGCGGCCAGCATGCTGGCGACCATATTGGCAATCCAGACCCCGATGCCGGGGATCAAACGCCCCAGAATCATCCCAAGGGCCGCGCGCATGGCGTTCTGGCCGGAAAAATCGATCATACGGCGGCGAGAATGGCCAAGGGCGACATGACCCAATTCATGGGCGATCACACTGGCCAGTTCCTCGGCTGAAACCTCGCCCGATCTGAATTTGTTGTAAAACCCGCGCGTGATAAAGATGCGCCCGTCGGGGGCGGCCAGACCATTGACCGGGGCTACTTCGTAAATATGAACCTTGATGCGGGGCAGATCGAGGGCCTTGGCCATCTTCGCGCTCATCTCGGCCAGGGCCGGGTCAACCAGTTCGGTGGATTTCTCGTCCAGTTCCTTGGCGGTGCGCCAGGCGGAAAAGCGGTACATGGCAAGGCCATAGAGCACCGCAAGCAGGATGGGGATGACGCGTATCATACACTCAATATGGGCGCTCTGCGCGCGAGGGCAAGCGCAGATGAGTATTTATGAAAGGGTGAAGCGAAGGCCGGGTCACATGGGTCAGCGGGTAAGGGCCCGCATGCCGCGGCTGAGCCCTTCGAGGGTCATGGGGACCATTGCATCGGCACCGAATATTTCCTGAACCATTTTGATGGATTGGGTGTAGGGCCAGTATTTTTCGGGGATCGGATTGATCCAGAGGCTGCTTTTCCACTGTTCCTGGGCGCGGCCCAGCCAGACGGAGCCCGCCTCGGGGTTCCAATGTTCATTGGCCCCGCCGGGATAGGCGATCTCGTAGGGGGACATGGAGGCGTCGCCGACGAAGATGCATTTGTAATCGGGCCCGTAGGTGCGCAGGACGTCCTGGGTGGATTGCTGTTCGGCCCAACGGCGGCGGTTGTCGCGCCACACGCCTTCGTAAAGGCAGTTGTGGAAATAGAAATATTCCAGATGTTTGAATTCGGCCTTGGCCGCGCTGAAGAGTTCTTCGACGGTTTTGATATGCGGGTCCATGGAACCGCCAACGTCCAGAAACAGCAATACTTTGACAGCGTTGCGCCGTTCGGGGCGGGTTTTCACGTCAAGATAGCCATGTTCGGCAGTGGCGCGGATGGTGCCGCCCAGATCCAGTTCATCAGCTGCGCCATCACGCGCCCAACGGCGCAGACGTTTCAGGGCGACCTTGATGTTGCGGGTGCCCAGTTCGACCGTGTCGTCGAGGTTCTTGAATTCGCGCTTGTCCCAGACCTTGACCGCGCGCTGGTGGCGCGAGCCTTCCTGACCGACGCGCACGCCTTCGGGGTTGTAGCCATAGGCCCCGAAAGGCGAGGTGCCTGCGGTGCCAACCCATTTATTGCCCCCCTGATGGCGGCCCTTTTGTTCTTCGAGCCGTTTGCGCAGGGTTTCCATCAGCTTGTCGAAACCGCCTGCCGCTTCGATCTCGGCTTTTTCCTCGGCGGTCAGATGCTTCTCAGCCATCTTTTCCAGCCAGTCCTTGGGGATATCTACCGCTTCAAGAACGTCGTCCAAGGCGATGTTTTCCAAGCCTTTAAACGCTGCGGCAAAGGCCTGGTCGAACTTGTCGATGTTGCGTTCGTCTTTGACCATGCTGACGCGGGCGAGGTAATAGAAGGCATCGACATCATAGGTCGCAAGACCCGCTGCCATCCCGTCTAGAAACGCCAGAAATTCCCGCATGGAAACGGGGACTTTGTGGCGGCGCAATTGGTCGAAAAACGGCAGGAACATCGATCAGGCTCCGGAAAGGATGCGGTCGATGAGAACTGTAAGGATCATGCCCACGATAATAAAGGCCATGGCATAGCCGGCGGCATATTGTGCGATGTCCTTGCGGTTTCCCTGACGTTTATACGCGGTAAAACCGCCCCAGACAGCGCCAATCAGCGCGAAAATTATTACGATCATTTCAGCCCGCTTTGCGTGTTATTTGAGCGGGTTCAGTGACGCGATTTCGCGCATTTTGGCCCGCACAGCCCAATCAGAGCCAAAGCCGTAACGCGCCCAGCCAAGACTGTCCAGCCTGACAAGCTGCGCTTCGGCCACGCGGTTTTCCAGCTCCAGTGCTTCGGCGCGCAGTAAAAGAAGGGTGCTGAGCAAGGCCGCGTTTTCACGGCGGCGTGCAGTTTCAATATGTGGGCCAATTAGCCGCAGCGCTTCGGCCCCATCGCCAGTGGCGATCGCATAGGCCCCCAATTGCGTGGCGACATAGGCGCGGTGCAGATCGGTGCCGGGGTTGCGGGAATAGAACAGCTCGGCGAGCTGGTATTGCTTATGCGCGGCTTCCTGGTCGCCGCTTTGCAAGGCGCGGCCCATGGCGTAATGCGCAAAGGCGCGGCGGTGATCCTGCCAGCCCAGACTTTGCGCAATCTTGATCGCGCTATAGGCGGCATCCTGACGTTGGCCATCGGAACGACCGGGCCCAAGCGCGCCCTGAACGGCCAGATTCCATTCGCGCGGGGTCCGCGTGACAAAGCGGGCTTTGGTCGATGTGCCGCGCGGGTTGATGCGGGCAAAGATACCGGGCAGGGCGTTTGAGACCTGACCGCGTGTCATGCCGGACCGCAAGGCGGGGTCATAATAGGCCCGCAAGATCATCATATCAAATCCGGTCAGCACCGTATGGACATTGTCGTCGTTAAAGACGGAGTCGGGCAGGCGGTAGAGATCGTTGAGCGGCCCAAGGGCTTGTGCGACTTCTTCGTGCAGGCAATCGCGCACCTCTTGGGGGCTGGCATCATTGGGCAAAAAGATTGCGATCCGCTTGCGCGTGGTCATCAACGACCAATTGGTCTGGGCGTTGCGCCGGACTTTCTTGTATTCGTCGATGCTGCTGACATTGGGGGCCACAAAACAGGCGGCCTCCGGCAGCACCTGCCGGATTTTGGACCGGCTGACCGCTTCGATGGTGATGTTTGCATCGGCGGCCTTGGTCGGGCTGATGTCGATGCGCGCCTCTGACCGAAGCCGCGAGATCAGTCGGGTCAGATCGGGGCCAAGGGTGCTGGGCGGGGCACCTATGACCCGGATCGTGATTGGCCCTTCGAACCGGGTCAGAACGCGCAGGTCCTTGCCGCTTTCCATGCGGAATGACAGATCGATGAAATCCAGCGACAGGTCGTTATTGGATCGGGGCGCGGCTTGCGGGTAATGGGCCGTAAAGCTTTTCATCGCGGGCAAGGATGAGGACGGGCTTTCAAAGGCCGCACGGGTGACGACGCCGGGATGGGAGGCCGGAACACAGGCATTTACCAACAACATGATCGGAAAGAGAAAACGGCCCCTCACGTGCGGTCACCACAAAAGCCCGGGCGCAACGCTCCGGTGCGGGTCGCAACGAGAGTGCGCATTGACAGCACGAACCGTGCCAAATTCATATCAATCATTTGCCTGCGTGCCCTTTTGAGCTGATTACAGGGTCAAAATTGCCCACTAACCAGACCTTTCTAAGGACCAATAATGTCAAAAGAGAGAAAAATGTTAATGATTACGGCAGGCATGTGGCGTGCGTGTCGTGCACGCCACAAGTGCATATGGGCTGCGGGTACAGCCGCCACTAGATTTGGTTTCCCGCGCTATTTCTGAGCGCGGGCCATGAAGGCAAGACGTTCAAACAGGTGTACGTCCTGTTCGTTTTTCAGCAAGGCACCATGCAATTTGGGCAACGCGCTTTTGCCATCTTTCTTGAGATCAGCCGCATCCATGTCTTCGGCCAGCAGCAATTTCAGCCAGTCCAGCACCTCGGATGTTGACGGCTTTTTCTTGAGGCCCTGTTGGTCGCGAATCTCGTAGAACTGGGTCAGCGCGGTGGTCAGCAGGTTTTCTTTGATGCCCGGATGATGCACTTCGACGATTTTGCGCAGCGTGTCCATTTCGGGGAAGCGGATATAGTGAAAGAAGCATCGGCGCAAAAACGCGTCAGGCAGTTCTTTTTCATTGTTGGAGGTGATGATCACGATGGGGCGGTTGACCGCCTTGATGGTCTCGCCTGTCTCGTAGACAAAGAACTCCATCTTATCGAGCTCTTGCAAAAGGTCGTTGGGAAATTCGATATCGGCTTTGTCGATCTCGTCGATCAGCAGAACGGTTTTGCCTTCGGCCTCGAACGCCTGCCACATCTTGCCTTTGCGGATATAGTTTTTCACGTCATGCACGCGCTCTTCGCCCAACTGGCTATCCCGCAGGCGGCTGACCGCATCATATTCATACAGGCCCTGCTGGGCGCGGGTTGTCGACTTGATGTTCCATTCGATCATCGGCAGCCCAAGCGCGTTGGACACCTGGCGTGCCAGTTCGGTTTTACCGGTGCCCGGCTCGCCTTTGACCAGCAACGGACGTTCAAGCGTCACCGCCGCGTTTACCGCGATTGTCAGGTCATCCGTTGCGACGTAGTCATCAGTACCTTGGAATTTCATCTTGTTATCAACCTTCTCTGGCGCGTCATTCGGGGTCCTTAAACCAATTTTCGACTCCATTGTGTAGTGACAATCGGTGAACGCTGCGTTAGACGCCTGCAACAGGAGCGGAGTCGGGAGACTGACCTCAATGACTGGATCAAGGACCGCTATGGGGAATGATATGAAGCAGGAAGTTTTTCTGGCAGACGGCTATAGCCCTGCCGAAGACGAGCCGTTCATGAATGATCGGCAAGTTGAGTATTTCAGACGCAAGTTGTTAAACTGGAAAGCAGAGCTGCTGGCAGGCAGCCGCGACACAATCGAAGGTCTGCAGGATGGCACGCGCAACATCCCTGACGTGAACGATCGTGCCTCCGAAGAAACAGACCGTGCATTGGAATTGCGCACACGTGACCGGGCCCGCAAACTGGTCAGCAAGATCGACGCCGCCTTGCGCCGCATTGATGATGGTGAGTTCGGATATTGTTCGGTGACCGGCGATCCTATCTCGCTTAAACGTCTTGACGCCCGGCCCATCGCAACGATGAGCCTTGAGGCGCAAGAGCGTCACGAGCGCCGCGAAAAAGTCCATCGTGACGATTGAGCGTTCCTAAGAAAAAAATTAAACAAGCGTCAGGGTGCAAGCCGTGGCGCTTTTTTCATGGGGGGCAATATGGCCATCAGTAATGCAATCGTGATTGGCGGCGGGATTGGCGGGCTGGCATCTGCTGCGTGCCTGTCGCGCCGTGGTATGGCCGTGACCTTGCTAGAACAGGCCCCCAAGATCACCGAAGTCGGCGCGGGTTTGCAGATCAGCCCCAATGGTATGGCCGTGTTGCGTGCGATGGGGCTGGAAACGCAGTTGGAAAACCGCGGGGCCGTACGGGGCGAAGCCGTCGTCTTGCAAGACTACAGGGACGGAAAACAGGTGGCGCGGCTGGACCTGATGCGCGGGCAGGCGGCCCATCCCTATATGTTCATGCACCGGGCCGATCTGATTGATCTGCTGTGGGGGGCGGCCAAACGGGGCAATGTGTCGGTTGAATTGGGGATCGCGTCCGACCATTGCGTTCCCGGGCCCTTGCCGCAGGTCAGGTTGGCCGATGCCAGCACAAGGCGTGCCAAGCTGGTCGTTGACGCAAGCGGCATCCATTCAAAAACGCGGGGCATGTTGAATGCCACAAACGAGCCGCGATTTAGCGGGCAGGTGGCGTGGCGTGCATTGGTGCCGAACCGGTTCAATCACCCCAACGAGGCGCATGTCACAATGGGCCCCGGTCGCCATCTGGTCAGCTATCCCCTGCGCGGCGGCAAACTGGTGAACCTCGTCGCTGTCGAAGAGCGCAACAGCTGGGCCCCCGAAGGCTGGGCCATCGCGGATGATCCGGCAAATCTGCGCAAGGCGTTTGACGGATTTGGCGGCCGTGCAGGAGAAATGATTGCCGCCGTTGAACGCTGCACGTTATGGGGGCTGCACCTGCATCCTGTCGCCGAGACGTGGCAAAGCGACGGTGTTGCGCTGGTGGGCGATGCCGCGCATCCAACGCTGCCGTTTCTGGCCCAAGGGGCCAATATGGCGCTGGAGGACGCGTGGGTGCTGGCCGATTGCGTGTTGAATGCCCCCGAAGAACAGGCCCTGAACCGGTATCAGGCCTTGCGCAAACCACGCGCAAAAAGGGTGATCAAGGCGGCAGCGGGCAACGCGGCCCGCTACCATATGGCACCCGGTCTGAACAGGTTCGCGGCCCATACCGGCCTGCGTCTGGCCAGCAAAATCGCCCCCGGTGCCATGATCGGTTCCTTTAACTGGCTGTATCATCACGACGTGACCGCGAAAGCCTAGACCCTAGCCCGCGCGTTGCAGCATCCCGAACAGGTCGCGTGGATCTTCGGGATCGGCCAGCAGGTCAAGCGGGTCAAACAGCCCCGTGCTGGCTATCTGGTCGCGCACATAGCGCAGCGCCGAGAAATCCTCGATCGCGAAACCGACGCTGTCAAACAGGGTGATCTGCTTGTCATCCGTGCGGCCCTTGGCCTGTCCGGTCAACACCTGCCAGATTTCAGTCACCGGATGATCGGCGTCAAGCTGCTGGATTTCGCCCTCGATACGGGTTTGTTCGGGGTATTCCACAAAGATGCCCGCACGGTGCAAAATCGCCGGGGCCAGTTCGGTCTTGCCGGGGCAATCGCCGCCAATCGCATTGATGTGGATGCCAGCACCGACCATGTTATCAGTCAGGATCGTCGCATATTGCTTGTCTGCGGTGCAGGTGGTGACAATCTGCGCGCCCAATATGGCGTCTTCGGCGGTGTCACAGGCCACGACCTTGATCCCGTGGCCCGCCAGATTTGTCGCACATTTCGCGGTGGCGGCTGGGTCGATATCAAAGAGGCGCACTTCGTCGATGCCGACAATCGCCTTCATCGCCAGTGTCTGGAACTCCGATTGCGCCCCGTTGCCGATCATCGCCATCACATGCGCACCCTTGGGGGCCAGCAACCGCGCAACCACAGCCGAGGTCGCAGCCGTACGAAGCGCCGTCAGCATCGTCATCTCGGACAGCAACACCGGATAGCCATTGGCGACATTGGCCAGCAACCCGAAAGCCGTCACCGTCTGCAACCCGTCTGCCGTGTTGGACGGATGCCCGTTGACGTATTTGAACCCGTAGACATCCCCGTCCGAGGTCGGCATCAATTCGATCACACCCTTTTCGGAATGGCTGGCAACACGGGAGGTTTTGTCAAACATCTCCCACCGTTTGAAATCGGCCTCGATATAGTCACCAAGCCCCACCAACATGGGTTCAACACCGACGTGGTGGATCAGCTTCATCATGTTGTGAACGGAAACAAACGGCACAAGCGCCTTGGCAGAGGGGTTGAGATTGGTCATGGCTGGCATCCTTTCACGGGATCAATAGGCGCGGGTGGGGCGGTCAAAGACGCGGCGGCCAAAGGCAGAGGCGGCCAGATCAACCATCAAACGCGCAGTGCGGCCGCGTTCATCCAGAAACGGGTTCAGCTCCACCAGATCCAGTGATGTCATCAAGCCGCTGTCGTGGAGGATTTCCATCACCAGATGGCCTTCGCGCACGGTGGCACCGCCCGGAACCGTGGTGCCGACAGCAGGCGCAACGGAAGGGTCAAGGAAATCAACATCCAGCGACACATGCAGCATCCCGTTGGCCGCCGCGACCTTGGCAAGGAAGGCATTCAACGGCGTGGCAATGCCGGTTTCGTCAATCTCGCGCATGTCGACCCGCTGGATGGTGGTTTCCTGCAAGGCAGCGCGTTCAGCCGCATCGACAGAGCGCAAGCCGATGATGGCAATATTGTCGTGGGGCAGCGGATAGGGCAGATCGGGGAAGGCATCAAAACCCTCGCGCCCCGTCACGTACCCCAAGGGCGTGCCGTGCAAATTGCCGCTGTCGGTGCTTTCGGGGGTGTGAAAATCGCTATGGGCATCCAGCCACAACACAAACAAGGGACGACCCTCCGCCTGCGCAAACCGCATTGCGCCCAAGACGGTGCCGGACGCCAGCGCATGATCGCCGCCCATAAAGATCGGGGTGCCTTCGCCTAGTGCTGCCTCGGCCGCGTCAGCCAGGCTTTGGGTCCAGGCGATCGTTTCCTCAAGCGCGTGCAATTTGGGGTGCTGGCCGGGCGTATAGGGGGCGGGCGGGACATTGCCGCGGTCTGTGACCGTGTGACCCAGATCGGCCAGCGCCGTTGCAAGCCCTGCGGTGCGATAGGCGTCAGGCCCCATCAGGCAGCCCAAACGGCGCTTGCCGCTGTCCATCGGTGCGCCCAGAAGAATGCAGTTTTGCTGTGTCATGGAAAAGACCCCTTTGATTGCGTTTCAACAGACATATCTGGCTGGTCTGGATCGTCACAATGTAATAAAGTGACCAAACCGGAGATATTTTGACCGGATTGGATGGATCAAATGAACAAATCGGACGAAGCACTGGTCTCGGCCCTGCGCGAGGACGCGCGCGCGTCGCTGTCGGATCTGGCGGCACGGCTGGGCATTTCGCGCACAACATTGCGTGCCCGGCTTGAGCGGCTGCAAGCAAGCGGTGAAATATTGGGGTTTACGGTGGTGACGCGCTCGGATGTTCTGGCCGATCCGGTGCGCGGGTTGATGATGATCGAAATCGAAGGGCGCGGCACTGACCGGATCACCCGCACGCTGATGGGCATGACGCAGTTGCGGGCGGTGCATTCGACCAATGGCCGCTGGGATGTGATCGTCGAAATCGGCACCAAAACCCTCGAGGAATTTGACGAGGTTCTGGCCCGGATTCGCAAGCTTGACGGTGTTGTGGCCAGTGAAACCAGCCTGTTGTTGAAAACCCGTAAAACCGGGCAGGGCGCGCAGGCGGGTTAGGCGCGCGCCCGCGCCGCAGCCACCCAGAACGCCAACAAGACAGCGCAAATCACGGCGTTCCAGCCCGCCATCGACAGGCCGAACAGCTGCCACACGATCTCGTCGCACATGACCAAGCCCGAAGGCGCGGTCGTCGACAGCAGATCGCTGCCGCTTAGCGCGCCCAAATCCATGCCGCCGCCTGTGCAGCTTGACGGGCCGGGCCACCATTTCCATTCAACACCAGCATGATAAACGCCGATTGCGCCTGTAACCGTAACGGCCAGCGCGCCCAGCCAGATCAAGGCCCGCGGCGCACCGAACAGCACGATCACACCGATCACAATTGCCGCCGCGTGGGGCCATCTTTGCCACAGGCACAATTTGCACGGCACCATCCCGCCCAGATGCTGAAACCCGAAGGCCCCCAACAGCAGCGCCGCTGAACCAAGGGTTGCCAATAGAATCAAAGTCTTGCGCGTCATCACAGATACCTCACCGCAAAAAAGCCGCCAAAAAGAAGCACAACGGCAATTGTAAACATGAGCGGCAGCCGCCGCTCGATAAAGTCGCGCACCGGCGCGCCGAATTTCCACAACAGCGCCGCGACGATAAAGAACCGCAAGGCGCGTGCAAGGATCGAGGTGACGATAAACGTGCCAAGCGGCATGGCCGTCCAGCCCGACATGATCGTGATCACCTTGTAGGGAAACGGCGTGACGCCAGCGGTCAACACGGCCCAGAACCCCATGTCATTGAAACGCGAAGAGAATTCGGCCATCGCATCGGCCTTGCCCAAGCTCGCCAGAATAGGGGCCCCGATCGTATCAAAGGCAAATGCCCCGATGGCATAGCCCAGCATCCCCCCCAGCACCGACGCGACCAGTGCCACGCCCGCGATCAGCCAGGCCCGGTTCGGGCGCGCCAAAATCATCGGAATCATCATGATATCGGGTGGAATCGGAAAGACCGAGCTTTCGATGAACGCGATGAATGCCAGCGCCCACAGTGCTTTCGGGTGGTTGGCAAGGCTTAACACCCAGTCATACAGACCTCGGATCATGCGTGGTTCTCCGCTAAAATGACAATGTTTCAAGGCAACACCATGCCTATCGCATGGGGTCAAGAAAAACCCGCAAATTTACCCTTGCCGACCTGTGCGTTGCGCGGTATCAGCCCCCCAGTGCCCGAGTGGCGGAATGGTAGACGCAGGGGATTCAAAATCCCCCGCCGCGAGGCGTGCCGGTTCGAGTCCGGCCTTGGGTACCAATAACCTTTGCAGGTTATTCCGCATGAAGACTGCGACTGTGTTGCAGGGATTTATGAATTGGACTCGAGTCAGCCATCATTCGATTGTTATCGAATATGGCGGCTCCCTCCCAAATCCTGAAAAAATGCTTAAAATCCGATGGGATTGGTTCCTGTTGCCGTTTCTTTCCCTGCGCGAATTTTGCCGGGGTCAGGCTTTTTTCTATGCCGATGCCGGTTTTCGACATTGGAAACAATGCGCTGACCTGCTGGGTGATTTGGGGCGGAATTTGGGGAATATTGCCGATTTCCTTGGGTGGGTCGATGCAAAATGCGCATCAATTTGGAAACAATGGCCGAAAATCCCCGCAACGTTGATCTTCTGAAAATGCCGATATAACCCCACAAGCCCCTTAATATGTTAATTTTGTTTCTTGTTTGATCTTTCTGGGCCGAACCGGGGCAGCTATGCTGGGCTGCATAAAACTTGCCCGCGCTTTTACGGTTTTTTTCACGACAAGCTATTTACGATGACCAAGGATAATGACGTTGCCAACGCCCGATACTGAAATAACGCCTTGCTTTACCACAGGGACACGCATTGCCACGCCAAAAGGCGAACGCAAGGTCGAGGATTTGCAGGTCGGGGATGTTGTGGTGACGCGCGACAATGGGCTTCAGGAAATCCGCTGGACCGGGCGGCGCGCCATGACGTCAGGTGATCTTTCCCGCGCCGCGCATCTGAAACCGGTTCTGATCCGGCAGGGGGCTTTGGGCAGCAATCTGCCGGAGCGTGACATGATGCTAAGCCCGAACCACCGTGTTCTGGTAGCGAATGATAAAACCGCCTTGTATTTCGAGGAACGCGAAGTGCTGGTTGCGGCCAAGCATCTGACGGGTGTCCAAGGGGTCGATGTCGTCGCCAGCACCGGCACGACCTATTATCACTTTATGTGCGATCACCACGAGGTCGTGCTGTCAAACGGTGTCTGGATCGAAAGCTTTCAACCCACCCAGCAAAGCCTTGCGGGGATCGGCAACGCACAGCGCACTGAAATTCAAGAGATTTTTCCAGAACTGGCCACGCAGGAGGGCACGAACGCCTATCTATCTGCCCGCCGCACCCTCAAGAAAGCCGACGTCATCCTGTTCGACCGTTAACTGGCCCTCATGCACGCGATGTGCCCGCTGCGGCTAACGGTCGGGGTTTTCGGCGCGCCATTTATCCCAGGCCTCGGGGGTGTCCAGATCACGGCGGGCCTGTTGTCCTGAAAGCGGAATTAGGACTGAATGGTCCTTTGCGGCGGCGACGATCTCGCGACCGCCATTGTCGCCGGTCAGTTTCGCGAATTCCGGAAAATGGACAGCCGCAAAGATAATGGGGTGCCCCGGTTGACCCTGCGCAGTCGCCCCGCGCCAGATCGAGTTAGTTGATTTTAAATCAACGGCTTGCAGGCACTTCTTCAAGTCGACGATGGTCAAATCCGGCAGATCGGCAAGCAACAGCATCGCGGCTGGCGTGTTTGGCGGCAGCGCAGCAAATCCGCGCCTTAGGGATGCAGCCATGCCTTCATCGGCATCGGGAACGGGGACCCGGGTGATCTCAAGATCCGCGATCACGTCATAGCGCGGGTGCGGTTTGGCTGGTAAGGTCACAATCACTGGCCCTGAGTGCGCAGCCAAAGCCATCATCGCCTGACGCCGCAACAAGGGCATCCCGTCCACCTGCTCAAGCAGTTTGTCACGGCCTTTCATGCGCGATGACTGGCCAGCGGCTAGCAGGATAATCGGGAGGACGGGTTTGCTCATCCGTTATGACTAGCGCGATTTCAACACGGGGTTAAGGGTGCGCCGCGCATTCTTGCGCCATCGGCATCAAATAAGGGGGTCGTGATCAGACGGGCAGGGCACATCTTGCCCAAAATCTCGATCTCTACCCGCAAACCGTCGCGCCTGCTGCCCGTAGGGACAAACCCCAAGGCGATGGATTTGCCCGCGAAATGCGAATAGCCGCCCGAGGTGCAGAACCCCACCACCTGACCGTCATGCCAGATCGGTTCGTAGCCATGCACATCGGCGTCGATACTATCCACCTCGAATGCACAAAGCGCGCGATCCGGGCCAGCGCGCCGATCAGCCTCGGCTGCGGTTCTGCCAATGAAATCAACGTTCTTCTTGAAGCTGATGAACAGGTCCAGCCCGGTTTCGGCGGCGGTGTAATCAGGCGAAAATTCCGACATCCAACTGCCAAAAAATTTATCGAGCCGCAGCGACATCATCGCGCGCATTCCAAAAGGCACCATGTCAAAGGCTTTGCCTGCTTCCCAAAGCGTGGTCCAAAGGCTGCGTTGATCCATCGGGTCGCAATAAATCTCGAACCCCAGATCGCCGGTATAGCTGACACGCTGCACCAGACAATTCACCATGCCGACGGTCATTTTGCGCACATCCATGAACCGCAGGGTGGTGACGTCATCGCGGGTGCAGGTGGCCAGAACGGCTGCGGCATTCGGCCCTGCAATCTGGAACCCCGTACGTTTGTCGGAAATATTCTCGACCCGCACATCACCTTGTAAATGCCGGGTAAACCAGCGCATGTGATAGGCCTGCGCGCCGTAAGATGCGGTCAGCTGGAAGGTTTGCGCATCCAGACAGGACATGGTGAAATCACCGATCAGCTTGCCTTTTTCCGACAGCATCGGCGTCAGTGACATACGCCCTTGGGCAGGCACGCGCCCCGCCATGATCCTGTCCAGCCATGCGCGGGCGTCCGCCCCCGTGACCAGATATTTTCCGAAATTCTGCACCTCGTTGATGCCAACACTGCCTCGCACCCCCGCAACCTCGCGCGCCACAGCGCTGAACGCGTCAGAGCGGCGGAAGGACGGCGTCTCGAATTTTGGCTCGTTGCCCGTGGCGAAATAGTTGGGCACCTCGAGCCCGTATTGCTGGCCCCAGACCGCGCCCAGACGGCTGAAAATATCATACATCGGCGTGGTGCGATGGGGCCGGGCGGCGGGCAGTTCCTCGTTCGGATAGGAGACCGAGAACCGCTTTTGATAATTTTCGATCACTTTGGGCAAGGTATAGCCGGGGCTGATCCAGTCACCAAAGCGCGCCACATCCATCGCCATCACATCGCGCTCCGGTTCACCTTCGACCATCCATTGCGCCAGCGTCAGCCCGACACCGCCCCCCTGAGAGAAGCCGGCCATCACGCCACAGGCCGACCAATAATTGCGCAGGCCGGGCACGGGCCCCACCAGCGGATTGCCGTCGGGCGCAAATGTAAACGGGCCGTGGATGACGGATTTGACACCGGCAGTGGCCAGCACGGGAAAGCGTTTATAAGCGAAATCAATGCTTTGTTCGATCTTGTCAAAGTCATCGGGCAGCAGTTCATGGCCAAACCCCCATGGCGTGCCATCCACCGCCCAAGGCCGCGCGGATTGTTCGTAAAACCCGATGCACAGCCCGCGCCCTTCTTGGCGCAGATAGCTTTCTCCGGCGGGGTCCATCACATGCGGATGCTCGGCCTCGCGTTCATAGATTTCGGGGATGTCGTCGGTGACGATATACTGGTGTTCCATCGGGTGCAGGGGAAAGTACACACCCGCCATCGCGCCCACTTCACGTGCCCACAACCCGCCTGCGTTGATCAGATGTTCAGTGTGGATCGTGCCCTTGTCTGTCACCACATCCCACGTGCCATCGGGGCGCTGGTTGGTTTCGCGCACCATGCAATGGGTCTCAATGGTGGCACCGCCCATACGTGCCGCCTTCGCATAGGCGTGGGTCGTGCCCGACGGGTCAAGATGCCCGTCGAGCGGATCATAAAGCCCGCCGATAATGCCCTCGAGGTTGGTAATCGGGGCGATCCTGGCGATTTCTTCCGGTCCGACGATCTCGGTATCGAGCCCCATAAAGCGGTGCTTGGCCCGTTCCGCCAGCATCATGTCAAAACGTTCCGGCGTATCGGCAAGGGTCACGCCGCCCACGTGATGCAAGCCGCAGGACATGCCGGTGATTTCCTCAAGCTCTTTGTAAAGACGGATGGTATAGCCCTGCAACGCGGCCATATTCGTATCGCCATTCAACGTGTGAAACCCGCCAGCGGCGTGCCATGTGCTGCCCGAGGTCAGTTCCGACCGCTCCACCAGCATCACGTCTTTCCAACCCAGTTTGGTCAGATGATACAAAACCGACGCGCCAACGACGCCGCCCCCAATCACGAGCGCACGGGTGGTGGTTTTCATCTTGGGTCTCCCTTTGGGGCGGTTTCAGGGGATCGTTGCAAGGTGACAAACATGTGGCATGTTGCGCAGCGACATTTCATGTCGGGTTTGGCTCATCCCTTTTGGCCAGCTTGGCAAAGCGCCGCTGGACAAGAGATGCCACCACATTAGATTGCACGCTATGATAAAAAACCTTCTCAACCCGTCGACCCTGATCCGCAAAGCCCGCTATTACAGCCGCCAGCTTTCGGTGCGGGTGGCGATTATGGGCCTGCTTGCCATCGGTGCTGTGGCGCTGAGTTCGCTTATCGAAAGCTGGATACCTGAAAAGCTAGGCACGACGCTGACCGGCGCGGCAGCAGACCGGCTGTTGTCGATCATCGCGAACGCCATGTTGGCTGTCACCACATTCTCGCTCAGCGTGATGGTGTCGGTCTATCGCAGTTCATCGACCCAATGGACCCCGCGTGTGCACCGGTTGATCATTCAGGATCTGACTACACAAAACACATTGGCGGTATTCATCGGGGCTTATGTGTACGCGCTGATCGCGATCATCATGCGGGAATTGGGCGTGTTCGACGACAAACGCGCCTTTGTCCTGTTTATCACCACCGTGTTGGTGCTGGTTCTGATCGTCTTCTACCTGATCCGCTGGGTGCTGCATTTGCAAAGCTTTGGCAGCTTAATCGACACCTCCCGTCAGGTGGAGCGCGAAACCTGCCGCACATTCCGCGACCGTCTGGCCAACCCCTGCCTTGGGGCCAATCCGCTGGTTGATGCGGTGCCCGAGGGTGCCGAGGTGATCAGGGCAAATGAAAGCGGCTACATCCAGCACATTTATCCTGAGGGGCTGGACAGTGTCGCCAAGAACCACGGCGTCCATATCTATCTGGTGCGCAATATCGGTGGTTTCGTGTTCGTCAACGAACCTTTGGTGCAAGTTCACCGTGTGGGGGAGCCGATTGACGACGATCATACCGATGAAACCCTGCACGACGGCATTCAACGCAGCATTATTGTCGGCGATGTCCGCACCTTTGACCAAGACCCGCGTTTCGGGTTGATCGTCATGGGCGAGGTCGCGTCCAAGGCGCTGTCGCCCGGCGTGAATGATCCTGGCACGGCGATTGACGTGATCCACCGTATCGGGCGCATTCTGACCGATTACGACGACGAAGTCGCGCGCGACCGCGACGAGATACTGGAGAACATATTTGTCAGACCGCTTGATCCGGAGGATTTGATCCAGGACGCCTTTGGGGCCTTGGCGCGGGACGGCAAAACGGTGGTCGAGGTGCAGCAATGTTTGCAATCCACCTTGGGCGGGCTGATGCGCCACCCCGATGACGGTTTGTGCAAGGCTGCGCGCGGTGCTGCTGAGCGGCATTTGTTGCGCGCCCTGTCAGGGATCGATTTCGCCCCCGATCGCGACCAATTGCTGAAAAGCGCAGCTAAAGAAGTGCGTGACAGTGTGACCGCCAAACTTGATGCGGGGAAAGCCACCTAAGCCATTTTGCGCGCCCCATATTTTGCGGAGCTTGTCTTGATGGCGACGGGATTTGTCGGTTTTAAGCAACCGCAATGGTCCCCGGGCCGCCAAACTCGGGCGATTGTCACAGGGAACTGGAACCCAAAATATGCGCACCCATGCTCAAGCCGTCGTTATCGGGGGTGGCGTTATCGGCTGCTCTATCCTGTATCACCTGACCAAATTGGGGTGGACGGATGTCGTTTTGCTGGAACGGTCCGAGCTGACATCGGGCAGCACATGGCACGCAGCGGCGAATATTCACGGGTTGCATGACAACAACAACATCACCCGCATCCAGAACTACACGATGGACCTGTACAATGCGCTCGAGGCCGAAACCGGCCAGTCGTGCGGCGTGTTCCAGCCCGGCAGCCTGTATCTGGCGCAGACCGAGGCGCGTGAACACCAGTTGCGGCTGCAAGCGGCCAAGGCGAAATACTATGGGCTGAATTTCCACGAAGTCACCCGCGACGAGGCCGAACGCCTGCATCCGCTGGTCAATTATGACGGCATCCGCTGCATCATGTTCGAACCCTCGGGCGGCAATGTGGACCCGTCGGGCGTGACCAATGCCTATGCCACAGGTGCGCGGCAGAACGGGGCCGAAATCATCCGGTTTTGCCCCGTCACGGGGACCGAACAGCAACCCGACGGCAGCTGGATCGTGCGCACCGAAAAGGGGGATATCGCAACGCAATGGATTGTGAACGCCGCAGGTCTATGGGGCCGCGAGGTCGCGGCGATGGCAGGCTTGACCCTGCCGCTGCAACCGACCGAACACCAGTATTTCGTCACTGAAACCATCCCCGAAATCGCAGGTCTTGACCGCCGTCTGCCATCCGTCGCCGACCGTGACGGCGAATATTACCTGCGTCAGGAAGGCAAGGGTCTGCTGGTCGGTGCCTATGAAAAAGACCTGCGGTTCTGGGCCGAGGACGGCACGCCGCTTGGCTTTGGCCATGAACTGTTTGCCGATGATCTGGAACGGATCGAACCCAACATGATGCGCGCCATTGACCGGGTGCCCGCCGTGGGGACCGCCGGGATCAAACGGGTGATCAACGGGCCGATGATCTGGTCGCCCGATGCCAATGTGCTGTTTGGCCCCGTGCCTGAACTGCGCAACTATTTCTGTTGTAACGGGATTATTCCGGGGTTCTCGCAGTCAGGCGGCATGGGGCTGCTGGCGGCGGATTGGATCGTCACGGGCGAATCCCGCTATGACATGTTCGCCTGGGATGTGGCGCGGTTTGGCGACTGGGCCGATGCGGCGTTCACCAAGGCGCGGGTGGGGGACCAATACGCCAACCGTTTCAAGATCCATTTCCCCAACGAGGAACGCGCCGCAGGCCGCCCCGTGCGCACGCGCCCCGTCTATGAGACCCAAAAACAGATGGGGGCGGTGTTCGGGCTGAACTATGGCTGGGAACACCCCTTGTGGTTTGCCGACACCCCCGGCACCGCAGATACCGACGGGTTTACGCGGCAAAACTGGTGGGGGCCTGTGGGCGATGAATGCCGGATGCTGCGCGACAAGGCGGGGATCATCGACATCTCTAACTTTGCCAAATACCGCTGTACGGGGCCGGATGCGGAAAGCTGGCTGAACAGCGTTTTCGCCAACACCATGCCCAAGGCTGTGGGGCGGTCCTGTCTGACCCCGCTGATCGGGGTGCGCGGCGGGATTGCGGGCGATTTCACCGTGACGCGATTGGGAGACGAGGAGTTCTGGATCATCGGGTCGGGCATGGCCGAACGCTATCACCAGCGGTTCTTTAACGCGGTGCCTTTGCCCGAAGGGACCGTGTTCGAGAGCCAGACCGTTGCGATGTGCGGCTTTAACGTCGCGGGGCCAAAATCACGCGAGATGCTGCAACGGCTGACGAACACATCGCTGGACGGGGCCGATTTCCCCTTCATGCGGTCAAAATGGCTGGAGATCGCGGGCATCCGCGTGCTGGCCTTGCGCGTGTCATTCACCGGCGATCTGGGCTGGGAACTGCATTGTGATGCAGCCGATCAACCCGCACTTTACGGGGCTCTGATAAAGGCAGGCCGCGATGTGGGCGCTGGCCCTGTCGGATCGCGTGCGTTGATGTCGCTGCGGATCGAAAAGGGCTATGGGTCATGGGGCCGCGAATACAGCCCCGAATACTGGCCGCAAGAAGTGGGGCTGGACCGTTTGTGCAAGCTGGACAAAGAGTTTTTGAACAAACCGGCCCTGCTGGAGGTGCTGCAAAAGCCTGCCCGTGAACAACTGGTCGTTCTGGCGCTGGATGCCGATGCGACTGATGCGTCAAACGCGGACGCGACGGGCGGGGAGCCGATATTCAAGGATGGCGTGGGGGTTGGGCGTGTGACCTCAGGGGCCTATGGCTATTCGGTCGGGCTGTCGCTGGCGCTTGGGTTTGTGAAAAACGTGAAGCCGGGCGACAGGGTCGAGGTGATGGTGCTGGGGGTGCCCCATGGCGCGGTCGTGCTGGAACAGGCCCCGTTTGACCCAGATGGGGCCCGGTTGCGCGGTTAGCACTGGTTCTCGGGGGCCATTTCTTTTGAAGATTGGGGGCCAGCCCCCAAGACCCCCGGGATATTTGAAAGCCAGAGAAGCGGTTAGAGGGGGCGGATTTTGAATTGGGTGATCCGGTTGCCATCGCGGGCCGTGACCTCGAAGCGGAAGCCGTGGAACACAAAGACCTGACCGGGGGTCGGGATCATTTGCGCCTCGTGGATCACCAGTCCTGCGACTGTGTTGGCTTCGTCATCGGGGAGATTCCAGTCGGTGGCGCGGTTGATGTCGCGGATGGTCATGGCACCATCGACGAAATACTGGCCGTCTTCGGCCTTGGTCACGCCCATGTCTGCCTCTGCGTCGAATTCATCGGTGATCTCGCCAACGATTTCTTCGAGGATGTCTTCGAGGGTGATCAGGCCTTGCAGGGAGCCGTATTCATCCACGACCAGGGCAAAATGGGTGCGGCGGCGCAGGAACTGGCGCATCTGTTCGTCAAGAGTTGAGGTTTCGGGTACGAAATAGGGTTTCATCGCCACATCGGTGATGTTGAAATCCTTGAAGGGTTCGGCACCGGCCGGCGCTTCGGTGATCCGTTTGTACATGGCGCGCAAAAGGTCTTTGGCGTGGATCACGCCGACGATGTTTTCGGGATCATCGCGGTAGACGGGCAGGCGGGTGTGGCTGGACTCAAGGCATTGTTCGAGGATCTTGGCCGGGTCCAGCCGGGCGTCTATCATCTCGATCCCCGAGCGGTGCAGCATGACCTCTTCGACCACGCGTTCGCGCAGGTCCAGCGCCCCCAGAATCCGGTCGCGGTCCTCTTTTTCGACGACCCCTTCGGAATGGCCCAGTTGCAGCGCGCCGGCGATTTCTTCTCGAACCGCCAGAATGTTGCTGTCAGGGTCGATCGTTACGCCAAACAGGCGCAATATCCCGCGCACCAGAAACCGGACCGCGCTGACCATGGGGCTGAAGATCAAGACAACAATCGAAATCGGGCGCGACACCAGACCGGCTGCGGCTTCGGCATTTGTGATCGCATAGGTTTTTGGCAGCACTTCGGAGAAGATGAGGACCAGCAGGGTCATGACCAGTGTTGCCATGGCCACACCGGATTCGCCAAACAACCGCGTGAAAAGCGCGGTGGCGAGGGAGGCTGCAAGAATATTCACGAGATTGTTGCCCAACAGGACGGAGCCGATCAGCCGTTCGTTGTCTTCGGTGATCGCCAATGCCCGTTCGGCCCCCTTGGACCCCTTGTCAGCCTGGGCGCGCAGCTTGCCGCGCGACGCCGCCGTCAGGGCCGTTTCAGAGCCGGAGAAGAACCCCGACAGCACCAGAAGAAACAAAATAATGCCGACGCTGATCCAGAACTCTCCGTCAAGCATTGCGGGGACCGTGTCCATTTGAGAATATACCTTTTGCGATTGTGGTTACGTTATGGGCGCGTGGGCGGTTTCATTCAAGGGATGAGCATTGTGAAGCATCAAGATTTGGGCAGGGTCGAGGGCCCGGTGTTGCTGTTTGGTGGCCCATATTCGAATTTGCAGGCGCTTCATGCCCTGATGGACGCGGCCCGGCAGCGTGCGATCCCGGCGGAACGGATGATTTGTACCGGCGATGTGGTGGCCTATTGCGGCGATCCGTCAGCGACCACGGATGCCCTGCGCGCGGCACGTATCCCGCTGGCGGCGGGCAATTGCGAAAAGCATCTGGCGGCCGGGGCACCGGATTGCGGCTGCGGGTTTGACGCAGGCACGACCTGCGATCTGCTGTCGGCAGGGTGGTACGGGGTCGCAAATGCCCAGATCGGGCCGGATCAGCGGGGCTGGATGGCGACGGCGGCGGATATCATCAGTTTCTCCCATGCGGGCCAACGCTTTGCCGTGATCCATGGCGGGATGACCGATATTGCGCGGTTTATCTGGCCCTGTTCGGATCGGAAGGTTTTCGAGGAAGAATGGGCCGCTGTGGAGGCTGCGATTGGCCCCGTGGACGCGATTGTCGCGGGCCATAGCGGGATACCGTTCACCAAGGACTGCGCAAAGGGGCGCTGGATCAATGCGGGCGTGATCGGCATGCCGCCCCATGATGGCGGGCAGGACACCCGCTTTGCGGTTCTGGACCAAGGGCAGGTGACGTTTCACAAGCTGGGCTATGATGTCGAGGCGGCGGTGGCGGCGATGGAACGCGCCGGACTTACCCAAGGCTACCACAGCGCCTTGCGCAGCGGCTACTGGCCGTCCGAAGACGTGCTGCCGCCGGAACTGCGCCGTGCCGCCTTGGCCAGCGGGTGATTTTCCAACACCAGCTCTGACAGGCGCGCCTCGAGGACATGGGTGTAGATTTCGGTGGTTGCCACATCGGCATGGCCCAGCATTGTCTGGATCGACCGCAAATCGGCACCATTGGCCAGCAGATGCGTGGCAAAGGCGTGGCGCAAGGTGTGCGGGGTCACTTTGGCCGGATCAACGCCGCCTGCAACCGCGAATTCCTTGATCATCAGATAGAACCGGTGCCGCGTCAGATATCCCGCAACCCCACGGGACGGGAACAAGAACCGCGAGGCGGGCTGTCGCTTTGCCTGCGCGGCGGCGTCGATCTTGTCACGCTCGACCAGCCAGTCGGCCAGCGCTTGGCGGGCAGGGGGCGACAGCGGCACCAGCCGTTCCTTGCCGCCCTTGCCCATGATTAGCAACAGCCGCGGATCGCCACGGGTGGCACTGACCGGCAGGCTGACCAGTTCGCTGACCCGCATGCCTGTCGCGTATAACAGCTCCATCAGGCAGGTGTTGCGCAGCTGGTCCTGCAAGCTGCGGCCCGAATTGCGTGCGGCATCCAGCAGGCGGTCCACCTCGTCTTCCGACAACACTTTGGGCAGACGCTTTTCCTGACCGGGGCCGGTGATCTGGATCGCGGGGTTATCGTCGCGCAACCCTTCCTCAAAGGCGAAACGGTAAAGCTGTTTGACAGCCGACAGCCTGCGTGCGCGGGTGGATTTGGCAAGGCCCTGCGCGTCACACCACACCAGATAGCTTTCGACGTCGTTGCGGGTGGCGGTGGTGAAATCAAGGGTTCTGCGGGCCAGATAGCTGTCAAAATCCTTGAGATCGCGGCCATAGGCCAAAAGCGTGTTCGTCGCGGCACCCAGCTCTGCGGCCTGCGCCTCCAGAAAGGTGGATATCCAGTGAAAGGTGTCGCTGTGCATCAGCCGCGCTCCAGCAGCAGCACTTGCAGGGCGGCGCGGCGGGCGAAGTCTTCCAACCCCAAAGCGCGCAGCGTGGACAAGGCGTCGCGCAACGCGGCGGTGTCGCCATTTGCACCGTCTTCCAGCAGCGCGATCGTTGCCAGAATAGACATGCCAAGTTTGCCGTTCTGCGCATCGCTGACCAGATTGCTGCGGGGCGACGGGGTGGTAAAGGCGCTGGCAATGGCGTCGGCCTGATTCATGTCGGGAACGCGGCCAGGGGCGGTGCCTGTGGCAATGGCGCTCATGAATGCGATCTCTGCCGTTGGGGGAACCGTGGCACCAGAGGCAACCGTTTCATAAAACGGCGACAACAGCGTGATCCGGTTGCGCAAGGCCGCGGCACTGCCCTCGAGCGGGATTGCCTGCAAGCCTTCGGCAAAGAGCGTGGCAAAGCTGACTTCAAGCTCTGCCTCTTGCATGGCCTGCCACGCGGGGCGCAATGTTTTGGCAACCGCGTCCGCGCTGCGGGTGCGCAGGGCGGTGTCAAACCGTTGCAGCGCCTCGACCCGGTCCCATATCCCGCCCGAAGCCGCAGGCGCCCGGTCCGAATAGATGCCCAACAGCCGGTTGTCGGGCAAGGCACCAAGACGGGTCAACCGTTCAGCGGCCTCAAGCTGGGCCTTCCAACCGGCCACATCGCGCAGATCGACCACGGCAAAGGCTGGCGGCAAGGACCGTGTCTGGGGCCGCTCGCCAATCGCCTCGAACAGGCGAAAGCCCATCGGGTCCATTGTGCGCGGCACCGTCAGGTTCGGCTCGCCTTCGAACAGGTCGGGGTTCAGGAACCGGTCCAGCAGCGCCAGCCGTTCGGGCGGCAGCAATTCCAGAGCCTGCGCCGATCCAAAGGTCAGCGCGGCAGTGTCCCAGTTGCCTGCACGCGCCGCACACAGGATACGGACGTTGTAATCACGGGTCAGGTACGGCTTTTGCATCAGCAGCGTACAGGCGCGGTCTTCGGTGCCGACCAGCAAGCTGACCTGCATCCACAGCGCGAAATGATCGGCCGATGTGGCGACACCGGCCTGTTCAATCAACGAGAGCGCAGGATCGACGGCACCGTTGTCGATCAAGGCGCTGACACGGGCAAGGGCCAGCGCATCACCCTCGGCGGCGCGGCCTTCGGGGGCTGTTGCCTCGGCCAGTAAAAGCCTGAAAAACAGGGCGCGTGCGGCGGGCAGATGCAAGTCGGGCAGGTTGGCCAAGCGGCTGGTGATGTCGCTGACGCTGCTGCCCGCCCATAGATCCTGCGGCAAACCGGTGACATGCGCAGGGACCAGACCGATCGCGCGCGGGCTGCCTTCGCCAAGGGCGGTGACGGTCACCGACGGGGGCAGTGCCGTCTTGGCCACTGGGGCCTCCTCGGGTTTGGCGGGGCGCTTGGGGCGGACGGGCATCGCCTTTGGTTGCTGGCCAAGCCAGTCGATCACCGACAGGGGGGCCGTTTCAGCGGCAGGGGCCTGCGCCATGGTCAGGGCCGGCCAGCACATCAGACAAAGCGCGGAAATCTGCCTGAACATCGGCGTCACTTGGCTGGCAATTGCACGGGCTCGCGCACCTCGATCTGATCCGGCGCGAAATTTGCGCCAAAAAACGGGCCAAGATACGCATAGGCGACAAGCCCCATGAATCCGAAGACCAAAAGGAAAATCAAAAACTTGATTAGCTTGCCCATAAATACTGCCTGCTTTCTTTCGAACATTTTGAATATCTATATATGGCCTTTTCAGTAAGATCACGTCATTCAAAGACAAATGAACGAATTTGAGCAAACCCCAGCCGATACGGCCCAAAAACGACCTGCATACCGGCTGAAAAAGTCGGTTGTTCTGGTGGGCATGATGGGTGCGGGCAAAACCGCCGTTGGGCGGGCGCTGTCGGTCAAATTGGGCGTTCCGTTTCTGGACAGCGATCACGAGATCGAAACCGCCGCCAACCTGACCGTCCCCGAAATCTTTGAACGCGACGGAGAGCCGTTTTTTCGCAAGCGCGAGACCGAGGTGATTGCCCGTCTGCTGGACGAAGAACCCGGTATCCTGTCAACGGGCGGCGGCGCGTTCTTGTCGGAGATCAACCGCGATAACATCTCGACCAAAGGGGTTTCGGTCTGGCTGGATGCGGATATCGACGTGATCTGGAACCGCGTCAGATACAAAAACACGCGCCCCTTGCTGCGGACCAGCAACCCGCGCCAGACCTTGGAACAGCTGTTCAAGGCACGGGTGCCGATCTATAAACTTGCCAATCTTTCAACGACTTCCGGTGCAAATCTGTCGATTGAGAAAATGGCCAACCGCGTGATCGACACCTTGCTGTCACGCCCCGATGTACTCGAGAAAATAGATGCGTGAAATCGTGCATGTGGGCCTGCCGGGCCGAGAATATGACATCCATATCGGGCCGGGTCTGCTGGCCGAAGCGGGCAAATATATCGCCCCCTTCCTGCCGCGCCCGCGGGTGGTGGTGATCAGCGACGAAACGGTTGCCGCCCTGCATCTGGACAGCCTGCGCGCCGGGTTGGCGGCGGATGGGATCACGATAGAATCCCTGAGCCTGCCCCCCGGAGAGGCAACAAAATGCTGGGCGCAATTGACCCGCTGCGTCGATTGGATGCTGGATCAAAAGGTCGAACGCAAAGACGTTGTTATCGCTTTGGGTGGCGGGGTGATTGGCGATCTTGTGGGCTTTGCATCCGCGATCTTGCGTCGGGGTGTGCGATTTGTGCAAATCCCGACATCGCTGCTGGCGCAGGTGGACAGTTCGGTGGGCGGCAAGACCGGAATCAACGTGTCGCAGGGCAAAAACCTTGTGGGGGCCTTTCATCAACCCGCGCTGGTGTTGGCCGATACGGCCGTTCTTGGCACGCTCAAGCCGCGCGATTTCCTTGCCGGTTATGGCGAGGTGGTGAAATACGGGCTGTTGGGCGATGCGGCGTTCTTTGACTGGCTGGAAACCCAAGGGCCGGCGCTGGCCGCAGGGAATATGGCCGCGCGGGTCGAGGCGGTGCGCTGGTCTGTGCAGATGAAAGCTGACATCGTGATGCGCGACGAGACAGAGCAGGGGGAACGTGCCTTGCTGAACCTTGGCCATACGTTCTGTCATGCGCTTGAATCTGCCACACAGTATTCCGACCGGCTTTTGCACGGCGAAGGTGTTGCGATCGGCTGTGCGCTGGCGTTCGAACTGTCGTCGCGTCTTGGGCTGTGTTCCCAGGAAGACCCCAGCCGCGTGCGCGCCCATTTGAAAGCGATGGGGATGAAGACCGATCTGCGCGATATCGAAGGTGATTTGCCCGATGCCGATGCGCTGCTTGATCTGATGGGGCAGGATAAAAAGGTCGTGCAAGGCGAGCTGCGCTTTATCCTCGCGCGCGGGATTGGCAGTTCATTCGTGACCGGTGATGTGCCCCGCGAAACCGTGCGGCGTGTGCTGGCGGATGCGCTGGCCGACCGCTGACTGCGGGCGGGGCGTTTCGGGATGCCCCCTTAAATTTGGGATACCCCAATAAATAATGCCGCCAGATGAACCGGCGGCATTAAATCTATCGCTAATTTCTGGCGTATCACACCAACCATCACGCTGCGCTGCGTCTGACCGTGTCAGACCCAGCACAGCTGCGCCCGATTAAAACGGGATTTCATCATCCAGATCGCGCGAGGACCGGCCACCGCCGCCGCCACCGCCACTGCTGGAACCGCCACCGCTGCTGGAGGGGCCGGAATCGTAGCCGCCGCCATAACCGCCCGGATCGGATGGGCCGCTGTCATAGCCGCCACCGCCACCACCACCGGAACCGCCACCGGACGGGCCGTCCAGCATGGTCAATGTGCCGCCAAAGCCCTGCAGCACGACTTCGGTGCTATAGCGGTCGGCACCGGATTGGTCCTGCCACTTGCGGGTCTGCAACTGCCCTTCGATATATACCTTGGAGCCCTTTTTCAGGTACTGCTCGGCGATGCGCACAAGCCCTTCCTGAAAGATGGCCACGGTGTGCCATTCGGTCTTTTCGCGGCGTTCACCTGTGTTGCGGTCTTTCCAGGTTTCAGAGGTCGCGATGCGCAGGTTGCACACTTTGCCGCCATTCTGGAAGGAACGCACCTCGGGATCGCGCCCCAGGTTGCCAATAAGGATCACTTTATTCACTGAGCCGGCCATGATGCCCCCTGTCTGCTATGAGGTTGGAAGGGTGCTGCGAATCCCGCAGGCCCTTGCGTTGGACGACGTTATACCAGTGCCGCCTCCAAGAAACAGGGCAAAGGATCGCTTATTGCGCGATCACACCCCCGCAAGCGGCGATAAAAGGGTGGCGCAATTGGGCCATCTTGCTATGTTTTGCGAAATCAGGCTGCTTTGGGGGCTTCGTGAAAAAATTCATCATCATGACATTGTGCTGCGTAGGGTTGGTTTCCAGCCCCGTCGCCGCCGAAGTTTTCTCGTCCAAGAGCCGCTCCAAGCTGTTTGCCTCGCAGAAAAAACTGCTCGATACCCGCGCGTCCAAACAATATGCGGCGTCGGTTCGGTTGCAACCTACCCGCGTTGTCACCCCGACCAAATGGGACGTGCCGAAATACAAGGGCAAGTATAAGGGCCAGTACCACAGCATGGCCCGCGAAGCCGCCCGCCGCCACGCCATCCCCGAAGATTTGTTCTTGCGTCTTGTCCAACAGGAAAGCGGCTGGAACCCGTCCGCGAAATCCCACAAAGGGGCCTTGGGACTGGCGCAGTTAATGCCGGAAACCGCGCGGGTGTTGCGCGTTGATCCGTCTGACCCGTACCAAAACCTTGATGGCGGCGCGCGCTATCTCAAGCTTCAGTTTCGCGCATTTGGCAATTGGAAGCTGGCCCTTGCCGCCTATAACGCAGGCCCAGGTGCCGTGAAGAAATACGGCGGCATCCCCCCGTTCAAGGAAACCAAGAATTACGTCAAGGTTATCGCCGGGCTGTAAGGCATTGATTTAAAGACAACTCTTGATGCGCCCCGCGCCCTTCGCAATAATAGGCTGCGCAAGGACGGAACCAAACACCCTTATCCAATGTTGATACTGCAGAACGCAATCCGGGCAGCAACGCCCCTGCGTGCAAGCAAGACGATAAGGACTATGAAATGTTTAACTCAGTAAAAAGTATTGTTCTGGCAACTTCGGTCAGCCTTGCAGCCATGTCGGCAGCCGCCTTCGCCAATGAAGAGATTATTTTCTCCGAAGTCACCGTCGAAGCGGGCCTTGAGGCCGCCGAAGACACAAACGCCCTTGAGGTTTTCCCCGAGATCGCAACCGATCTGCAGCAAGCCATCTCGACCCGTGTGAAATTTGGCTCCGATGCCAGCCTGCCAACGATCAAGGTAGATTTGCGGAGCGTTTCCTTGAACGGTAACCCGATGTTGACCTCAATCGAAGGTTTCAACGAAATCGCCGGCGTTGTGGTGATTTCGGACGATAACAACAGCATCGGTTCGCAAAGCTTTCCGGTGAATGTTGCGGCCTATCCGGCTGAACAGGTCATTCCCGAAGGCTTCATTGGTGTGCAACCTTCCGAGGAAGATTTCTATAACGCGATGATTCTTGGTTTTGCCGACGTGATCGTGCGCCAGCTGGATACAGTTTACAAAAAGTAACCAGCCCTTCAAAGGCAACCACATTAAAACAACAGGGGCGGTCGGTGCAGATGCATCGGCCGCCCCTGGCTTATTCTGCGGCCTTTAGTCTGGGGCCTTCACTCTGCGGCGACGTTAATCTCGATCACCGGCTCCATTTCCGCCAGTTGCGCGTCGGTAAGATGGCATTTCACCTGATGCCCCTCCGCAACGCTGCGCAATGTCGGCACCACCGTTTCACACAGATCGCCCGAAATCTGTGATTTCCACCGGCAGCGCGTCTGGAACGGACAGCCCGGCGGCGGGTTCATGGCAGAGGGCACATCCCCCTCAAGCACGATATGTTTCTTTTTCACCCGCGTGTCGGCAATCGGAACGGCAGACAAAAGCGCCTCCGTATAGGGGTGGTAGGGCGGCGAAAACACCTGATCCGTGGTGCCCAGTTCCACCACATGGCCCAGATACATCACCATCACCCGATCCGACAGATAGCGCACGATGCTCAGATCATGGCTGATGAACAGCAAGGTGGTTTTCTGTTCGCGCTGGATTTCCATCAGCAGATCGGTCACCGCCGCCTGCACCGATACATCAAGCGCCGACACAGGTTCATCGGCCACCACAATCCGCGCATCCCCGGCAAAGGCGCGGGCAATGCCCACACGCTGCTTTTGCCCACCCGACAGCTGGCGCGGCATACGGCCCGCAAACTCGCGCGGCAGTTTCACCAGATCAAGCAGCTCTAACATGCGCTGGCGACGTTCCTTTTCGTTCTTGCCGATCCGGAAAATCTCGAGCGCGCGGATGATCTGGCGCCCGACGGTCATCGACGGGTTCAACGTGTCGAACGGGTTTTGGAACACCATCTGGATGTCTGCCACGTTTTGCGTGGTCCGCTCCTCGATCGGGACGCCGCCAATGTCGATATCATCCAGCAACACCTGACCCGATGTTGCGGTTTCCAAGCCCATCAACACCTTGGCAAAGGTGGATTTGCCACATCCGGATTCACCCACAATCGCCAAAGTCTCGGATTCGCGCGCCTCAAAGCTTAACTCTTCATTGGCTTTCACGACCTTCCTGGCCGATCCGCCAAACATCGAATTTGCCGCCACCTCATAGTATTTCTTCAGCTTGTCCATCTTCAGGACAACCCTGCCAATCTCGCCCTTGGTCTTGACCTCGGCCAGCTCCAGCGGCGCTTTCCAGTCGATTTCCTGATATCTCAAACAGCGCGTGGCATGGCGCTCATTGCCGGGCACGTCCTCCATCAGGATCGGCCCCTGATCACAGCGCCCTGCCTCGAAATAATCGCAACGCGGGCCAAAGTTGCACCCCGTTGGCCGCTCGTGGGGCAGGGGGAAGTTGCCGGGGATGGCGATCAGCGGGCGCGCGTTCTTGTCGGCACCGGGCAGGGGGATCGACCGGAACAAGGCCTGCGTATAGGGGTGCTGCATCTCGTCGAACACATCCTCGATCGACCCGCGTTCAACCGCTTCGCCCGAATACATCACGCAAATCCGGTCACAGGTTTCCAACACCAGCCCAAGGTTATGCGAGATGAACAGCATCGAGGTGCCGTATTTCTTGCCCAGATCCTTGACCAGTTCGACCACCGCCGCCTCGACCGTGACATCCAGCGCCGTGGTGGGTTCATCCAGAATCAACAAGGCCGGCTCCGACATCAAGGCCATGGCGATCACGATGCGCTGCTGCTGCCCGCCGGACAATTGATGCGGATAGGCCTTCAATATCCGCTCGGGGTCGGGCAGCTTCACATCCGTCACCACCTGCAAGGCGCGGGCACGGGCGTCACTTTCGGACATGCCGGAATGGATCATCGGCACTTCCATCAACTGCCGCCCGATCCGCATCGCAGGGTTCAGCGACGCCATCGGCTCTTGATAGATCATCGCGATCTGGCTGCCGCGAATATCGCGCAGCTCCTCATCGCTCATCTCGGCCAGATCGCGCCCCTTGAACTTGATCGACCCGCCGACAACCCGGCCGTTCACGCCCAGATCCTGCATAATCCCAAGCGCCACCGTTGATTTGCCACACCCGGATTCGCCCACCAAACCCACCGCTTCGCCGGGTTTCACCGAGACCGAAAAATCCATCACCGCCGGAATTTCGCGCAGCCGCGTGAAAAACGAAATCGACAGTTTGTCGATCTCCAGAATAGGGCCGTCATACTCAAGCTTCGCCATGGTCCGTCTCCCTTGACCGGCTGGTCGCAAACCCTGCTTCCAAATGGTCCAAAATCCCGGGGGTCTCCGGGGGCTGGCCCCCGGTCCCGTCCTCATATCAATCGCGCAAACTTTCCTCGCGCAAACCATCCGCCAACAGGTTCAACCCCAAAACAAGGCTCAGCAGTGCCACCGCCGGCGCAATCGCGGCATGGGGATAAAGCGCCAGCAAACGCCGGCCCGCGTTGATCGTGGTGCCCCAATCCGGGCTTTCCGATTCCAACCCCAGCCCAAAGAACCCCAAGGTCCCCAAAAGGATCGTGGTATAGCCGATGCGCAAACAGAAATCGACGATCAGCGGCCCGCGTGCATTGGGCAGGATTTCCCAAAGCATGATGTACCACGGGCCTTCGCCACGGGTCTGGGCGGCGGCCACGTAGTCGCGGGTTTTGATGTCCAGCGCGAGGCCGCGCACAATTCTGAAGACTGTGGGCGCGTTCACGAAAACCACCGACACGAACACCACCAGCACACCGGGATCAATGTCGAACAGATCCATAAACGCGGGCAGGCCGGGCAGGCGGTAGGTGGGCGCATCCACAATCGCCCCGTCGGTCGACACCAGCGACAGATACAGCCATCCCGCAATGCCCAGCACCACAATCAGCAAGGGCGTGCGCAAGGACGGTTGCGTGTAAAAGCGCGAATTCAGCAGCACGGCCAGAAACACCAGCGGAAAGATGAACAAAACCAGCGCCATGTAATTCGGGATACCGGTCAGCACGATCTCGGGCGTGACCAGCAGATAGAACAGCAAGATCACCGGAAAGGCGAGGATCAGGTTCGCCAGAAAGCTCAGGAACACATCCAGTTTGCCGCCGTAATACCCCGCAGGCAGGCCCAGCGTGATCCCGACCATAAAGGCAAACAAAGTGGCCATCGGCGCGATCTGCACCACGACCCACGACCCTTTGATCAACCGGCTGAACACGTCACGGGCAAGGTTGTCACCGCCCAGCAGAAACCATTGATAATCCTCCGGTTCTGCCCGCGCCAAAGGCGTGCCGGGCAGTTTGTTCTTCATCCCCGACACCTGGCTCAGGCTGTCATGGGTGATCAGCATGTCAAAGACGCCCCCGAAAACTCCCGCAAATACCCAGAACATCACCAGACCGAAACCGATCATCCCCACGGTGCTGTCGAAAAGCTTGCCGTACAGCCCCAGCTTGCGCTTGAAGGTGATCGACAGGGCAAACAGCACCACAAGCGCGATCCAGACCGGCAATAATTGCTGCGCCAATCCGCCAAATATTCCCGCTGCGGGTCCGATTATGACCCCTGCCAACAGGTAGACCAGTAAAATGCCGATTGCGGCCAGAAACCCGTAGCCGCCAAGACGGCCCAACAGCCCCGATACCCCCTGGCTTGCGGCGGTAACCCCGCCGGACCCGACGGTGCGTATTTGGGCATCGGGAATGAGTGACATCAGGATTTGCAGCGCATAGGCGACCACCATAACCCCGACGGCCAATCCCAGCACCGGGTTCAGCCATCCCATCGAGCCTGTCCATGTCAAAGTTTCCATGTCCTTGCCCTTTCTTTATGTGATGCGAATGCGCGGGTTCAAAAACACATAGCCGATGTCGGAAATCAGCTGTGTGACCAGAACCACGATGACAGAGACGACAGAGACAGCCAGAAGCAGTTCAATATCGTTATTCGATGCGGCCTGAACCAGCAGCCAGCCGAAGCCTTTGTAATTGAACAGGGTTTCCACGATGACGACCCCGTTCAAGAGCCACGGAATTTGCAGCATGATCACCGTGAAGGGCGCGATCAGGGCGTTGCGCAGGGCGTGTTTCAAAACGATATCGCTGAACTTGACCCCCTTGAGCCGCGCTGTGCGGATATATTGTGCGGTCATCACCTCGGTCATCGAGGCCCGCGTCATCCGCGCGATATAGCCCATCCCGTAAAGCGAGATCGTCAGCACAGGCAGAAAGAAATTCCAGAATGTCGCGTCCTCCATCGCGGAGGTGGCAGAGCCCAGAAACAGGGTTTTCCCGTCGATCCAGCCCATGTCGGCCAGCCACGGCGATAGGCCAAACCGCGAGGACGCCAGAACCGCGATAAAGATAACGCCCGACACATATTCAGGGGTGGCGGTTGTGGCGATTGAAAAGGTCGACAGCGACCGGTCCAGCCGCGACCCTTCGCGCATCCCCGCCAGCACGCCCACAATCAACGCCGAAGGCACCATCAGCAGCAAAACGCACAGCATCAGCTTGCCCGTCAGCGCCAGACGGGTCAGCACCGTCGGGCCAACGTCTTCTTTGAAAACAGTCGAAAAACCCCAGTCCCCCTGCAAGATCCCGCAAAATCTGGGGCGGTCGTCGACCGGGGTGTCGCTGGTAAAGCAGCGTCCGGTTACCTTGCCGCTCTCGGCTTCGGTGATCCAGCCGGGCACAACGCCCAGCCATTGCCCGAATTTGGCCGGTGTGGGCTGCAAATAACCGCGGTTTTCAAGATAGCTGGTAACCGCCTCGTCCGACATGCGAAAGTTGCCTTGGGTCTTGGCCAGTTTTTCCAGATTGGGGTAAAGATTGGTTAACCAAAAAACGATGAATGTCAGACAAAGCGCTGTCAAAAGCATCACGCCCAGACGGCGCAGAATGAAAATCCCCATGGAACATCCCTATTGCGCGGCAGACGACCCGCGCCCAACCGAAATTTCGGGCGTGTCAGCCCAATGTGATTTTCTGCGCCGCACGTCGTCGGGCCTTTGGCCACTTAGACGCGCTGCAAGTCTCCCTTGGTGCTCATTATGCGAAGGATCGGGATTTCGCGGCGGCACCTTAATGCCCCCATGAGGCACGAGTTGGCGGGCAAGGTCAATGTCGGCTTTCGGCGTTTCACGATTAGTTTGCGACATCCGGCCATTCTATTTGCGACATGCACCCCGTTCAGGTCACGCCGTTTTGGCCGCCCGCAGCTTGCTGGGGGGCTTGCCCGTGTGGTGTTGAATGAACCGCGTGAAATAGGCAGCGGACCCAAAGCCCAGATGCCGCGCGATGCTTTGCGCCGAATGATCTGTCGTGCCAAGCAAAACCCGCGCTTCATAGACGACGCGTTCTGTCAGGATATCAGCCGCGGTTTTGCCGGTGGCCGCTTTGACAGCGCGGGTCAGATGGGTCGGGGTCACATCCAGCGCTTCGGCATAGGTGGCCATGGGGGCACCGGTTGCATATCTATCGGACACCATTTTGCAAAACCGCGCGCTGAGCCTGACACCTGCGCTGCGGCGGTCCGGAATATGTTCATCCTGCATGATCTGGCGCCGTAACCACACCGACATCAGCGCGGCGTGGCCCTCAAGCGCATCACCGGACAGGGGCCGCGAGGCTTGTTGTTCGCGTTGCGCGGCCTCGACCAATCCGGTCAATTCAGTCTGCGCCTGCACATCCCTGATCCGCAAATGCCGTGGCACCTGCGGCAAACGCAGGGGGGTGCCGTCCGGAATAACGACAGCCTGTCCGATGCCCTGACGGCCCAGTTCCATTGAAAACAACGACTGCGCGGGGATGAAAACCGCGTTATGCGCGCCCAGCCCCCGGCGCTGGCCATCCAGTTGCAACAATCCTTGACCGCGTGTGATCCATATCAGAAGATGCGACGGCATATCATGGCACAGCACCATCCGCCAATCCTGTCCCTGAGACAGTTGGGCAAGCGAGAGTATCCGGACGGAGCTAAGATTCATTATCCAACAAACATCGCATATATTAAAGCTGAGCCCAGCATTATACAGTTAGGCGGCAAATAAAAGTTATATTTGTGAAATCGGTGATATGCCTATGACGGACGGTATGACCGCCAGGCTTGGGTGTTATTGCGCAACCACGTGCGTTGACGTTTGGCATATCGGCGGGTTGCGATGATCGCGCTTTCGCGCGCCGTGTCCAAATCCGTGCGCCCTTCAAGATAGGCCATCAACTCCGGCACGCCAATGGCGCGGTGCGCGGGCAGGGCGGGGTCATAATCGGGGCGCACGGCGGCCACCTCGTCCAGCGCCCCTTGATCCAGCATCTGGTCGAACCGTTGGATGATGCGCTTGTTCAACCAATCCTTATCGGCATCCACGGCAATGGCGGTGCAGGCGCTTAATGGCAGCATCGGCGGCGGGGTGTTGGCCTGCCAGTCGGCCAGACCGCGGCCCGTTGCGCTCAGTACCTCCCAGGCGCGTTGCACCCGCATGGGGTTGTTCAGGTCCAACCGGGCCGCGGTCTGCTGATCAAGCTGGGCAAGCATCGCCTCGCGGGTCATTTGGTTTGCCTCGGCACGCACCGCATCAGGGGTGGCGGGGATATCGGCCAACCCTTGGGTCAAGGCCCCGAAATAGAGCCCCGTGCCCCCCACAATAATCGGCCTGATCCCTTGCTGCAAAATCTCGTTGAGTTCCCGCAACCAATGCCCGACGGAATAGGGTTGGTCCGCCGAAATATGACCGTATAACAGATGCTTGGCGCGCATTTCTTCCTCGATGGAAGGGCGCGCCGAAATCACCCGCCAGCATGAATAGACCTGACTGGCATCGGCATTGACGATCACACCGCCCTGGGTTTCGGCCAGCGCCAAGGCAAGGGCGGATTTGCCCGACGCCGTCGGCCCCGCGATCAACACCGGCAAGGCAGGATCAACGGTTGCAAGCACTGCATCGACAGACGTGAGGGGGCTTAGTTGCATTTCTTTGCACGGACCTTTGACGGAGCATTGAACATTTCTGCTATTTGCGACATTTTACACCGCAAAGAAAACCCTTCTCTCACCCTCGAAAGGTGCCCCCATGACAGATGACCTCCCTAAAGTGACATTCAAACGGGTGATGCTCAAGATTTCGGGGGAGGCTTTGATGGGGGATCAGGGGTTCGGCCTGCATCCGCCAACAGTCCAGCGGATCGCGCGCGAAGTCAAATCGGTGCATGATCTGGGTGTCGAGATTTGTATGGTCATCGGCGGCGGCAACATCTTTCGCGGCCTTCAGGGCAGCGCGCAGGGCATGGAACGCACCACGGCCGACTATATGGGGATGCTTGCCACCGTCATGAACGCGCTGGCCATGCAATCCGCGCTCGAGGAGCTGGACATCCACACCCGTGTGATTTCCGCGATCACCATGAACGAAGTCGCCGAACCCTATATCCGCCGCCGCGCCGTGCGCCACCTTGAGAAGAAACGCGTGTGCATTTTTGCCGCCGGCACCGGCAACCCTTATTTCACCACCGACACCGCCGCGACCCTGCGCGCCAATGAAATGGCCTGCGAGGCGATCTTTAAGGGCACCAAGGTTGACGGGGTATACGACAAAGACCCGGCAAAATTCGCCGATGCCAAACGCTATGACACGGTCAGCTATGACGACGTGCTGCAAAAGCGGCTTGGGGTCATGGATGCGTCGGCCATCGCACTGGCGCGCGACAACAACCTGCCGATCATCGTATTCTCGCTGGATGAACCGGGCGGTTTCCGGGGCATTCTGGCGGGTCAGGGCACCTATACGCGGGTCCAGGGATAACGCAGGATCAAGGGCGCGCGCAGCTCTCTCTATACAATGGGGGACTGTTGCCGCTATATCGATTGAACTTTTAACAGATACCAAACCACCGGGGACATCATGTCAGACGATTTTATGCTGGATACCGACGATCTGCAGCGGCGCATGGATGGCGCAATTGCTTCTTTGCGCACCGAATTCGCGTCATTGCGCACAGGCCGCGCGTCGGCGTCGATGCTGGAGCCGGTGATGGTGGATGCCTATGGCACCAAGACACCGATCAACCAGGTTGGCACCGTCAACGTCCCTGAACCACGGATGGTTACGATCAACGTCTGGGACAAAGGGCTGGTTGGCAAAGTCGAAAAAGCGATCCGCGAATCCGGTCTGGGCATCAACCCGCAGCTGAACGGCACGATCATCATGCTGCCGATCCCGGAATTGAACGAAGAACGCCGCACCCAACTGACCAAGGTTGCCGGCCAGTACAGCGAAAACGCCCGCGTTTCCATTCGCAACATCCGCCGCGACGGTATGGACCAGATCAAAAAGGCCAAAGCTGACGGCATGTCCGAAGATGACCAAAAGGTCTGGGAAGGCGAAGTTCAGGATTTGACGAACAAATACATCGCCATGATCGACGAACAGCTTGAAACGAAACAAGCCGAGATCATGCAAGTTTGATGCCTGCCGCGTCCAACCCAACGTCTGAACTGGTTCCAGGGGCACCGCGTCATGTGGCGATCATTATGGATGGGAACGGCCGTTGGGCAACGCAGCGCGGCAGGCCACGCCTGTTCGGCCATCACGCCGGTGCCAAGCGGGTGCGCGAAATCGTCGAAGCCTGTCCCGATTTCGGGGTGGAATACCTGACGATCTTTGCCTTTTCGACCGAGAACTGGAAACGCACGCAGGTCGAAGTGGCCGGCCTGATGAGCCTGTTCCGGCGCTACATCACCAAAGAAACAAGGGCGCTCAAGGCCGAAGGCGTGCGCGTGCGTTTTATCGGTGACCGGGTCAAGCTGGATGACAAACTGATCAAGCTGATGAACGATCTGGAACAAGAAACCGAGTGCAACACCCGCGTTCATCTGACAATCGCGTTGAATTACGGCGGCCGCGACGAGGTTGCCCGCGCGACCCAACGGCTGGCCCATGATGTGGCCGCCGGGCTATTGGCCCCCGAGGATGTGGACGAGGAAACCCTGCCGCGGTATCTGGACACCCATGTCTTGCCCGACCCCGATCTGGTGATCCGCACCAGCGGCGAGGCGCGGATTTCCAACTTTTTGCTGTGGCAGTCGGCCTATGCGGAATATGAATTTATCGACACGCTCTGGCCCGACTTCTCAAAGGCCGAATTTGGCGAACTCTGCGCTTCTTTCGGAGGCAGGGACCGGCGTTTTGGTGCCGTGAAACCATGACCGGCACAAAAGGATGCAGCTTATGACTGATAAATCGGACAAGTGGTCTGACCTTGCAGCACGTCTGGGGTCAGCGGCCGCAATGGTCGTCATCGGCCTTGCCGGTATTTTTATGGGCGGGCATATTTTTCATGTGCTGGTCGCGATCATCTGCGGTTTGATGGCCTGGGAACTGGTGGGCATGCTAAGCCCCGACCAACCGGGCACCAAGATCCAGATGGGCCTGCTGGTGGGCGGTGCCACCTTGGCGGCGATATATCTGCCAATCGGATTTGCGCTGCCGGTCTTGCTGGCCCCTGCGCTGGTCGGGTTCGGCCAGCTTGCCAAACACCGCACGATCTTTATGTGTTTTACCGTCCTGATCCTGCTTGCGGGCTTTGGTCTGGTGCAACTGCGCGATGGCTATGGCTTTGGCTGGATGATGTGGCTGGTGTTGGTGGTCGTTGTCACGGATGTTGTGGGATATTTCGCCGGTCGTGCGATTGGCGGGCCCAAGTTCTGGCCCCGTGTCAGCCCCAAGAAAACCTGGTCCGGCACCGCTGCCGGTTGGGTCGGTGCGGCAATAGTTGGCTATCTGTTTTCGATCAACACCGGCATCGGGATGCAGCTTGTCGGGGTGTCTATCGCGGTATCCATGGCGTCCCAGATGGGCGATATGGCCGAATCCGGTATGAAACGGCGGGTCGGGGCCAAGGACAGCTCTAACTTGATCCCCGGTCACGGCGGTTTGCTGGACCGGTTTGACGGCATGTTGGGCGCGGCCTTGTTCCTGCTCATCATCGGCCAGTTTCTGACCATCACGCCAACCCTGAACTGATCCGGCATGAAACGTCGGGTAAGTATCTTCGGGGCGACCGGTTCAATCGGGCAAAACACCATTGACCTGATCCGGCGTGCCCCAGACGACTATGATGTGGTGGCCCTGACCGGAGCGGGCAATATTGCGCAGCTTGCGGCGGATGCCATCGATCTGGGTGCCGATATTGCGATCACCGCCCATGGCGCACGGTTGGATGATCTGCGCGCGGCCTTGCAGGGCAGCGGGGTGCGCGCCGCCGCCGGGACTAATGCCATCCGCGAAGCCGCGACCCGCCCCGCGGATTGGGTGATGTCGGCAATCGTCGGTGCCGCAGGTCTGGCCCCCGGGCTTGAGGCGTTGAAACAAGGCGCGACACTGGCGCTGGCCAACAAGGAATCGCTGGTCTGTGCCGGTCGGCTGATGCTGGAGACCGCCCAGACTCACGGTGCCGCGATCCTGCCCGTGGACAGCGAACATTCCGCGATCTTTCAGGCCCTGATCGGCGAGGATATGGCCGCCGTCGAGCGCATCATCATCACCGCCAGCGGGGGGGCGTTTCGCGATTGGCCGCTTGAGAAACTGGCCGATGCCACACTGGATCAGGCCTCTAGCCATCCGAATTGGGACATGGGGCAGCGGATCACGATCGACAGTGCCTCGATGTTTAACAAAGCGATGGAAGTTATTGAAACCCATGAGTTTTTCAATATCGACCCTGCGCGTATCGAGGTGTTGGTACATCCGCAATCCATGATCCATGCGCTGGTCGGCTTTAACGACGGGGCGTTGATGGCCCATGTCGGCCCCCCTGACATGCGCCACGCCATCGGCTTTGCGCTGCACCATCCGCACCGCAAGCATTTGCCGGTCGAACGGCTGGATCTGGCCAAGATCGGCAGCTTCGAATTTCGCACCCCGGATGAAATCCGCTGGCCCGCGCTGCGTCTGGCCCGCGAGGTGATGGAACGCGGTGGCATGGCGGGGGCTGTTTTCAACGCCGCCAAAGAAACCGCGCTGGATGGATTTATCGACGGTCGCTTGCGGTTTCCGCAAATGGCCGAGGTCGTCGAGGACGTTTTGACACAGCTAAATTCCGACACAGGTCTTATTGATGCCACCATGACCCTTGATAACGTGGCACAAGTGGACCATCTGGCAAGAGAAGCGGCGCAGGCCGTCATCACAAAAAGGGCAGGGTAACGTTTTGGACATTTTTGCACTGATTCCGCAGTTTGGCGGGCTGATCTGGACGTTGCTGGCCTTTGTCATCGCCTTGTCGGTGATTGTCGCGATCCATGAATACGGCCACTATATCGTTGGGCGGTGGTCTGGCATTCACGCCGATGTTTTCTCGCTCGGGTTCGGGCCGGTGTTGTACAGCCGTGTCGATAAACGCGGCACGGTTTGGCAGATCGCGGCATTGCCCTTTGGCGGCTATGTGAAATTCGCGGGCGATTCCAATGCCGCGTCGGGCAAGGACGAAGCCGCGATGGAGGCTGCTCAGGTTGATCCTGTCCGGTTGCGCAGCACCATGCACGGTGCCCCACTATGGGCGCGTGCGGCGACGGTTGCAGCCGGTCCTGTGTTCAACTTTGCCATGTCGATCCTGATCTTTTTCGTGATTGCCCTGCAGGTCGGTGTGCCAAAGGAGCCGCTGACCGTGGGCGAGATGCGCGCGCTGCCGTTTGAAGGGTCACAGTTGCAACCGGGCGATGAAATCCTGTCGGTTGCCGGAATTCCGATCCCCTCTGCGGATGATGAAACGGCCTATTCCGATGCGTTTGACGCGGTCCCGCTGGGGCAACCGCTGGATTACGACGTGATGCGCGATGGCCAGCAAATGACTGTGCCCGGCCCCTATCTGATGCCCACTTTGGTCAAACAGGTGATGCCGCAATCTGCCGCTTACGAAGCAGGATTGATGGCGGGTGACGTGATTACTGCCATTGATGGCGTGCCGATCTTTGCGTTCAGCCAGCTTAAGAAATTCGTAGAAGCCTCGGAGGGGCGGGCCGTGCTGCTGACCGTCTGGCGCGAGGGAGAGACCCTTGAATTTACCATGCGTCCCAAGGTGATCGACGAACCCCAGCCCGATGGCGGGTTCAAATCGCAGACCCGCATCGGCATTGCCGGCGGCACGGCCTTTGACGCGGCCACCACAACCCCCGGCGTGTTTGAGGCGCTTTGGGGTGGGGTGACCAACACAGGCCGCATCATCCAAGGGTCGATTTCCGGCCTCAAGCACATGATCGTCGGCAATATCAGCACCTGCAACCTGTCCGGTCCGGTGGGGATCGCGCAGACATCCGGTGCAATGGCATCGCAAGGGGCGCAATCGTTCATCTATTTCATCGCGGTGCTGTCCACGGCGGTGGGGCTGCTGAACCTCTTCCCGATTCCGGCGCTGGATGGCGGTCATCTGGTGTTTTATGCCTACGAAGCCGTAACCGGTAAGCCTCCCAGTGATGGGGCCTTGCGGATATTGATGACGATTGGCCTGACGCTGGTGCTGGGTTTGATGGTATTCGCCCTTGGGAACGATATTTTCTGCCCGTAAGATCGGAAAATATCGCTTCGCCTTATTTGCGCCACAATTCGCCAAAAATTTGCCGTATTGCGGATTTAGACCTTTGTGGAACACGCAAAGGAATATTTCATGCAGACGATCAAAACCAGCTGCCGGGGCCTCAGCCTTTTGCTTGATCTCAACTGGGATCGTGCCCTGTATTTTGGCACGCTGGCCTTTGCCTTGGCAGCCGGGGCGTTCCTCGGATCGCTTTAAACCTGCCGCTTTTCTACCTGATGATGAGACCACAAGCCGATAGATGCCTTTATATAGGGGCATCATCGGCTTCTTGGTTTTGACAACACGTGTTAATTTGTCTAGTCAGACTTAAAATAGATTTAAAAAACGGGTGTGAAATATGGGGCGTACCAACAGGCAGGACAATTTCGTCCGAAACTCAGCGACATCGACATTCGCGAAATCGCTACGTGGCGCTTCCTTTTGTGTTATGATGTCAGTGGCTTGGATGGTTCCAGGCTCACCAGCGGACGCGCAGGAATACACATTCAGCACCATCCAGATCGAAGGCAATAACCGGATCGGCGACAGCGCCGTGCTCAGCCGTGCAGGAATCGCACGCGGAAAAGCGGTGTCGGGCGGAGAGTTGAACGACGCATACCAGCGCTTGCAAGCCAGCGGGTTGTTTGAATCTGTGACGATTGAGCCACGCGGCGGCACTTTGGTGATCACCGTGGTGGAATACCCCACAATCAACCGCGTCAGCTTTGAAGGCAACGCCCGGATCAAGGACGAGGTGCTTGCCTCGGTGATCGATTCCGATGCGCGCCGTGTTTTCAACCCGACCCAGGCCGAAAAAGACGCGAATGCGATTGCACAGGCCTATAGCAACGACGGCCGTATCTCTGCACGGGTCCAGCCCAAGATCATCCGCCGCAGCCAGAACCGCGTCGATCTGGTGTTTGAAATCTTTGAAGGCGACAATGTCGAAATCGAACGCCTGAGCTTTGTCGGCAACCGCGTCTATTCCGACCGCCGCTTGCGCCGGGTATTGGGCACCAAACAGGCCGGGCTTTTCCGGATATTGGTAAAGCGTGACACCTTTGTTGCGGATCGCACCGAAGCCGACAAACAGATGCTGCGCGATTTCTATGTCTCTCGTGGCTATGTCGACATGCGCATTTCGGCGGTGAACGCCCAGTTGACCGAAGAACGTGACGGCTATTTCGTCCAGTACAACGTGCAAGAGGGCCAGCAGTTCAAATTCGGTGAAATGACTGTGTCGTCGACCATCGAAGGTGTGGATGCCGCCGCATATCAAAAGATCATCAAATCCAAACAGGGTGGCGTCTATTCCCCGACATTGGTTGAAACCGATATCGCGCGGATGGAACGTCAGGCGATCCGGGACGGCATTGATTTCATGCGCATCGAACCCGTGGTCACCCGCAACGACCGCGAACAGACATTGGATGTGGAATACCGCATTACCCGTGGTCCGCGCGTTTTTGTCGAACGGATCGACATCGAAGGCAACACCACCACGATGGATCGCGTTGTGCGCCGCCAGTTTGACAGCGTCGAAGGCGACCCGTTCAACCCGCGTGAAATTCGCGCCAGTGCCGAACGCATCCGGGCCCTTGGGTATTTCGAAACAGCAGACGTGAACGCGCGTGAGGGGTCCAGCCCCGAACAGGTGGTGATTGATGTAAACGTCGAGGAAAAACCAACCGGCTCGCTGAACTTTGGTGGGTCGTTCTCTTCGGCGGACGGGGTTGGTCTTGCGATCAGCTTTGCCGAGGAAAACTTCATGGGTCGTGGGCAAAAGCTGACGCTGGCGGTCAGTACTGCGACCGATGCCCAACGGTATGGTCTTAGCTTTGTTGAACCCAGCCTGCTGGGGCGTGACGTGGCATTTGGCCTGAACCTTGACTATGCCCAAACCAATTCGTCCTTCTCGAGCTTTGATTCCGAACGGTTCAACTTCAGCCCGAGCCTGTCTTTCCCCGTCAGCGAAAACGGGCGTTTGCAACTGCGTTATGGCTATGAAGATTTCGAGATGATAGCCCGTGACGTGCCTGTGCATGGTCCGGTGATTGGCAACGATATTGCCGTCGGCGCGCAGAGCGCATCGACGATCGGCTATACCTACAGCTATGACACCCGCCGTACCGGCATTGACCCGACATCCGGCGTGTTGCTGCAATTCGGTCAGGATTTCGCCGGCCTGGGTGGTGACTCGAAGTTTGTGAAAACCGCGGCAAAGGTCATCGGCGAAAAGAAGATCTTGAACGAGGAAGTCACCCTGCGTGCGTCTCTTGAGGGCGGCGCATTGGCATGGAGCAGCGGCACCAACCGTGTGGTTGACCGCTTTGTGCTTGGGCCGTCGATCATGCGCGGTTTTGAAGCCGGTGGCATTGGCCCGCGCGATCAAAGCGTAGGTTTCGACGATCCACTTGGCGGTAACCTTTATGTGGTGGCCCGGTTCGAAGCCGAATTCCCTGTTGGTCTGCCCGAGGAATACGGGATTTCCGGCGGTGTGTTCTATGACGTCGGCAACCTTTGGGATCTGTCGGATGTGAACACAACCGGCGGCACAATCGTTGGCGAGGACGGCTCATTCCGTCACGTGGTCGGTCTGTCCCTGTTCTGGGAAACCCCCGTGGGGCCGCTCCAGTTCAACGTGTCAAAGGCCTTGAAAAAGGAAACCTTTGATAAGGAACAAAAGTTCGAGATTACTCTTAGAACTGATTTCTGATCGCCAGATGCGTCTGACCAGATTCGTAATATGCCTGATCCCGGCTCTGTCATTTTTGACGGGGCCGGGATTTTCGCAACAAACGGCTGCGCCTGTGGCCCCGATCGGCGTGATCCAAAGCCCGATCCTGACAATCGATTCCGACCGCGTTTTTAACGAAAGCGCCTTTGGCCTGCGCGTTGCAGCCGAGATCGACGCGAAAAGCGCCGAACTGTCCGCAGAAAACCGCAAGATCGAAAGCGACCTTGAGGCCGAGGAAGAACAACTGACCATCCAACGCAAGGCCATGACCGCCGAAGCCTTTCGGGAACTGGCCGATGCTTTTGATGAAAAAGTACAATTGACCCGCCGGACCCAAGCCACCAAAGGCCGTGCGCTGAACGATCTTGTGGATCAGGAACGCGAGGTTTTCCTGAATGCCGCAGGCCCGGTTCTGGAAGAGCTGATGCGCGATACCGGCGCTGCCGTGATCCTTGAACGCCGGTCGGTTTTTGTCAGTGCAAACGCCATCGACATCACGAACGAAGCCATCGAGCGGCTGAACGCCTCGGTTGGCAGCGGCAAAAACTAGGCCGCCTGCTTGCTCAAGCGCGCCAATATTGCTAGCCAGATATAACAATTCAAAAGACAGGACCCGCAATGACTGACACCCTGCCAAGCGCTGATATCCAGATGATCCAGCGGATCATTCCCCATCGTTACCCTTTCTTGTTGGTCGATAAAGTGGTCGATATCCAAGGCACCGAAAGCGCGGTGGGGATCAAGAACGTCACCATGAACGAACCGCATTTTCAGGGGCATTTCCCCGGCATGCCAATCATGCCCGGCGTCACGATCGTCGAGGCGATGGCCCAGACGGCTGCCGTGATGGTGGGTGTCACCCTCGAGATGGCGGACAAGGAAATGAAGGTCTATTTCATGGCCATCGACAAATGCAAATTCCGCCGCAAGGTCATCCCCGGCGATGTGCTGCGGATGGAGCTGAAGACCCTGCGCGGCAAACCCGGCGGCAAGGTCTGGCGCTTTGGTGGCGTGGCATCGGTCGAAGGCGAGATGGCGGCCGAAGTCGAATTTACGGCAATGATGGACATGTCCTGATGGCAAACATCCACCCCAGTGCCGTGATCGAAGACGGCGCGCAGATTGATCCGTCAGCCGTTATCGGCCCGTTCTGCGTTGTTGGCCCTCAGGTCGTGATCCACGCCGATGTGGTGTTGAAATCCCATGCGATTGTCACGGGCCAGACCGAGGTCGGCGCAGGCACGGTGATCTTCTCATTTGCGGTGATCGGTGAAATCCCGCAGGATTTGAAATTCAAGGGCGAGGCAAGCCGTCTGGTGATTGGCAAGCGCAACCGCATCCGTGAACATGTCACCATGAACTGCGGCACCGAAGGCGGCGGCGGATTGACCAAGGTGGGCGATGACGGCCTGTTCATGGCCGGTTGTCACGTTGCCCATGACGCGATTCTGGGCGACCGCGTGATCATGGCCAACAGCGCCGCTGTCGCGGGCCATTGCATTATCGAAGACGATGTTATCATCGGCGGGCTTTCGGGCATTCATCAATTCGTGCGCATCGGGCATGGGGCCATTATCGGGGCCGTGACCATGGTGACCAATGATGTGATCCCCTATGGCCTGGTTCAGGCACCACGCGGGGCGCTGGATGGGTTGAACCTGGTCGGGCTGAAACGGCGCGGGGTTGCGCGCAGTGACATCACCGCTCTGCGCGCTGCGTTTCAAATGCTGGCACAGGGCGAGGGCACGTTCCACGACCGCGCCCAGCGGTTGGGCGACGAAACCGAAAGCGACTATGTGCGCGAGATTGTCGATTTTGTCATGTCCGACACGGGCCGCCATTTCCTGACGCCGGGCTGATGCTGGCGTTGATCGCAGGGGGCGGTGGATTGCCCCAACGGGTGGCGGGATCGCAGGCGGTTGCACCGTTGATTTGCGCCTATGAAGATGTGCCAGTGCAGGGGCTGACGCCCGCATTGACCTTCCGGCTTGAAACCCTTGGAAGCCTGCTGAAATCCCTGCAAGACCAAGGGGTTACACGCGTCTGTTTTTGCGGCAGTGTCCCGCGTCCGCGCTTTGATCCGTCAAAGCTGGATGCCCAAACGATGCCCTTGGTCCCGTTGTTCCAAAAGGCCTTGGCGGCAGGCGATGACGGCGCGTTGCGGGTCCTGATCGAGATATTCGAACAGGCGGGCATGACTGTCGTTGCGGCCCATGAACTGGCCCCTGACTTGCTGGCGAAACCCGGCGTTCTGGGTGCGCAAACGCCTGACACCGCGATGGAGCAAGACGCCGCGCGGGCAGAACAGGTGGTCAGCACGCTTGCGCCGCTGGATGTCGGGCAATGCTGCGTTGTGGGCGGCGGGCAGGTCTTTGGGATCGAGGCGATTGGCGGCACCGATCATCTGCTGGCGACCTTGCCAGAGCGGGTGAAAACGTCACGCGCCATTCTGTTCAAAGGGCCAAAACCCGGTCAAAGCCGTCTGGTCGACATGCCCACCATCGGCCCTGCAACGCTGGAAGCCGCCCATCGCGCAGGTCTGGCAGGCGTGGTGATTGCAGCCGGCGGGGTGATTGTCCTTGAGCCGGCGCGCTGTGCGACCCTTGCCGATGATCTGGGTCTGGTGCTTTGGGCGCGGGCTGCGGAATGAAGGTGTTTATCGTCGCGGGCGAACCTTCCGGGGATCGCTTGGGCGGTGCCTTGATGGCCGGATTGAAAACCCTGCGTCCCGATGTGCGTTTCGAGGGGATCGGCGGCAGCGACATGGCCGCCGAAGGGCTGCACAGCCGCTTTGACATGTCCGAACTGTCGGTGATGGGCATTGCCGAGATCCTGCCGAAATACCGCGCGCTGATGGCCCGCATCAACGAGACCGCCGAGGCGGTGATCGCGGCCAAACCGGATGTGATGATCACCATCGACAGCCCAGATTTTTCGCTGCGCGTGGCAAAGCGGGTCAAGGCGCGGTCCAATATCCGCACGGTCCATTACGTGGCCCCGACGGTTTGGGCATGGCGCCCCGGTCGGGCGAAAAAGATGGCGCGCTATATTGATCATGTCCTCGCACTTTTCCCCTTTGAGCCGCCGTTGATGCAGGCCGAAGGAATGGACTGCGATTTCGTCGGACACCCGGTGGTGGCCGAGCCGGTTGCGACGGATGCGCAAGCGCTGGCATTCCGGACGGATGCCGGAATTGGCGATGCGCCTTTGCTGATGGTCCTGCCCGGATCGCGGCGGTCCGAGGTGGCCAAGCTGGCGGGGGTGTTCGGCGATGCCGTGGCGCAATTTGCCAAAGGCGTGCCCGATCTGCGCGTGGTCATCCCCGCGGCTGGCCCCGTTGCCGATGCGGTGATCGAGGCCTGCCGGGATTGGGCGGTTGCCCCCGTTATCCTTGATCCGCGCGGGATGAGCCGCGAGGAGGCGCAGGCCCGCAAACTGGCCGCCTTCCGTGCCGCCGACCTTGCGCTGGCGGCATCGGGCACTGTGTCGCTGGAACTGGCGGCTGCGGCGACCCCGATGGTGATTGCCTACCGGATGCATTGGCTGAGCTTCCGCTTGATCAAGGCGATGGCGCTGATTGATACGGTGACACTGGTTAATCTGGTCTCTGACACCCGTGTGGTCCCCGAGTTCTTGGGGCCGGATTGCGAGGCTGACAAGATCGCCGGTGGATTGGACGCCGTGTACAGGGCACCTGATGCCCAGAAAGGCGCTATGGCGCTGACGATGGAACGTTTGGGGCAGGGCGGCGAAGCACCCGGCCTGCGGGCTGCACGGGCTGTTCTGGGGCGTATGGGGATGGTTTCCGAGGACGGATGAGGTGCGCTGCCCCTCAAACTCCCCGGGATTTTAGACCATTTGGAAGCATTCAGGGCTTGGGTTACCCTTTGTGGATCCAGCCCCCACCAAAGATGCGCGAGCTTTCGGGATCGTAGAATACGCACGCCTGCCCCGGGGAAACGCCTTCTTCGGGGACGAGCAATTCGACCTCGGCTGAGGTATCGCTGATCGGGCGCAGGATTGCGTCGATTGGCGGGCGGGTCGAGCGGACTTTGACCGCGATGGGCCATTCGGATTTGGACATCAAAGGCGCGTCGCCAAGCCAGTTGATCTCGCGCAGGGGAACTGTGCGGGTGGCAAGCATGGATTTAGGGCCCACGACGACTTGCGCCTTGTCGGCATCCAGACGGACGACATAAAGCGGGTCGGCGAGGCCCCCAATGCCCAGGCCCCGGCGCTGGCCGATGGTATAGTTGATCACCCCGTCATGGCGCGCCAGAACAGTACCGTCGCTATCGACGATATCACCGGGGTTTGCGGCCTCGGGGCGGAGTTTGCGGATCACTGCCGCGTAATCGCCATTGGGCACAAAGCAGATGTCCTGGCTGTCGGGCTTGTCCGCGACGCTGAGCCCGTATTTTTCGGCCAGGGCGCGGGTGTCGTTTTTGGAGGGCAGATGGCCCAATGGAAAGCGCAGATACTCCAACTGTTCCGGCGTGGTGGAGAACAGGAAATAGCTTTGATCGCGGTTGGCATCGGCGGCGCAATGCAATTCGGCACCGTTTTTGCCCATTTTGCGCTGGATATAATGGCCCGTTGCCATGCAATCGGCATCAAGGTCTTTGGCGGTTTCAAGCAGGTCCTTGAATTTCACCCGTTCGTTGCAGCGGATGCAGGGCACAGGCGTCGCCCCGCCAAGATAGCTGTCGGCGAATTCGTCGATCACCGCGTCTTTGAACACGTTTTCATAATCGAGCACGTAATGCGGAAAGCCCATGTCTTCGGCCACGCGGCGCGCATCATGAATGTCGATCCCCGCGCAGCAGGCACCTTTCTTCGACAAGGCCGCCCCGTGATCGTAAAGTTGCAGCGTCACACCCACCACATCATAGCCTTCCTCGGCCAGCATGGCAGCGACGACTGAACTGTCCACGCCGCCCGACATGGCCACGACAACGCGCGTATCGGCGGGTGCTTTGGCAAAGCCCAATGAGTTCAACGGCAGTGTGCGATCGAGAGGCATGATAATTCTCCGGGAGGTTTAAGGCGATATATAAGAAAATCCGCTGTATTCTCAAGGGGGCACTTCATTTGTCCTTAAGGCTCCCAATTCACAATCCCCATATTGCTGGTGTGGTGAGTAGTGGTGAGTATATGTATTTGAAAAAAGTCGATGGGCCGCGGGCGGTCACTTTGCCGGATGGGACGACGTTCAGTCAGGCCGATCTGCCCGATCGAAAGACACGTCGCTGGGTTGCGTCGCGCAAGGCGGCGGTGGTGCGCGGCGTGGTTTACGGCCTTATCAGCCAGTCTGATGTGTTTGAGCGCTATAATATCAGCGAGGAAGAGTTTCTGGAATGGGTCCGCGCGGTGTCCGAGCATGGGGAGGCCGCTTTGCGGGCGACGGCGCTTCAAAAATACAGACAACTCTAGGTTGTCAATTGTAAAGACATGTGCCATTAACGTGTGGTTAATGATTTTTGTTCACGTTACGGTCGGTGGCCCAATAGATCAAAAATGGAGAAGCTGAATGCGCGTATTGCTGGTAGAAGACGATCCTACGACCTCGAAAAGCATCGAAATGATGCTGACCCATGCGAATTTGAATACCTATGTGACAGACTTGGGGGAGGAAGGGATCGATCTTGCGAAGCTGTATGATTATGACCTTATCCTGCTGGATCTGGATCTTCCCGACATGAACGGTCACGAGGTTTTGCGACAGTTGCGGCTGAGCCGAATTGAAACGCCTATTTTGATCCTTTCGGGGTCGGATGATACCGAAAGCAAGATCAAAGGGTTCGGATTTGGTGCCGATGATTATTTGACCAAACCCTTTCACCGCGAAGAATTGGTGGCCCGCATTCATGCGATCATTCGCCGGTCCAAAGGCCATTCCCAGTCGGTCATCAACACAGGGCAGGTGTCGGTCAATCTGGATGCAAAAACCGTGACCGTAGACAAGAAAACCGTGCATCTGACCGGCAAGGAATACCAGATGTTCGAATTGCTGAGCCTGCGCAAGGGCACGACCCTGACCAAGGAGATGTTCCTTAATCACCTCTATGGCGGCATGGACGAGCCGGAGTTGAAGATTATCGACGTATTCATTTGCAAACTGCGCAAAAAGCTGAGCATCGCGACGGGTGGTGAAAATTATATCGAAACCGTGTGGGGGCGCGGCTATGTTTTGCGCGACCCTGAACCGTCTTCAATGCCTGTACAGGAAAAGATGGCTGTCGGACTTTGATCCTGTCGGGTGATATCTGCTAGACCTGCGAAAAATGCCTGCGTATTCATGCACCAGTAGTGACAGAAAACTGGGGCAGACCGTTGAGTTCAGATATCGCCGTTCAAGACCTGACAGAAGCGCAAGCCAAGGCCGAGCTTGAAAAGCTTGCGGTTGCGCTGAACAGGGCCAATGCGGAGTATTACGGCAAGGACGCACCGCAGATCAGTGACGCGGAATATGACCGGCTGAAACGCCGCAACGCCGAGATCGAGGACAGGTTTCCTACCCTCAAACGGGCCGATAGCCCCAGCGAAAAGGTCGGGGCCGGCCCGTCGGAGGGGTTTTCAAAGGTAACCCATGCCGTGGCGATGCTGTCGCTGGCCAACGCGTTCGAGGAGGAAGACGTTGTCGATTTTGACGCGCGGATCCGGAAATACCTAGGCCTGAGCCAGGACGCTGAACTGGAATATACGGCCGAACCAAAGATCGATGGATTGTCGCTTTCGATTCGCTACGAACAAGGTGTGTTGGTCCAAGCCGCAACGCGGGGTGACGGGGCGGTCGGCGAGAATGTCACGGCAAACGCCAGAACGATCAGCGACCTGCCTCAGCGGCTGAGTGGTGCGCCAGACGTCCTAGAGGTGCGCGGCGAAGTCTATATGAGCCATGCGGATTTTTCGGCATTGAACATCCGCCAGGAGGCAAATGGGGGCAAACCCTTTGCAAATCCGCGCAACGCAGCTGCCGGATCATTGCGCCAACTGGACGCCGAAATCACCCGCGCGCGGCCGCTCAAATTCTTTGCCTATGCCTGGGGCGCGCTATCGGCCCCTTTGTCTGACACGCAATATGGGTCAATCAAACGGCTCGAAACTTTGGGATTTTCGGTAAACCCGCTGACTGAAATCTGCAAAAGACCGCAAGAGCTGATTGATCACTATGCCCAGATCGAAGCGCAGCGCGCGACCTTGGGGTATGATATCGACGGTGTTGTCTACAAAACCAATGATCTGGCCTTGCAAGACCGGCTTGGTTTCCGGTCAACGACCCCGCGTTGGGCCATCGCGCATAAGTTTCCTGCGGAACTGGCCTGGACCACGCTGGAGGATATCACGATTCAGGTTGGCCGGACCGGTGCGCTTTCCCCGGTGGCGCGGCTGAAACCGGTCACAGTTGGCGGCGTGGTTGTATCAAATGCGACACTTCATAACGAGGATTACATCAAAGGGTTTGACAGCAAGGGCAATCAAATCCGCGGTGGCAAGGATATCCGCATCGGCGACTGGGTGCAGGTGTACCGCGCCGGCGACGTGATCCCCAAAATTGCCGACACCGATTTGACGAAACGCCCGGCTGACGCGCAACCCTTTGAATTTCCGACGACATGCCCAGAATGCGGCAGCGATGCGATCCGCGAGGAAGGCGATGCCGTGCGCCGCTGTACCGGAGGTTTGATCTGCCCCGCGCAAGCAGTCGAAAAATTGAAGCATTTTGTGTCCCGCGCGGCCTTTGACATTGACGGGTTGGGGGCCAAACAGGTCGAGCAATTCTATACCGATGGCTGGATCAGTGAACCGGCGGACATTTTCACGCTGCAAGCGCGCTATGGGTCGGGGATGCAGCAGCTTAAAAACCGCGAGGGCTGGGGCGAGAAATCTGCCGAAAAACTGTTTCAAGCGATTGAAGATAAACGTAAAATCCCGCTGTCACGGCTGATATTCGCGCTAGGAATACGCCATGTGGGCGAAGCTGCTTCAAATCTTGTGGCCCAGCATTACACCACTTGGGATGCCTTCGAGGCCGCGATGGCGCAAGCAGCCCCCATGGAAGGCCCCGCATGGGATGATCTGATCGGTGTCGATGGCGTGGGCTGCGTGATGGCAACATCGCTGGTTAGCGCCTTTGCCCAAGAGGCCGAGCGCGCCTCGATCGACCGGCTGGTGGCTGAATTAACCATTCAAGACTCCGCGCGGCCTGATACGGCCGGATCGCCGGTGGCAGGCAAAACCGTCGTGTTTACCGGCACGCTTGAAAAAATGAGCCGCGCCGAGGCCAAGGCGCGCGCCGAACGGTTGGGGGCCAAAGTATCAGGGTCGGTAAGTGCCAAAACCGATCTGTTGATCGCTGGCCCGGGGGCCGGGTCCAAGGCCAAAAAGGCCGCCGAATTGGGGATCGAAACCTTGGACGAAGACGGCTGGCTTGACCTGATTGCGGGCCTATGACGGGGCGGCCCGAAGCGCTGTTTCCGCTGTTTGCCGGGCTTGAAACCCTTGAAGGGGTCGGCCCGAAAACCGCACAGCATTTCGCCCAACTGAACATCACAGCACCGCGTGACCTTTTGTTTACATTGCCTTATTCCGGCATTGACCGCCGGTTGCAGGCCAGCGTCAAGGATGCGGTTTTACCTGCAACGGTCACGGTTGCGGTGACCGTAGGCCAGCACCGCGCGCCTTCGAACAAGACCGGTGCCTATCGGATCCATGTGGAGGATTCACAGACCTCATTCCAGCTGGTGTTTTTTCACGCCCGCGGCGATTACTGGAAGCGCCAATTGCCCGAAGGATCGCGCAGGATTGTGTCGGGCCGTGTCGAATTGTTCGACGGGATGGCGCAGATGGTGCATCCGGATTTCACCGTGGCCGAGGAAGACGCCGGTGAAATCCCGACATTCGAGCCGGTATATCCGTTGACCAGCGGGATTACGCAAAAACTGATGTACAAGGCCACCCGCGCCACGCTGGCCCGCGTGCCCGAGTTTGAGGAATGGATCGACCCGTCGCAGAAAGCCAAGGCCGGTTGGCCCGATTTCAACATTGCCATTCAAGCCGCCCATGACCCCGAGAAAATGGCCGACCTATCCGCCACTGTGCCCGCTCGGGAACGCCTGGCTTATGACGAATTGATGGCGCATCAGTTAACGCTGGCGCTCGCACGGGCCAAGGAGCGGCGCAAAAAGGGCAGGCCCAGTCAGGGCGACGGGCGTTTGCAGGGGCGGGTTCTGGCGGCATTGCCCTATAAACCCACAGGCGCGCAGACCCGTGCGATTGGCGAAATCGCCGCCGATATGGCCAGCCCGCAGCGCATGAACCGCCTGTTGCAGGGCGATGTGGGTGCGGGCAAGACGCTTGTTGCGTTTATGGCGCTGCTGGCGGCGGTTGAATCCGGCGGGCAGGGCGTGTTGATGGCCCCCACGGAAATCCTTGCGCGGCAACATCTTGAGGGGCTGCAACCGCTTGCTGAACGGGCCGGCGTCGTTCTGGAAATCCTAACGGGGCGTGACAAGGGGGCTGAGCGGCGTGCCAAGCTGGCCGCACTTGAGGCGGGTGCCATACAAATACTGGTGGGCACCCATGCCGTGTTTCAGGCCGATGTCAGCTTTGCCGATTTGCGGCTGGCGGTTGTCGATGAACAGCACCGTTTTGGCGTGCGTCAACGGCTTGAGCTGGGGCAAAAAGGGCGGCTGGCAGATGTTTTGGTCATGACGGCCACGCCCATTCCGCGGTCACTGGCGCTGGCGCAATATGGCGATATGGACGTGTCCGTGCTGGATGAAAAACCCGCCGGGCGCAAACCGATCCGCACCGCCTTGATCAGCACCGATCGCACCCCGGAGGTTGTTGAACGCCTGCGCGCTGCAATTCAGGAAGGGCGGCAATGTTATTGGGTCTGTCCGCTGGTCGAAGAAAGCGAAGTCAGTGATCTGATCGCCGCTGAAGAACGGTTCAAACGCTTGCGCGCCACATTGGGCGAAGGTGTCGTCGGGCTGGTGCACGGCCAAATGCCGCCCGCCGACAAAGACGCCGCCATGCGGGCGTTTCAAAACGGCGAAACCAAGGTGCTGGTGGCAACCACCGTGATCGAGGTGGGCGTTGACGTGCCCAATGCCAGTATCATCGTCATCGAGCGGGCGGAAAGTTTCGGGCTGGCGCAATTGCACCAGCTACGCGGCCGTGTGGGCCGCGGGCAGGCGGCATCGACCTGCCTGCTGATGTATCAAGCGCCCCTGAGTGAGACAGGCCAGCAGCGGCTTGAGGTGTTGCGCGAGACCGAGGACGGCTTTGTCATTGCCGAAACCGATCTGAAGATGCGCGGGACCGGCGATTTGATCGGCACCGCGCAATCGGGTGTGCCCCGGTTCAGGGTGGCCGATCTGGAACGCCAAGCCGGTTTGATGCAAATCGCCCAGTCAGACGCGCGCAAATTACTGGCCGAAGATCCGGAACTGGCCAGCCCACGGGGGCAAGCGGCAAGGCTGCTGCTTTGGCTGATGCGGCAGGACGAAGCAATTCGTTTGATTACAGTGGGTTAACACCTTCCGTTCTATTTTGTTCGCAAATGTTCTCATAAAGTTCTTTACAGGGTGCCAATTAAATGAGAACAAAGGAGCAACAGAGAGTGGAGAACGCAAATGACAACTTTTAAAACAGTCAAAGCCATCGCCAAACGGTCGCAAGATACGCTTTTGCAAGATGCCGTGGGTATGGCCGCATTGATTGTGATCCTGGTTGCCGGTTTGCATATCCCTTCTTTTGTTTGACTTCTGCCTGCGCATTTTGTGTCGCTTTAATTTGACTTACGCATCTGTCCCAAACTTTATGCGTTCAACCAAATGTCCTGTCCTTGGTTGGAACTGCCGAATTGTCCCTTCGGCACCGGATTAAGGTGAGCCTGCACAAAGAACGCGTACTTGCGCCGCCATCCTTTTGGATGTGCGGCGTTTTTTTTGGCTTAGGGTTTTTGGGGAAATCAGGTGCTCTGTGCGGTCTCGGCCGTCCGGCTTTGCTGCATCGCTTCTGCCAGCGCCTCGATGCTCAGCAGGATCGACGCGTGCCGGTTTTTGTAGTCCACAGCGGGGGTTAGCACCTCGAACCCGTCAAAAGGCGCTTCTGGTACCGGGCCTTTGCCCTTGAGCATCGCCTTGAGCTGGTCGCGCGCCGTCTCAATCTGCGGCAAGGTCGCGCCAATTGCCGCGCCCCCGGTCACCGCCGCCGCAGCCTGACCCAAGGCGCAGGCTTTGACGTCCTGGCCCAGATCGGCCAGCTTGCCGTCTTTTACCACCACATCCACTGTGACGGTTGACCCGCACAAGGGCGACCGCCGCGTGACCGTCGCATCCGGATGATCCAGCCGCCCCAGATGCGGAATATCGGCCGCCAGCCCCAAAATACGGGCAGAGTAAAGCTTGATCAGGTCGGTTTCGGCAGTCATGGCTGTTCCTTTCGGCGCTTACCCCCTACATAAGCCACCACGCCGATGATGCAAAAATTAAATGAAGGGGCAGCCCATGGATTTCGATCCCAGCACATTAAAGTACAACGACGCCGGGCTGATCCCCGCCATCGCGCAGGATGCCGTTTCAGGCGAGGTGTTGATGATGGCGTGGATGAACGCCCAAGCCGTCAGCCAAACCCTCGAGACAGGGCGCGTCACCTATTGGAGCCGTTCGCGGCAATCGTTCTGGATCAAGGGCGAAACCAGCGGCCATGTGCAGGAACTGGTCGAGCTGCGCATCGACTGTGACCGCGACTGTCTTTTGGTGGTTGTGAACCAGACCGGTGCCGCTTGTCACACCGGACGTCGCAATTGTTTTTACACCCTGGTGGAAGACGGCGTTGAACGCATCACGCTTGAAAAAATGGATTAAGATCGACCTCTAAAGCCCTATTATCTCACGAATATCTTGCGGTGATGCTCCTTCGCTGCGGTACAAGGATATCGCGCGCGCATCATCGCGTTTGGCCAGCCGTTTGCCGGTGTCATCGCGGATCAGCTTGTGGTGATAGTACAGCGGCGGCCGATGGCCCAACAGGGCCAGCAACAACACCTGCACCTGCGTAAATTCAAACAGATCAACACCGCGCACCACATGGGTAATCCCTTGGTTAATGTCATCAAGTGCCGAGGCCAGAAAATAGGCGGCGGTCTGGATGTCTTTGCGGCCGATCACAATATCGCCGACCGTCTGGGTCAGGGTGGTTTTATCCAGCCGGTAGGTACCCTTGTTCAGCGGTCCCAACTCGGTGAATGACAGATCCATGCCCGCAATCGCATCCCATGCGCGGTCCATATGCAGCCGTAGCGCGTCAGTCGGGCCACGTTCGGTCATGCTGCGATGCTTGCAGATTTGCGGATAAACAGGGTGCGGCACACCTTCTTGGGGGGCGGCCAAAGCGGCGGCGATGTCCTTGCGACTGCACCGGCAGGGATAGGTCAAGCCTTGGGCGATCAACTGCTCAACACTTTGATTATACGTCTCAAAATGGTCTGACTGCATCAGCGGCTCTGCATCCCATGTGATGCCAAGCCATGTCAGATCGTCGATCACCTGCGCTGTATATTCGGGCTTTGAACGTTCCAGATCGGTATCTTCGAACCGCAGCAAGAATTGCCCGCCCGCTGCCCGCGCCATGTCATGGGCCAGCAGCGCGGAATAGGCATGCCCCAGATGCAGCGGCCCCGTGGGGGACGGCGCAAATCGGGTGACGAAACTCACGCGGGAACGGGGGTGCCGTTCAGCCAGGCCTGCCAGTCTTCCTTGGCGCGGTCGGTATAGGCTTTGTAGCGGTCTTTGCGGCCACGGCGGCCTGATTTCAGCCCCTCAACCGGGGGGAACAGCCCGAAATTCACATTCATCGGTTGAAAGGTCTTCGCCTCGGCGCCGCCGGTGATGTGGGTGATCAACGCGCCTGTCGCTGTGGTGGGCGGCGGCGGTGTGGCGGCTTCGCCCTTGATCTCGGCCACGGCCAGACGACCGGCGAGCAGACCCATGGCCGCACTTTCAACATAGCCTTCAACGCCGGTGATCTGGCCCGCGAACCGGATGTTGGGCTGGCTGCGCAGGCGCATCTGGTCGTCCAGCAAGGTGGGCGAGTTCAGGAATGTATTGCGGTGAATGCCGCCAAGCCGCGCAAAGGATGCGTTTTCAAGGCCGGGAATCATCCGCAGCACTTCGGTTTGTGCGCCATATTTCATCTTGGTCTGGAAGCCGACGATATTATACAGCGTGCCCAGCTTGTTATCGCGGCGCAATTGCACCACGGCATAGGGCTTGTTTTCGGGGTCATTGGCGTTGGTCAACCCGACAGGTTTCATCGGGCCAAAACGCAAGGTTTCCCGGCCGCGTTCGGCCATCACCTCGATCGGGAGACAACCGTCGAAATATCCGGCGGTTTCGCCTTCTTTGAATTCGGTCTTATCGGCGGCGAGCAAGGCGTCGATAAACGCCTCGTAGGTGGCTTTGTCCATCGGGCAGTTCAGGTAAGCCGTGCGCTCTTCCTCGGTTTCGCCCTTGTCATAGCGTGATTGCATCCACGCTTTGGTCATGTCGATGCTCTCGTGATAGATAATCGGCGCGATGGCATCAAAAAACGCCAGCGCCTCGGCCCCGGTTTCAGCCGCAATCGCATTCGCCAGATTGCCCGAGGTCAGCGGGCCCGTCGCGATGATCCAATGCCCATCGCGCGGCAGTTCTGTGATTTCGCCATATTCAACGGTGATATTGGGATGCGCCATCAAGGCTGCGGTCACGGATTCTGCGAACGGGTCACGGTCTACGGCCAAGGCACCACCGGCAGGCAGGCGGTGTTTTTCCGCCGTTGCCATGATCAGCCCGTTTGCCGCGCGCATTTCCCAATGCAGCAGCCCGACAGCATTTTGTTCGCTATCGTCCGACCGGAAGGAGTTCGAGCAGACCATTTCGCCCAGAAAACCCGTTTGATGTGCAAATGTGCCGACTTGGGGCCGCATCTCGTGCAGAACAACCTGGACGCCCGCGTTTGCGGCCTGCCAGGCGGCCTCTGATCCGGCCATTCCGCCGCCGATGATATGGAGTGTTTGTGTCATATCAGCGATGTAGGGCAGGGGCCGCGCCTATGCAATAGAACAGCGCCAAAACCACAGGATTGCGTGGTGAAACCTGATCTGGGACAGAGGGGGATTTTTGGGGTCGCCGCTGCGGGAACGGTCGGCCAGTGAGAGACTGACCTGGAGGGACCTTCCGCCGGCGGCGACCCAAAATCATTAAGGCATTCACCTTGTCTTATTTATGCCCCAATTATGCCCGAATTGCCAGAAAAATATTTTCAACAATGCATGTCGAATTGGAAACAGTGTGACTGGGCTATTGCGTCCAACCGGGATCACGCTTTTCCAAAAAGGCGCTGATCCCTTCTTCGGTGTCGCGGTGCAGCATATTTTCGACCATGACGTCGCCGGTATAGGCATAGGCCTGATCGGTCGGCATCCCGAGCTGGTTGTAAAACGCCTGCTTGCCGATCTTGACAGCCACCCCCAGTTTGGCGGCGATCTGGCTGGCCAGTTTCTGGGTTTCCATCGCCAGTTCGTGTTCGGGGGCGACGCGGTTGATCAGACCCAGTTCGCGCGCGCGGGCTGCATCAATGAAATCACCCGTGGTCAGCATCTCGAACGCCTGTTTGCGCGGGATGTTACGGCTTAGGGCGACCATCGGCGTTGAACAAAACAGCCCGATATTCACGCCATTCACCCCAAACCGTGTCCCTTCGGCGGCAACGGCCATGTCGCAGGTCGCAACCAACTGACACCCGGCGGCGGTGGCGATGCCGTGCACCTGGGCAATCACCGGCTGGGGCATGGACTGGATTCGCGCCATCACGGCGCTGCACCGCTCGAACAGATCGCGAAACTGCGCGGCACCGCCATCTTCGGCCTGCCGCATCGCCGTCATCTGCTTAAGATCGTGGCCCGCGCAGAAGGCTTTGCCGCGCCCGGCCAGAATCACAACCCGCACCGCCGGGTTTTCAGCCAGGTCATCCAATGTGGTCTGAAGTGCGGCCAGCATCTCGTCCGAGAGGGCATTCAAACGTTCGGGCGCGTTCATGGTGAGCGTTGCGACCGCAGCGTCATATTCTACTTCCAGCATTGTCATCTTGCTCTCTCCTTGAATTTACCAGAGCCTACCCTCGACATATGACGGAGGACAAGTATGCCGATAATGATGGATGCCGGTGCGTTGACGGTTTTTATGAAAGACGTGTTCAAGCAGGTTGCCGATGAATTCGCGATCGACCACGTAAGCGAAACGGATCTGACGACGCGGCTTTTGGTGGAGGACCGGCATTTACGCCCCGGTGGAACTGTATCGGGGCCGTCGATTTTTGCGCTGGCCGATGTCAGCGCCTATCTGATGACGCTGGCACGGATCGGTCCAAAGGCCTTGGCCGTGACCACGAATTGTTCGATTGATTTCATGCGCAAGCCCGAAGCAGGCGTCAATCTTGTCGCCAAGACGCGGCTTCTCAAGCTTGGGAAGCTGCTGTCGGTCTGTGATGTTCTGGTGTTTTCAGAAGGGATGGATCAACCCGTCGCACGGGCGTCGCTGACCTATGCAATTCCACCCAAATAATGTACCATTAACTTTTTGATACAATCGAAAAAAGGGCCGGTAATGTACCGGCCCAAGTGAAGAGGTCTGGTTGGCGCCACAGGGACGTCACGCTTTCCAGAACACCCGAATAAACTCATCATGAGCCTGTTTGGATGTCAGTCCTACATCGTCCAGCTGCCACGGCTCCAGTTGGGAGAGGGCCAGGCGGGTCCGGCGACGTGTCGTCATCTTCGTAACACAAACCGCAAATTTTACCGCAATAACAGCGAGAACAGGCGTGCCGCGCTGGTTCAGGATGGCCACTGATTCAGTGGAAAGGGTAAGGGTCTGTGTCATGAGAATCTCCTTAATATCTGAATTGTATTGACACAATATTGAATGTACCGTAACATTGTGGTACAAAATGCCACACGCGTTGAAAAGGAAAATATTGTAATGGGTACAATTTGGCAGCCATCACTGGATCACGGGCACGGCCCCAAGTACAAAGCTGTCATTGCAACCATTCGCCACGGCATTGAAATCGGCGCATTGAAAGAGGGCGATAAACTGCCCCCCGTGCGCGATCTGGCCTGGATCTTGAAAATCACCCCCGGGACCGTGGCGCGGGCCTATACCATGCTGACCGAAAGCGGCACGTTGCTGGCCGAAGTCGGGCGCGGCACCTTTGTGGCGTCGAAAACACCCGCACCAGAGCCGGAAGGCCCGATCGAAATCGATGTCATCGCCCACAAGGCGCAAAAGCTGGATGACCATTTCAACGTCAATATGTTTTCCCCGCATCTGCCATCTTCGGGGCAGGCGGGGCTGATCCGGAAACTCCTGGCCGAGATCGCAAATGATCCGCCCTCGGGGATCATGCATTATCCCAGCCGTATCGGTGCGCAACCCGCCCGCGAAGCCGTGGTGCGCTGGTTGACCGGCACCCCGCTGGGGGCGTTTGAGCAAAGCGATGTCGTGCTGACCCATGGCGGGCAAAACGCGCTGTCACTGGTGTTTCAGGCGATCTTGCAAGGCCGCCGGCCTGCGATCCTGATCGAGGAACTGGCCTATCCGGGGTTCCGCCGTGCCGCTGAATTGTTGCGCGCCGATGTGATCCCCGTTGCGATGGATGCCGATGGCGTCATCCCCCAAGCGCTGGAAGAAGCCGCACGCAACCATGATGCGCAGATATTTTGCACCTCGCCCGAGGTTCACAATCCGACAGGTACCTTTACCCCCGTCGCCCGCCGCGATGAACTGGTCAAGGTCGCGCGGAAATACGACATCCAGATCGTCGAGGATGATTGTTACCGGATGCTGGTCGAACGGGCCCCGACCTACCGTCTGCTGGCCCCCGAACGGGGCTGGTATATCTCGTCGCTGGCCAAAATCCTGACCCCGGCCTTGCGGATCGGCTTTGCCATTGCCCCCGAAGGGCGCACGCCCGATCTGCGCCGTGTCGCGGAATACAACAGCTTTGGCCTTGCCACGCCCCTGACAGATCTCTGCGCAAAGCTGCTGACCCATCCCGACATCGACACATTGGCCGAAGGGACACGGCAGGGGTTCAACACCTATGTGCAAAGCGCGGTCAATATTCTGGGCGGCTATGATGTGACATGGCGCGCCAATGTGCCCTATCTCTGGCTGCGCTTGCCTGTGGGCTGGCGGACAGGGGCGTTTTGTCAGGCCGCCGAAGCGCAAGGCGTGCAGATCCGGTCGGCCGAAGAATTCGTCAGCCGTGACGCCCGCGCGCCCCATGCCGTGCGCCTTGCCGTGAACGCCGGTGTGTCGCTGGAAAGCTACGAGGCGGCGATTTTACGGCTGCGCCAGCTGCTGGACAGCCCGCCAGAGCAGCTGAGCGTGTGATTTTTGTGGGGTATTATTATACCTAATTTGCAAGTAACTGTTTTTGCACGGTTAATTTGGAAAACTGGCGCTTGACGCGACTTGGCGCGTGTTTATAACCCAGCCATCAGATAGCGGGGTTCGCGTTTCGGACCCCTTCACCAAATTAACGGGAATTCCCTCCATGAAAACCTTTTCTGCAACACCGGCAGATATCGACAAGAAATGGATCATCGTCGACGCTGAAGGCGTTGTCCTTGGCCGTCTTGCGTCGATCATTGCCATGCGTTTGCGCGGCAAACACAAGCCATCCTTCACACCTCACATGGATTGCGGCGACAACGTCATCGTGATCAATGCCGAGAAAATCCAGATGACCGGCAAGAAGCGTGAAGAAAACTTCTACTGGCACACGGGCCACCCCGGCGGGATCAAAGAGCGTACCAAGGCACAGATCCTTGAGGGTGCACACCCAGAGCGCGTTGTGACTATGGCCGTCAAGCGCATGTTGCCTGGCAACCGCCTGAGCCGTCAGATCATGACAAACCTGCGCGTTTATGCCGGTTCCGAACACCCCCACGAGGCGCAAAGCCCAGAGGTTCTGGACGTTAAAGCCATGAACCCCAAAAACACGCGGAGTGAATAAGCATGGCTGATGAAATCAAAACACTCGAAGGCCTCGAAGCGGCCGTATCCGAGAACGCTGTTGCTGCAGTCGAATTGACACCACGCGAGCCCGTCCGTGACGCGCTTGGCCGTGCCTATGCGACCGGCAAGCGTAAAGATGCGGTTGCCCGCGTCTGGATCAAGCCAGGTTCCGGCAAGGTGATCGTAAACGGCAAGCCGCAGAACGAATATTTTGCGCGCCCCGTTTTGCAGATGATCCTTGCACAGCCTTTCACCATCACAGGCACCGACGGTCAGTTCGACGTTGTTGCAACTGTTAAGGGTGGCGGTCTGTCCGGTCAGGCCGGCGCGGTAAAGCACGGTGTGTCCAAAGCTTTGCAGCTTTATGATCCCTCCTTGCGCGGCGCGCTGAAAGCGGCAGGCTTCCTGACCCGTGACAGCCGTGTTGTTGAACGTAAGAAATACGGTAAGGCCAAAGCGCGTAAGAGCTTCCAGTTCTCCAAGCGCTAAGTTTTGCGACAGAATATGTGGAAAGGGCCGCTCCTGCTGGGGGCGGCCCTTTTTCGTGGTGTTTGTTCGGTGTGTTTACATGCATCTGTGGGTGCGCGGGGCGGGCCGGCCCTTCGGGGAGAGTTTATTTGGCAAAATGAAACGGCTGGGGTGGTTTTGTTTTCAGTGTCGCGTGCTTAGGTTGGGGGCAAGTTGATAGGAGACACCGCCATGCGCTATTCCGTTCTGGATCTTTCGCCCGTCCCTGAAGGGTCGGATGCACGTCAGGCCATCGCAAATACCATTGATCTGGCACAGCATGCCGAGGCGGCGGGGTATCACCGCTATTGGTTGGCCGAGCATCACAATATGCCCGGGATTGCGTCGGCGGCGACATCCGTCTTGATCGGCCATGTGGCGGATCACACGACATCCATCCGCGTGGGCGCGGGGGGGATCATGTTGCCCAATCACGCGCCGCTTGCCATTGCAGAGCAGTTTGGCACCCTGGCCACGATCCACGGCGACCGGATTGATCTTGGGTTGGGGCGTGCACCCGGCGGCGATCAGGCCGTCTATCATGCGTTGCGGCGCGGGATGCAGGGCGGTGACCGGTTTCCCGATGATGTGGCGGAATTGATGGGCTATCTGGACGAGGCCCATCCCAACGCACCGGTGAAAGCGCATCCGGGGCAGGGCACCCATGTGCCGGTTTGGATTTTGGGATCGTCGCTTTACGGGGCGCAACTGGCGGCGCATTTCGGGCTGCCATATGCCTTTGCCTCGCATTTCGCGCCTGATGCGCTGGAGGAGGCTGTCGCGATCTATCGCCGTGATTTCAAGCCCTCGGCGCAATGGGCACGGCCGCATTTTATGCTGGCGGCCAATGTATTTGCCGCAGATACGGATGCGCAGGGGGCTTATTTACGCACATCCATGCAGCAGGCTTTTGTGCGGTTGCGCACCGGACGGCCCGGCAAGCTGCCGCGGCCAGTGGATGATATTGACGCCGAAGTCGGCACGCAGATGCGCCAAGCCGTTGATCAGGCCTTGCGGGTCACTGCAGTGGGCAGCCCGGATAGCGTGCGGGCGCAACTGGCCGATATGATCGCGCGCTACCAACCGGACGAGATGATCCTGACGGGGCAGATCCATGACCACGCGGCGCGGGTGAAATCCTTCCAGATTGCGGCGGATGTCTTGTCTGATCTGACCGGGCGCGCCGCCGCCTAAGCCAACCGCCTAGGTGTCGGGGTCCACCAGACCCAGACCGCGCAGGTAGATACCAATGCCGCTTTCCAGCAGTTCATCGGCTGGAAAGGGCGATGCCCTTCCCGGTGAATTGCGCGCGAACAGTTCCACCACACCGTGGCTGAGCGCCCAGATATGCGCCGAGAACATTGACGCAGGCGGGCGTTTTTCGGCCGGGATATGGCGGCTCAGATCGCTGGCTGCCTGTTCCATCACCTGATTGGCCCGATTGGCCGCTGCCGCCAGATCGGGCGTGCGGTTGACCGAAATGCCGCTTTCGAACATCGCGATGTAATGGCCGGGATTGGCGCGCGCAAAAGCCAGGTAGGCGCGGCTTGTCGCCTCAAAGGCCTTGAGCGCGGAAGGTTGGCCCGAATTATAGGCGGCGTCCATCAGATCGGCAAAGATCGCATAGCCCTGCAACGCCCCTTCGGCGATAAGGTCTTCGCGGCCCTCGAAATGGCGATAGACGGCGGCAGGGGTCACCCCCGCTTGCTTGGCCGCTTCGGAGAGGGTGAAACCGGTGGGGCCGCGCAATTCGATCAGTTCAAGTGCTGCATCGATCAGCGCCTGACGCAGATTGCCGTGATGATACCCCTGTTTAGGCATCCCAGATGTCCGGGGTGCCGCAAATCTGGTCGTCAATCGCGCCAATCGCGCGGGCGTCCTTTTGAGCGTAGTCAAAGCTGTGCAACACCGTGCGGATCGCCTGCAATCGCGCGCGGCGTTTATCGTCGGAGCGGATCACCGTCCAGGGCGCGATCGGGGTGTGGGTGCGCGCCAGTGTCTCGGTGATGGCGGCGCTATAGGCGTCCCATTTGGCCAGACCTTTAACGTCGATCATGCTGAGCTTCCATTGCTTGAGCGGATCGCTTTCGCGCGCCAGCATCCGGCGCAACTGTTCGGCGCGCCCGACGTTCAGCCAGAATTTGAACAGGTGGATGCCATCATCGACGATCATCTTCTCGAAGGGGACAACCTGCGTAAAGAAATGGTCGCGCTGCGTATCGGTGCAAAAACCGAAAACCGGCTCAACCACGCCGCGGTTATACCACGAGCGGTCAAAGAACGAAAAATGCCCGGCGGTTGGCAGATGTTTTACGTAACGCTGGAAATACCATTGGCCCGCTTCGGTCTCGGTCGGTTTTGACAGGGCGATGACATGGGCCTCGCGGGGGTTCAGGTTTTCGCGGAACCGCCCGATTGTGCCGCCTTTGCCAGCGGCATCGCGACCTTCGAAGACCATTGCGATGCGGGTGCCCGTATCGCGTGCCCATGCTTGCAATTTGACCAGTTCGATCTGCAAACGCGCCATTTCCTTGTCATAGCGTTTGCCGCCCATGCGTTCGGAATGGGGGTAGCTCTCGGACAGAACATCATCGTTTTCTGCGCGTTTGATCGCTTTGCGGATGGAATCCGGGGCGTCATTTTCGAAATAGGCGCTGATTGCACCGTCAAAGGGCAGGTCCATGGCGGCCTCCTGATACTGTCGTTATTTATATGTTATGAAGCGTTCCGGCAGCTAGCGCAAACCCGCACGCAAGGTCGCGCGGTCAATCGCGTCAAAAACAGCACTGCGTTCAACATGTTGGGGCATATGGCCGGTACCGGGCAGGGTTGTCAGCTTGGCGTTGGGCAGTTGTGTCATCAGTACCTTGGCGTGGATATCCATTGGCACAATCGTATCTCCCGTGCCGTGAATCACCTCCACCGGCATGGTCAGGGTCCCATAGTGCGGCACCATTTGACGGATGTGGGGCAAAAGCGAGTTCACCTGCTGGGCATTGGCCCGCAGGGAGGGACGGCGCAGGGCAAGGTCACTGCCGATATGCGGGCCGTAGCCCTGCGGAATAGGCTGTGGCGCAAAGATCGCCGCGAGGCTGGCCTCGACGAATTTCTTGGGCAGAAAAGCGGTGATGACCGGGATCACCAAACCGCTTCCCAATGTGGAGCCGGTCAGCTGGTATTGCCAGCCCAGACTGCCGGGCCAGACTTCGGACACCGCAGCGACAAGCACCAGCGCACCGGTCTGATCCGGGCGCGCCAACCCCCATGCCAAGGCAACAGCCCCGCCATAGGAATGGCCCAGCACAACCGGATTGCGCACCCCAAGCTGATCGGCGGCCTGCTGAAGCATCGCGGCCTGTTCCGCAGGAGAGGCGGAGCTTTTATTACACGCCCCCGCGTTGCCGGGCAAGACATCGGTCCAGCCCAATCCGGGGCGGTCAAAGCAGATCACCCGGTAGCGGGTTGCCAGTTCATCGACCATATCAAAGGTGAAATCACGCAGATTGCCCGACGCCCCGTGGATCAGCACCAGATCAGGGCCGCTGCCCCGCACCAACGCATGTACCTTGGTGCCGTTCACCTCCAAGAATTCGCCAAGCGGCGGATATTGGTCGTTGGTTATCCGTTCACGCTGATAGGCCCGCCATTGCACAAGGGCCGTCAGCCCCACGACCAGCAGGGCAACAGCGATCAGCATTTCAGGACCCGATACGATCAAGTTCAAACGGGGTGGATTGGTAGATCTCGTTGATCCAGTTGCCATAAAGCAGATGCGCATGACTGCGCCAGCGGTTCAGCGGCACCTTGGTGGGATCATCATCAGGGTAGTAATTGCACGGTATATTGATCGGTGTGCCGGCTTCGACGTCGCGGTCATATTCGTCTTTCAACGTGTCGCGGTCATATTCCAGATGGTTAAAGATATACAACGCACGGTGTGCTGCGTCTTCGACCAGACAGGGGCCGACCTCGGCGCTGCCCAAAAGCGTATGCAGCCCCGGCACGCTGTCGACCTCGGCGGCGCGCATTTCGGTCCAACGGCTGACGGGCACCACCAGATCGTCGGAAAATCCGCGCAGATAGGGCGAGGACGGGGCCAGATTGCTATGCCTGAAACAGCCGAACGCCTTGTGGTCCAGCAGGTGTTTTTTGACACCGTGGAAATAGTTGATCATCGCCATTCCGCCCCAGCACACGCCAAAGGTGGAATGCACGTTGGTCTGGGTCCAATCCATGACGCGGGTCAGCTCATCCCAATAGGTGACGTCTTGGAAATCCATATGCTCGATCGGCGCACCGGTGATGATCAGCCCGTCGAATTTTTCATCCCAGACGTCGGATACAGGGCGGTAAAAGCTCTCCAGATGGTCGGCGGCAGTGTTGCGCGATTGATGGTCCGACATCCGCAACAGGCTGAATTCGATCTGCAAGGGGGTGGCACCGATCAGGCGGGCAAACTGGTTCTCTGTCTGGATCTTTTTCGGCATCAAGTTCAGCAAGGCGATGCGCAGCGGGCGGATATCCTGCGTGGCGGCCAGTTCTTCGTCAACCACCATAACACCTTCGCGCGTCAACACGTCATAGGCGGGCAGGTCCGAGGGAAGCTTGATGGGCATAGGTAAAATCCAACTTGAAACAGACGTCTAGATAGGGCGTGCGGGCAAAACTGCCAAGGGTTAGTCTTCCATCACCCCTGCAATCAGCTCGACGAAATCCTTTTCGCAGGTCAGCGCGGCGACCTGATCGGTCGTGACAGTCACCCCCCAGCGGGCCATCGCCTCATAGCGGGGCTGGCGATGGGCCAGCGCTTGGGCATAGGTCCAGCGGATGAAAGCATCAGGATCAACCTCATCCTCTTTGCAGTTGTTTTCGCTCAGATATTCGGCCCAGACCCGCGCCAGAAACTCGGGCTGATAGGCCATCGGCTTGGGTGCGCGGTCAAAGCGGCGGATCAGTTCCTGGGTGTGGGCTTCGTCGCCCTTAATCCAGATCGGCAGGCATTCCTCCGACAGGGTCTTCATCAGCGGATCGTGATCATCTTCGGGGTCAACCCATTCGCAAATCGACCCGCCGGTGTCACAGATGAAATGCGGATAGTCGTACAAATCCTTCGCCCGCGCTGCGAAATGGGCCGTGTCATACAAGGCCGCCAGTTCGGCCTTTTTGAACGCCTCCTGACGCTTGGCATATTCCGCCATCGGCAATCCGCCTTTGGCCGGATCGCCCGGCTTGCCCAGCCAGGTGGCAACAGGCGACAGGTTATCAAAGGTGATGTTCGACCCGATATAAATGCTGTCGCTCAGCAAAAGATCGCGCAGAAACGGCACTTTCATCGCCTCGGCTTTGGCGTTGTCGGCGATGGTTTCGCCCAAATACCGCGTCCCGATGCGGTAATCGATAGAGTAGTGGAACCAGTTGCCATTGCTGCGTAGCAAATGCGACAGATGGGTCTTGCCCAAGCCAGACATGGCAAACACCAGTACTTTTTTGCGCGGTGCGGCGCGCCATGCATCAGCAGAAGGGTAAAGCATCGGTGTCGTCCTTGGATCTAACGGTTTTGCGTTACCTATCAAATGGCCGGGCGATAGACTAGCCACCCGATCACGCGACAACGCAAAAAGCCCGCCACAGAACTGCGGCGGGCTTTTATTCCCCACAGACCCTCGGTTTCAGGCTCCAAGCGTTATCCCCGAACGGTCAAATCTTTTTATGCGTCTCGACCCACAGGTTGATGTAATTGCCGATAAAAATAATGGCCGCCCCGACAAAGACCCAGATATCCAAGGCCTCGGCATAAACCAGCATCCCGATGATCGCGATGACGGGCAGGCGGATGAAATCAATCGGCACAACCACCGTGGCAGGGGCGATCGACAGGGCGTTGGTCAGGCAATAATGCGCCAGCAACCCCGCGACCCCGATCAACAGTAAAAGCGGGCCGTGGGTCATGTCGGGCAAGACGATGTCGCCGTCATATCCGGCTGTCACAAGGCCAAAGACCAACTGCGTCACGGTCAGGTAAAACAGGATCGTGGTAATGGTCTGACTGCGCGTCAGCCGTTTTGTCAGCATGATCGTAAAGGCAAAGAAGATCGCAGAGGACGCGGCGGTAATCACGCCCGCATTGATCCCCTCGACCGTGGGACGGGCTACAACCAGAATGCCCACAAACCCCATCAACGCCGCCAAAGCGCGAATTTTCGTCAGCTTTTCCCCCAGGATCAGCGGCGACAACACAATCACCCACAAGGGCGAGGTGAATTCCAGCGCGAAAACCTGTGCCAGCGGAATAACAGTGACGGCATAAAACCAAAGGTTCTGGCCGGTGAAATGCGCCAGATTGCGCCCGATCTGCAGACCCAGATTGCGCGTGTTGATCTGCCGCCATGCGCCCGTGGCAAAGGCCAGCGTGACGACCACCAAAACCCCAACCGCCGACCGGTACATCATGATCTCGAACGTGTCATAGACGCCCGACACTTCGCGCCCCGCGACAGCCATCGCGGAAAACGAACTGATCGACCCGATCATCCAAAGTGCTGCCTTCAGCGTCGGGCTCACACCCTGTCTTCCAAATGGAAAAAAATCCCCGCCGGAGGCATCTTTCTTTTGGGGAGCATCATTCCCATTCAATCGTGCCCGGAGGTTTGGATGTGATGTCATAGGTGACGCGGTTGATGCCCGGCACTTCGTTGATGATGCGCGTTGCCGTTTCGCCCAGGAATTCATGGGTGAACGGATAGTAATCCGCCGTCATGCCATCCACGGATGTCACCGCGCGAAGGGCGCAGGCAAAATCATAGGTCCGGCCGTCGCCCATAACGCCAACGGTCCGCACCGGCAGGATCGCCACAAACGCCTGCCAGATTTCATCATAAAGCCCGTGCTTGCGGATCTGGTCGATATAGACCGCATCGGCCTCGCGCAGGATTGCCAGCTTTTCGCGGGTAATCTCGCCGGGGCAGCGAATGGCCAGACCGGGACCCGGAAACGGGTGACGGCCGATAAAGCTGGTGGGCAGACCCAGTTCGCGCCCCAAGGCGCGGACCTCGTCCTTGAACAATTCACGCAGCGGTTCAACCAGTTTCAAGCCCATCTTTTCGGGCAGGCCGCCAACGTTGTGGTGGGATTTGATCGTGACCGACGGGCCACCGGAAAACGACACGGATTCGATCACATCGGGGTAGAGCGTGCCCTGGGCCAGAAACTTGGCATCGCCCACGGCGGTTGCATGTTTCTGGAACACGTCAATGAACAGCTTGCCAATGATCTTGCGCTTGGTTTCAGGGTCGGAAACCCCGTCCAGCTCGCCCAGGAACAGCTCCTGTTCGTCAGCATGGATCAACGGCATGTTGTAATTGTCGCGGAACATCTTCACGACCTCTTCGGCCTCGCCCTTGCGCAGCAAGCCGTGGTCGACAAAAACGCAGGTCAGCTGGTCGCCGATCGCCTCGTGGATCAACACTGCGGCGACCGAGGAATCAACCCCGCCCGACAGGCCGCAGATCACTTTGGCGTCGCCCACCTGCTCGCGGATCGCGGCAATCGCTTCCTCGCGGTAAGCGCGCATGGTCCAGTCGCCTTTGAACCCCGCCAGCTTGATGAAGTTTTCATAAAGCTTGGCCCCGTTGGGGGTGTGGTGCACCTCGGGGTGGAATTGAACCGCATAGAAGTGACGCGACGCATCGGCCGTAATCGCGAACGGCGCATTGGGCGAGGTGCCATAGACCTCAAAGCCCGGTGCGATGGCACTGACGTGGTCGCCATGGCTCATCCAGACCTGTTCGCGGTCGGTTTCAAACCAGCCGTCCAGCAGATCAAGCCGCGCTTGTGAAGGTGTGACAAAGGCCCGACCGAATTCGGCAGTGCCGTGGCCGCGTTCGACCTTGCCGCCCAGGCAATGCATCATCACCTGTTGGCCATAGCAGATCCCCAGGATCGGCACGCCCAGCGTAAACACCGACTGCGGCGGCATGGGCGCACCTTCGGCAAAGACCGAGGACGGTCCGCCGGACAGGATCACCGCTTTGGGATCGAAGTCCTTGAGGAAGGCGTCATCAACCGTATTGAACGGGTGAATTTCGCAAAACACATTGAGTTCACGCAAACGGCGGGCGATCAGCTGGGTGACCTGGCTGCCGAAGTCGATGATGAGAAGGCGGTCATGGGAGATATCTGTCATGCAGACTGATTATGGGCGGATCGCGCGCGTGGCAAGAGTGGACTGGGGGCCAGCCCCCAGACCCCGGGGATATTTTTAAGCCAGAGAAGGGGCCAATGTCGGTTTTTGACGCCTAAAGCCGTTATCCGCGTGAAATCGGCTCGGGGAATGGGGTAGCTAGGCGAAAGATTTGGCGAAAAGGAACATCACATGGCGGAATCAGCAAGACGTGGGCGTGGCGGCGGCGGAGCAGCGCGGCGCGCGGAGCGGTCGGCCGTATCCTTTGAGACTGCAAAGTATATCGAGCGCAATATTCCGAATTTCGAGATATTGAACGACGAATCGTTAGAGATCATCGAGCGCAACGCCGATATCATTCTGGAAGAAATCGGCGTTAACTTCCCTGACAACCCCGAAGCGTTGGAATTGTGGCGTGCGGCGGGGGCAACTGTGACTGGCGACCGTGTGCGTATCCCGCGGGGTCTGGCGCGTGAATTGTGCAAGACGGCACCGTCTGAATATACCCAGCATGCCCGCAACCCTGACCGCAATGTCGTAATCGGCGGCCGCAATCTGGTGTTGGCACCGGTTTATGGACCGCCCTTTGTGCGCGATGCTGCGGGGGGCCGTCGCTATGCCACCATGGATGATTTCAACAAATTCGTGAAGCTGGGCTATATGTCCAAGTGGTTGCACCATTCTGGCGGCACCGTGTGCGAGCCGACCGACGTGCCGGTGAACAAGCGCCATCTGGATATGTTGCACGCCCACATGACCCTGAGCGACAAGCCGTTCATGGGCTCTGTGACCGAGCCGAGCCGCGCGCAGGATTCGGTTGATATGTGCAACATCCTGTTTGGCGCTGATTTCGTGCAGCAAAACACGGTGATGACATCGCTGATCAACATCAACTCTCCCATGACATTCGACGATGTGATGATGGGCGCGTTGAAGGTATTTGCCGAAAACAACCAGGCTGCGATCATTTCGCCCTTTATCGTGGGCGGTGCGATGGCACCTGTGTCAGTGGCCGGTACCTTGACGCAAGTGTTGGCCGAAGTGATGGCGGGCATCGCCTATAGCCAGTTGGTCCGCAAAGGAGCACCGGTGATTTTCGGGGCATTTGTGACGTCGATCGACATGAATTCGGGTGCGCCGACCTTTGGCACGCCGGAAGCGTCGCATATTACCTATGGCGCGGGGCAGTTGGCGCGGCGGATGAAACTGCCGTTCCGGTCTGCGGGATCGTTCTGCGGGTCGAAACTGCCTGATGCGCAGGCCGCCTACGAGACCGCAAACAGCCTGAACATGGGCCTGCTGTCTGGCGTGAACTTTATGTTGCATGCCTGTGGCTGGCTTGAGGGCGGGTTGGTGAGTTCCTTCGAGAAATTCGTGATGGATGCGGACCAGTTGGGTGCGTTGCATCATCTGGCGCAAGGCATCCAGATGGACGAGGACGCCCAAGCGTTGGATGCCATTCGCGAAGTGGGCCCCGGCGGCCACTATCTGGGCTGTGCCCATACGCAGGCGAACTTTAAGTCGGCGTTCTGGAAATCCGATCTGCTGGACTACAAGCCGTTCGAGACCTGGCAGGACGAGGGATCGCGCGACACCCAAGCCCTGGCGTCGGCACGGGTTGAGAAACTGTTGGGAGACTATGTTCAGCCCCCCATGGACCCCGCAATCCGCGAGGCATTGGATGCGTTTGTTGCAGAACGCAAAGCGGCAGAGCCGGACAGCTTTATGTAATCGGATCTTCCGAGGACCGCAGCACGCGGGCTTCGCCGATCATGGCGCTGACCACATCAACATGGCGGACCAGGCAATAGCTTGCGTCCGCCATTTTTCTTTGGGCGTTCAGTTCTGCCTCGATCTCGATCAGGTGCATCAAGGCCGGACCGCTGCGCGGGGGGGTGCTGCACCCCAGAAGACGCCGCAAATGGCTGGCCCTGCGATAGCTTTCTGCGCCAATGCGCGCCGCCCGCATCAGCAGGGACGGGCGGTGCAGGGCGTTCAGTCTTGAGATGATATCTTGCATGTTTTCAGATCCTTGAGGTTTGAAATCGTCCCGTGACGCGGGCCGGAACCCCCGAACCATCACATGAAATTTCGATCTGTTGCGCAGCCGGTGGTCTGGCCGCGCGGGCCGGTTACGACTGTTTACCATTTGGAAACAATCATGGTTTCGACGGCGTGATTTTAACAAACACGTAACTAATGCATCTTTAGGTTGTGTGGATAAGTCTGTGGACAACTTTAGTAACTGACAAAAAGGGACAAGCAATATGACAGGGCTTTCAACCACTCGCCCGGCGGCACATTCCGCCGGATCAGACATACCGGCATGGGTCCCCCGCGACGCACGACATTATCTGTCGCATGTGGAGCAGGGCCGCCCGATCCGCGCCTTGGCACGCTCCGCCGATTGCCATGCATCAACCATCCTGCGCCAGATCCGAAAGCTGGAGACCCGGCGGGACGATCCGTTGATTGATGATGCTTTGGAAACACTGGGCCGCGTGAGCCGCCGCACGTCCCCAAGGAACACAGAAAGGCCAAAGATGACCCAGCCCGAGGACCCTCAAATGCCCGATGATGAAACCCTGATGTCCGAAGCGCGCCGGATCTTGCGCCGGATGTGTGAAACCGGCGCGATGCTGGCGGTGGCAGCCGAGATGGAAAAGGCCGTCGTGGTGCGCGACGGGGCAGGCGGGTCAAGCACCCGCACCGCAGTGGTTGACCGACCGATTGCACAGGCGATGGCGCTTAAAGGGTGGATTGCCACCACCGGCAGCGGGCGGATTACGCGGTATTTCATCACGGCCGCGGGGCGCACCGCGCTGGAACAGATGTTGCAGCAGGAACAGCCGCGCGGACCGCTGGGGTTTGCGGATGCGCAAGCCGATTTTGCCACCCAGGACGACATATGCGCGCGCCCGCAATCATCGCGCCGCGCCCGCTATACCCTTGCCGAAAGCCCTTTGGCGGCTTTGGCGCGCCGCCGTGACAAGGACGGAACGAATTTTCTGTCTGACCGCTTGGTGCAAGCCGGTGAACGCCTGCGCGAGGATTTCGAGCTGGCCCAAATGGGCGAAAAAACCACGCAGAACTGGGACCGGTTTCTAACCCCCGGCGGTGACGCGCCTGCGGGCAGCTTTACCGGCAGCGCGCCCTCTGCGGCGCGGGCACGGGTCGGGTCGGCCCTGGCCGATCTGGGTCCGGGGCTGTCGGATGTGGTGTTGCGCTGCTGCTGTTACCTGGAGGGGTTGGAGACCACCGAAAAGCGGCTTGGCTGGTCGGCGCGGTCGGGCAAGATCGTGCTACGGATCGCGTTGATGCGGCTGCGCAAGCATTACGATGAAACATTGGGGCCCGGAAGCGCGATGATCGGTTGACCGGCGCAAGGGGCTGGGCGCGGCGTTCAACCGCCGCGCCCCTTTTTCATTCAGCCGCTGTCGCGTGTGCGAACTGGCCGATCCCGTCCCGAAGCAAGAACGCATCAAGCTGCTGGCGTGCGACATCGGCGGGATCAACGGTGCCGCCCGCATCGGCAAAGGTCATCTGCAAAACGGTGCCCTGGTCGCCACCGCGCGCATCACGCGGGCGCCAATCGGCATCCAGGTGATCGGCCATATGCATCTGATCCACGACTTTGCCATCCGTCACCAAGCGGACCACCGGATGGATGAACGCATCGGGTTCTTTGCCAAACACGTTGTTCTGACGTTTCACATGCAGGGAATCGCTGCCAAAATCGCCATATTCCAGCGTGACCTGCAAGAACGAACCCGTGGTAAAGGGGGCGTCTTTCGTCCAGGATACGGGGATGTCCTGATAGGTTTTACCAGCCTGTGGTCCGTCCAGCAAAATCACATCGGCCATGAAACCCGGTTGCAGGAAAATACCCGACGCCGTGCTGATCCGGTCGATGATCGCATTGCCCAGTTCGGGTGCTGACAGGGGGGTCGTCACGGTGGGATAGGCGGTGCCGTGGACCCGCACCGTGATCAGTTCCGCAAGGCTTTTGACGTTGTGCCGGAAGCCGTGGATAAAGCCCGACATGGTCTTTTTATAGTCGCAAGACTGCATAATCGTGCCCGCAAAGAACAGGCCTTTGACATTCTCGCTTTCCCATTCGCCGGTCATGACGGGGAATTTATCGAAGTGGCGCAGGGCGGGCTGGATGTCTTCGGCAAAGATCGAATTGTCGAACTGGAACCCTGTGCAGGCGATGACATGGTCATAGGTCAGCACGATTTCGTGCCCTTCGGCTGCCGTCATTTGCGCCCGCACGGTATAGACGCCGTTTTCTTTGGTGATCTCGGTCGCCTTGGCATCAATCACCGCATTTTGGGATTTCAGCTGATATGTATCGAGGAAATTATTGTTCACCGCGCGCAGGTTGCCGACAAAATGCGTCTGCCATGCGAACTTGATCGGGTTGGGGCTCATCACGTGGATGCTGGCCGCATGTTCCAACAGCGAATCGGCGGTCTCGAAGGCAGAGTTGCCTTTGCCCAGAATCAGCACCCGCTTGTTTTCGTAAAGCTCGGGGGTCGGGTCGAATTCGGTATAATTTGCCGCCAGTTCAAACCCTTTGATACCCGGATCCCAGGCCTGGCTGACGCCGGTGGCCACAATCACATTTGCCGCGCGGTGCGTGGACCCGTCGGCACAGCTGATCACAAAGCCGTCAGCGGCTTTTTCGATTTTTTGAACATCGGCGTTGCAAACGATGTGATCTGCCAGCGGTTTGGCAAAGGTTTCGGCATAGCTGGTGAAATCATCGGCACTTGGGAAATACTTGCGGCTCCAGTCCTTGAACAGAAGCCCTTCGTCGTTCAGCAGCGAATTCCAGTCATGGCGCAGACGGGTTTCAGGGTTGCTGAGGCCCGTATGCACCTTGTTGATCGAGATAAACTGACGATGGCGCGGGAAGTTACGCAAAAACGCGCTGATCTTGTCCGACCGCTCAAGGACGGTAAATGACACCCCCTTTTTCGCGAAATAATAGGCAGCCTGAAGACCGGCAGGGCCTGAGCCGATGATACAGACGTCTTGGATTCCGTTGGGTGCGGACATTTAGTTTTCCTCTTGGTATAGCGTTAAAAACGAGTGCAACCTTAGGGTGGATACCCGCAACAGGCGAAGGGAAAATTAACATTTTTTTAAATAGTTGAAAAATGAGAACATCTTTCTGATCCTCGGGCCAAAAATCCCCCCATTTTTCGAAAACCAGCCATGCGCCCGCTGCCTCTTTCCTGTGGCGGGTGAAACGACTACATTGCCCGCGAACCGACATACGGAGCCAGACCATGCGCGACCTTAAAATCCCCGAACAGCGCCACCCTGAAAAAGCCAAACGCCCCGATAATCCGCAGCCGAAAAAACCAAGCTGGATTCGCGTCAAGGCACCAGGGGGCCAAGGTTACGCAGATACGGCAAAAATTATGCGTGAAAACAAGCTGGTCACAGTTTGCGAGGAAGCCGGTTGCCCCAATGTGGGCGAATGTTGGTCGCAGGGCCACGCCACCATGATGATCATGGGCGAAGTCTGTACCCGCGCCTGCACCTTCTGCAACATCGCCACCGGCAAGCCGCCCGAGGATCTGGACGTGTTCGAACCGGGCCGCGTTGCAGATGCGGTGGCCAAACTGGGGCTGAACCACGTTGTGATCACTTCGGTTGACCGCGACGACATTGCGGACGGCGGTGCCGAACATTTCGCGCAGACCATTCGCGCCATTCGCAAGAGGTCGCCCGACACCACGATCGAGATTCTGACGCCGGATTTCATCCGCTGCGATCCGAAGGTGCTGGAAATCGTCGTCGAGGCGCGGCCTGACGTGTTTAACCACAACCTCGAAACCGTGCCGGGCCTGTACCCCGAAGTCCGCCCCGGCGCGCGGTACTTCCACAGCTTGCGTCTGTTGCAGCGGGTCAAGGAACTGGACCCGTCGATGTTCACCAAATCCGGCATCATGGTCGGCTTGGGCGAAGACCGCCAATCGGTCATTCAGGTCATGGAAGACATGCGCGCCGCCGACATCGATTTCCTGACCATCGGGCAATATCTGCAACCCACGCCCAAACATCACCGCGTGGACCGTTTCGTGCATCCTGATGAATTCGCATCCTATGAAAAGGCGGCATTCGGCAAGGGATTCTTGATGGTTTCGGCGACACCGCTCACCCGGTCCAGCTATCACGCGGGGGATGATTTCGCGCGCCTGCGGGCCGCGCGTCAGGCCAAGCTGGCAAAAAGCTAGGTTAGAACCTGCGGCCCATACGTTCGGCTGTTAACCACTCGGGCCAATAGCCGGCGTATTCCAGACCAAAGATGATCGCCGCGACCAGAATGATTGCAAACACAAACTTAACCCGCCGGGGCGACGGCGGGTTTTGCGCCCAGCGTTTCATCCGCATGAGCCAGACAATGTTCATGATGTGAAGCGGACCTTGCCGATAAAGGGCAGGTTGCGGTTGCGCTGTGCGAAATCAATGCCATAGCCCACAACAAATTCATCCGGTATTTCAAAGCCGATCCAATCGGCCTTCATGTCGACCTCGCGGCGGCTGGGTTTGTCCAGCAATGCAATGGTTTTCAGCCGCGCCGGTTCGCGCGACAAAAGCAGGTTGCGCACGTGGTGCAACGTGTGGCCCGTATCGACGATATCTTCGACAACCAGCACGTCACGCGCTTCGATAGCGCCGCGCAAGTCCTTGAGAATACGTACTTCTCTGCTGCTTTCCATGCCGTCGCCATAGCTGGACGCTTCCAGAAAATCCACCTCGATCGGCAGGTCCAGTTCGCGCACCAGATCGGCGATAAACACAAACGATCCGCGCAGCAGCCCGACCACGGTCAGCTTGCTGGTGCCTTCGAATTCGGTCTGGATTTCACGGCACAACGCTTCGATCCGCGCAGCAATCGCCTTGGCCGAGATCATTTCATCGATGACATAAGGACGCGTTGGCATGGGTTTGACCTTGAAAAGGGGGCGTTTAAGATTTCATAAGGGCTAACTACATGACAGATGGAAATCAATGCCTACCCATTCAGAGACCCGCGAACTGCCCTACACCGCCCAACAGATGTATGATCTGGTGGCCGATGTGGCGTCTTACCCCGAATTTCTGCCCTGGACCGCCGCCGCGCGCATCAAAAGCCGCACGGACAAAGGCGATCACGAGGTGATGGATGCCGATCTGGTGATCAGTTTCAAGGTGTTCCGCGAAAGGTTCACCAGCCGTGTGGTGCTGTGGCCTGAACCGAAAAAGATCGACACCGAATATCTGGACGGGCCGTTCAAGTTCATGAAATCCAACTGGCATTTCGAAGACGCGGGGCAAGGTACCTGCAAGGTCCATTTCTTTGTCGATTTCGAGTTCAAGAACATGGTGCTGCAAAAGATCATCGGCGTGGTTTTCAACGAGGCGATGCAACGCGTGGTACGCGCCTTTGAAAAACGCGCGGCGGATTTATACGGGCCGACGGCTTAACCAACACCGACATCAGCCGTTCGAGGTCCGAAAAGCCGTTTCAAGCCGCTGAAACATCTGATCGAATTCGGCCAGCTCAGGGTCGGTTTTATCGATCGGCACCAGCAGCGCGCGATAGTCCTGCAACATTGTTTCGAGCGCTGGAATATACGTATCTGCCCATTGCTCGGCGCGGATGCGATCGGGTTGTTTTTGGGCTTTCTTTCGGGTTGCGCTGATGGATTTCAACGCATTCAAGCGATGCTTGATGGCAGCGCGGTAGATTTTGATCACACGGTCCGGCTCTGACACAAGCAGCAGCCGGTTCAGTATCAACCTTGTGTTTTCAAACAAAGGGCCAAAGAAATCGCGGCTGGTCACAGTGCGGATCATGTCCGCCTCGACCAGATCAAGAAAACCGTTGTCGATATATTGATAGGTGATCCAAAGGGTGCCCGCCCCGCTGAGCGCAATGACCTGATCCGTTCGAATACTGCCGCTTTCGGAACAGGCGACAAGAGCGTCAAAGTACCGGTCGGCATCCTTGGAAATGGATTTAAATTTGGGTTCGAACCCCTCGAGAATCCCGTCGCGCACAGTGATCATCCATTTTGCAAATATGCTTTCGCCCTCATTCGCATGTGTATTTGTCTAAATTAAGAAATCGGGGTGTCGTCATGGAAACCACGGTATGAGACGAAAAATGCTCCCGCATGTGACATGCGAGAGCATCGTTTTTTCAGGGATTGCCAAGGCTCGAAATCAATCGAGCCGCTTCCAATATATCCCGGCCTAGCTGGTCAGATCATAGGCGCGCTCGCCGTGCACAGCCAGATCAAGGCCGGTTGTCTCTTCCTCTTCCGACACGCGCAGCGGTGTGATCGCTTTGCAGATGAACACCAAGGCGACGGTGACCACAGTGGTATAGATGCCAACAATCGCCAGCGACCCCAGTTGCGCCGCCCAGGAGCCCGCGCCAAAGGCCGCGATCATGATCGTGCCAAAGATACCACCCACACCGTGTACGGCAAAGACATCCAGCGTATCGTCGATCTTGGCTTTGTTACGGATCAGCAAAACGGCTTCCTGACACATCACACCGGCCACGGCACCGATGATCAGCGCCTCCCATGGGCCGACAAAACCGGACGCGGGGGTGATGGATGCCAGACCCGCAATTGTACCCGTGACGATACCCACCATCGACGATTTGCCGAATTTGATACGTTCCCACAGCGCCCAGGACAGAGACGCTGTCGCGGCCGAAATATGCGTGACCGTGATCGCCATTGCGGCACCACCATCCGCCGCCAGTTGCGAGCCGCCGTTAAAGCCGAACCAACCGACCCACAGCATCGCCGCACCGATCATCACAAAACCGGGGTTATGCGGCGGTGTGTGGCTGTTCTTGCGGGCCCCCAGAAAGAAGGCGATGATCAGTGCCGCGAGACCCGCGGTTTCATGCACCACAATGCCGCCCGCGAAGTCGCGTACGCCCACATCGCCAAAGATACCGCCGTCGGCCAGAAAACCGCCGCCCCAGACCCAATGCACAACAGGCGCATAGCAGATCAACATCCACAGCCCCGAAAACAGCATGACAAAGCCAAAGCCGACACGCTCAACATAGGCACCGACGATCAGCGCAGGCGTGATGATCGCGAATGTCATCTGGAAAGCAAAGAACAAGATCTCGGGCAGGGTGCCGGACAGGCTGTCGACCGTGACGCCGTTCAGGCCCAGCTTGTCCAAGCCGCCCCAGAAACCCGATGTGCCGGACCCGAAAGCGATGGAATAGCCGACGAAAAACCAAAGCACGCTCATCAGACAGGCGATGGCATAGCAATGCATGAAAACGCTCAGCACGTTGCGGCTGCGCACAAGGCCGCCGTAAAACAGGGCAAGCCCCGGCAAAGTCATAAACAGAACCAAGGCCGTCGCGGTCATGATCCAGGCTGTATCGGCAGCATTCATCGTTAATTTCCCCCATTGCGGTATGTTGAAAGGCTGCAAAGCGGATGGGGTGGCGCAGCGAAAGTCAAAATGCAGGCAGAGCCGCCATTTATTCGTGCATTTATGCAAGCGCCTTAAATTTAGGCTGCATAGAAGGCGTTAAGCCTATTTTTTGATCAGTTTGAAACCGCGCCCAAAAGCAGGGTCAAGGCGTGGTCGCGCGCGGCCAGACGGACCTTATCGCGCCCCAGCGGGCCAAAATCCAGCGTCTCAACCGCGACGTTTTCATCGGTGGCCAGACCAAAGCACACGCGCCCTTCAGGCTTGTGTTCAGACCCGCCAGGCCCTGCGATTCCGGTGATGGATACGGCGATTTGGGCTTTTGAATGGGCCAAGGCACCTAGTGCCATTTCCCGCGCGACCTGTTCGGACACGGCCCCGAACTGGTCAAGGGTTGCCGGTGACACGTCGAGCAAATCTATCTTGGCGTCATTGGTATAGGTGACAAACCCGCGGTCAAACATGGCGGATGATCCGGGCAAATCGGTCAATGCAGCAGCGACCATGCCCCCGGTGCAGCTTTCGGCGCTGGTGATCATGATGCCGCGCGCAAGGGCGCGTTCCAGCAAAATCGCCGCGTCAGAGAAGCCCATGATAAAGCCCCGCCAGCGCAATCACGCAGATCAGTGCAAAGACCCCCGCAATCACATCATCCAGCATCACGCCAAGCGCATCACCGCGCCGGTCAGCCCAGCCCACCAGCAGCGGCTTCCAGATGTCGAACAGGCGAAACAGCGCAAAGGCCGCAATCCAGCCCGGCCACATCACAAGGATATTCAACCCCATCGACCACGCCGCATAACTGAGCGGCAGCAGGGCGATCCACTGGCCTGCGACCTCGTCGATCACGATCTCGGAGGGGTCGTGGTCATCGCTGCCAGCCGTCATCTTTGCCGTCGCCCACCAACCGGCGGCAAAGGCCACGAGGATACCGATCACCAGCAAGGGGAACCCGCCGATCACATGCAACAGCCACGCCCATGGCAGGGCGACCAGCGACCCCCAGGTGCCGGGGGCAGGGCGAATATATCCGACGCCCAGAACGGTGCCGATCAGCTTTGCAAGTTTCATAGTTTCACCAATGTTGCTGTGGCCATGCAGGCGATGCCTTCGCCGCGACCGGTAAAGCCCAGACGCTCGGATGTGGTTGCCTTGACCGATACGCGGTCGGCGTCGATCCCCAGATACAGGGCCATGACATCGCGCATGGCGGCGGCATGGGGGCCGACCTTTGGGTATTCGCAGATCAAGGTGCAATCGACATGGGTCAGGGTGAACCCCTTGGACCGCGCCAGATCGGCGGCATGGGTCAAAAAGATATGGCTCGCGGCACCTTTCCATTGCGGATCAGAGGGCGGGAAATGCTGGCCGATATCGCCCATCGCCAAAGCCCCATAAATCGCGTCAGTCACCGTGTGCATCCCGACATCCGCGTCAGAATGGCCCATAAGCCCTTGGTCATGGTCGATTTTCACGCCGCACAGCATCACGTGATCACCGGGTCCAAAGGCATGTACGTCAAATCCGTTGCCGGTGCGAATGTCCATCTGGCTCTCCAATATGCGGGCGGCGCGGGTCAAATCGCCGGGCAGGGTTATTTTCAGGTTATCGGCGCTGCCGGGGGTGATGGCAACGGAGATTCCGGCCGCACGCGCCACTTCGACATCATCCGCCGCGACCCCGTCAAAGGTGGCATGGGCGGCCTGAATGGCGGCGGTGACAAAACCTTGCGGGGTTTGGGCTGCGTAAAGGGCGGTGCGGTCTTGGGTGCCGGCGACTTCGCCATCCTCTGCACGCCACAGGGCATCGGTCACGGGCAGACCGGGGGCCGCGGCCGGGCAGGTCTTGAGCGCCGTCAGAACACCATCAATCACGGCTTTCGACACACAGGGCCGCGCGGCGTCATGGATCAACACCAGATCACTCTGGCCAATCAGGGCCAGTCCGCTGCGCACAGACCCCGCACGGTCGGCCCCGCCCACAGCGATCAAGCATCCTTCGGCCTTGAACCCCTCGGCCTGATCCATATCGGCTTCGTTCAGAACAATAACTATCGTATCAATCGCGCCGTGACGCTGGAACGCGGCAACGGTGTGGTCGATTACGCGCTTGCCACACAGGCCTTGCCATTGCTTGGGAACAGGGCCGCCCGCGCGGGTACCACGCCCCGCAGCGACGATCAGAGCGGCAATTTTTGGCGGTGATGACATTGGCGGCCTCTTGAAGGGATAGCACGGTTTTAGGCAAAGCCGGCCTGCGGTGCAATCTCTTGGCGTCAATGCCTAATAATTAGGCACATCAAGATATATATGCCCCTTATATGCGGCGGTTTTCTTGAGTTTTGCAACGCCTGCCGATACACCCGAGGCAACTGCACAAGGATTAATCGTTTTGGGTCTTGCCGATCTGCCCTTTTCCCTCAGCCCGCCTGTTTTACTTGCACCCATGGCCGGCATCACGGACCTGCCGTACCGGACGCTGGTTGCCTCGTTCGGGGCAGGTCTGGTCGTGTCTGAAATGGTGGCCTCAGAAGATATGATTAACGCCCGTCCCGGCACCCGCGAAAAGGCCGAACTGGGTCTGGGGATCGAAGGCACCGCCGTGCAACTTGCCGGTCGCGAGGCCGCACCGCTGGCCGAAGCCGCGCGCATGGTAGAAGCCCAAGGCGCGCGGGTGATCGACATCAACATGGGCTGTCCTGCCAAAAAGGTCACCCAAGGCTATTCGGGTTCTGCACTGATGCGCACGCCCGACTATGCGCTGACCCTGATCGAAGCAGTGGTCAATGCGGTATCGGTGCCGGTGACCCTGAAGACCCGGCTGGGATGGGATGACGCCATGCTGAACGCACCGCAAATCGCGGCAGCTGCGGAAAACGCAGGCATCGCGATGATCACCATTCACGGTCGTACCCGCTGCCAGTTCTACAAAGGTGCCGCCGATTGGGCCGCCATTGCAAACGTCAAAAACGCCGTGTCGATCCCGGTGATCGCAAACGGGGATATCGTGGGCAGTGACACCGCGCAGATGGCCTTGGATCAATCGGGCGCGGATGGTGTGATGGTCGGGCGCGGATCGCAGGGGCAACCCTGGATATTGGCGCAAATCGCGCATCAGCTGTATCAGACGCCTGCGCCGGTTGTGCCGCAAGGGGCCGATTTCACCCGCATGGTCGCCGACCACTACGAAGAGATCATCCGCTTTTACGGCACCACCATCGGCCTGCGTGCCGCGCGCAAACATCTGGGTTGGTACATGGATACCTGCGCCACCCCCCGTGACCTGCGCCGCGCCGTTCTGACAGCACCCGACCCGAAAACGGTGCATCTGCTTATCAACGATGCGATGGTCGCGCATCCGGTCATGGAAGCGGCATGATGGACGTTAGTGATGTCTTTAACTCGCTTCCGGTGCCTGCGGTTCTGATCGGGCCGGATGACCGGATCGTCGATCTGAACTCCGAAGCCGAAGGGTTTCTGAACACCTCGGCCAAGACGGCGAAAGATACGCCCGTCTGGGATCTGATCGCCGTGAATGCCCCGCTCGAGGAAGCCTTTGCCCGCGCGCGCAAGAACGACACGCCTTTGTTTGTGAATGACGTCGATGTGGGCAGCGGCCAACGCCCGCCCGCCTTGTCCGATCTGCATCTGGCCCCGTTGAACGGATCGCCCGGCCATATGTTGCTGATGATCACCCCGCGCGAACTGGTGGGCCGGATGAGCCAGAACAATCAGGTCAAATCCGCCGCGAAATCCGCCATCGGCATGGCAGAAATGCTGGCCCACGAGATCAAGAACCCGCTGGCGGGGATCACCGGTGCCGCGCAATTGCTGAGCATGAACCTGAACGCCGAAGACCTTGAACTGACCGATCTGATCGTCGCGGAATCGCGCCGGATCGTGAAACTGCTGGAACAGGTCGAACAGTTCGGCAACCTGATGCCGCCGGAATTGAAGGCCGTGAACCTGCACGATGTGCTGGACCGTGCCCGCCGGTCGGCATTGCTGGGGTTCGGCGCGCGCATGAAAATCATCGAAGATTATGACCCGTCGTTGCCCTTGGCCTTGGGCGACAAGGATCAACTGCTTCAGGTGGTGCTGAACCTTGTCAAAAACGCCTCCGAGGCGGCAGGCGATACCGGCGGCACCATCCGGTTGCACAGCTTTTACGAACATTCCTTCCGGCTGCGCCGCGCTGATGGGTCCGGCCAATCCCTGCCGCTTCAGATCGAAGTGATTGATGACGGCCCTGGATTGCCCGAATCCATTCAGGACGATGTGTTCGAACCCTTTGTGTCGGGCCGTGAAAACGGCACCGGGCTGGGGCTCGCGCTGGTCAGCAAGATCATATCGGACCACGGCGGCTGGATTTCCGTCAATTCCGCCCCCGGCAAAACCGTATTTCGTATTTCCCTTCCGCGCGCCGACAAGGCGCAGTCGGAAGCCCTCGCACCCGAACAGGAGACGTAAAAATGGATGGCACAGTTCTGGTCGCCGATGATGACCGCACAATCCGCACGGTTCTGACGCAGGCGCTGACCCGCGCGGGCTGCAAGGTCCACGCAACCTCCAGCCTGACCACGCTGATGCGGTGGGTCGGCGAGGGCAAAGGCGATGTGGTGATTTCGGATGTGGTCATGCCCGACGGTAACGGGCTTGAGATGCTGCCCAAGATCGCCAAGGACCGTCCCGGTTTGCCGGTTATCGTGATCTCGGCGCAAAACACCATCATGACGGCGATCAAGGCCGCCGAGGCCGAGGCCTATGATTATCTGCCCAAACCGTTTGATCTGCCCGATCTGATGAAACGCACGGCGCGCGCCCTTGAACGCAACGGCGCGCCACGTCGCGCGGTGCAAACCAATGATGCGGGCGACCGTGATGACCTGCCCTTGGTGGGCCGCACCCCTGTGATGCAGGCGCTGTACCGTGTGGTTGCACGGGTGATGAACACCGATCTGCCGGTGTTGATCTGGGGTGAATCCGGCACCGGAAAATCCCTGATCGGCAAGGCGATCCACGATTTTTCCGACCGCCGCAACCTGCCGTTTGTGACCGTCACCTCCTCGGAGTTGCAAGACATCGAAGGACCGGCCCGCGTATTGGCACGGGTGCGCGGTGGTACGCTGCTGATCGACGAGATTGGTGATTTCTCCGAAGAAATTCAGGCCCGCATTGCACGGATGATGGATACCCCCGGCGAACATGCGCCGCGTTTTCTGGCGACCAGTCAATCGGATCTGGCCGCCGCGATGAAGGCAGGCACCCTGCGCCGCGATCTGTATTACCGCCTGTCCGGTGCAACCTTGCACGTGCCTGCCTTGCGCGACCGCGTCGAAGACATCAGCCTGCTGGCGGCGCATTTTCTGGAACGCTCTGAAACCGGGAACACCGTGCCACGGGCGCTGTCCGACGGGGCGGCCAAAGTCTTTGCCAATTACCAATGGCCCGGCAACGTGCGCCAGTTGGAACATGCGATGCGGCAACTGGCCCTGACCAGCCGCGCGCCGGAGATTACCCAAATCGAGGCTGAACAGGTCTTGGGCGCGCAGCCCGACCCCGAACCGTTGCGCGCACAGGCAAATACCGAAAAACTGGGGGCCTCCGTCGAACGGCATCTGCAGCGGTATTTTGACCAGCACGGGTCGATGTTGCCGCCTCCGGGGCTTTATGCGCGTATCCTGCGCGAGATCGAGGCCCCGTTGATTGAAATCGCCCTCTCCGCAACCGCAGGTAATCAGGCTAAATGTGCCGATCTGCTGGGAATCAACCGCAATACCTTGAGAAAAAAGATCACTGACCTCGATATAGAGGTGACACGCGGTCGCAAAATGATGTAAAAGAGCCACATAACCGTGGCCATCGGGCCTCACAGCCCGATCAGGACCACATTAATAGGCAGTGGATGCATTCTTGCATCACATCATCGGTGAGGATTGCGGGTGCTAACCCGGTCACGCAGTTATTATTTGTTGCGTCTTGAGCGTTTGCGCCGTGTCCGGCGTTATCGCAATGTTGCAACCATTGGGCTGGTCGTTTTGGGTCCCGTGCTGGCGCTTGTCACCTATCTGGTGCTGGGGCCATTGGGGCAGGGGGCGAACACCCCCAGCTTGCGGCTGATCCTGCTTACCGATCTTGTCTATATCCTACTGGTTGCGGCGCTCGTGTTCAGTCAGGTCGCGCGCCTGATTGCGGCACGCCGCGCGAAATCGGCAGGCTCGCGGCTGCATCTGCGGCTGACCGGTGTGTTTGCGCTGATGGCGCTGATCCCCACGGTCAGTGTCGCGGTCTTTGCCGGTCTGACGATCAATGTCGGGCTTGAGGGTTGGTTTTCGGAACGTGTGCGCAGCGTGGTTGGCAATTCGCTGGCGGCGGCACAGGCGTATGAATCCGAACAGCGCGACGATCTGATTGCCGATGCCATTGCCTTGGCGCGGGGCATCGACACGGCCCGATCCCAAGGCGTGAACATCCCCGATTCCCAACTGCTGGCCGAAGGACAATTGCAGATCCAGCGCGGCCTGCGCGAGGCCTATCTGATTGATGGCACGGCACAAATTCGGGCGCGCGGTGACCGGTCCTATCTGTTCGACTATGAGGCACCGGATGCCGAGCAGATCAGGCAGGCCCAGGAAAACGAAGGCCGCCCGCTGGTCATCGAGGACTGGCCCAACAATGAATTCCGCGCCCTTGTCCCGCTTGACTCCTATCTGGACCGGTTCTTGTACGTCAGCCGCGACGTCGATGGCGAAATCCTGTCGCTGCTGGATGACACAAGGGAAACCGTGCGGCTGTATCAACAGCTTGAAAACGAACGCGGCAAGCTGTTGTTCGAATTCGGGCTGCTTTATGTGGGCTTTGCGCTGATCCTTATTCTGGCGGCGGTCTGGTTGGGGCTGTGGTTTGCCGAACGTCTGTCCGGCCCCGTGGGCCGCCTGACTGTGGCCGCGCAACAGGTGGGCGCGGGCGATCTTGAGGTGCAGGTCCGCGAAGAAAACGGCGATGACGAAATCGCGATGCTGGGCCGGTACTTCAACCAGATGACCAAACAGCTCAAGGGCCAGCGCGAGACCCTGCTGGACAATACCCGTCAGATCGAACGTCGGCGCCGCTTGTTTGACTCGGTGCTCAGCTCAGTCACGTCTGGGGTTGTGGGCCTTGATCCCGAAGGGCGCGTGGCCTTTGTGAACCGCTCCGCGATGCGCTTGCTGGATTGGGAGGAAGATCAGCAATCGCTGGCGATTGCGGTGGCGGTGCCCGAATTCGGGCCGCTGTTCAACACCGTGGTGTCCGGCCATGGCGAAGTCGCCCAAGGCGAGGTCAAAGTATCGCGGCAAGGCCAGATGGAGAACCTGCTGGTCCGCGTGGGCACCCGCCGCAGCGAGGACGGGCGCCTTGAGGGCTATGTTGTGGCCTTTGACGACGTGACCGATCTGGTCAGCGCCCAGCGGATGGCCGCATGGGGCGACGTGGCCCGCCGGATCGCCCACGAGATCAAGAACCCGTTGACGCCGATCCAGCTTAGCGCGGAGCGCATCCAGCGCAAATTCGCACGCAAATTGCCCGACGATGCAGAGGCGCTTGAGCAATTGACCGGCGTGATCATCCGCCAGACCGGCGACCTGCGCCGTATCGTTGACGAGTTTTCCAAATTCGCGCGGATGCCCGAGCCCGAAACATCCGAGCAGGATGTCGCGCAACTGGTGCGCGATGCGGTGTTGCTGCAACAAAGCGGCCAGCCTGACGTGACGATTGTCGCGACCCTGCCAGAGGGGCCGGTCGTGGCCCCCGTGGATGCTACGATGATGTCACAGGCCCTGATGAACCTGATTAAGAACGCAGGCGAAGCCATTGAAAGCCTGAAACAAAAAGGCGCTCCAGATGACCTTGATCCGCGCATCGAAGTGACCCTGACCGTGCAGCCCACAACAGTTCAAATATCCATCGCTGACAATGGTATCGGCTTGCCAGAAGACCGCGCGCGGCTATTTGAACCCTATGTAACAACCCGCAGCGAAGGCACAGGCTTGGGCCTGCCCATCGTGAAAAAGATAATCGAGGAACATGGCGGCACTCTGGTGCTGGAAAACGCCCCCTGTTTCGACGGCCAATCCCATTTTGGCGCTATGGCGATCATTACATTGCCCCTTAGTGGCACACCCCCGACAACCGAATTGGAGACCCCAGATGAGTGACATCCTGATCGTGGACGACGAACGCGATATTCGCGAACTGATTTCTGACATTCTGGAGGACGAAGGCTATGCCACGCGGCTGGCGGGCAATTCGGACGAGGCAATGGCCTCCATCAATGCGGAACCGCCAGCGCTGATGATTTTGGACATCTGGTTGAAGGACAGCCAGATGGACGGGATTGATATCCTCAAGACGGTCAAGCGTGACAATCCTGATGTGCCGGTCGTTATTATCTCGGGGCACGGGAATATCGAAATCGCCGTCGCCGCGATCAAGCAGGGTGCCTATGATTTCATCGAAAAGCCGTTCAACATCGATCAGTTGCTGGTGGTGATCCGCCGCGCGATGGAAACCTCGCGTTTGCGCCGTGAAAACCAGACGCTCAAGCGGCGCGATGTCACGAATGCCAAAATGATCGGGTCTTCGACCGCGTTCAAAACCCTGATGGGCCAGTTGGACAAAGTCACCAAATCAAACGGGCGCGTCATGCTGCGCGGCCCCGCCGGTGCCGGCAAGGAAATCGCCGCGCGCTATATTCACAGCAATTCCGCCCGCGCTTCGGCACCGTTTGTGACGATCAACTGCGCCAGTGTGGCCCCCGACCGGATGGAAGAAGTCCTGTTCGGCGTGGAAAGCGCTGAGCGCGGGATCGAGCCGGGATTGCTGGAACAGGCCCATGGCGGTGTGATCTTTTTCGACGAGGTCGCAGACCTGCCGCTTGGCACACAATCGAAAATCCTGCGGGTGCTGGTCGACCAGCAATTCACCCGCGTGGGCGGGCATGACAAGGTGCGCGTCGATCTGCGTGTGGTTTCCAGCACCAACAAAGACCTTGATGCCGCGATCAAGGCCGAAACCTTCCGCGAAGAACTGTTTCACCGCCTGAATGTGGTCCCGATTTCCGTGCCGTCCCTGGAGGAACGCCGCGAGGATATTCCGGTGCTGGCCGATCACTTTATCGCCGAATTCAACAGCAGTCAGGGCTTGCCTTTGCGCGCGTTCTCGGATGATGCGGTGGCCTTGCTGCAAACCATGGTCTGGCCCGGCAATGTGCGTCAGTTGAAAAATCTGGTGGAACGGGTACTGATCCTTGGCGATGGCACCGGCCCGATCGAAGCGCGCGAATTGCCCGGAGAGGACGAAAACACCGAGGAAGACGGTCGCGTCGTCCTATCCGGTGCCTTGGCGACCTTGCCGCTGCGCGAGGCCCGCGAAGCATTCGAGCGGGAATACCTGCTGACCCAGATCAACCGTTTTGGCGGCAACATCAGCCGCACCGCCAATTTTGTCGGCATGGAACGGTCCGCGCTGCACCGCAAGCTGAAAAGCCTTGGTGTCGTGACCTCGGCCAAGTCCGGTACGCGCATCGCCCATGTCGATGACGAAGTCGAAGGCTAACCCAAGGTGACGATCTGAAAGCTGCCGTCGGGGTTGCGGATCACACAGGATTTCGCATTCAACGGGGGCAGGGTGGTCGTCGCCCGTTGCGGGGCCGATTGCGCCACAGATGCGGGGCAGGCCGGAATCGACACGGGGGCAAACCCCTTGTCGGCCATACATTGGGCTTCGACCCTTTTGCGCAAATCGTCGTTGGGATCGACCGTATAAAGCATCCCCGGCTCGTAAAACCCCGGCACAACGTAACAGGTGCCCGCAGCGTTGCATTCGCTGCGCGCAGGGATATAGCGCGGCGGCGTTTGGACGATACGGGTCGAGGGCGGCACCTTGTCGAGCGCTTCGACCTCGCAGATTGTCGTCTGGCGCTGGACGGCTGCAACACTGGCACCCGCCTTGTAATAAGTGTTCAGCGGGGCGCAGGCCCCAAGCCCGAGGACCCCCATCACCCCTATGGTCAGAGTTTTCATCTTATGTACCGCCTTTATTGCCGCTGAATGCCGCTGGGGCCATTTAGACATTTGAATTGACCCTTGCATAGCCATCTGTCATTCAAATCAACGATCAAGCGGGTGGTTGCCGCCTTGCCCCGACATCGGGCGAAACGCCAAAGGAACCTTTCATGAAAGTGATTATTTGCGGTGCAGGTCAAGTCGGCTGGCAGATTGCACGCCATCTTTCCGGTGAACGCAACGATGTGACAATCGTTGACAGCAACGCCGATCTGGTGCGCCGCGCCACCGATACGCTGGATGTTCAGGGCATTGCCGGCTTTGCCAGCTATCCCGATGTGCTGGACCGTGCAGGCGCGCGTGACGCGGAAATGATCATCGCTGCGACCCATTCGGACGAGGTCAACATGGTGACCTGTCAGGTCGCCCATTCGGTTTTCGGCATCAACCGCAAGATCGCCCGTCTGCGCAGCCAATCCTATCTGACGGCGATTTACTCCGACCTCTACCGCCGTGACCACATGCCCATCGACGTGGTGATCAGCCCCGAAAAGGAAGTCGCGGCCGCAGCGCTCCAGCGGTTGTCGGCACCGGCGTCTTTTGACACCGAAACCTTTATGGATGGTATGGCCCATCTGATCGGCATCCAGATCGACGAAGGCTGCCCCGTGGTCAACACGCCGTTGCGCCAATTGTCTGATCTGTTTTCCACCCTGCGTGCCGTTGTCGTTGGTGTGCGCCGTGATGGCACCTTGTTTGCCCCAGAAAGCAAAGACCAGATTTTCGTGGGCGACGCCTGCTATGTCTTTACGCACCGCGATGACATCGCCCGCACGCTCGAGATTTTTGGCAAGAAAACCAGCAAGTTGGAACGCGTTGTTCTGGTTGGTGGCGGGAATGTCGGTCTGGCCGTCGCACAAAGCCTTGAGGGCAAGGAAAAACGCGTCCGCACCAAGATGATCGAAAAGAACCGTGCCATTGCCGAACGGGCTGCCGAAGCTTTGGAACGCACCATCGTGTTGAACGGGGACGGTCTGGATGCGGCCCTTTTGGCCGAGGCCGGGATCAGCCGCGCAGATGCGATGATGGCGATCACCGATGATGATAAAACCAACATGCTGGCCTGTGTGCGCGCCAAGGCCGAAGGCTGCCCCTATGTCATCGCGCTGATCAACGACCCGACGCTGGTACCCCTGATGGAACCGCTTGGCATCGACGCCTATATCAACCCGCGCGCCACCACCGTCAGCTCCATCCTGCGCCACATCCGCCATGGCCGGGTGCGTGCGGTCTATTCGATCGGTGACGCCGAAGCCGAAGTGATCGAGGCCGAAGTGCTGTCCACCTCGCCACTCGCTGGCAAACGCATCGCCGAGATTGATTTCCCCGAAGGGGTGCTGGTTGGCATGGTGCGCAAGGGCGACAAGGTGATACGGCCCCTTGGCAGCACCCGCATTGACGAAGGCGATGTGATCGCTGTTTTCTGTATGGCAAAAGACGTGCCGCAGGTTGAACAGTTGATGCAGGTCTCGATCGACTTTTTCTGATGCGATATCAGGACGCCGCCGCATGAGCCGCAAACGCAATATCCGCAAGGAGCTTTTGGAACTGCCGTTGTTCCTGCTCATTTTCGGGATTTTCTCTGCGTCAATGATCGTGCCTGCGTTCTATGGGGTGGTCACCGATGACCTGCTGGCGTCACGGGCGTTTTTCTATTCCGCGCTGTTGGGTATGGTTGTCTTTGCGATGATCGCCATCGCGCATTCGGGGCGCAAACCCCGGCATGGGGCGCTTGGGCCGTTGTTGTCGCTGTTTTGCAGCTTTGTGGTTTTGCCCGCGATCCTTGCGGTGCCGTTTCTGGAAGCCTTGCCAACCACGCGGTTCCTGAACGCCTATTTCGATATGGTCAGTTCGATCACCACCACAGGGGCAAGCCTGTTCGACGATCCCGGACGGCTGAGCGATACCTTGCATCTGTGGCGCGCGCAGGTGGCGTGGATGGGCGGGCTGCTGATGTGGGTCGCGGCGTCGGCCATTCTGGCACCGCTGCACCTTGGCGGGTTCGAGGTGACATCCCAGGCCGAACCGGGCAACCCCGACGACCGGCGCACCACCGCCACGGCCCCGATCAATCCGCGCTTGCGGGTGTTACGCTCGGCCGGGGCGCTGACGCCGACCTATCTGGCGCTGACGCTGCTGCTTTGGGTTTTGCTGCTGGCCAATGGCGACCGGTCACTGGTTGCGCTGTGCCACGCGATGTCGGTGATGGCGACATCCGGTATTTCCCCCCTGGGCGGCATCCATGACACAGGCGTCGGCTTCGGTGCCGAGGCGGTGATGATGCTGTTTATGCTGTTTTCGCTGTCCCGGCTGACCTTTTCCAAAGATACCGTTACAGCCACCCAAGGCGGTTTGCGCACCGATCCGGAATTTCGCATGGGGTTGGCCCTGATCATCGGTGTGCCGCTGGTCCTCTTTGCACGGCATTTTATTGGCGCATTCGACGTCTCCGCCACCTCCGAAGCGCAGGAAAGCGGCAGTGCGCTTTGGGGCGCGATCTTTACCGTGACCTCGTTTCTGACGACCACGGGTTTTGTCAGTTCGTCCTGGGCGCAGGCCCAAAGCTGGTCCGGGCTGGAAACGCCGGGCCTGATCCTGATGGGGCTGGCCCTGATCGGGGGCGGGGTGGCGACGACTGCCGGTGGCGTGAAACTGCTGCGGGTTTTTGCGCTGTACCGCAACGGCGTGCGCGAGTTGGAACGGCTGGTGCACCCGAATTCGGTGTCCGGCGCAGGGACTGCGGGGCGGCGCCTGCAAAGCAATGGCGCGTTCATCGCGTGGATCTTTTTCATGCTCTTTGCCCTGTCGCTGGCCGGGGTGACCCTGCTGCTGACCTTTGTCGGTGCACCGTTTGAGGATGCGCTGGTGATGTCGGTGGCAAGCCTTGCCACAACAGGACCGCTGATCGAATTTGCCGCCGATGCGCCGATTGCGCTGATCGAGCTGGGCGACCCCGCAAAGATGATCCTGATCGGGGCGATGGTGCTGGGGCGGCTCGAAACTTTGGCTATTATCGCCTTGCTGACCCCTGATCTGTGGCGTGCGTGACACGAATTGTAGCCCGCCTGACAGGGCTGCGTGACATTTGGGGTGGAAACTCCTGACGGGCACCTACATACTCGGTCGAAATCGGGGTCCGGTCCGCGGACATCAGCAAGAACAACAGCAAGAAAAAAAGGCGAGACCATTATGGCGTCTGACAGACAAAACCTTCAGGATGCATTCCTGAACCATGTGCGCAAAACCAAAGTTCCAGTGACGATCTTTTTGATCAACGGGGTAAAGCTGCAAGGCGTGATTACCTGGTTTGACAACTTTTGTGTGCTTTTGCGCCGGGATGGTCAGTCGCAGCTTGTCTACAAGCACGCGATCTCGACCATTATGCCAAGCCAGCCAATCTCGCTTTATGAAGGTGAAGACGCGAATTGACGCGCCCTCCTTTTCAGATCGACGACACCGCAGGCCCGAAAATGACACGGGCCTGGGTGTTGCACCCTGACATCAAGACCGACAACAACCGCCGAATCGCGGAACCGGCCCTGGCCGAAGCCGTTGCCTTGGCCGAAGCGCTTCCCCAGCTTGAGGTCGTCGGCCAGGAGGTTGTCATCTTGCGCACCGTGAACGCGGGGATGCTGTTCGGGTCCGGCAAGATCGAAGAGCTGAAACAGCGCATGGAGGCCGTCGAGGTCGAGCTGGTGTTGGTGGACGGGCATGTGACGCCTGTACAGCAACGCAACCTCGAGAAAGCCTGGGGCGTGAAGCTGTTGGACCGCACCGGTCTGATCCTTGAAATTTTCAGCGACCGCGCCGCCACCCGCGAGGGTGTGTTGCAGGTCGAAATGGCCGCGCTGAACTATCAGCGTACGCGGCTTGTGCGGGCCTGGACCCACCTTGAACGCCAGCGCGGCGGATTGGGGTTTGTCGGGGGTCCCGGCGAAACCCAGATTGAATCGGACAGACGCGCCATCGACGAACAACTGGTGCGCCTGCGCCGCCAGCTGGACAAGGTGGTCAAAACCCGCGCCTTGCACCGTGCGGCACGCGCCAAGGTACCGTTTCCGATTGTGGCGCTGGTGGGCTATACCAACGCCGGAAAATCCACGCTTTTCAACCGGTTGACCGGTGCGGATGTGATGGCGAAAGACATGCTTTTCGCCACCTTGGACCCGACCATGCGCAGCCTGGTGCTGCCCGACGGCCCCGAGATCATCCTCAGCGACACGGTCGGGTTCATCTCGGATTTGCCGACCGAACTGGTTGCCGCGTTCCGCGCGACCCTCGAAGAGGTTCTGGCCGCCGATATCATCTGTCACGTGCGCGATATTTCCCACGCCGAGACCGAAGAGCAGGCCCAGAATGTCCGCGATATTCTTACATCCCTTGGCGTGCCCAAAGACACCCGCAGCTTTGAGATCTGGAACAAGATCGACCTGCTGAGCCCTGACCGCGCCGACGCTGTACGCGCCCGCGCGGCACGGGACGAGAACGTGTTGGCGATCTCATCCCTGACCGGTGAGGGTCTGGACGAACTTCAGGCCACAATCGCAAAAGCACTGCAAGGTGCCGTGCGCGAGGCCGATCTGGTGCTGAGCTTTGCTGACGGGAAAAAACGCGCATGGCTGTTTGCGCAAGAGGTGGTTTTGCACGAAGAGCAGACCGAGGACGGCTTTCATCTGACCGTGCGTTGGTCAGCACAGCAAGAAGACCAGTTTCAACGTCTTTGATCTGCCGGTAGCCTAGGCGGAAAATTTTTTCGAAAAATTTTGCCGGAAAATTCGAATTTTCCGCTGCGCGACGCATATGGTGTACAGTAACTTGTGCGGGGAAATCTTATGACGTTGATCATTATATATGTGCTGACATTCGCGGTTTTTCTGGGTCTGGATTTTCTGGGACTGAGCTATTTGATCAAGCCGGTGTTCTCGCGTGATATCGGGCCGCTGTTGCTGGAGAGTTTCCGCCTTGCGCCGGCCTTGGTTTTCTATGCCTTCTACATCGCCGTTTTACTGTATTTCGTCTCCTGGCCCGCGGTGGTTCAGGATAAATCCTTGATCTGGGTATTCCTGAACGCGGCCCTGATCGGGGCGTTGGGCTATGGCACCTACGAGTTTACCAACCTTGCCACGCTCAAGGATTGGACCCCGCAGATGGTCGCCACGGATTTTTCATGGGGTGTGGTTTTGACGGGCGTATCGGCAACCGTTGGGGTTTGGGCCACGCGGTTGTTTTCATAAGGTGACAGGTTGGCTGGGGGCCAGCCCCCCGGCCTTTGGCCGCCCCCCGGGATTTTATCCCATTTGGAATTAACGGCCTGTTTCCGATGAAAAGCGCCATGTGCCGGGTTGCATGTTGTTGAGCTGCCAGTCGCCGACCTGGGCGCGGATCAGGCGCAGGGTCGGCAGGCCCACATGGGCGGTCATGCGGCGGACCTGGCGGTTGCGGCCTTCTGTGATCGTGATCGCAAGCCATGCGTCGGGGACCGATTTGCGAAACCGCACGGGCGGGTCGCGGTCCCACAGCACCGAGGGTGCGTCGATCTGGGATGCTTTGGCCGGGGCGGTTTTGCCGTCTTTGAGGGTCACACCGCTGCGCAGGGCGTTCAGGGCGGCCTCGTCCGGGGTGCCTTCGACCTGGACCCAATAGGTTTTTGCCAGTTTGTATTTCGGGTGGGAGATGCGGGCCTGCAAGGGACCGCTATCGGTCAGCACCATCAGGCCTTCGCTGTCGCGGTCAAGGCGGCCGGCCGGGTAGAAGCCTTTTTCATCGATATAGGCCGACAGGGTCGGGCGCGGAGATCCTTCGGTGCTTTTGTCGGTGAATTGCGACAGCACCCCGAAAGGTTTGTTGAACAGGATCACGCGGTTCATGGTTGCGCCGGGATCAGTTTGGTGACGCCAACCGATGCGGCGCGGGCCAGGTCTTCGTCGAGGGACATCGGGATATATTCACCGCGCCGCCACAGCTGGGCGAGGTTGTCATAGTAGCGCGACAGGAAATGCCCCGACTGTCCGGTCGAGGTGATGAAGACCGAGGAATCCGGATCGGCAAAGTCGTAGACGCCGCGGTACCCCGCACCATGGACGTTAAAGAACGGATCGGGCCCCGTGCCTTTGGTGCGGCCGCGTTGCAGGGTGTTATCCCCGCCCGAGGTCGATTGGCGGATGTTGACGAAATAACGCAGGATCGGGACGTCGCCCAAGGTTTGGTGGTCGTGGGTTGCCTGATGCGCATCGCCCCACCGCAAGGATTCAAGCTGGCTGCCCCATGTTTCGTTGATCCAGATCAGGGCATCATCCAGCGCAAGCCGCGCCATGTCGGGGCAGGTTTCAACCGGGGCGGATTGCAGGACATCGCACCACACACCCGCGCCATCGACATTGCGGAACACCCGTTCGATGAACAAGGGTTCCACATGGTCGAATTCGGCTGCCAGGGGGCCCAGTTCGTCCTGGATCAGACGTTCCTGCAAGGCGCGCAGCCATGCGGCATAGATCAGCGGTTCGGGCAGGTGTTCGTTCATCTCGCCCGACCAGCCCGCCAGCAGGATCAGGGCGCGTTCGCGTTGACGCTCGGAGGTGCCTTCGGCGGTGGCTTCGCCGGTGAACCACAATTCGGCCCCGATCAGGGGCAGCAGGGTGCGCGCGGTAAAGCTGACCGTGTCCAGTTGCGCTTCGATAAAGCTGTCGCGGGTGTGGACCTGACGGCGTTGCATCAGATTGCGCCAGCGTTGAATGCGCTGCGTATCGCCCCAGACAAAGGACACATGGTTGGGGAAGGGCCGGTCCAGCGTCTTGTTGTTGGTATTGCCAAGGATACCGCCGCGGGGCGCGACAAATTCGGGGTTGGAGCCATAGGGCAGGCGGCCTTGCCAGCGGTTGGCAGCAACCCAGCCTGCGGTGGGCATCCGCCCCTGACTTTGGTGGGCAGGATCGCGGGCAGGCAGGGCACCGATGGTTTTCATCGCAATGGTTTCGCGGTCCACCAATGTCAGGTTCTGTGAGGGTGCCAGGTAGTCGGCGGCGGCGGCAAGGCCGGTTTCGACCGATTTCGCCTCCATCAGCGCCATGGCAGAGGCAAGAGAGGTGTCGGCGGGGCTGAGCGCGGTCCAGTTCAGGGTGGCCACGTGGCCGGGCGGTGTGATGGCGGCAAGGTTATAGTGACTGCCGGGCATGACTGGGCCATTATCTGTCCAGCGCAGGGTCAGGGTGATGGGATCGGCATCTTTCACCGTGATGATAGAGGCGCGTTTAACAAAGGCTTTGAACCCGTCCGGCGTGCGGTATTCTTCGGGGTTTTCGGAGTTCAGCTCTTCGATATAGACGTCCTGATCATCGGCGTATGACGATGTCAGCCCCCAGCCCAGTTCGGCCGAGCGCCCGGTCAGCACCACCGGAATGCCTGGAATTGTCGCCCCGATCACGCCGCCCGATTGCAGGTCAAGCCGTGCCAGATACCACATTGTTGGCGCGGTAAAGCCAAGGTGGGGGTCATTGGCGATCAATGTCCCGCCCGAGGCGGAACGGGCCCGCGCGGCAGCCCATGCGTTGGAGGCACCGGCCAGATCAAAGGATTTGAACGGCGACAGCGGGTTCGGATCAAGCGGTTTGTTTTCGGAAAACTGCGGCACGCCCGGTACAAGGGCTGCGTATTCGGGCAGGGCGGCAATGCCACTGCCCGGCGCGTCGGGCAGGATATCCTGCAGGCGCTTTTGATCGGGCAGGGCCAGCGAGGTGCGGGCGCGCTTTACCTCGGCATCCAGATGTCCCGACAGCTGCAACGCCATCAGTTTGACCATCGCCAGCGAATCTGCCGGGCGCCACGGCGCGATCGGCGCGTCAAACAGCAGCATTTCGGGGGCACCACGGCCCAGGGCTTCTTCGTTGATCTGGTCCAGACGGGCGTTCACCCCTGCGGCATAGGCCTCGAGCGCGGCGCGGGTCTTGGGGTCGAGGGTGTCGACCGACCTGACCGCCAAAGTATACAGGTCAAACCGGCGCAACAGCCGGTCGATGTTGATGGTCGCGGTGCCGAAAACTTCGGACAGGCGGCCCTGCACGGTGCGGCGCATGGTGATCATCTGCCACAAGCGGTCCTGCGCATGGGCAAACCCGAGGCCATAGAACACATCGCGATCATTCTGCGCGAAAATATGCGGCACATTGGCGTTATCGCGCACGATCTCGACCTCGGCCCGCAGGTTGGGCACCACGACGGTATCGTCATAATCGGGCAAGGATCGCGACGCGAGCCAGTATACCCCCCCAACAGCGACCACAATTAGAACGATCAACAAGGTGGCAAGACGCATAAGCCACTTAAAAATCACTGCCATCGGGTGCTCCTGCATGGACCCCACATATGATTGACCAAAGCACGTGGGGTGTTAGGTATTGTACCAGCCAATAGCGCAACTGAATGATAAGGAAAAGACGATGGCAAAACTCGCATTTCTGGGACTGGGCGTCATGGGCGGCCCGATGGCCGCGCATCTGCTAAAAGCAGGCCACGAGGTTACAGTATACAACCGCACGACTGAAAAATCCCGTCAGTGGGTCGAAGCCAATGGCGGCGCGATGGCAATGACCCCGCGCGAGGCGGCGAAAGGCGCTGATTTCGTGATGTCATGTGTCGGCAATGATGACGATCTGCGGTCGGTCTGTTTGGGTGATAACGGGGCGTTTGCCGGCATGCACGAAGGCGCGATTTTCGTGGATCACACGACGGTATCCGCCGCCGTCACCCGCGAGCTTTATCAGGCTGCGGATGCGGCGCAGATCAGCTTTGTTGATGCGCCGATTTCAGGCGGGCAGGCAGGGGCCGAAAACGGCCAGCTGTCGATCATGTGCGGCGGCGACACCGGTGCCTTTGACCGCGCGCTGCCGGTGATGGAGGTATATTCCAAGATCTGCCGCCGTTTGGGCGACAGCGGTGCCGGCCAGATGACCAAGATGTGCAACCAGATCGCGATTGCCGGTCTGGTGCAAGGCCTGTCGGAGGCGCTGCATTTCGCCCAGAAAGCCGGTCTTGATGGCCGTGACGTGGTCGAAGTCATCAGCCAGGGGGCCGCAGGAAGCTGGCAGATGTCCAACCGTTTCGAGACCATGCTGGATGACAAGTTTGATCACGGGTTCGCGGTGGACTGGATGCGCAAGGATCTGGGCATCTGTCTGGATACAGCAGATGAAATTGCCGCCAGCCTGCCGGTCACGGCACTGGTCGATCAGTTCTATAAAGATGTGCAAAAGCTGGGCGGTGGCCGTTGGGACACCTCGAGCCTGATCAAGCGCCTGAACGCCGCAGGCTAAGAGAGCGCCCGGTCCGCAAGATCTGCGGGCCGGGCCTGTCCGTTTATGGAATGATGCGAGAGTATTTGCTGCCCTCAAGGGTGGCACCGATGCGCAGACCGGCGCGGCCGAACACAGCCGCCAATACGGGCGAAAGCGCCGTGGTCGTGTCGGCGTTCACACTGTCGCCTTTGTCATCAATCACATATTCAACATTGGCACCTGCCGCCCAACCGGGGGACCGGCGGAAGCCGTTCAACGCGTCTTCGGTCATGAAAAACAGAACATGCGCATATTGCTGAGCGCCAATCTGAATCCCGCCCGTCGCCTTGGTCATCGAATAATAATCGACGGTGACATTGTTCACCAGCAACGCACCGCGCCCGTATCCGCCACCCAGACCCAAGCCCGCTTCGGTCACCAGAGGCATGACCAGCATGCCGTTTGATTTTTGGGCCAATTGCCGTGTGTTGGGGAACTGGCGGTACATTTCTTGCAAGGTTGTAGCAACCCGTGCGTCGATCTGGCCGCTGCCACGGCTGCCCACACCATTACCACAAGCCGCAACGGCCCCGACGCTTGCCAACGCGCCCAACGCAAAAGCGCGGCGCGAGAAAGAGGAATTGTTCATTGTATTTTGCCTGTAATTGCCTGTGCCGGTTTGTCCCGACTTATCAGCAATCATATGCCGAATAATCCGCGGTGTCACCAAT